>Ga0114938_1001442_pt1 | contig 16093 bp, 13 predicted proteins | sample AshMeaBigSpring_FD_88675 | JGI IMG/M metagenome (GOLD analysis project Ga0114938, IMG submission 88675) | Groundwater microbial communities from Big Spring, Nevada to study Microbial Dark Matter (Phase II) - Ash Meadows Big Spring | ecosystem: Environmental > Aquatic > Deep subsurface >...
ATGCGGGAGCGCGTGCACGCGCTCACCGAGCGGTTTTCCGCGATTGCCTGAGCATTGACCGCAGCGCAGTCTGCGCACCGGGGACCGCGAACGCACGCAGGCGGAGCAATGAACGAGACGACCCAGGCCGAGCCGGACATCGAAGGACTCGTCCGCAGGCTGGTAGCCGGCCGGCGCCACGACCCGACCCGGCTGCTGCAGATCCTGCGCGAGGTGCAGGAGGCCTGCGGCTACATTCCGCCGTCCGCACAGTCGCAGATCGCGAAGGCGTTGCGCATACCCTTGTCGCGCGTCCGGGGGGTGGCGAGTTTCTACTCGTTCCTCTCGACGGAGCCCCGCGGTGACTACCGCGTGCTGTTCTCGGACAACGTCACGGACCGCATGCAGGGCAGCGAGGGCCTGCTCGCCGGCATGTGCCATCGGCTCTGGGTCGAGCCCGGCAAGGCGTCCGAGGACGGTCTCGTGAGCATCGACACGACGTCCTGCACGGGCCTCTGCGACCAGGGTCCGGGCCTGCTGGTCAACGGCCGCGCGATCGGTCGCCTGACGGAGGCGCGCGTCGGCCAGATCGCCGAGTTGATCCTCAAGCGCGTGCCGCTCCACGACTGGCCGGCCGAATTCTTCGCCATCGAGGACAACGTGCGGCGCGCCGATATCCTGCTCGGTCATTCCCTCAAGCCGGGTGACCCGATCCGGGCCGCGCTGCGGCGCGGCCTGCAGGGCCACACCGAGAGCGCCGTCAACGAGCGCTCGTGGCGCGAGTCCTTCGTCGGCGCTGCGCGAGGCCCCGTGGCGGTGCTCGAGGAGATCAAGCGCTCGAACCTGCGCGGGCGGGGCGGGGCAGGGTTCACCACGGGCATCAAGTGGGAAGCCTGTCGCCAGGCGACCGGGCTCGCGCGTTACGTCATCTGCAACGCGGACGAGGGCGAGCCGGGCACGTTCAAGGACCGCGTGCTTCTCACGAGCCACGCGGACGTCGTCTTCGACGGCATGACGGTCGCAGCCTACGCGATCGGCGCGGGGCAGGGATTCCTCTACCTGCGCGGCGAGTACCGCTACCTGCTCGAGCACCTGGAGCGGGTCCTCGCGCAGCGGCGCTCGGCCAACCTGCTCGGCAACGGCATCTGCGGGCAGCCCGGCTTCGACTTCGACATCGAGATCCACGTCGGCGCGGGCTCCTACGTCTGCGGCGAGGAGTCCGCGCTGATCGAGTCGCTGGAGGGCAAGCGGGGCGTGCCGCGCAACCGGCCGCCGTTCCCGGTCACTCACGGTTACCTCGGCCAGCCGACGATCGTGAACAACGTCGAGACGCTGTGCTCGGCGGCGCTCATCGCGGTGCACGGCGGGGACTGGTACCGCTCCATCGGCACGCTCAAGTCCTCGGGCACGAAGATCCTGTCCGTCGCCGGCGACTGCGCCCGGCCCGGGCTCTACGAGTACCCGTTCGGCGTGACGCTGCGGCAGGTGCTGGACGACTGCGGCGCCGAGAACACGCAGGCGGTGCAGGTGAGCGGCCCTTCGGGCGTCTGCGTGGACGTCACGGAGTTCGACCGGCGCATCGCCTTCGAGGACCTGCCGACGGCGGGCGCCTTCACCGTGTTCGACACGAGTCGCGACATGTTCGAGATCGCGCGCAACTACATGCAGTTCTTCGCCCACGAGAGCTGCGGCTTCTGCACGCCGTGTCGCGCCGGCACCTCGATGCTGATGCAGTCGATGGACAAGATCCGCAACGGCAACGGCACCATGCACGACCTGCGCGAGATCGGCCGCCTGAACCGCGTGCTGCTCATGTCGGCCCACTGCGGCCTGGGACACACGGCCTGCAACCCGATCCTCGACACGATGAAGAAGTTCCGGCCGATGTACGAGCGGCGCCTGCGGTCACGCGACTTCGAGCCGGCGTTCGACCTCGACGAGGCGCTCGCCCGTGCCCGTCAGATGACCGGCCGCGACGACCCGGGCGCCCACCTGGAGAGTTCGACGTGAACGACCTGCCCACCTTCCTGCTCGACGGCGAGGAAGTGCCGTTCACGCCGGGCCAGACGGTGCTGCAGGCAGCGCTCACTGCGGGGCGCTACATCCCGCACCTCTGCTACCACCCTGAGTTCAAGCCGCACGGCAGCTGCAAGGTGTGCACGGCGAAGGTGAACGGGCGCACCGTGGCATCGTGCACGACGCCGGCGGAGGCCGCGGTCGAGGTCGAGAGCAACACCGACGAGCTGAACGACCTGCGGCGCACGCTGGTGCAGATGCTGTTCGCCGAGGGCAATCACTTCTGCCCGTCCTGTGAGAAGAGCGGCAACTGCATGCTGCAGGCGCTCGGCTACGATCTCGGGGTGATGACCGCAGGCTTCCGGCACCTGTTTCCGGACCGGCCCGTGGATGCCTCTCACCCCGACCTGCTGCTCGACTTCAACCGCTGCATCCTCTGCGAGCTGTGCGTACGCGCGGCGCGCGAGGTGGACGGCAAGCACGTCTTCTCGCTGGCGGGCCGCGGGCTCAACAAGCACCTGATCGTGAACTCGGAATCCGGCCGACTCGTCGACACGGACGTGGCCGTGACGGACAAGGCGGTGGAGGTGTGTCCCGTGGGCGTCATCCTGCGCAAGCGCGTCGGGTTCGCGGTGCCGATCGGCCAGCGCCGCTTCGACAGGCGACCGATCAGCGCCCAGGCGCTCGAGGATGCGCCGCGGCCGCCGTCGGGAGGCGGCCATGCCTGAGACGCCTGCGACCACTGGCGCTCCCCGGAAGCTCAAGGTGGCCACGACTTCGCTCGCCGGCTGCTTCGGCTGCCACATGTCGTTCCTCGACATCGACGAGCGGCTCTTCAAGCTGCTCGAGCTCGTCGAGTTCGACCGCTCGCCGCTCACGGACATCAAGCACTGCGGCCGCTGCGACGTCGGCATCGTCGAGGGCGGCATCTGCAACGCCGAGAACGTCCACGTGCTGCGCGAGTTCCGCGCCAACTGCAAGATCCTGGTCGCGATCGGGGCGTGCGCGGTGACCGGCGGCCTGCCGGCGCAGCGCAACCACCTCGACCTCGGCCAGTGCCTGCAGGAGGTGTACCTCACCGATCCGGGCGTGGGCGAAGGCATGATCCCGAACGACCCCGAGCTGCCGCTGCCCCTCGACAAGGTGCATCCGCTGCACGAGGTGGTGAAGGTAGACTACTTCATCCCCGGCTGTCCGCCTTCGGGCGACGCGATCTGGAGGTTCCTGAGCGACCTCATCGAGGGCCGTACGCCGAAGCTCGGTCACGGCCTGATCCACTACGATTGAATGGACGTCACTGCACGACGCGAACCGCACCGACATGAGCACTTTGCCACTCGAAACCGCCGACCATCCCGGGAATCTGCGACGCGTCGTGATCGAGCCGCTGTCGCGCGTCGAGGGCCACGGCAAGGTGACGCTCCTCATGGACGAAGACGACCACGTCCAGCAGGCACGCCTGCACATCGTCGAGTTTCGCGCCTTCGAGAAATTCATCCAGGGCCGACCGTACTGGGAAGTGCCGGTGATGGTGCAGCGCCTGTGCGGCATCTGCCCGGTGAGCCACCACCTCGCGGCGAGCAAGGCACTCGACCAGGTCGTGGGGGCCACGCAGCTGACACCGACGGCGGAGAAGATCCGCCGGCTCATGCACTACGGGCAGATCCTGCAGTCGCACGCGCTGCACTTCTTCCACCTCTCCTCGCCCGACCTGCTGTTCGGTTTCGGCTCGGACGTCGCACGCCGCAACATCGTCGGGGTCGCGGCCGCGCACCCGGAGATCGCGCGCCGGGGCGTGCTGCTGCGCAAGTACGGCCAGGAAGTGATCCGGCACACGGCGGGCAAGCGCATCCACGGCACGGGCTCGGTGCCGGGTGGCGTGAACAAGAGCCTGACGGCGGCGGAGCGCGACGAGCTCAAGCAGGACATCTACCAGATCGTCGCGTGGAGCCGCGACGCGGTGCACCTCGTGCGCCGGCTCTTCGAGCAGGACCTCGAGACCTACCGCAGCTTCGGTTCGTTCGAGGCGCGCACGCTGAGCCTCATCCGCGCGGACGGCGCCATGGACCTCTACCATGGAGGCCTGCGCGCCCGGCAGGCGGACGGCCGCACGATCTTCGACCACGTGGACTACAGCCACTACTGGGAGCAGATCTCCGAGGAAGTGAAAGCGTGGTCGTACATGAAATTCCCGTACCTGCGGGCGCTCGGGCGCGAGGACGGCTGGTACAGGGTGGGCCCGCTGACGCGTGTCACCCGCTGCGACTTCATCCCGACGCCGCTCGCCGACCGTGAGCGTCGCGAGTTCCTCGCCTTCGACGAGGGCCGCGCCGCGCGCGCGACGCTCGGCTTCCACTGGGCGCGCATGATCGAGATGCTGCACGCGGCGGAGGCCATCAAGGACCTGCTGCACGACGACGACCTCCTCGGCAGCGATCTGATGTCCGGCGGCCCGCGGCAGGCGCGCGGCGTGGGCGTGATCGAGGCGCCTCGAGGCACGCTGATCCACCACTACCGCGTGGACGAGAACGACCAGGTGGCACGAGCCAACCTCATCGTCTCGACGACGCACAACAACCACGCCATGAACATCGCGATCCGCGAGGTCGCCAGGAAATACCTCGACGGGCGCAAGATCACCGAGGGGCTGCTGAACCACATCGAAGTGGCGGTGCGCGCCTTCGACCCGTGCCTGTCCTGCGCGACGCACGCGATGGGCAAGATGCCGCTCGACGTCGAGCTCGTCGACGCCGAGGGCCGGGTCATCGACCACCTCGTGCGCGGATCGACGTGAGCGGACGGCCGCCGGTGCTCGTGCTGGCGGTCGGTAACCCGAGCCGCGGCGACGACGCGCTGGGGGCGCTGCTCGCCGAGCGGCTCGAGGCCGCGGGGCTGCCGCACGTCGAGGTTATCGTCGAGTTCCAGCTTCAGGTCGAGCATGCGCTCGACCTCGAAGGCCGCTCGCTCGTGATCTTCGTCGATGCCGGCATGGGGACGCCGGCACCGTTCCAACTGCGGCGAGTCAAGCCGGCCGCGGATTTCGTCCACACGACGCATGCACTGTCGCCAGAGGCGCTGCTCGCCACGTGCGAACGCGTGGTCGGGAACGTTTCGGCGGAAACGTGGGTGCTTTGCGTTCGGGGAGAGTCGTTCGAGCTGGGGGAGGGGCTGTCGGCGGCGGCGGCCTCGAATCTCGACGCGGCGTGGGCGGCCCTGGTCGCGCGTGTCGAAGAGCGTCCGGGCAGGGTTCAGATCCGCCAGCCGTGACTGCCGGCCACGGCGCCGGCGACGGTTGCGAGACTCACGAGCAGCAGCAGTCGGTGCATGCGCTCGATGCGCCGGAAGGTCTTTTCGGGCTCGCGAGCCGCCGCCTCGAGGAACCAGCGGTGCAGGAACAGCGGCTCGGCGACGAACAGCATGAGCGTGAAGACCGCCCACACGGCGACCATCGCGTGCATCCACCAGTACGCGGCTGTCGCGAACCGGTCCCAGAGATTCCAGGCGTGCACGAGGTAGAGGCCGGTTGCGCCGACCAGCAACGTCGTGCCGCGGGCCTGCCAGGCGAACTTCCGTTCGACGGATTCGAAGAAAGCCACTCGCTCGGCCGGTGATCTGATCCGGCGCACCGCCGGCAGCAGCACTGTGGTCACAAATCCGACGCCGCCGATCCACAGGACGACGCCGACGACGTGCAGGACCCGGGCGAGGACTGCGTGATCCATCCTTTCCATCTCGTGCCGGTCGTGGGCTGCTCGAGGAGCGTAGCGACCGCCTCGGCCCGATGCATGCCGGCGCCGGGTGGTCAGCCCCGGGCCTTGCGGGCGCGGGCCGCTGCCCTGCGCTTTGCCTTGCGCGCTGCCGGCTTCTTGGTCCCGGCGGGCGCGGTCTTTTCCTGGCCGGTCACCTTCGCGTAGGTCCGGGTCGCGACCTTGCGCACGTCGCCGCCCGCCGCGCGAAATATCGACACGGCCTCGTTCATGTCGGCGACGATCCGCTCGCGCGCGGCCTTCAGCACGTCGCCCTGGTTGCGCACCAGGTCGCCGACGCCCGCCGTCCGGGCTGCCCGCTCGAGCTGCGCCGCTGCGTCGGTGAGCGCGGACGTGACGATCTTCTCCTGCAGTTGGATCAGGCGCTGCGCCGTGCCGTGCGAGATGGCCGTGAGCTCGACGCCTGAGCGCGCGAACGTGCGCACGGGGGTTTTCAGCGACTGAATCCGGCGAGCCGATTCCGTGGCCGCGTCCCGGGCGATCCGTACCGGTTCCTCCCTCAGCTTTCTCATCTGCTCGCCTGCCGACTGCGTCGCGTCCGTCACGAAATCCTTCAGCTTCGAGATCACGGGCTTTGCCTCCGCTGTTTATTGCACTGCAGCATGTGCTGCGGCGCAGCATACACAGCCGACGACGGTTGTCAAGCCGCGGAAGTTCGACACAGGGTTGCCACCGCCGAATCCCGTAAGGCCCCGTAGACGCTTACAAATCAGGCACTTACGAAGACCGAGCGGAGTTCTTTCGCTGCGGCTAAAATGCCCAGAATTTGTCGTCTGTCGGGCGCCGGTAACTCTCTGATGCAAAACGAAACTCTGGCACGCGAAGAGCAGGCACCCATCAACTGGGTGACGACGATACTGTTCACCCTGACGCCGCTCGCCGCGATCGTGTTCGTGCCGTGGTATGGAATTTCGCACGGCTACAGTGCGTGGGCGTGGGGAAGCCTGGTGCTCTTCCTGTTCGCGACCGGCATTGCGATCACGGCGGGTTACCACCGCCTGTGGTCGCACCGGGCTTACAACGCGCACTGGGGCGTGCGGCTGTTCTACATGATCTTCGGCGCGATGGCCCTGCAGAACAGCATCCTGATCTGGGGTTCGCAGCACCGCACTCACCACCGCTTCGTGGACGACTGGGACAAGGACCCCTACAGCGCGAAGCGCGGATTCTGGTTCTCCCACATGGGCTGGATCCTGCGCAATTACCCGAGCGGCGTGAACGACTTCTCGAACGCGCGCGACCTCGAGCGCGACCCGATCGTGATGTTCCAGCACCGCTGGTACCTGCCGCTCGCGCTGGCGACGAACATCGGCCTGCCGCTCGCCGTCGGCTGGGCGGTCGGCGACCTCTGGGGCGTGTTCCTGCTCGGCGGGCTGCTGCGCCTGGTCATCAACCACCACTTCACCTGGTTCATCAATTCGCTCGCACACATGTGGGGCTCGCAGCCCTACACGGACGAGAACACCGCGCGGGACAACCCGCTGCTCGCCTTCGTCACCTATGGCGAGGGCTATCACAACTTCCACCACATCTTCCAGAACGACTACCGCAACGGCGTGAAGTGGTGGCAGTTCGACCCGACCAAGTGGCTCATCGCCACCCTGTCGTTCATGGGCCTCGCCGCGAACCTGAAGCGCGTCCCGGACCTGTGGATCCAGCGCGCCCAGCTCGCGATGCAGTTCAAGCGGATGGAGTCGGCGCTCGAGAAGCGCCGCGCGCGCGGCACGGACGAACACATCGAGCGGCTCAAGGCGCGCGTCGCCGAGGAGTACGCGTCGTTCCGCAAGTCGCTCGAGGAATGGGCGAAGGTCCGCGACCAGTGGGTGTCCGACCGCAAGCAGCGCCTGCTGCAGAAGTGGGAAGAGGCGAGCTTCCGCTCGCGCCTGCGCACGATCGAGCACGCACTGCGCATGCAGCGCCGGCGCCTGCGGGTAATGAACAAGGCTTACGCCTAGAACCGCAGTTCGAAGCCGCCCTGCACGAGCCGCGGCATGCCTGCCACGAGACCGCGGCTCATGTCGACGACGTAGAGCTCGTCGGTCAGGTTCTTCACCGTCAGGAACAGCGTGCAGTCCCAGGCGTCCACCGGGTAATTCGCGCTCAGGTTCCACACCGTGTAGCCCGGCATCCGGCCACGCTGTCCGTTCGGCGTGATCTCGATCGTGTTCAGGTCGTCGGTGTAGGCCGAGCTCGTGTACACGCCCTCGATTTCGACGGACAGGTCGAACGCCGTCCGCAGTCCCAGCGTGCCCGCGAACAGCTGCTCGGGAGTGTAGGGCAGCCGGTTTCCCGTTACCTTGACGTCGGTGAATCCGGGTACCGAGCTGTAGCGGTTACCCACGTACTCCGCCGTCGGTAGCCAGGTCCACGCGATGCGACCGAAGACCTCGACCGGCCAGTCGACGAAACCGGTGCTGTCGGCGTTGCCGGCCACCTCGAGACCTTGCTGCAGGGTCTGCCCGGCGCTCGTCAGCGTCGCGCCCGTGCCCCCCGCAACGCTCGCGGGCACGATTTGGTTCTCGAAGTCGAGCCGGAAGAGCGTGGCCTCCGCGTACAGGCCGTCGCGGATGTCGCTGCGCACTCCGAGCTCGTAATTCCACGAGTACTCAGGGTCGAGATTCACGGTGCCGCCTTGCGGCGTGATGATGTCCGCCACCCCGGGCGGCGAGAACCCGCGGTGCACGCCGGCGAAGACCGTCGTGCCGGCGGCAGGCTCGAACGTCGCGCCGATTCCCGGGATCCACTCGTCGACCGTGGCCGTACCGCGGGTACCGAGCAGGTGGTCCACACGCTCGTAGTCCACGTGCTCGAAGCGCAGTCCGGGCGTGACCGTCCAGCGACCGAAGTCGAAGCGGTTCTGCACGAAGCCCGACCACGCGGTGACGTCGCGGTCGCTGTTCTCCTTGATCCCCGCATTCGGCCCGGTGCCGGGCCGGCGCGCATCCGGCGTATCGCCGTTCGCCTGTACGCGGTACTGGTGCTCCTGGTGATATCGGAGGCCGGCGTCGGTGACGTTCTCGATGCCCATCCACTGGTGAGTGACGGACAGGCGCGGTTCGAGACCGGCCGTCCAGTACTGGCGCAGACGCCCCTCGTTGCCGCAGGTCGTATCGAGATTGTCCATGCCGCCGCAGGCCGGATCACTCCCATCGTTGGGGCGCTGATTCGAGTTGCTCGACTGGCGCCACCAGTCGCGGTTGAAGTACGTGTAGTAGGCGTTGCTCGTGAGCGTCGTTGCGCCGTTCACCTCGAACAGGTGTGTCGCGGATGCGCCCCAGCGGTACGCGTCCATGTGATCGTGCGAGAAGGGATTGCCGCGCGGGTCGTCCCGCCACTCCTCGAGCGTGAGACCCGTGTAGGTGACTTGCGAATCCTCGTCGTAATAGCTGCCGCGCAGCGTGAGCGCCTGGCGATCCGTGAGTCGCTGGACGACCTTGAGGTTCAGGTCTCCGATGTCGAAGTGCATGTTCTCGCGCGTGCCGTCCGACTCCTTCCACGTTCCATTGAAAAGGTAGCCGGTGCTGCCGACCGTGTCGCCGAGTACGGCGTGGACTTCGCGATAGTCCTCGGAGCCGGCGCTTGCCTGGAGCCGTCCCTCGAGTTCGCGCGGGACGGCGGGCGTGATGTAGTTCACCAGGCCGCCGAGGGTCTGCGGGCCGAAGAGGATCTGCGAAGAGCCCTTGAGCACTTCGATACGGTCGAAACGGTTCACCGGCGGATGGTAGTAACTCGCGTTGTCGCCATAGGGGGCGTATGCGAGAGGAATGCCGTCCTCGAGCATCAGGAGCTTCGCGGAGCGGGTCGGATTGAGCCCGCGGATGCCGAGGTTCGGCCGCAGGCCGATCCCTTCCTCGTCGCGCGCGAAGACTCCCGGCACCTTGCGCATCGCCTCGTTCACGGTGAAGACGCGGGACTCCTCCAGGATCGACTGGTCGAGAACCGTGCCTGAGCCGGGAATGGTGTTGAGGTTGATGCGGTCGCCGATGACGACGACCACCGGCTCGAGCTCCGCACCGGCGGAGGGGTGACTCGGCGCCTCGGAGGCGGCCTGCGACGGGGAAGAAGCGATCGCTGCCAGGCCCGCAATCCAGCCGTGGCCGGCGTTTCTTGTTCGTAACATATTGATCCGATTAGAGTAATTGTGTTCCGGAGAGCCCAGGGAACGACTCTAAGCGGGGCGGGGCTAGATGTCAACGCGAATCATTCGTATTCGTGTTACAGCCCCTCAGGAACGACGGCTGCAGGGGTCAGCATGAAAGCGCCCGGTGTTGTGGTTGCGGCAACACCCGGCGTCGGGCCAGACCCAATCGCTTCGGTTCCGCCGCGGCGTTACCGAAACCGTAACACCGACGCCTAGTCCCGCAAGTTCGTGAACTGCAGGGGGAGATCGAAGCCGCCTTTCTTCACCAGTGCGATCACCGACTGCAGGTCGTCTCGGCTCTTGCCGGTCACGCGCACCTGCTTTTCCTGGATCGTGGCCTGCACCTTGAGCTTCGAGTCCTTGATCAGCCGCTGGATCTTCTTGCCGAGCTCGGTGTCCACGCCCTGCCGAAGTGTCACGACCTGCCGCGCGGTCTGGCCGCTCAGCACCGGCTCGTCCACCTTGAGACAGGCGACGTCGATGCCGCGCTTCGAGAGCTTGAGCTTCAGGATGTCGAGCATCTGCTTCAGCTGAAAGTCGGCCGGCGCCGACAGCGTGACCACGGCCTCCTTGTGCTCGAACTTCGCGTTCGTGCCCTTGAAGTCGAATCGCTGGCTCACCTCACGGCTCGCCTGGTCCACGGCATTGGTGACCTCGTGCAGGTCGATCTCCGAAACGATGTCGAATGAAGGCATGGGTCCTCGCAGCTTACGGCGCCACAGGAAGCGCGGCTTCCGCCGGCGCCACGGTCGTTGCATCCTCGGTCGTCGCGCCCGCAGCTGGCGTCATGCGGCCAGCGTCGCCCGCAGGCGCGCCCGCCGGCTCCGCGAGCAGCGTCTCGACGAGGCTCGTGAACTCATGCGTCAGTTGTTCGTAGTGCGAGCCGGTTGCGGGCCCGGAGAACCCGGCGTGAATCTTGCGCACGCGACCGGTGCGGTCCAGGAAGATCGTCGTGGGGAAGGCGAAGACGCCTGTCAGCTGAGGCAGCACCTTTGCGGCCTCCGTCTTGTCGGAGATGCCGGCGATCAGTGTCACGTACTCGATACCGAACTCCGTGCGGAAGCGGCGCGTCGCCGCAGCGGCTCGCTCGAAATCGCCGAAGTGCTCGAACATGAGCGACACGACCTCGAGCCCCTGGTCGCGGTACTTCGCGTAGAGCGGCGCGAGGAAAGCCGCCTCATCGTGGCAGTTCGGGCACCAGCTGCCCGCGAGCACGACGATGACGGGCCTGCCCTGGAAGCGCGCGTCGGCCAGCGAGACCGTCTGTCCGTTCAGGTCCGGGAACGCGAACTCGAGCCGGACGCCCCGGTCCTTGATGCCGGTGTCCACCGCGCTCGTGTCGAGCACCGCGTCGGGATCGCGCCGCGCGACGAAGCGCTCGTGCCCGGCTTTGCCGGACCAGAACTCGCCGACGAGGTTGCCCTGCTCGCCCACCTTCGCGTGATAGAGGTAGGCATGCGCGCCGTCGAAGCACGACAGTCGCAGGTCGTCGCCGCGCACTTCTCCGGCCAGGAAGCGGTGGTCCCCGGTCGGTGTGAGGATGGTGCCCGTGACCGTACCGAAAGACTGGGCGAGCTCGGCCACGGCGGGGGTCTTCTTGCCCTCGCCATCCGTGAAAGTCACGGACCAGCGGCCTGCCACGTCCGCGTTGTCCGTGAGGGGTTCCTCGAAGAATCGCCAGGTCGCGCCGAGTTTCGCCTTGAACGGCAATACCTGCGTCTCGCCGCCTCGCCGCAACAGCGTGAGCTCACCCTCGAGTTCGTCGCCCGACACCCGCGCCTCGAGCGTGTTCTCGAAGCCGGGCATCTTTGCCGTGAGCCGGCCTGGCTCCACCGTGACCTCGTGCACGCGGACACGTTCCGTGCCGTTCACGAGGTACAACACGAGGCCGCTCTCCTCCCTGGCAACGTCGAGTCCGAACGGAAGCTCTCCCCCGGGCAGTTCGAGCACCGCGCGATAACTGCCCGGTTGCAGGTCGCGGCTGCGCGGGCCGCACCCGGTGGAGGCCAGGGCGATCGCAGCCAGCGCGAGCAGGGCGAAGATGCACCTCGCGCCGGCGACGCGGTGAAGTGGCATGGGTGGCGGGAATCCTAGAGCTTCAATGCGGCCCTGATCTTGTCGACCAGGTCCTCGCCGCCATGGTGTGCGACGTAGTCGATCACGATCGGACCGAACTTCTTGGCCGTGTCGAGGTCGACGCCGAGTTCGGTGAACGAAGCGGCGAGACCGGCCCAGCGCCCCGGGCTGCTGCGGCCGCCGAGCAGTGAGCCGAGGCCGCCTGCGAGCGTGCTGAGCGCGCTCGGGGGAGGCGCCCTCCTCAGAAGCTCGTCGGCGCCGGGGACATCGGCGACGAACTGCTCGAAGTCCCTGCGCGAAAGGTTCTTCTCGCCGGCGCGCAGCAGGGCGACGAGGCCGCCTTGCGCCTGCTTCTTGGTCACGCCGGTCTCCTTGGTGAGACGCTTGATCAGGTCGTCCATCGCGAGATCCTCCGGGCAGCGGATTCTACGTCATGGGCGGCAGATCAGCGTCAAGGGCACCAGACCAGCGCCATGTCCTCCACCGTGATGTCGGTCTTCTTCGGCCGCACCGCAACGGTTTCGATCCGGATCGTGTTGGGATCGAACTCCGATTCGAGCCGCGCGATCTCGGCTTCGAGGTCCGCGTTCAACTCCGTGATCTGCGCGCGAATTGCCGCGTTGTCGGCTTCGGCGTGAGCGACGTCGGCGCGCTCCTTGCCGATGCGGCCCACGCTGCGGGCTGCGGTGGAGGCCTTGCGCATGGCACTGCTGCGCCGTCCGCCGAACAGCGCTCCGAGCAGGCTGCCGCCGACCGACAGTGCCGTCGAGACGGTCTCGCTGCTCGCCTGCGTGCGCTCGCGCTCGAGCTTCTGCTCCGCCCGCCGCTGGCGGTCCTCGAGTGTCTCGAGCTTCTTCGAGAACTTCCGCCGCAGCTCATCCACGGCTGCATCGCGCTTCTCGCGCAGCGTCTGCGCGAGGTGGGATCGGAATTCGCTCTCGGTGCCGCCGGGCGCGGCATTGATCTTCAGGGCCGGACAGGACATTACGTTGAGCGACGCGCTGCGGTACACCTGGCCTTCGAGCGCTGCGGCCCACGTCTTGTGACCGCGGGTCGAGAGCAGGACGGCGGGAGGGTCGGCGAAGCTCGCGCCTTCCCGCGGTCCTTCGTCGAACTCCGGGCCCGGCTCCTCGATCACTTGCGCGGCCTCCCAGTCCGGACCGTCGGCCCCGACGGGCGCGAGGTAGTACCAGCTTTCCCAGGCGTTCATGCCCGCCTTCGAGTCCACGAAATGTGCGCGGACGCGAGCCCCGAGGCGGGGTTGATAGGTCGGGGGACCGGCAGCTTCCCTGGGGCGCAGGAATCGCTCGCTGACGCCGGCCTGCACGACGGGCCGGACTCCTCTGGCGTCTGCAGGACGGGGGGCGCTGCCGGCTGCTCGAGCCACGGCCTTCGTGGCCGCGGTCGAGCCCGGCGCAGCGCCCGCCCTGGCGGCCGGTTCCGTTCCCGCGAGCCGCCTGATCTCGCTCAAGGTCATCGGTCCGCGCAGGTACGAGAGCGCCCAACGCGTGCGGAATACCACCGGCGTATCGTCATGTACGTTGCGCATCAGAAACGTTCGCTGCGCAAGGCTCGACATCAGGCCCTCGAGGCGCGGCCGGTCCAGACCGCCGGCCGCCTCGGTGCCGAGCAGGCCCTCGATCACACGGCCCTTGTCGCGTTCGGTCTGCAGCCGCCCGATGAACCACGTGCCCGCGTTTCCCAGTCCCTTGTAGTCCAGGTCCACCGGGTTCTGCGTAGCGAGGACGACGCCGAGGCCGAACGCCCGCGCCTGCTTCATGAGTGTGAGCAGGGGCAGCTTCGAGGGCGGCAGCGCCGACGGCGGGAAGAAGCCGAAGACCTCGTCCATGTAGAAAATGGCGCGCAGGCTCGAGGTGCCGGCCTGACGCCGCATCCACGCTACGAGCTCGTTCGCGACGAGCGTCACCACGAACATGCGCTCGGCGTCGTTCAGGTGCGCGATGGAGATGATCGCGATGCGCGGCTTGCCCGCGTCCGTGTAGAGGAGCTTCTGCACGTCGAGCGGATCGCCTGCCAGCCAGGCTTCGAATCCGGGCGAGGCGAGCAGTGAGTTGACCCGCAGCGCGAGCTCCGTGCGGTCCTTCGCAGGGAAGAAGCTCTCGAGATCGAACACGCCGAGCTTGTCGAAGGGCGGCTTCTGCACGGCCTGGATCAAGCTCGCGAGGTCCGGGCTCTGGCCCTTGCGCCAGGCGGCGTCGAGGAGGGCGGAGAGCAGGATGTGTTCGCGGCTCTTGATCGGGTCGGCGTCGAGGCCGAGCAGCCCGAGCAGACCGGCGACCGAGGCGCTCACGCGGTCCTTGAGCGCAGTGGCATCGCCCAGGGTGGCGGCATCCGGGGCCGCGAAGGATCGCAGCACGGAGAGCGGACGCCCGGCGTCCGAGCCGGGCGTGTAGATCGCGACCTCGGCGGCCTCTTTCAGTCGACGTATGCGCTCGCCATCCTCGTTCCACTCGGCCAGGCCCTTGCGCCAGCTTCCCGCCGTGGCCGCGGCGTACTCGTCGACCGACAGGCCCTTGCGCTCCGCTTCGCCGGCATCGACCCACGGTTTGAAGTCCCCGGGCGCGAGGTCCGGAAACGTGAGCATCAGGTTGCCGATGTCGCCCTTGGGGTCGATCGCGATCGCAGGCACGCCATCGAGCGCCGCCTCCTCCAGCAGCGAGAGGCACAGGCCCGTCTTGCCGCTGCCCGTCATGCCGATGCAGACGGCGTGGGTGGTCAGATCGCGCGAGTCGTAGAGCAGGTCCTCCCCGACCTGCTGCGACTTCGGGTCGAACTCGCGGCCGAGGTAGAAGACACCGAGTCTTTCATAGCTGGGAAGTTTCATGGAGCCGGTCGTCGCAGGGGCGAATGACATAGTGTAGGTCGAAGCCGCCGGATCGTGACGCCGCGCACGCCGGGCGGGACGCTGTCACCGTTTTGTGACCGCCCCGCGACTGACGCCGTAACCTGCCTGCCCTAGCATCGTTCTCAGCATCGAGACGCTCAAGGCCTTGCATGTCCATCGCCCTGGATCAGGTGACCAAGCGGTATCAGTCGATACCCGTCGTCAACGACGTTTCGCTCAGGATCGAGCAGGGCGAATTTCTGGTTCTGCTGGGGCCGAGCGGCAGCGGCAAGAGCACGCTGCTCCGCGCGATCGCCGGGCTCACCGACGTCGACCACGGTCGGGTCTCCCTGCACGGCCGGGACGTGACCCACCTGTCCGCCCGCGAGCGTCAGGTGGGCTTCGTCTTCCAGCACTACGCCCTGTTCCGCCACATGACCGTCGGCGACAACATCGAGTTCGCCCTGAGCGTGCGCCGGGTGCCTGCGGCCGAGCGGCGGGAGCGGCGCAAGGAGCTGCTGCGACTCGTGGCGCTCCAGGGCATGGACGACCGGCTGCCGAGCCAGCTGTCCGGAGGCCAGCAGCAGCGCGTCGCCGTGGCGCGCGCGCTCGCGCACCGGCCGCAGGTCCTTCTGATGGATGAGCCGTTCGGCGCACTCGACGCCAAGATCCGCGAAGAGCTGCGGCGCACGATCCGGCAGATCCAGCGGGAACTCGGCATGACCACGATCCTGGTGACGCACGACCAGGAGGAGGCCTTCGCCCTGGCCGACCGCATCGGCGTGATGCACCAGGGCCGTCTGCTCGAGTGCGGCCGGCCTGACGAGCTGTACACGCGGCCGCAGACGCGGTTCGTGTCCACGTTTCTCGGCGCGGCCAACCTGCTGCTCGGCTACCGCACGAGCGCAGGCGTGCGCTTCAGCGAGCAGGCCGCCGGAGGGGCGACCGTCCCCAAGGAGGTCGTTGCGGTGCTGCGGCCGGAGGAGGTGGAACTCGGGCCGACCGAGGAGGCGATGCGCTCGAACTTCGTCGGCTATGGCGAGGTTCAGGAGGCGCTGTTCGGCGGAGCGGTGGAGCGGCTGCGCGTCCGCATGGCGAGCGACGGGCCGGTGCCGGTCTCCCCCGGACGTGCCGGTCCGGCCGAGGGTGGTTCCGTGCTCGAGGTGTCGCGGACGCTGCTCTGCATTCGCGGACCGGAGGAAGCGCTCGAAGTAGTAGAACCTATCTCCAGATCCCCGCCGGTCGCGGCGCGCGCCTTCTGGACTACGA
>Ga0114938_1001443_pt1 | contig 16077 bp, 18 predicted proteins | sample AshMeaBigSpring_FD_88675 | JGI IMG/M metagenome (GOLD analysis project Ga0114938, IMG submission 88675) | Groundwater microbial communities from Big Spring, Nevada to study Microbial Dark Matter (Phase II) - Ash Meadows Big Spring | ecosystem: Environmental > Aquatic > Deep subsurface >...
GCCACCTACAACCAGGGAGGAACAGCGATGAGCCAGAAACTGGAAGCGGGCATGACCTTTGAGTTCACCTACACCGTGCCGCCGGAGAAAACCGTGCCGCACCTGTTCCCGGAGTTCCCCGAGGGCGGGCGGATGCCGGAGGTGCTGGCTACCGGCTTCCTCGTGGGCCTGCTGGAGTTCGCGTGCATCCGGTTCGTCAACCCCTACATCGACTGGCCGCGGCAGCAGACCGTCGGCATCCAGGTCAATCTCAGCCATACGGCCGCGACCCCGCCGGGTTTCAGCGTGACCGTCAAAGGCCGGCTGGAGAAGGTGGAGGGCCGCAAGCTCTCTTTTGCTCTCGAAGCCAGCGACGGCGTGGATTCGATCTGCAACGCCACTCACGAACGGTTTGTCATCGATGCCGATAAATTCAATGCCGGGGTGGCGAAGAAAAAAGCGTCCGGTTGAGGCGACATCCGCCGGCGGGCGATGCGGCCCACCGCCGCGTCGGCGTTGCCCAAGGGTCAGCCCACGGAACGGCCGCTGGCTGCCGGCAATACCTCTTCACAGGCGTCGGGGGCCCAGGACAGGGACCTTTCGGCCACCAGCCTCAGTCGGGTTTTCCATACCCACTCAGGCCCGCAGTCGAAAATCAGCCTGGCAAGCCGCCGACGCTCGGCATCCGGGTCGATCTGCACCCGGGCCAGCTCACGGACCAGGCACCCGTAGAGCTCCAAAGGATCGGTCCAGTCGGCCGGGAAGTCCTCACGGTTAAGACTGGGGTAGTCCCGCGACAGGTCCCTGATGGCAGCCAGCACCGGGCCGTAATCGCGGGAGCTCCGCGCCTGCTGGCGGGTTTTCTCATGCTGATCGAGCAGCCGTTCTATCACCTCATCCAGATTGCCTGAACAGTGCTTTTCGGTGACCTTCTTCTGGGCCTTGTCCATCCGGACCAGAGTGAAATGCCCTTCGTCCGTTCTACGGATCCTGAGATGGTTGGTGCTCACGCCAGTCTCCCTTCGCGAAGAGTCCATGCCGCCCGGGAACCGGGACGGTTGCCGGCCGAGATGGATCAAGCCTAACTGCAGCCACGAAGAGGTGCAACCCAACGAAACCACCAAAAAACTACTAGTATCGGGGGAGAAAGTCTAGGGGGTGCGGTTGCATGTGCAGGGGGCTGCCTTAGATTCGAAGGGAGAATAAAAAGGAGGATCGGGTGGGCTTCATTCGGGTTCCAGGGCTGAAGGGCAAGGTGTTCGTGCCGGAGAAATGCCCGGCGAAGCCGAAGAAGCACGCCTGCCCGGACTGCTACGACTGTCAGCGCTGCAGCGACGACCGCTGCAACCTCTGTCGCGCGCCCGACTCGGGGCAGCCTGAAACAGCAGGCCGGAGGCTCTGCGCCCGGAAAACCACGGACGGTCCCGACCGGGGCAAACCGGAGGGGGGAGGCGGCCGTGTTTGACTTCCGGCCGCAAGATTCCCGTAACCGTCCTGCGGCGGTTGAAAAGACGGCCGATCGAAGCGCCGGATAGGAAAATCGAGGCGATTGCCCGGCGGCGGCGGATCGTTCTGCTGCGCCCCGGCGCTCTACACGATCCCGGCTTCGCTCAGCGGCTTTTTTTCCAGAACCCGGCGGGGGCTGAAAATGGAGAGGTCCAGGGACACGGGCTGCCCGGAAACGAGCTCGGCCAGGTAACGCCCCACGGCCGGGCCCTGCTGCAGGCCGTGGCCGGAGAAGCCGGTGGCGAGATGGAGCCCCCTGATTTCCGGCCATTCCCCGATGATCGCGTTGTGGTCCAGGGTGTTCACGTCGTACAGGCCGGCCCAGCCGCGCACCAGCCTGAGCCGGTCCCAGGCCGGAACGAACTCGGCCAGCTCCGGCCAGAGAATCTCCATGAAGCGCTGGTCGTCACAGGCGAAGTTGAACCCCACCGGGTCGTCCTCCATGGACTTGCCGAGCAGGATCAGGCCGCCGGTTTCGGTGCGGAAATAGAGGCCCGAGAGCAGCACCGTCAGGGGCAGCGGCCCGTCGGGCTTGACGGCCGGCTCGAAGGCGAACACCTGGCGCTTGACCGGGATCACCGGGAGGGTCACTCCCGCGGTCGCGGCGATCTGGGCGGCCCAGGCGCCGCCGCAATTGACCAGGCATCCGGCAGCCAGAATGTCTCCGGAAGCCAGCTCCACGCCCTCCACCCGGCCCGCGGCGGCCCGGATGCGGGCCACTTCGCCCGTGAGGTAATCCACTCCCTGGGACCGGGCCTTGGCCCTGTAAGCCATCAGGGCGGCATAGGCATCGAAGTGGCCGTCGTCGGCGCCGAAGGTGGCGCCGACGATTCCGGAGGTCTCGTAGAGCGGGTAGCGCTCCCTGACCTGTTCCGGCGACCACCACTGCACCCGGCAGCCCAGGCTGAGCTGCAGATCGTAGGCACGCCGGGCGGCCTGCAGGTTTTGCTCTCCCACCAGAAACAGGTTGCCGTCGCGATGAAAGTAAATCCGCGGCCGGCGGTCCTCGACGGCCATCTCCTCCTCGAAGTTTTCCAGCACCTGGAAGGCGTACCGGGAGATGAGGATGTTCTCTTTCAGGCTGAACTGGATGCGCACGTTGCTCATCGAGAGCGTGGTGGAGGCCCGGGCATAGGACGGGTCCCGCTCCACCACGGCCACCTTAAGACCCGAAGCCATGCAGCTCAAATAATACGCGGTGGCGCTGCCCATGATGCCGCCGCCGGTGATGATCACGTCGTACGTTCGGTCGCTGGTCATTTACCTTAGATCCCTCAGATCCCGCCACCGCAGCCAGGCGGGCTCGCGCACCGCGATCCTGGAAGCCGGGTGCCGGATGCTCGATGTTGCCGAATCCGCGCGCTTTCCGGCGCCCGGATTCACAGCGGCAGCCAGGTGCCGATGCCCTTTTCCTTGGCGCGGCGGTAGAGCAGCGGTGCGACCGCCATGTCGTCGATGGCCAGGCCGAGGTTGGCGGTCATGGTGCGCTCGGCGGGGGTTTCGCGGCCTTTTTTCCTGCCGGCGACGAGCTCGCCCAGGTCGGCGTGGATCGGCGGAATGTTCTGGAAGTACCCCATGGACTGGTAGAGGCGCAGCTGCGGCACGTCGTCTGTGCAGAACTTGTCGGCCTGGGCCAGGGCTTCGCGGCTCCAGTAGGAATCGTAGTCGACCAGCGACGCAAAGGCGCCTTCCCCCAGCCATCCGGCCTGGATGGTGGCGTGGGGCGTCTTCAGGATCGGACCGGCCGTGACCACGATATCGCAGCCGCGTACGGCTTCGACCGGCGTCCTGACCGGGACGGTTTCGACTCCCAGGCGTTTTTCGATCTCCGCCGCGTAACGCTGCGCTGCCGCGGCGTCCTGGTCGTAGGCCACGATCTTCTTGAGCGGGAAGAGCACCTTGAAGGCCTCGGCATGGCTGCGGCCCTGAACGCCGCAGCCGAGCATGCCCATGACCGCCGACTCCGGCCGGGCGAGACGGCGCGCCGCGATGGCGCTGGCGGCACCGGTGCGCTTGGCGGTGACCCAGACGCAGTCCATGACCGCCAGGGGCAGGCCGGTGGCCACGTCGTTGTAAATCAGGAGCCCGCTGATATAGGGCAGCCCCTGCTTGGGGTTTTCCGGAAAGCCGCTCACCCACTTGATCCCGGCGGACTGCAGGTCCTGGATATAGGCCGGCATGGCATGGATGAAATTGTTGCCGCCGCCGGGATGCACCCCCGGCTTGGGCGGCATTTCGGTGCGGCCGGCGCCCTTGGCCTGGAAAGCGGTTTCGAGCGCGGCGATGATATCGGCCATGGAAAGCCCCGTGGCGACGACGTCGGCCTGCGAGAGATAGAGCAGTCTGTTTTCAGCCATGCAACCTCCGTTCGGGCCGTGTTTTCCGGATGGCGGCCCAATGTCAAAAAGCACTCCCCTATAGCGGCAGACTCAGCGAGCTGTCAAGAACCAGCCGAGGAGAAGAAGGACTGAGGTCCGAGCGGCTGAAAGACGCCGAATACGGGTCGCCGGACGGCAGGCAATCGCGCCCTATCGCAGCCCCTTCAGCCGCTCCATCCGGCTGGTGATTTCGGTGATCCGGATTCCGTACTTCTCATGGCGGACCACGACTTCGCCGCGGGCGATGAGCACATCGTTGGCAAGGATGTCGACCGGTTCGCCCTCGAGCCGGGCGAGCTTGACGGCCGAGCCGGGACGCAGATTGAGAAGTTCGTGGATCGGCATCTTGGTGCGCCCCAGTTCGACCGTGAGCTCGATCGGTATATCGAGCAGCATGGCAAGACCGAGATCCTCGGGGCCGGGCGGCCCGGTCCCGGAGGCGGTCGGTGCCGGCCCCGGCGCAGACGGGGCCGACCGAGCGGCCGCCGGTGCCGGAGGGGAGGCGGCCTGCGCAAGGGCGTTGGGGCGGTCGGCAGCCGGCGCAGCAGGGACAGCTGCATCCGGCCGGGAGGGGCTCTTGGGCGTATCGACGCGGGGAGGGGCCTCTTTGGCAGCCGCGGCCGAATCCGTAACGAGCTCGGAAATCTTCAGGCCCATCTCCACGAAAACGAAGTGGTTCTCGTGCCGGAATGCAAGCCGCTCGAAGCGATCGAGATGGAGGGACTCGATCTGGAAATCGCTGCCGACGGTGAAGGACGGGGTTGAGAGGGCGCAACGGAGGCCGGTGTCGGTCAAGGCCGATTTGAGGTTGCCGCCCACGATGTTGCCCAGCTCGCCGAGCATGTCGTCGATCTCGCTGGTGCCCTCGATCTCCTCCGGTTCCATGCCCAGCATGTAGGCTGCCATCATGCGGGACAGATCCCCGCCGACATGCAGGCTGACGATGCCCGTCGCGTCACCGGCAAAGGCGACCGACGAAATGTAGCGCATTCCCTCGATGCCTTCGGCCGACACGGGCGCCACGCGTTCGAGCTTCATGGCGAACATGGTGTCGAACACATCGACGGCGGCCTCGGACAGCCGGCGTTCGTAGTCCAGCGCCTCGAGTTTTTCAAGGTCGACATGCGGTGTTCGGCGGATGCCGTCCGGGGAGCCGAAGTCGATGCCGGGGTCGGCGCCCTCCTGCTCTTTGAGGCCCACCTCGATGATCAGCACCTGATCCTCCCGCTGGTACGCATAGCGCTCGAAGCGGTCCATGTTCAGGGATTTGATGCTGAAGTCGGTGCCGTAGGTGATGCTGGGAGTGGACAGCACGCAGGAATGGCCTGCATCGTTCAGCGCGGACTTGAGATTGCCGCCGACAATGTTGGTGACTTCCGCGATGAGATCCCTGATCTCGTTGCCTGACTCCACTTCTTCAGGCTCCACGCCGAGCAGGGCCGCGGCCATGAGGCGGCCGAAATCGAAGGTGACCTGCGCATTGAAGATGCCGGTGACTCCGCCCGCGAAATTGAGGGTGCCCACCATGCGCCGGATGCCATGCCCGGGCGGAGGTTCCTCGTCCACCGGCTGGATCTCCATGGAAAGCATGGAGCCGAAGGTTTCGATCACCGAAGCGTTTACGATCGCCCGGACATCAATGTCTGCAAAGGTGCTCATCGGCGGTGGCAGTACCGGTTCGATTGGTGCGCGGTCTTGCATCGTAAAACAGCGCGAGAGTGCCCGAAGACCCTCCTGGAAGCGGGCGGCTCCCCGGGGCTGTTTTTAGCAGCTGTACCTACAGGAATTTATTGTATTTTATGGTAATATAAAGCGGCTGAAATCACAACATGAATTTTCCCGGCCGGACCGCGCTGCCCGTGCCGGCGGCGCTTGGTCGAACCGGCCGCGACACCCGCGGATCGGGGTGCGGAAGCATCGGGCTCGGCCGTGTTCCGGACCAGCGGGCCTGGCCTCATTCAAGCGCGTCGAAGCGGTTTGCAAGGGGGGTGACACCGCGCGCAGCGGAGAGGAGGCGGTCAGCGGGCGTGTCGGTCGGCGACGGCCTTCATCTCTTTGGCAAAGCTGCCCGCCGAGCGATCGCCGCCGTATTTCGAGACGATCTCGCCGCGAGGGCTCAGAAAAAATACCGCCGGGATGCCTCGCACCTTGTAGGCCGACAGCGTCTCGTAGTCTTTGTCCGCGTCGATCGATATGTTGATCAGGCGCGTCGATGCCGCGACCACGTGCTTGTCCGTGAAGACGTATTTTTTCAGCTCCAAGCAGGGCGCGCACCAGTCGGCGGTGAAAAACAGCATCACCGGCTTGCCGGACTCCCTGGCCAGTCGCAGGCCTTCCGCCAAGTTCGTCACCCACTGAATCTTGGCAGCGGTTGCGTCTTCGGAACCGGCAAAGCACCCCGTCACCACCAGCAACATCATGAAAAGAAAGGCCGCTCGCCTCATTGGAATTGCTCTATCGGTCTTCTAAATTCGATTGGGCCGGCCCGCAGCTCGTGTTCACGATCGTCTGACGACGCTGCCGGACGGACCGGCCGGGAACTGCCGCGGTGTTCAGCGCTTCAGTAGCACCCAGGGGTCTCTTTCCAAATCGGCCGAACCGGCCTCCGCCGCGCTGCTGTCCGAACCGGCGAAGTCGACCGTCACGATGTTCGAGCACATGGATTTGATTCGAGCCGCCACCGGCAAGTGCTCGGCGTGCTCCTGGTAGCGCTTCAACGCCGAAAGGTTGGCGAAGAGGCTGACCAGGGCGAAGTCGTAGGACCTATCCGATCTCAGGATGTCCCGCCCGAATTCGTACATCTTGATTTCCATGATCTTGTTGGGCAGCAGGTCCAGTGCCTTTTCCAGTTCGCGGATGTCCTCCTCGCAAACCTCCGGCTTGAATTTCATCAACACTACGTGATTCAGCATTACCGGGCTTCCCTTTGTCGATGTCTCGAAGGACTCTTGAGCGGCGCGCCGCCAGCCCGAGGTTTTGTAGCCTTGACCATTCGGTGCCGCTCGTTTGTTGCCGACGATATCAAACAACGGCTCGTTAATGAAGGGTTTTCCGCCGGCCGGCGAGAGGAAACCCCTGGCTTGGAACCAAAATATCCGCCCGGGTGCGCCCGTCCGGCGGCAGAGCTCACCGGGGCATGATCCAGCCGGGCTGACCGGTCACCCGCACGGCGACGTCCGTGAACCACACGCGGAAGACGCCGTCCGGTCCGCGGTGGTCCAGAGACAGGGTGAGCGGCCCTACCCGGCGATAGTCTTCCCAAGTCGCGATCCGGGTCGGTTTCGGATCCCCCCCCTTGCGGTAGATCCATTGCACGATACGGTCCGAAGCGCCGATGAACAGCTCGTAAACGTCGCCGGGGGTATAGCCTTCGTTCGGCGGATACCTGACAACGACCCGCCGGGCGCTGCCGGTGCCGATCGGCAACGCTGCCGGCGCCTCGTCGGCAGTCACGCTTGCAGACTGGTCCCAGGAGAGCCGCAGGGGAAACAGGAGCCAGTAGTTGTCGTTGACGAACCAGGGGTCCACTTTTTTGATCTGCTCGCTGGGCTGGCCTGCGAGGGCTGAACGCTCATAAACGACGCTTCCACCCTGCTCGGCCGTGCCCCTGAACGTGACACGGTCTTGCTTGGGTTCCCAGGACCAGGCCCGGCTGATCACCCGGTCGGGTAGCTGGACGTTAAAGGTATACCGTAACTCCTCCACCTGGTCGAAATGCTTCAAACCGTAGGCATCGGCGAGTTCCTCGCGCGGGGAAGCAACGCGGTTCGCTCCGGCGCAGCCAGCCACCCCTGCCAGGACCAAGCTGGCGGCAATCCATAGCGTGAGGCTCCATCGGTCGAGTTTCATCCCTGACTCCTCGGGCGGTTCGAGCGCCGCCGCGCTGTGCGCAAGGCGCCGTGTTCGTTTGTGAACGAGCGAATCGGTGATTATTTCTGTTAATTGAAGCATCGATGAGCGGGATGATAACCATCAATTTGGGGATGAAAAGGTTCGGGCGGGATAACGAGCGGCTGTCGGAGGCAGGGCGAGCGGTCGGTTCCGCGGCTACTTCGGATCCCGTGCCTGGTTGCGGGCGTAAACGATCTGGTTCTTGAGCTCGCTGAGAATGAAGCTGCTCCGGAGGCTCGCGGCGATGTTCGCATCGGAGGGCGCCGTTCCCAGCATGGCCTTGGCGTGCTTGCGAATTCCCTCGATGGCGTCGGCGACCGGCCGGATAAAGAAACCGGCTCGGGCCAGGCAGTTCGTTTGCGAGCCGGCGATCAAGTTCATGCGCAGGGCGAGCCGCCGCGGGTCGGGGGCTGTCCCCATGCCGGCATTGTCTGGCGGCTTTTTGCGAAGGTAATTGATCTGGTTGGTGACCTCATCGAGGGTGAAGTAGGACCTAAGGACTGCCGCGATTTCTTCCTGGCTCGGTTCGGCGCCCGTGGCGTGGGCGATGTATCTGATCGCCAGAAGGACCGCTTCCTCCAGATCCCGGCTTAGCCGGATCAGCTTGTGTGAAGAGTTCTGCCTGGGCAGGCCGCCCCGGTTGGCCGGCTGCGCGGCGTTTATCGAACCCATGGGTGAGGGGGGTGCCATGTTCTGACTGCGGTTCTGGAATGCAGCGCGGGAGCGCCCCCGGCAGAGAGCGCTCGCCGCAAGAAAGGCTTACCGCAGCACCCGCTAAACGGGCGTGCGGTAATGGAAGTTGGCAATGGCCACCGGCAAATCACTTGTCCTGCCGGGGTGATGCAAGGCTCGGGAGCGACTAAAACTCACCCAGGGGGCGCTGGAAGGTCCATTCGAACGGGCTCTGGACCAGCGCTTCCGTGGAGGCCTCCGTGTTGCCGCCCAAACACGCAAACGGATAGCTGATGACCCAGACCACGGACCCCAATGCCGTGCCGACGATGCCGACCGGCCGCATGACGAGGGCGTCCCACATCATCATGCCTCCGGTGGGCTCCTTTTCGCAGCCGCTGTAATAGTCTCGATCCCGGCAGTCCGACATCGAGGTCCGGTAGGCGAAGGCCGGCGATCCAAACGTGCCGAACAGCAGGGTCGCAACCAGAATAAGCGTCAATCCAACCTTTAAAACCGACATGATATCCTCCTTGTTACCTGAGCTTAGATCCCCTGCCGTGCGCGCTTGCGCAGGTGCCCGGGACCCTCTTGATAGCCACCAAAACTAAACGTATTATAACCCAAATTCGGCAGCCGTTCAAATGCGGATGCATTAAATAACAAATACAGGCAGTTGCCACCGGAAAACTTCTATGACGGCATCCGTTGGAAGCACCGTGGAAGTAGCCATGGCCATGGCGGTTCGTGGGACCTACACTTATGCGGTTCCGGACGCCCTGGTTCCTGCTGCGGCCCCAGGCGTACGCGTTCTGGTCTCTTTCGGCCGGCGGCGCGCCACCGGCTATGTGCTGGGTCCGGGCGTGCCGTTCGAGCCGGAGGACATCAAACCCGTTCTGGAGATCCTGGACGACGAACCGCTTTTTCCAGCGACCATGATTCCTCTGTTCCGCTGGGCGGCGGACTACTACAAGCATCCGCTGGGAGCGGTGATCCAGACCGCTCTGCCTGGCGGGCTGACTCTTGCCGAAACCACCGTGTGGTGCATCACCGAAGCGGGGCGCGCGCGGCTGGGCGATGACCGCCTGCCGGCGGAGGAAGCCCGGGTGTTGTCACTTCTGGCCCGCAAGCGGCTGGGCGCGCGGCCGAGTCCGGAGCTTGCCGGTGAGGTGTTGGCCTTGCTGGAGCGCCGCGGTTTCGTTCAGCGCACGCGCAGGCTGCGTTCGGGAGGGGCCAAGGCGCTGCAGGTGCGCTGGGTACGGCTCGCGCCCGGCGCACCGGCCGGTGAGCCGACGACTCCCAAAAGGCAGGCGCTGCGAGATGCCATCGCCGCCGCCGGTGAACTGCCGGTCCACGTGCTCACGGCGCAGGCCCCCCGGGTCCGAACCCAGCTGCGGGCGCTGGAGCGATCCGGACAGGTGGAGATCTTCGCGCGCCGGATGTACCGCGATCCCTTCGGCGAGGCCATTCTTCCCGATGCCGCCCCGGCCTTGACCGCCGACCAGGAGTCGGTGGTGACGGGGGTGTGCGCCGCCTTGGGCCGGGGCTTCCGCAGCTTTCTGCTGAACGGGGTTACGGGAAGCGGCAAGACCGAGGTCTACCTGCGAGTGGCAGCCCATGCGATGGCCTCCGGACTGTCGGTGCTGCTGCTGGTGCCCGAGATCGCCCTGATCACGCAGACCGAAAGGCGGTTTCGCGCCCGATTCGGCGAGCATGTGGCCGTGCTGCACAGCGGCCTCTCCGCGGGCGAGCGCCTCGATCAGTGGGCGCGCATCCTGATGGGGGAGGTGCGGATCGCGATCGGCGTTCGTTCGGCGGTCTTCGCCCCCTTATCCGATCTGGGCGTCGTCATCGTCGATGAGGAGCACGATCCCGCGTACAAGCAGGAGGGCGGCCTGCACTACAGCGCACGCGATCTGGCCGTGGTTCGGGCACAGCAGAGCCGGGCCGTGGCGCTGCTCGGCTCGGCCACGCCGTCGCTGCAGTCCTACTACAACGTCCGCTGCGGGAAATACACCGAGCTGACGCTTCCGGACCGCATTGAGGCGCGTCCGCTGCCCGAGATCCGCACCGTGGATCTGCGCCGGTGCCGGGATCTGCGCGGCCCCGGGCGTTTCATCAGCGTCGAGCTGAACCGGGCGCTGGCCGAAACCCTCGGCCGCGGCGAGCAGGCCCTGCTGTTTCTCAACCGGCGCGGGTTCGCCAACTTCCCGGTCTGCGCCGCCTGCGGCGCGGCGCTGCGCTGCCGACACTGCGACATCACCCTGACATTGCACCAGGCCGCCAATGCCTATCGCTGCCACTACTGCGGCTTCAGCCTACCGGCCACCGCCGCCTGCACGGCCTGCGGGGACCGTCAGATCAAGCGCCTGGGACTGGGGACCGAAAAAGTGGAGGCGGCGATCCGCGCCCTGTTTCCGGAGGCCCGTGTCGCGCGCATGGACCGCGACACCACCCGCCGCAGGGGGGACATCCTGCGTCTGCTCAAAGGGCTGCGTGAACATGCGATCGACATCCTGATCGGCACCCAGATGGTCTCCCAGGGGCACGACTTTCCGGGCATCACGCTGGTGGGCATCATCTGCGCCGACCTGTCGCTCAGCTTTCCGGATTTTCGAGCCGGAGAGCGGACGTTTCAGCTGCTGTCCCAGGTGGCCGGCCGGGCCGGGCGCGGCGACCGGCCCGGCCAGGTGATCCTGCAGACCTACAATCCCGAGCACTTCAGCATCCGGGCGGCCTGCACCCAGGACTTCGAAGCGTTTTACGAGCGCGAGATCGGCTTCCGCAAGGCGCTCGGCTACCCACCGGTCACCCGCCTCATCCAGTTGCGTCTTTCCGGGCGCGACGCCCGCATGACCCGCCGGCAGGCGCTCGCGCTCGGCGACGAGCTGAAAACGCTGCAGGCCGCGGAGCCGGGTTTCGCTGAATGGATCCAGATCCTGGGGCCGATCGAAGCCCCCGTCTCCCGGATCGCCGGTCAGTTTCGCTGGCAGATCCTGATCAAATCGCCCCAGGGCGCCATCCTGCATCGGTTCGCGGATCAATTGGTGGCCGCTCACCCGCACGGGACGACCCGGCAACGGGTGCGCCTGGCGATCGACGTGGACCCGATGTTTCTCATGTGAAAAGCCGGCCGCGGCCCGGACCGGCTGGCTTGACTTTGAAGGTGGCGCGACCTAAAATTTTTGAAGCATCGCGTGGATCCAACCATCGGTTTCAGCGAACCCAATCGGGAGACGTTCCAGATGCCATGTCAACAGCGTACGGCGGCGGCCGTTGGCGCCGCCCTTTTAATGGTCGCGTGGGTTTGCGCGGCCCAGGCCCAGACTGCATCGCCGGGTCCCGGAGAGTCCAGGCGCGAAGCGGCCGTCTTCTTTCCGCAGAAGGCCTTCCAGTTCGAGCCGGTGATCGAGGGGGTCAAGGTCGTCCATGACTTCGTGGTGATGAACCGGGGAACGGTCCCGCTGCTCATCAACAGCGTGCGCACCGGCTGAGGATGTGCCGCGGTCTCGTTTCCGAGACAAATCCCCGCCGGCGGCGAGGGAAAAATCAGCATCCGGGTGGACACGACGGGCTACGGCGGACGAAGGGTGGAAAAGTCCGCCGAGGTGATGACCAGCGACCCGGTCGAGCCGGTCGTGCATCTGACCGTCGCCGGGCAGGTGGATCGCTTTGCCGCGATCACCCCGCGAACGCTGAGCCTGCGCGGGGTTTCCGGGGAGACGTTGCGGGGATCGGTCCGCATTGTGCCCGAAGAAAAATACCCCTTCCGCATCACGAGTGTCCAGCCCCTGGAAGGCAGGATCAAGGTGCAGCTGGACGAAGTCGTGCTGGACGGCAAGAAGTCCTACGCGCTGGAGGTGGAAAGTCTTCGCAACGAAGCGGGGTCCTTCTTCGACACCGTTCGGCTGAAAACCGACAGCCCGCTGCAGCCGGAAATGGACGTGCGGGTTTACGTTTATCTGCGGGCGCAGCCCGCTTTCGAGAAGAAAGTCAATTGAGATGCAGGACGTGCGGGTGGTGGTGTTTGACTGCGACGGGGTGATGTTCGACACTCTGGACGCGAACCGGCATTACTACAACCACATCCTGCAGCATTTCGGCTGCCCGCCGATGGATGCCGGGCAGCTGCGTTTTGTGCACGCCCACACCGTTCAGGAGTCGCTTGAGCATCTCTTCGGAGACGACGGACTGCGGCAGGCGGCGCATGATTTTCGCAAGACGATCGACTACGGCGGATTTTTAAAGCACCTGACCATAGAGCCGGGTCTGGTCGAGCTGCTGGATTGGATGCGCGGAACATATCACACGGCCATTGCCACCAACCGCACCGACACGATGAAGCACCTGCTCAGGGAGTTCGGGCTTTCCGGGCGCTTCGACCTGGTGGTGACCTCGCTCGATGTCGAGCGGCCCAAGCCGTTCCCGGACCCGCTTTTCAAGATCCTGACCCACTTCGAGGCCAAGCCCCATCAGGCCCTGTTCGTCGGGGACTCGGAGGTGGACGCGCGCACCGCCCGCGCCGCCGCGGTGCCGTTTGCGGCCTACCGCAACCCGGCGCTGGAAGCCCGCTACCACATCACGCAGTTGAAGGACCTTCGGACGGTTTTGGGCGCGCCTTGAGGCCGCCGAGCATCATGCGCGTGACCGCCCCGCGCGGAAGGGCCGGCCGGGGCGATCGGTTCGGCGGCGGGAAGGAGCATCGATCATGGAATCGGAGTCCAAAGGCAGCGCGGCGCCGGTAAACAAGGCCGGAGCCTCCGACTGGGAGAGCCGGCGGCTGTGCAGCGACGAGAACTGCATCGGGGTGATCGGCGCGGACGGCCGGTGCAAGGAGTGCGGCCGGCCCGGCGATCCGTCGGCCGTTTCCACGCCGCCGCCGGATGTCCGTGCTGCCGCAGAGCCGGCCGTTCAGCCGCCAGCGAGCGCAGCCGCCGGCGACGTCGATGAGGACTGGGAGAGCCGGCGGCTGTGCAGCGACGAGAGCTGCATCGGGGTGATCGGCGCTGACGGCCGCTGCCGGGAGTGCGGCAAGCCCTACGCCGGCTGATCGACGGCTGAAGACGGAACGGCAGCGCTCCGGCCGTCAGCCGTCGGGGGCTCCGCATGGAGCGGCAGCTCGATGCAAAACACCGCGCCGCCTTCCGGTGCGTTGGAAGCGGTGATCTTGCCCTGGTGGTCTTCGATGATGCCGTGGCAGATGGTCAGACCGACGCCCATCCCCAAGGGTTTCTTCTGCGTGAAAAACGGGTCGAAGATGCGGTTCACATCGTCTTCCGCAATCCCGGGTCCGCTGTCCTTCAGTTCGACTACCAACTTCGCCTCGCGATTGTAGGTGCGGATGACGATGCTGCCCCTGCCTTCCGGACTGCGGTGGGCGCTCTCGAAGTAGCCGGGTGCGCCGGTAATGGACTCTACGGCGTTGTTGATCAGGTTCATCAACACCTGCCCGATCTGCTGAGGCGAAGCGAAGAGCGCCGCGTCGGCGGCCTCCATGTCGAGACGCACGGCAATCATGTTCTTCATGAGCAGGCTCTTGACAAGCGCGACGGTGTTGCCGAGAACCTGGTGGGCATCCGTCAGCTGCTTCTTTTCCTTGCCGGGCCGGTTGAGGTCGATCAGGTTCTTGACGGTGTCCCGGATGCTGTGGAAGGCGCTTCCGACGAGGTCCAGCTTGCGCTGCAGGTAGTTGTCCTCGGTGTAGGTCGAGCGCAGGACGGTTAAAAGCGCCGAGATGCCCTGCAGGGGTGAGTTGATCTCGTGCGCGATCGAGGCCGCCAACTGCCCGGTGGCGGCCAGGCGTTCGGAGCGGATGAGTTGGCTCTGCAGCCGCTTGGTCTGGGTGACGTCCCGGGCGACGCACAAAAAGCCGGGCTCGCCCAGGTAGACGACATGGCGGCAGTTGATTTCATGGGGCACCGCACCGCCGGTTTTGGTTTGGAAGGTGAGCTCGAAGCGGGCCTCCCCCGTTCGGAGCACCTCCTGAAGAATCGTGCGGACGAACTCGGCTTGGGCGGCAGGAACCAGCTCCACGAGGGGCCGGGAAACCAGCTCCGTGTGGGAATACCCCGTGCTCTTGTAGGCCTGGTCGTTGCATTCCATGACGACACCGTTGCGGTTCAGGATGAAGACGCTGTCGGCGACGTTCTCGAAAAGCTCCTTGTAGCGGGTGAGCTCTTCCGCCCGTTTCAATTCGGTGGTGTTCGTCGAGATGATGGTGGCCGCGATCACGCGGCGATCCATGCGCAGGGGGCCGACGCGGTAGGTGTACCACGCAGGGCCGCGCGGGCCGTCGATGCGGACTTCGAACATGTCGGTTTCGCCGGTGCGAAACACCGTCTTCAGGATATCCTGCGCCGTGGATCGGAACTCCTCCGGAAGCACGTCGTAGAGGCGGCGGCCGACCGCGGCCCCCGGGGCGATATCGGCCGGCGAGTGGTTGATGAAACGGATGACCCCCGACTGGTCGACGGTCATGATCGTGTCCGGGGCGGTTTCCACGAGCGAGCGCCACAGCTCCTCGGACTCTTTCAGACGGTGCTGGGCATCGCGCAGGCGATTGATGATGGTCTGGCCGTGCGACCCCAGAATGACCAGCAGGCACAGGACCACCACGCGGATGTAGATGTCGTAGAGGTCCGGGCCGATCAGCTGGGCGATCAGGTTGAACTTGTTTGAAAAGAAGATGTTCAGGATGGAGTCGAGCACCCAGTAGACCGTCGAAACCGCGGCGACGGCGAGCATCATGGAGTCGGGAAGCTTGCGGCGTCCCATTAAAAACGTTTTCATCCCTCGTCCCTCTTCGCGTTTGCGTCAGGCCGGCTCTATAAGTCCGATTTTAGTATCACACTTGCAACATGTTGACAAAACGAAATCACAATGACCACGCCGGCCATCCAATTTCTTAAAACGCACGGCCTGCCGTTTGAAGTCGTGGCCTACGAGCATCTCGAAAAAGGGGCCGAGTTCGCCGCGCGGGCGACGGGGTTTCCCCTCGCGGGCACGGTGAAGACTTTGGTGGTGGATGCCGGCCCGCAGCGCAACGCGCTGGTGCTGGTGCCGGGCGATCGCCAGCTCGACCTGCGGCGCCTGGCCCGCGCGCTGGCGGCGAAAAAGGCCAGCCTGGCCGATGCGGCGACGGCGGAGCGGCTGACCGGCTACCGCGTCGGAGGGATCAGCCCGTTCGGAAGCCGGCGGCCCCTGCCCGTGGTGATGGACCGGCCCCTCCTCGACTGCGAGGTGGTCCTGATCAACGCCGGCCGGAGGGGCGTCATGCTGAAAATGGCGCCGCAGGACATTCGGTCCGGGCTGAACTGCCTGGTGGCCGCCGTCTCTGAGGAGTGAGCGCCGGCGCGGCCCACAGTCGAGCGCGGGCGGCGCCCCTTTTTCACCACCCCGCCTTTATCATCCGCGATTGCGGCTTATATTCTTCAGCATCCGTGCAAACAGGCGCGCGGCGGGCCGGCTACCGGCTTGAGGCTGGAGGCGCGTTCCGTTTACGTCCCCTGCGGGCTTTCGACCGCGGGCCTGCCGGAGCGCTCGCCCCGATCAGCATCCATCAGTCACCTGCTTCCGGAGGGCATCCGATGAAACCGAAGACTCTCATCGCTCTGGCCGTTCTCGCGGGTACGGCTTTCGCGGGAGCTCACGC
>Ga0114938_1001444_pt1 | contig 16072 bp, 11 predicted proteins | sample AshMeaBigSpring_FD_88675 | JGI IMG/M metagenome (GOLD analysis project Ga0114938, IMG submission 88675) | Groundwater microbial communities from Big Spring, Nevada to study Microbial Dark Matter (Phase II) - Ash Meadows Big Spring | ecosystem: Environmental > Aquatic > Deep subsurface >...
AACACATACTGTCCTGATAGAGGGAATGAAAGCAAGTATAGTATTCGGGAGTAGCAGTACCACTGGGGCTTTGCGCTCTTATCATCATGTAGCTGATAAATCATTATTTAATCAAACGGCTCTGTTAGGATGGCAAGCTCTTGGAGCTACTGATGCTGTTATTATTGCGTTATTACCCAATTATCTTGAACGACAAGACTCCTCACTTATATATATGGTTTCACAATGGATGCAAGCATCACCACACTCGCTAAATGGCTATTTTATGTATGCTGATAATGTATTGATTCATCGCATACAAGAATGTATCCATCATCAATTGCCCATAGTACTTATAGGAGTAAGTTATGCATTAATCGATCTATGTGAAATTTTTTGTAGTGACTATAGCAATATAACTATAATCGAAACAGGTGGAATGAAAGGTCGTAAGGAAGAGATTACACGACAACAATTACATTTGCTTATAGTAAAGTCATTCCCCAATAGTAAAGTGATGAGTGAATATGGGATGACCGAGTTATTATCTCAAGCCTATTTTCAGCCTGATAGGGAATTCGTCCCAATAGCCACTATGAAAGTATTGATAAGGGAAATCAATGATCCTTTCACTTATACTGATGCTATAGGATGTATAAATGTAATAGATATAGCTAATGTATATTCTTGTTCATTTATTGAGACAGAGGATTTGGGTCGAATGAAAGATAGGATAGCGTTTGAAGTACTAGGACGCTTAGATCATAGCGACATGAGGGGTTGCAATCTATTGTAAAGTGAAGGGGTAGTATAAATGTAAATTATGGGTGCTTATCCTGTGATAACACTTTTTATTATTGCTGATATGGTATCTATATTTATATCATTCATACATTTAAAGTGACCTTGAGGACACTCGTTATACCCTATTTTGCTGCAAGGACGGCATGCTAGTTTTTTTACTTCTATGATATGGTTCTTATCATTGGGTAAATAAGGGCTCATACCAAATTCAGGTACTGTATTGCCCCAAATCGAAATAATTATTTTACCAAATGCTGCAGCAATATGCATCATTCCCGTATCAGGTGTTATTATAAGTTGAGCATTTTTTATAATCGATGCCGATTCTAATATATTATAGTCACCTACCGTGTTATATATTTTATCACCACATTCGATTTTTATTTTCTCTGCTATGGATTTTTCAGCTTTACCTCCTATGAGTACTATAGGATAAGATATATGCTTACAGATTGCTAATAGTTTATTAGTCGGTAATTGCTTTGTTTTTTTTAAAGCACCGATAACTAAGACAATATAATTAGGATGAAAACTATTTTTTATTACGGCACTTTTATCATTCTCCTGATCAAAATAAAATTCAAGTCCTCCGCCATCATCTATTATACCTAGCGGGTTTACCACATCTAAATAGCGTTTTGTTATGTGTTTTATTGGATTAGTTATGTCTTTAAATTGTACTATACGCCATTTATGTATAGTCTGTTTATTCAGCCTATATGTTTTTTTACATAAGAAAAAGGATATTATATGACTTCGAATATTGTTATGTAAGTCGATGATATAATCAAATTTTTCTTTTTTTAATTGAAACAAAAGAGACCATAAATTGTCTTCATAATAATGAAATGTGTCAATATATGGATTATGGATTAATACTTCTTTAAATTTTTTTTTTAATAAATAATGAATTGTTATGTCTGCTTGTTGGTTTTTAATACAACGTAAGACAGGTGTAGTGAGTACTATATCACCTATACTGCTCAGTCGTATTATTAGTATTTTCAATACTTAATTATTATGTATTGTATCATTGATAGGGTCAATGTAGTCTTTGTTAAGCACTAAATCCATTTTACAATCAGGACATTTGCCAGGCTTATTTCCGTATCCATTAGGGCATTCAGTCATAGGACAGACATACTTGGCATGTTGTCGCTCCACAAAGTTTTGCAATTTAGATTTATCTTCTACTTTACGTTTAATATCATGTTCTGTACACGAATACAAACAAAAAAAGAGTGCCATAATAATTCCGCAACCAGTAATTTTCATATTTATTAAGTATATTTTAGATTTATTATTTTAAGTAAATATTGGAGACCTTCATTATCTTCCTGCCACTGATATGGCGTGCCCCAATCAGTATATAATTTGTTCAATGTAGTTTGTTTATCTTTACAATTATCGAGCTCATTTATCATCATTTCATAATGCGATTGATTACCACCAAATAACTCGCTAAGGAAAATATATCTTTCATTGAATCCTATTAGCTTATGTAAAGACTTATGTTGCAAACCTTTAGCTACTGATTCATTCAATTCATTATACTTAAATTTTTCGTTTATCTCATACTTAGTATTATCAATGGCAGCATGAAGGAATGAAGGCACAGCTTGTATTGTAGTAGAAGCGCTTATAGGATTGTTAGATAAGTCTTCTTCTGAAAGTGATTCGATTGGCGTAATTGACTCTGCATCTTCAAGTGCATTTAACTCAGGATCATTTATGATGGTATTAACTATAGATTTTGATGTGGGTGTTTTATTTGGATTTACTTCTATTGGTTCTGATTTTGTACTTTCAAAGGCAATTGTTTCATTAGCTATTATAGAATTTTTTTTATTTTCATCACTCTGCGCAGGGTGTGATATCTTAGTGCTTGTATCGGGAATATTTGATGCTGAGGAGCTTTTGACTTCATAAGGAGTTAATGCATCTATCTCTGGATCTGATATTATATTCTTTACCAATGGTTGCAGGCTAGATGTATTTTCTATTTTATTGACGGTATGAGGGGGTTTTATATTGGTATTAAATTCCAATAAATTTTCATATAAGGCTTTGACTTTATCCAAGAGGATTTCATAGTCCAGCTTAGACATTTTTTTAGTACGCAATGTCTCTTCATATATTTGATTGATTTTGGCTAAATGTGCCCTGGATTCATGAAAAATTTGAATTTTATCCATAGTAAAAATAAAAAATTAGTACTTTAGCAAAAGTACAAATTAATTAAGATAGAAAAGTAATGTTTATTGAACCTTTTAATCCACATGGCAAGCTGGGCTGGATAGAAGTGATCTGTGGCTCTATGTTTAGCGGCAAAACCGAAGAATTGATTCGTCGCCTCAAAAGAGCTAAGATTGCCAACCTCAGGGTAGAAATATTCAAACCTACTACAGACATGCGTTATAGCGATGAGGATATCGTCTCTCATGATGAGAATAATATACCTTCCTTACCAGTACCTAGTGCCACTAATATTATATTGCTAAGCCACGAAGCACAAGTGATAGGTATAGATGAAGCTCAATTTTTTGATGAAGAGTTGCCCCATGTGTGTAAAACTTTGGCTCAACAAGGTAAACGTATTATAATTGCAGGTCTTGATATGGACTCATTCGGCAAACCATTTGGCTCTATGCCTCAATTATTGGCAATCGCAGACTTTGTTACCAAATTACATGCAATCTGTCAAGTGTGTGGCAATATAGCAACATTTTCGTATCGCAAGGTCTCTATTAATAGACAAGTCTTATTAGGCGAAAAAGATATATATGAACCTCGCTGTCGTATTTGTTTTGAGCAAGAAGATGGGTTTTGATTTAATGCAAGTAAAAACTCATTTTACATTTTTATCCATTCTCATGAACATATTTAAACTAAAATAAGATACATAAAAGATAATCTGCAATATATCAAGGTGCTTTTTGTTATAGAATTTTAAATATATCGAAAACTTTAAAAATAAAACCTCATTATGAGGGTTTTGGTATTTGGGTAGCCCGTAGGGGAATCGAACCCCTGTTTAAAGAATGAAAATCTCTTGTCCTAACCCCTAGACGAACGGGCCAATTTTTATTTAGGAGTGCAAATATATATCTTTATTCTTTAAAATAAAATTGGATAGTATTATTTTTACGATACGTATCAAAGCTATATACTTACTGTATGTTTAGGCGGTATTACTAATCCCATTCATTTAATGAGTGAATATATCTTTTTTATAGTTTTAGTTATAGGAGCTAAATCATTTGGGCATAATATAAATTTTATGTAACTTGCAAGCCTTTGTTATATCAATGAAAAATCTAAATATATTATTTATTTTTTTATTTTATTGTAATGCTATTATAGCTCAAACATCTAATAATTTGAAAGTTGTGGTCCTCGATTCTATTTCCAAATCTCCTATAGAATATGCCGCTGTGAGTATTTTAAAACAAAGCGATAAAAGGATATTAACAGGTGGATTGACTGATGAAAAAGGCATGATTGTATTTACAGAAATCACATCAGGTATAGTAATAATCAAAGTGGAATTTATTGCTTACAAACCATTTATTAAAGAAAATATAGTTTTAGATGCTAATAATATTCAACGACCTTATAGAGTATTGCTGAGTAGTGCTAGTACGCAACTCCATGATGTGACCATAACTGCCGAAAAACAAGCCATAATACAAAGTATAGATAAGAAAATAGTAAACGTAGATCAGCTCAATGCTAATAATAATGGAACTCTGATAGATATACTAATACAAGTACCTAATATCACGGTAGATCAAGATGGTAATATAAGTATGAGAGGTAGTGACAGAGTCAATATAATGATAGATGGCAAGCCTCGTGCTCTTACTACACCATTACTGGCACAGCTCCCTGCTAGTACTATCCAGAGTATAGAAATAATCACTAATCCATCAGCTAAGTATGATCCGGAAGGCACTTCGGGGATATTAAATATTATTACTAAAAAGAATAGATTGTCGGGTACTAATGGCAGTGTAAGTGTAGGTGCTAGTACAAATAATAAATATAGTACTGCCATCAACATGACTCATCAAATACGCAAATGGTCCATATTTATAAATGCTGCTGATCGATATGATAATCGCTGGAGATATTCTTACGGAGAACGTTATTTTAATTTTGGTATTCCTACCCGATTTGTGATAGATAGCAAAGGACAAATGTGTAGTAATAATGCCTCCACAAGAGGCGGTATGGAATATAATATTAATAAGAAGCATCAATTATACTTAAATGGAATGATAAGCTATAATCCAGAGAAAGGACAGGATAGTACCTACTATACGGTAGATGAAAATAGCAAGCACACGGACAAACGATTAGAAAATAATTCATCACTAAATAGAAGTAATGAATTAGAATTAGGATATAAAATTTCATTCAATAAACCAAAACATCAAATTATTTTTGATTTATTTCGCTCCGAGAATGAAAACCAGAAATTATTTGATTATACTATAAGACCATTAGATTATTCTGGTATTCATATACTGAATGATACAGAACAAGCTAATAAAAATAAAGTTCTGAATTTTCAGATAGATTATTCTTTGCCAATACAACAAGAGGGATTGATAGAGATAGGTACACGATATACAGACCGTATATATAGAAATACTTATGATATAAATAATACTCAAAATATCAATTATACGGTCCAGCACATTCAGTTTGATTATAATGATGTTATCAAAGCTGCATATTTTACTTTTGCAAATAAATATTCTAAATTTGGTATAAAAGGAGGCTTGAGAATAGAAGATTTTGATGCATCATACAATTCCCAAAATACCATGACCAATGGAATAAATGAGCTATTGGATAGCGAATATCATCGTACAGATTATTTTCCATCAGTATTTTTTACTTATGATATTACCAAAGACTTAATTGTACAGTTAGGTTACTCTAAGCGTATCAATCGGCCTGGTTTTAATGCTTTGAATCCGATACAGGATGTCAATGATCCTTATTCTATTCGGAGAGGTAATCCCAATCTAAGTCCGGAGTATATCCATAGCCTAGAATGGAATGTAATTAAATATCTTAAAACAGGTAGTATTGGTGCTGCTATCTATTACCGCAATACTCAAAATGCTTTTGTACGATTTGTAAGTATTGATACCAATAATATATTGGTAGTGCAATTGACCAATAGCAATGCACTCAATGCTTATGGTCTGGATATAAATACAAACATAAAACTAACTTCTATCTGGAATCTAAATGCAGGATTTGGAATATTTAATAATCAATTATTAGCTCGTGATGTCAATAAGACTATATGGGTGGGCAAGGGGAATATTATGAATATATGGAAGATATTTCCCAAAACCGAACTGCAACTGAGTGCAAGGTATAGCACCCCTTGGGCTACGCCGCAAGGAAAAGGGATAGGTCATAATGCTATTGATATATCTTGGAAACAAAAATTGATGAATGACAAACTGAGTATAGTGGCTAGTGTAAACGATATTTTTGATAGCCAATCTTTTAAAATCAAAGGGCAAGACCCTACTATAAAGTATGATTTTGAACGCAAAAGAGAGTCTCGTATTGCTAATATTACCTTGATTTATTTCTTTGGAAAAATAGATACTAAACCTAGCAAACCTAAGAAGCAAGCCGATTTGCCTATGCAGGGCGGAGATGGAGGATTCTGATTCTTTGTTTTTGATGTATGTTTTATTTTCTATGTAAGTTGTTACTTAGAACTTTGTATTATATTATTATCATATTGTTTCTATCTGAAAATAATATCATTTTTTATAAAACTCAGGTTTAAAAAGTAGTAGTTAACCGTATTCTATCAGTTTTTAGTGCAGTTGATGATTTGATTATAATTTTCCTCTGAATCGCATACTCCATACACCAAGTATAGCTTCCTTTATTATACTTTTATTCATTTTACTAGCACCAGCTTCACGATCTGTGAACACAATGGGAACTTCTACTATTCTAAAACCATGTAGCCAGGATTTATATTTCATTTCTATCTGAAACGCATACCCTAAAAATTGTATTTTATCGAAATTGATTTGTTGTAATACCCTAAAATGATAACATTTGAATCCAGCAGTAGCATCGTTTATGGGCATCCATGTGATAAGTCGAACATAAAGCGAGGCGCCAAATGACAGTAATTTTCGTTCCCAAGGCCAATTGCTTATTTTGCCACCTTTTACATAGCGAGAGCCTATAGCAAGATCGGCTTTATCATTATGGCAAGCATGATATAACCTTAATAGATCAGCAGGATTATGCGAAAAATCACAATCCATTTCAAATATATATTCATAGGGATTACGCAATGCCCATTTAAATCCATGAATATAAGCTGCACCAAGACCTGATTTGCTTTGACGCACTTCCAGGAATAATCGGTTAGGGTATTTTGATTGGTTGGCTCTTACTATATCAACCGTACCATCGGGTGATGAGTCGTCTACTATGAGTAAATGAAAATCTTTTGAAAGCGAAAATACAGTATCTATCATACGTTGTATATTCTCTCTCTCATTATAAGTGGGTATTATGACTATGCTATCCGACAAGAGTTTTTGTTAATTTTTTAAAAGCATACTTTTTTTTATTTCAGTCAATTTTTGTTTGGTATGTAAAGCAAAATCACCTTTCATAATCCAATCATAATATTGAGGTTCTATATGTAATACTTCTTTTACTGGTTTACCTTTATGCTTACCAAAATTAAAAATAATTTCTCCATCATTGTTTTTTACCATACGTTTACCAGTGTCAATATAGTTGTCAAGTTGCATTAATGAAGCTATTGTATCCATATTCCCATTTAAGGATTCTTCATATTTGCTATTTTGCGCTAAAAATATAGCGAATGTGGCTTTGACATCAGCCTCAGCACTATGAGCATTTATTAGTTCTTGATTACAATAAAATTGCATGGCAGCGGAGAGATCTCTTTTTTCAAAATGTTTGTATATACGCATCACATCTATATTGCGACGATTATCCATACTGAATTGGATGCCTGCACGTATAAATTCTTCTATTAATAAAGGGACATCAAAATTGATACTATTGAATCCTGCTAGGTCAGCATCACCAATAAAAGTATTGATATCCTGTGCTACATCGTTGAAGGTAGGACAATCTTTAATATCATCGTTAGATATCTTGTGAATTTCGTATGATTGTGGAGGTATAGGTATACTAGGGTTGATACGTAATGTACGCTGTTCGGTACTGCCATCCGTATTATATTTGAGCATACTAATCTCAACGATTCTATCATAAGAAATATTGGTGCCTGTTGTTTCTAGGTCAAAAAATAGAATAGGTTTATCTAATTGTAACATATAAGAGAATTATATAAATAGTACACAAATGTAATCTAATTTATTGAAAATAATATTAGTAATAAGTTGCCCATGATGTATATGATAAAAAGGCTTTTACCCTATTTCAACTTAATCAATCAATGCTAAATTCACGACCTCGATAATATCATTTACATAATGAAAAACTAATCCTTTGGTATATTCACTACCTATATCTTCTATATCTTTTTTATTAATATAACATAATATGATTTCTTTTATACCAGCTCGCTTGGCTGCCAGTATTTTTTCTTTAATACCTCCTACGGGTGTCACTTTGCCTCGTAAGGTTATCTCACCCGTCATAGCAAGGTGGTTTTTTACTTTTCGACCAGTAAATAAAGAGGCCAGTGCGGTTACCATGGTGATACCGGCACTAGGACCATCCTTGGGTACAGCACCGTCGGGTACATGTATATGGATATTATTTGATTCGAATTTTGTTGGATCTATATTTAAAAAATTATAATTGCTTTGTATCCATGTAAAGGCAGTATTAGCAGATTCTTTCATAACATTACCAAGGTTGCCAGTGAGTGTCAATGATCCTTTGCCATAGCTCAGAGCGCTTTCTATATATAATATATCGCCTCCGGTCTGCGTCCAGGCTAGCCCCACAGCTACGCCAGCAGGTTGTGATTTCTCATATTCATCACGGATATATCGCATAGGTCCTAGTATCTCATGCAAGTCTTCGGGTTTTATATTAGTAGTATATTCATTGTCCATGACTACATTTTTTGCAGCATAGCGCATGACTGCTGCTAACATTCTATCGAGTTCACGCACACCGCTCTCTCGAGTATATTTTTCTATAATTTGTGCTAGTGCTTTATCACTTATCTTTATATCATTATTTTTAAGACCATGAGCGACTTTTTGTTTTTTGATCAAATGTTTCTTAGCAATTGCTAATTTCTCATCGATACTATAACCACTGAGTTGTATGATTTCCATGCGATCGAGCAATGCTGGCTGTATTTTGTTGAGACTATTGGCTGTAGCGATAAACATTACTTTACTCAAGTCAAACTCAAGTTCTAAATAATTATCATAGAAAGTATTGTTCTGTTCGGGATCTAATAATTCTAATAATGCACTACTGGGATCTCCTCTATGATCAGCACCTACTTTATCTATCTCATCAAGGATAAAAACAGGATTGGATGATTTTACTTTTTTGAGTGTCTGTACTATTCGTCCAGGCATAGCACCAATATAGGTGCGACGGTGTCCTCTTATCTCTGCCTCATCATGTAAGCCGCCCAATGCTATTCTTGCGTATTGTCGGTTTAATGATCGAGCGATACTTTTACCAAGTGATGTTTTACCTATACCTGGAGGACCAACAAAACATAGTATAGGTGATTTCATATCTCCTTTAAGTTTTAATACTGCAAGATATTCTAATATACGTTCTTTAATTTTTTCTAATCCATAGTGATCTTCATTAATGATTTCTCTAGCATCTTTTAAATCAATTATATCTTCTGTATTTTCATTCCAAGGCAGTTCTAATAAGGTATCTAAATAATTGTGTATCATACCACTCTCTGATGCAGCAGGATGCATACGCTGTAGTCGTGCTAGTTCTTTATTAAATACTTCTTCTACTTGCTTACTCCATTTTTTCTTTTTAGCTCTTTCTCGCAAGGATTCTATTTCTTTAGCATTAGATTCTGTATTGCCACCTAATTCTTCTTGTATAATACGCAGTTGTTGATTGAGGTAATAATCCCGTTGCTGTTTTTGGATATCATCATCTACTTTACTTTTTATTTTTGTTTTGAGTTCTAATAAATTGACTTCATTTTGTAAGAATGATAATATTAATTCTGCTCTGGAGATAATGGTCTTTGTTTCTAATATTTTTTGTTTTTCGCTTATGGGAATATTTAAGTTGGAGGAAATGAAATTTAATAAATACGAATTTTTACTAATGTTTTTTAATATTATAGCTGCCTCGCTAGGTATATTAGGACTCAATTGTATAACTTTCTGAGATAAGTCTTTAATTGTACTTATTAGGGCATCGAATTTGGCATCCGCTTCAAATTCGGATTCTTGGATAGTTTTTGCTATCGCTTTTATGAATGGCTCATTGGCTGTAAACTCATTTATTTTTATTTTTTGTTTCCCTTGAATGATTATGGTGATGCTACCATCAGGCATTTTGAGTAGTTTGAGTATTTTGGCGATCACGCCTATATTATGCAAATGTTCGCCTGCTGGATCCTCTACCGAAAAATCTTTTTGTGCGACAACAATAATTTGTTTGTCACTTGATTGTGCCGATTTGGCAGCCGCAATGCTTTTTTCTCTACCAACGGATATAGGTAATACTAGGCCCGGAAAAAGTACGGTATTTTTCAATGGTAACACCGGCGAATCGTTATACGTTTCATCCAACTCCTGCTCATCCTCATTTTCATTTAGAGGAATAATAGGTAACATTTCTATATCATCGTCTTCGAGGCTTAGTTGTTTGATTAAAGTGTGCATGACAAAATGTAAATTTTTACTATAAAATTATATTTATCCTTATGTGCCAAAAAATGTGCCTATTGCTGATTTAATAGACTTAGGTAATTAGATAGGTGACGCTAAATTTTATAAACTTATCAATAATTCAAAATTTACTAGAATTTTTTTTGAATTACTTTTGTGCTTTATAACCGATCCATTATGTCTTTTATTCATGTCAATATTGATGATGCGATCAAAAATCAAAAAGAAACTCGTGCAGGATTTGGTGCCGGATTACTTGAATTGGGTAAAATAAATAAAAATGTAGTCGCTTTATGCGCTGATTTGGCTGGTAGCTTACGGATGGATGAATTTATAAAAGAGTATCCTACTCGTTTCATTCAATGTGGTATAAGCGAAGCCAATATGATAAGTATGGCTGCAGGATTGACTATAGGTGGCCAAATACCATATACGGGTACATTTGCCAATTTCTCCACAGGTAGGGTATATGATCAGATACGCCAATCCATATCCTATTCGGGTAAAAATGTAAAAATTTGTGCTTCTCATGCCGGATTGACCTTGGGCGAAGACGGTGCTACCCATCAGATGCTTGAGGATATAGGTATGATGCGTATGCTGCCTGGTATGAGTGTAATTGTACCGTGTGATTATGAGCAAACCAAAGCGGCAACGATAGCTATTGCCTCTTATCAAGGTCCTGTGTATCTGCGTTTTGGTCGTCCGAAAACACCTACATTACTATCTGCAGATATCAAATTTATTCTTGGCAAGGCACAGATTATGCGTAGTGGTAATAACTGCACCATTGTGGCTTGTGGACACATGGTATGGCGAAGTATTGTAGCAGCTGAAGTCCTGGCAAAAGAGGGTATAGCATGTGAGGTGATCAATATGCATACTATAAAACCACTAGATACTGATACTTTGTTGGGTTCTATCTCTAAGACTCATTGTATAGTAAGTGCCGAAGAACATCAATTATTCGGTGGGCTAGGCAGCGCAATAGCAGAATATATCGTACGACATTATCCTGTACCTCAGGAATTTGTTGCTGTTAATGATTCTTTTGGTGAAAGTGGCACACCCGATCAACTTATGACCAAATATGGACTTGATACAAGTAATATTATCGAAGCTGTAAAAAAAGTTGTATCACGCAAAAAAAATTAATTTTAAAATGTTGATTATAACATGTATTTAATACGTTAAAAATTTTCTATTTTATATTACAAAGCTTGCAAATTACAATTTCTATTAAATAATTATAATTTTAATATAATATACTTTCAAAAGCTCGGTAAATGGATTATAACAAAAGTGTAGATGAATTCTAGATTGTCGCAGAGATTATTTTGTCTATTAACTATAGTTGATCGCTGATTACAGTAATGATGCCTAGAAAAATATCGTATAGGAGCAAATAGTATTGAATTTTATTGAAATTAATATCCTAAGTTCAAGTTAGAATCTGGCTATTCTTTAAAACAACTTTAACTAAAATTTGTCCCACAACTTTTCTTTTGGTTAATCTTACTTTAATCTTGAATTAGAAGATAATTAAAGCCATACTTTGATATATGGAATTTGGTCAAGAGTTGCGTTATTATTCTAAATATATAACTTATTTTGCAATTCAATACTTTTTTTTAAATCCTTAATTTTAATTTATACATTATGTCAGATCATGAACCATATCAAGAGGAAAATAACGCAACTAGTGCCAAGCGTGGATTAGTAATAGGACTTATTGCTGCTTTGACAATTATTAATGGTATATTTCTATATAATTGGATCCAACAAAAAAATATAAATAAAAGTCTAGAAAAAGAATTGACCTTGACCGATTCCTTGAAACGTAACTTAGAAGGACTAAATGAAACGAATATTTCTAAAATAAATGAACAGGAAATTCAAATATCTAAAAAAGATAGTTTCATCACACTGAAAGAAAATGAAATAGAAACAGCTAAGGCTCGTTTGGCTGAACTAAATCAAAAACAAAAAATTACTGCTAGCGAACTTAGTGAAGCAAAATCTTTAATAAAGAGTCTGCGAGCTGCTGAGTCTCTGTATAAGATAAAGATTGACTCTTTTTTGATTGTACAAGAGTCATTAGTAGAAGAGAAAGAAAAATTGATGGCTGAAAATGTCGGTTTGAAAACTGATCTTTCGAAAGAAAAAGAAAATGTAGCAAATCTACAAAGTGATAAATCTACACTCGAAAATGAAAAATTTGATTTGATTAAAAAAGGGGAAGTATTAAAGGTGAGCAATATCTCTTTTATAGGCATACAACAGAAAGGTAGTAAGACAGAAGAAACCGATAAAGTGAATAAACTAGATCGAATAGATATAAGCTTTGATGTATTGGCCAATCCAATTGCAAAGAGTGATACTCGCAAAGCATGTGTCGTAATCAAAGATCCTAATGGATTGATGCTATCGTCAAACGAAAGCTCAGCTAATTGTACTAAAACAGTAACATTTGACTATGAAAATGGAGGCAAGACAGTAAAAGCAAGCTTTGTACCAAAGGGTAAAATGAAAGAAGGAAGATATATTGTAGAAGTATATATTGATGGCCAATTGGCTGGTAAAGGCTCTGATAAATTACGCAAAACCATACTTTAGGCAAAATTTATGCTATAAAAAAAATAAAGGGTAGCTTACTTTCAATGATCTATAATTTATAGTAATTGAATGTCTTCTTCAAAAATAATCCCTTCTTTTTCTAACATAGGAAGAACTTGAGTATATATCACTTTGTGAGTAGGTATATGTACACCTCTTAGCTGCAATTTATTTTCTAATAAAAGTATAGTTGCCATAGCCATAGGTAGTCCTACTGTTTTAGCCATCGCCGTGTGCTCAGCATCATCACCTTTGAGATAGAGTATCGAAGTATGTTTATATGACTTTGTATCAATAGTGTATATAAATTCATGTAACAGTACTACTAGGTCCTTGTCGGATTCATCCATTTTCCAATATAATAATATACGATCCATAAGGATATCGGCAGGACTACAATCATTTAAAGGGATTATTTTTTCACTTAATAAATCTAACGATTTTATCTTATTAAGTAAATCATCATGTATAGCTATCTCTAAAAAATCACATAGTGCATTTTCTATTTCGGATAAATTGATAACATAAGGCAAATAACTCATTAACCATTCTCTATATGTAGTGGGCTTTTCAAAATGAACTTTATACGTATCATCTGTAAGACCTAGTTTTACTAATGCTTGCCATGCATGACAATAGCCTTCATGTCGCAAGGTGCCTCTTAATAATGTATGAATATTATCCAATCTATAGGGCTTTTTATAGCTTATGCTATCCCGATTGGCATAGCCTTCATATTTTCCATATGGTCCTACTTGTATATCTTCTATATGACTGAAGATGCGTTGAGGTGGGATATAACAATTATTACCATTCCGAATATAACGAGCGGTAGCTTGCCCGGCACATACTACATTTTTAGGATTCCATGAGATCTTATAATGCCATGGATTAGTATCACATTCGGGAGCTACTAAGCCCCCACACCATGATTTGAAGCTGTGTATGTTGCCTTTCTGTAGATGTACATTATCTATTATCTTCATAGCACTCATGTGGTCTAGCCCAGGGTCTAATCCCATTTCACATAAAAATAATATACCTGCATTGTCTACCTTATCATGTAGTTCTCGTATTGCATCAGATAGATATGAAGCTGTTATCAAATGTCTCTTATTATTTATGCATGCATGAGCTATAATGATATGTAGATCAGGTGGCATCAAAGAAATAACCACATCATGGTCGCTTATGAGTTTGTCAGTTGCTGCTATATCATTGATATCTATACTTAATATTGAGGCATTGGGATGATTATTTACTTTTTTATTTGCCAATGATAAATCTCTATCTACGACAGTTACTTGAAGAGAGTGATAATTACTATAGTTTAATAAATGAGCTATAAGTGCCCCACTGCTGCGTCCAGCACCGAATACGATTACTTTTTTCATAAGTATATACTAAGGGATAAAAGTACATTAGAAAACTATGTGATATTTTTTTTAAAAAATAAATATTTTAATATATATTACAAAAAAATGTAATATGAATTATTTAAGTAATAATAGCCGAATTTATAGGCAGTTTTAACTAAAATTATCAACAATTTTGAGATTGGACTGTAATTTATATATAATTTAATGAAAATTAATATAGATTTTACTTTTTAATTATAAAATAAAATATTTTTGTCACATCAAAAAATAAATATAATTACCAATGACTAATTTTCGTTCCAAGCAAATTTTTAAAGCACATAACCGAAAGCCAATGGATGTAAACTTACCATCTGAAAAAATTTCTGACTTCTTTGCATCACAAGTATTTACGATAGATACTATGAAAAAATATATGGAAGGGAGTAGCTTTAAAGAAGTAAAATCCGCAATAGCTAATAGCAAAAAAATAGATCGTAGAGTAGCTGACCAAGTTGCTAATGCTATGAAAGTATGGGCTATGGATCTGGGTGCAACGCATTATACACATTGGTTTCAACCATTGACAGGTCTTACGGCGGAGAAGCATGATTCATTTTTTACAGCTATAGGAGGAGAGGGTATAGAAACCTTTGATGGTGGAGCATTAGTACAACAGGAGCCTGATGCATCTTCATTCCCTACTGGGGGCATACGTATGACTTTCGAAGCAAGAGGATATACCGCATGGGATCCAAGCTCTCCAGCTTTTATAATGCAAATGGGTGACGGCAAAACTTTATGTATTCCTACCATATTTATTTCATATACAGGCGAATCACTAGATTATAAATCACCTCTATTGAAGTCATTGCAGTTGCTCAATGATGCTGCTGTACCTGTATGTCAATATTTTGATCGTAATGTGAGTAAAGTAATCGGCACACTTGGTTGGGAACAAGAATATTTTTTGGTAGATGCTTCTTTGTTTATGGCAAGACCAGACTTAATGCTTACAGGTCGTACAGTAATAGGCCATGCCCCAGCCAAAGGACAACAATTAGAAGATCATTATTTTGGGTCTATTCCAGAGCGAGTATATGCGTTTATGCGTGATTTTGAAATAGAATCATTGAAACTAGGTATTCCATTACGCACCCGACACAACGAGGTCGCTCCAGCACAATTTGAGTGTGCCCCAATGTTTGAGGAATTAAATATTGCGATAGATCACAATTTGCTATTGATGGATGTGATGGATCGTGTAGCCAAGCGACATAATTTGCGGGTGCTTTTTCATGAGAAACCTTTTGCTGGGGTGAATGGAAGTGGTAAGCACAACAACTGGAGTATGGCCACTGATACGGGTAAAAATTTATTGTCACCTGGCAAAACACCCAAAAATAATTTACA
>Ga0114938_1001447_pt1 | contig 16055 bp, 12 predicted proteins | sample AshMeaBigSpring_FD_88675 | JGI IMG/M metagenome (GOLD analysis project Ga0114938, IMG submission 88675) | Groundwater microbial communities from Big Spring, Nevada to study Microbial Dark Matter (Phase II) - Ash Meadows Big Spring | ecosystem: Environmental > Aquatic > Deep subsurface >...
AGTTTCTCCCACGCCACTCCCGTCGGCTCCCCCCATGGAAGCGGCATTCTTTTTGCCCTGCCATGCCTTGAAAACGCACCCCGTCGTCCACGAAATCACCCACAAATTTTGCCGAAGACCCGATTTTACAGCCGACGACGTCGTGATCAGCGGTACGGCGCCTGGCACCAAGACCGTCACGGTGACGCCCGTGCCCGCCTGGCCGCTGGGCGGAGATATTGGAATCGGCGGTGTGGCAGCCGGCAGCTACACCGGCGCGGCGCTGGTCACACCCGGAGGCGGTCCGGCGGGGAGTATCACGGCAGGCGATTCCTTGAACGGCATCCTGCCAACCCTGCCAGGGAGCGTCGCGGCCTACGAGCTTACCGTCAGCGGCATTACGGGCCCCGGTACGGTGATCGTTTCGATTCCCAACGGCGCCGTCCACGACGCCGCGGGCAACGCCAGCACGACGATCCCGAGCAGCAAGAACCAAGCCGTCGTCCTTCCCTCGCTGGGCGCCGTGTCGTCGCTGGACTTGCTGCGGCAGAACCCGGCCGGCGGCGATCTGTGGGACTCCTTCCAGACGTCCACGGCGGGCGCGGCGCATGTGGAGGCGATACGCGCCGGGGCCAGCGGCAACGTGCGGCTGACCCGCTCTGACGCGGCCCTGCGTCCGGTGGGCCGTTCGGCCAGCGGGGACAAGAACGGTCCGCGAGTCGCGACCACGGCGCCGGCTGGCATAGGGTCCGATGTCAGACTGAGTGGGACGGCCACGGACGTCACGCTCCACGTGACCAACACAGCAGACAACGCCCTCGAGCCGGCCGTAGTCGATGCGCTTTTTGCCGGCGTGGCACCCTGGATGACCTAGCGCCATTTGTGCTTGGCAACCGTGCCGCACGACAACGACACTCCCATCGCAGCCCAGGCGGCGAAGAGGCTCGCAACGCAATACCTTTTTGTGACACTTGGCAGTTCATAAGGAGAAAGCCCTGATTCAGTCCCACTTCCCTTCCTTGGCCGCGGCCTTGTTGTTCGGGCTCGGCAGCCTGTTTGTTTCGGCCCAGGATGACCGGCCGGCCGGTACCAGTCCGTTGCCCGCCGAGGCCGGCGGCGCCCCCGCCGCACCGGCACCGGAGCAGGGCCCGGCGCAGGTTACGATCACGGAGGCTGCGCTGGCGGTGCCTCCGGGCGGATTCCCGGCCAGCGCCGGCAGTCTGTTGATCGACGTCAACGGCGTCAAGCACTTCCAGTGCGAAGAGTACGGCCGGAAAACCAAGATCACCGACGACCCGCAGAACGGCATCACGATCGAGTACACGCAGAAGCAGGGGGGCACCGACGAGACGAAGAAGTACGAAGCCAAAGACGCCAAGGAACTGGAAACGAAGCATCCCGAGGGGCACAAGCTGTATCAGCAGTACTTGGGAAACCAGCCGGGCGGCCCGGTTCCGGGACAGGTCATCATCCAAGCGCAGGGGGCCCTGCTGCCGCCGGCTCCCGGCCAGTTGCCCGGCCCGATCCCGGGGCAGTTGCCGCTGCCCGGTCCCTTCCCCATGCCCGGTGATGGCGCGGGCGTGGTGCAGGTGATCCCGGGGCCCTTCGCCCTGCCGCCGGGCCAAAGCTTGCCGATCGAAGCCGCGGCGGGCGTGATGGGGCAACTCAGCCAGGATCTCAGCTCGGCCCTGAAGGACGGAGCGTGGAAAGACGCACCCCAGGAAGCCAAGGCCGCCCTCAAGAAGCAAGCAGCGGAGTTGAAACGGCAGTTGCTGGAAATCGAGAAACTGTTCGCGGACAAGTAGGAGCTTGATCCCCGGAAACACGACGGTCACCCAACTTCTGTACCTGAAGGAGGATTGTGACATGGACGGCTTGTTCGTTCGGTGCCGCCGGTTCTGGGAGCAGCGTTTCACGACAAAGCGAGCCGGTCGGCTGGCGCAGCGCGGCACGCGGGGGCAATCGGTGCGGTTCGAAGCCCTGGAGAGCCGACAGTTGCTCAGCGCCGCCCCCGTTTGGTCCGCGGTGCAGGCGGACCTCCCGGCGGCCACCGCCGCCGATGACTACGGCAATACGATGGCGACTGCTGAGCTGGTCAGCCTATCCAGCCACGGCGCCGCCAGCCAAGCGGGCCAAATCGAGAACGCTGGGGACGTCGACTACTTCCGTATCGCGGCCACGGTCTCGGGCCAGATGACGATCAGCCAGTCGACCGCCTCCGGAACTCAACTCGACAGCTACCTCTACGTCTACGACTCGGACGGCGTACTCCTGGCCTCCAACGACGACAGCGGCGGCACGCTGAACAGCCAGGTGCAGATCACCGTCACCGCCGGGGCGACGTACTACGTCATGGCGGCCGCCTACGGCGACAGCACCGGCGCCTACAACTTGCAACTCTCTACCTTGGCCGGTTCGCCTCCGACGCCGCCTCCCCCGTGGCCGACACCAACGCCGACACCAACGCCTACACCAACACCAACGCCGACACCAACGCCGACGCCGACGCCAACGCCGACGCCGACGCCGACGCCGACGCCGACGCCGACGCCGACACCGACACCGACACCGACACCGACACCGACACCGACACCGACACCGACACCGACACCGACACCGACACCGACGACCGGCGCTTTCCAGATCGACGTGACGATGAGTGGCCTGACTACGTCCCAGCAACTGATTGTCCAGCAGGCCGTGGACCGCTGGGAGCAAATCATCATCGGTGACCTTCCGGACGTGGCTTACCGCGGGCGCACCATTGACGACATCGCCATCACCATCAGTAGCATCAATATTGACGGTGTCAACGGCGTTCTGGGCCAGGCCACGGCTACGGATTATCGCAGTGGTTCCGGTCTGCCCTACTTGGGTTACATTCAACTCGACACGGCCGACGTCGCCGCGATGCAAAGCGCCGGGAGTCTGCTGGAAGTGCTGGAGCACGAGATCGGTCACGTCTTGGGGTTCGGCGTGATGTGGAGCAACCTGGGCCTGCTCTCCGGCGCCAATAGCGGAAATCCGGGTTTCACCGGCGCCAACGCGGTCGCGGCGTACAACTCGATCTTCCATACCAATGTGACCGCCGTCCCCGTTGAGGCGGGCGGCGGTTCCGGCACCGCGCGGTCCCACTGGCGTGAATCGGACTTCGGCAGCGAGCTGATGACCGGATGGCACAACTCCGGCCAGACCAATCCCCTGAGCCGCGTCACTGTGGCCTCGATGGCCGACTTGGGCTACCAGGTCAACATGGCCGCGGCGGATTCGTATCTGCCTGCCGGAATGCCGAACGCGGTGCCCGCGGCCATGGCTGCGGACTACGGATCGAGCACGACGTCGTCCGACGTAATCCGCGCCGTGGATCGAGTCATGGAACTTGAAATCACCGGCTCCGTGGTCAGCTTAGGGGGGTTCCCGAGGAATGTGCCGGAGGAGATCATCGGGGACCACCTGCGTGCCGGCGGGATGCCGTTCGGAGAGACGGTGCCGGGTGGCATGGGGACGTTCACGATCTCCGCTTCCGCCATCCTGGCCGACACCGGAATCGCCGAGGGGGATGCCAGGGGCGCCCCTGGGAGGATCGTCAATCCAGATGCGACCCCTGGACGGGCCAGCAGCGGGCGCCTGATCCTGGTCAACGCTAACCTCGCGAGGAATCTCGATTCCGCTGAACTGGACTCTGGGGACGTGTCCGGTCCCCCGGCCGACACGCGTTTCGACGGCAACCTTCGCGCGACGCAGGGGGCCAGGAATTTGCTGACGCCGGCCACAGTCGACGCTGCCCTCGCCAGCGGCCTCCGCCTGCACCGGGCGGCAAGCGGTGCCGCCAGCAGCAGGACACTCATCGGCGTCTCTGACGATGACCTGGCCGACTGCACACCATGGATGGTTTAGGGCCCAACGTGGTCTTCGCGAGCCTTGAATCCACGCCCCCGGCGCGGCGATCGGCCGGGGGCGATTTCCGTCTCAGCACATCTAAGAACCGGTAGCCAAGAGTTTTGTTACACTCGTAGTCCGGGGCGAATTCTTCCTCACGCCGCTGCTACGCTGTAACAAGACTTTGGGCTACCTGCTTGGGAGCGAGTGGGACGTAACCGTTCACAGTCCGGGGTCTGGATCGTTTTTCGGCGAAAAGACCGCTGGGCATCGTTGGACGCTGCTGCCGAAAAATGTGCCTGACGCCTTGGGGTGCCGCAGATCAGGCGTCCACCCCGTGAACGGTTACGTGGGACGTGGCTGACGGTCGAGGCTATGCGGAGGAGTGCCTCGGACAGCCCTTGGGACCGGAGAAACTGGTCCCGAATGCGATTCGAGGACAAGCGGATTCCATGAGGAGGCGGCACCAGGCAATTCGCACGTACGGACTGACCAGCGCCTTGGTCTACGGCGCCCTGGCGCTGCTGGTGGCGTGGCCGTGTCTGCACGTGGTGCAGCTCACCCAGAGCCTGCCGGGGGCCTTCCCGCTGCGGATGCTGTTGGCGTCGGCCGTGGTGCCGTAGATCCCGTGGCTGGTCGCCGCGCCGGTGGTCGCTTTCCTGGCCCTTCGCTTCCCACTAGGCCAGGGGCGGTCCGGACGCGCCCTGCTCGTGCACCTGGCTGCCGCGCTGACCCTGGCGGCGAGCGCGACGCTCGCCGAATACTCCCTGGCCCGCACCTCGTTCGTCCTGTCCCCGTCGACGATTCAGGAGGCCGGCCCGGAGGGCCTGCCGCTGCCTGTTGTCGGAGGACCTTGGCCCGGCGGCCCGCCGCCGGCCTTCGGAGAAGTTCACTTCCATGGCGGGCCGCTGTTTCCCGGCGCGCCGCCCGGCACCGTGGTGAGCGGCGAGACCGCCCGGGCCATCCCGGCCCCCGGATCGTTCCCACCCGCGCCGGCCAGTCCGGACGGCGGGGCGATCGTGCCGGCCCCATCCTCCAGCGTCATGGTGAGCACCTCTGGGCATCTCGCAGGCGGCGCTCTCTTCGTCTTCCTCTCCCAGTTGTCACGCTACGCGATTCTGGCGGGACTGGTCCTGGGCGTGGGGCTGTACGGGCACGCCCGACGGCAACAGGCTGAGGCCGAACGCTACCAGCGGCAATTGGTCCAGGCCCAATTGGCGGCGCTCCGCCTGCAGTTGCAGCCGCACTTCCTGTTCAACACACTCCACAGCATCGTCACGCTCATGCCGCGCGATGTCGACGCCGCCCGGCGGATGGTCCACGGTCTGGCCGGCCTGCTCCGCGCCACGCTGGACGTCACGAAACGCGACACGCTGCCGCTCCGCGAGGAGTTGGCCCTGGTGGAACGCTACCTGGACATCGAACGGCTGCGGTTCGGCGACCGGTTGCACGTGACGCTCGACGTGCCCGACGAGCTGCGCGAGGCACCGGTGCCCTCGTTCTGCCTCCAGCCGCTGGTGGAGAACGCCATCCGCCACGGGATCGCGGCGGTCGACGGCCGCGGCGAGATTCGTGTTACCGCCCGGCAGGACGGCGACGCGTTGCTTGTCGAAGTGGCGGACAACGGCCCCGGAATCGAGGAGGACGTTGCCTTGGGCGTCGGCCTGCAAAACGCGCGGGACCGTTTGGCTCAACTGTTCGGCGACGCGGGGCGGATCGAGTTGACGGCGTCCGCGTGGGGCGGCGCCCTCGTCCGATTGAGCCTGCCGTGGAATCCGCAACACCGTTCCAACTCCAGACCAACCGCGAAACCATGATCCGCACCATCATCGTCGACGACGAACCGCTGGGCCGCGAAGCGGTTTGCAGCCTGTTGGCGGAGGCGGCCGACTTTCCGGTCGTCGACGAGTGCGACGGCGGCGAGGCGGCCATCCGGCAGATCAAGGCTCTGCAGCCAGACGCCGTGTTTCTGGATATCCAGATGCCCGGTTGCGACGGCTTCGACGTGATGACCCGCCTGGGCGACCGCATGCCGCTGACCGTCCTGGTCACCGCCTACGACCAGTTCGCCGTGCGCGCATTCGACTCGTATGCGTTGGACTACGTGCTCAAGCCGGTCGAGCCGGAGCGGTTCCGCAAGACGCTCGACCGCGTGCGGCAGAAATGCCGCGGCCAGGATGCCGGCGATCTTCGGGGCCTGATCGACGAGATCACCGGTCGTCGTCCTCGCCCCGATCGTCTGATGTTCCAGAGCGCCGGCCACCTGGTGCTGTTCGCACCGGACGAGTTGCAATGGGTCGAGGCCGCCGGCAACTACGTCAAGTTGCACGGAGCGCAAAGAGAGTGCCTGGTGCGGCAGCCGATCGCCGAGACGGAGAGACGCCTGGATGCGGCCCGTTTTGTGCGGATCCACCGGTCGTACCTCGTCAACCTCGCCGCGGTGCGCGAACTGCGCGCTGCCGGCCGCGGGGGTGATCCGGTCGTTATCCTGTGCGACGGCACAAAACTTCCGGTGAGTCGCACGCACCTCGCCGCGATTACTGCGCGCCTTGCGGAGATGCCGCGGTTCGGCGGGGAGTAAGGACCGTAAGAGGTGTCAGGTACCGAATTGGTTGACCAGGCAACCTGAAGTTGCTGAAATGTTCGGCCAAGGTGAGAGTAGGCACCATTATTGTGATTGGGAAACTGCCCACTTGACCATAACGGTACCTGACACGAATGGGCGAAGAAGAGGTGTCAGGAACCGATAAATAAGACTCTTGACGTATTGTTCTCGTCGCCTATCGGCGTCGGGAGTGGTAGAGGAGAAAAAGAGGGGACATTGTCAATGTCCCTTTTGTCCCCTCGTCGAAGGCGTGATCGTCCTCTGCACCAGCGAGCGGCCGTTGGCGACGACCGCACGACCGTGCCCCACGATCCCCGACAAGCGGGAATCGTGATCGGCCAAGATGCCAACCTGCTCGGCCGAGGCGTCGATGCCAGTCGGGTCGATGGCGACCGGGCCCCAACGGGGCACGCTCATCAAGCCGCCCGTGTAGGCGACGATGGTCACCGCCGGCGGCTTGCCCGTTGCCTGAATCTCGACCTCGGCGGCCGAATGGAGAAGTTCATCGACCGCAGTCGTCATTGAGATTCTTCCTTGTTAAATGGATTGAAGCCCGCCGCGATCAACTTGGGGGCGAGCATTTTGAGGCGGTAGCGAATCGTCCCTTCGACCACGCCGAGGCGTCGCGCTCCTTCGCTCACGTTGTTGTCGCACTCGATGAGCGTTCGGCGGCGGCCGCGACGGCGGGCCGTCTCCGCAACCGAAGCGTTGTATCCCCTTCGCCGCAATTCAGTTACGGCGGACCGAATGTCCTTCGGGGACTCGTCCGGCAGCCCAAAGCACCGGAATGCCACATACGCCTCTCGACCCAACGTCATCGCCTATGTGCGACCTCCCTCCGTTCCGGTGCCCGGCGAGACCGTTTCTCACCTTTTCTTGCCTATGTATGCCAAGGGACAGGTATGCGGGCGCGGAAGAATTTCGGGAGATTCTGCCCGGGTTCATCGGGCGCGAGGGATGGATCAATCCGACGCGCCCCACCCGCGCACCCGTCCCGCAATTCGGCGGGAAGCAGGGGCCTGGGGAACCGTCACGTGGCCCGGCGGCTGGTCACCCACGGTGGCTCACGCCTCGTTTTTGAAAAATCCTTGGCTGGGGTCGTGTTATCGCCGCGACTTAGTACTACTGCGCTGGGTCGCCGAAATGAATTTGGCATAACCAGCTGCGGCCCACAACCCTACGACAGATCTCACGGACGGCGTTGTTTGCAGGCTCGGTACGCCCCGCCAAATGCGCTAGCCGGACGAGATCCCAACGCGGTGCAAGCGGCAATCGACGCCGCTATCCGCGCCAGCAAAATGTAACCCAGCGCAGTAGAACGAAACGAACCGCCGGGCCTCGCACCAGCCCGCTGGACGCCGCCAGGCGTCGCACCAAAGCGTTCGCCGCCGCCAGGGCTCAGCGAACGGCCGACGAGCACGGGCAAGCCCGTGGCACCCGACGAGCATGGGCAAGCCCGTGGCACCCGGCGGATCGTGTAGGCGGCGTTCTCCGAACGCCGCAGAGCGTAAGTTTTCGCTCGGCCATTGGCACTCCGCGGCTCTGGACTTCCGTCGTCCTTGCATCAACGACGTTTTACGACGTATTGTGGCACCCTGAACGAACCGCCAGCCCTCGCACCAGCCCGCTGGACGCCGCCAGCCCTCGCACCAGCCCGCTGGAGGCCGCCAGGCCTCGCACCAGAGCGTTCGCCGCCGCCACGCCTGAGCGAACGGCCGACGAGCACGGGCAAGCCCGTGGCACCCGGCGGATCGTGTAGGCGGCGTTTTCCGAACGCCGCAGAGCGTAAGTTTTCGCTCGGCCATTGGCACTCCGCGGCTCTGGACTTCCGTCGTCCTTGCATCAACGACGTTTGACGACGTATTGTGGCACCCTGAACGAACCGCCGGGCCTCGCACCAGCCCGCTGGACGCCGCCAAACCTCGCACCAAAGCGTTCGCCGCCGCCAGGCCTGAGCGAACGGCCGACGAGCACGGGCAAGCCCGTGGCACCCGGCGCAGTAGAACGAAACGAACCGCCAGCCCTCGCACCAGCCCGCTGGACGCCGCCAAACCTCGCACCAAAGCGTTCAACGCCGCCAGGGCTCAGCGAACGGCCGACGAGCACGGGCAAGCCCGTGGCACCCGGCGCGGTCAGCGGTTTCTCGGCTCGGCAGGAGCGTCGCCCTCCCGGAAACACGCAGCCCCCTTTAGAATTGGAATCGGCATCCGGGCGACGGTTGCGGTCGCCCGCGGCGTGCGGCGAGCGGGGCTCGGCGACCGATCCGCGCAGTTCTTGGTCCCCAATCCACGGTTGGACAGCGAAGCACCATGCGTTACCTCCCGATCAGTGGATTCTTGCTGTTTCTCGGCGGGCTGACCGCGACGCTGGAAGACTGCACCGCGACCCCTCCGAACATCGTGTTCATCATCTCCGACGACCACGCCTGGACCGACTACGGGTTCATGGGGCACAAGCACCTCGAAACTCCCCATCTCGACCGGCTCGCCCGCCGCAGCGCGGTGTTCACCCGGGGCTACGTGCCCACGGCCCTCTGCCGGCCGGCGCTGGCCACGCTGATCACGGGCATGTACGCCCACCAGCACAAGATCAGCGGCAACGACCCTGCCTGGCCGCCGGGCACCACGGGCCCGGGCCCGGCGGGAGACTCCGAGCAATACCGCCGCCTGCGTGAGCGGCTGATCGCCCACCTCGACCGCCGCCCCACCGTCCCCAAGCTGCTGGCCGAGGCGGGGTATCTCAGCCATCAATCGGGCAAGTGGTGGGAGGGAGATTTCCGCCGCGGCGGTTTCACGCACGGCATGACGCGCGGCTTCCCGCAACCGGGAGGCCGGCATGGCGATGATGGCCTGAAGATCGGCCGCGAGGGGCTGCAGCCGGTCCGGCAATTCATCGACGACGCCGTGGCCGCCCAGAAGCCGTTCTTCGTGTGGTACGCGCCGCTCATGCCCCACGCGCCTCACACGCCCCCCGAACATCTGTTCCGAAAATACAAGGCCAAGGGAATCGAGTCCGATTTCGTCGCCCGCTACTACGCCATGGTGGAGTGGTTCGACGCGACCTGCGGCCAGCTGCTCGATCACCTGGAATTGCGCGGCCAAACCCATAACACCCTGGTGGTGTACGTGGGGGACAACGGCTGGATCCAAGACCCCCAGGGGCCCGGGTTCGCCCCGCGGTCGAAACAATCGCCCCATGAAGGAGGCACGCGCCAGCCGATCCTGTTCAGTTGGCCGGGGGTCGTTCGGCCAGGCGACCGCGGCGCTCAGTTGTGCTCGAGCGTCGACATCGTCCCCACGGCGCTGGCGGCGGCCGGCGTCGCGGGGCCGGCCGACTTGCCCGGGTACAACCTGTTACCCGCGCTGAAAACGGGCGAACCCGCGCCGCGCCGCGAGGTCTACGGCGAGACGTTCGCCCACGACGTGGCCGACATCGACCAGCCCGAGGCGTCGCTGCTTTACCGCTGGCTGATCGACGGGAAGTGGAAGCTGCTGCTCACGTACGACGGGCAGATGGGTCGGCACGCGGCGCATCATCCCCGCACGGACAAGGGCCCCCAGCTGTACGACCTGCTGGCCGATCCGCACGAGAACCGCAACCTGGCCGCGGAGCAACCCGAGTTGGTAGCCCGACTGGCGGCGCGGCTCGCGGCCTGGTGGCCGGTGACGGAGCGGAAGGTGCAAACCGCGCCCACGCCCGCGGCGCCGCAGCCCGGCCCCCGGCCCGCCGCCGCGCGTCCCAACGTGCTGTTCATCGCCATCGACGACCAGAACGACTGGATCGGCCACCTGGGCGGGCACCCGCTGGCGAAAACGCCCCACCTGGACGCCCTGGCGGCCCGCGGTGCCACGTTCTTGAACGCGCACTGCCAGGCACCGCTGTGCAATCCGTCCCGCACCAGTCTGATGCTGGGTCTGCGTCCTACCACCACCGGCGTATATGGCCTGGCACCCTGGTTCCGGGCGCTGCCGGCCTGGAAGGACCGCGTCACACTGCCGCAGTATTTCCAGGCGCACGGCTACCGCACGCTCACCACGGGCAAGATTTACCACGGCGCCGCGGGAGGACCCCAGCAGCGTGCCCGGGAGTTCGACGTGTGGGGCCCGGCTGGGGGCATCGGCATTGGGCCCCCGCACAAGCTCATTCCCCCGACCCCCATGGGGAATCATCCGGCGATGGACTGGGGCGTGTTTCCGCACCGCGACGAGGACAAGGGGGATTACCAGGTGGCGAGTTGGGCCGTGCAGCAGATCAAGTCGACCCCGCGCGACCAGCCGTTCTTCCTGGCCGCCGGGTTCTTTCTGCCGCACGTTCCCTGCTACGCCACCCAGGAGTGGTTCGACCTGTACCCCGACGACGACAGCGTGCTCCCCGAGGTCGGTGACGACGACCGGGCCGACACCCCGCGCTGCTCCTGGTACCTGCATTGGAGCTTGCCCGAGCCGCGGCTGAGATGGCTGCGCAAGACCCATCAATGGCGGAACCTGGTCCGCTCGTACCTGGCTTGCACCAGCTTTGTCGACGCGCAAGTGGGACGCCTGCTGGCGGCACTCGACGAGGCGGAGCTGTTCGAAAACACCGTCGTGGTGGTGTGGAGCGACCATGGCTGGCATCTGGGGGAAAAGGAGATCACCGGCAAGAACACGCTCTGGGGCGCAAGCACCCGCGTGCCGCTCATCTTTACCGGGCCGGGAGTCGCCCCCGGCGGACGCTGTGCCCAGCCGGTGGAGCTGCTGGACGTTTATCCCACGCTCGTGGAACTGTGCGGCTTGTCCCCGCGCGACGATCTGGAGGGGCTGAGCCTCGGCCCGCAACTGCGGCGGGCCGAGGCCCTCCGCGCGCGGCCCGCCATCACCAGTCACAACCAAGGGAACCACGCCGTGCGCGGCATCCGGTGGCGGTACATTCGCTATGCCGATGGCAGTGAGGAGCTGTACGATACTCAGGCCGATCCGCGCGAGTGGACGAACCTGGCCGACCGCCCGCAGTACGCCGCGGTGCTGGCCGAACATCGCCGCTGGCTGCCGACGATCGACGTCCCTCCCGCCGCGGGCAGCGCGCATCGTGTGTTGACTTACGACCCCGCCCGCGACACGGCCACCTGGGAAGGCCAGCCTGTGCGCCGCACCGACCCCATCCCCGAGTGACGCAAACCGGCGGCTTTGAACAGGCACCTTGCCGCCCGGCTGCGAGGGGCGTTGCCCTGTGCGTTCTTCGCCACCTGGTCGTTCGCGCCTGCCGCAACCGCCGCCGAGGACAAGAGACGACGAAAAAATCGTGTGGCGGCACCTGATTGTGCTCGAAAGGGTGTTCCAGACGACGTGTCAGGACTCCCTTCCCGCATCGGGCGTCCGGGCCGGTCGTGGGCTGCGGACAGGGGATGGCGCAGACGGACAGAGGGTCCGCCGAAGTCTGGATCGCTGCTCTTCACGGGCGGGCCATGCGTGCGGCCAGCATGTCGAGCTGGCCACGCAGGTCCGCCAACACCAGGTGCGGGCTGGCCCCCTCGGCCAGGTGCGCGTAGTACGTCTGGGTGGCGGAACCGGGCCGCGTATGGAGCAGCGTCGCGGCCTGCTGAAGGTCGGTCAGCTGGTGGTCCAATTCGTGCAGGGACTGGGCGGTGTCCTGGCTGCACTGCCAGAGCCCTTCCATCTGGAAGACGACGCCGAGCAGGATCCCCGCCTGGCCGGCCAGGGCCAAGGGCGTTCCAACGGTCCACAGCTCGTTGCGACCGGCGACAAACGACCAGACCATCAGGACGGCGCCGCAGGCCAGCGCCATGAGCCCTGTCAGCAGGAACATCCAGGAGACGATCGCACCGGCCCTGCCGCCCTGCCCCCTCCTCAGGGGCTGCCGGCGTGCGCGGGACCGGCTACGCACGCGCGCGTGATAGCGGGTGCGGACCGAATGCGGGGCCCCTCCCCCCGCCGGCGCTGCTGGCGGGTCCGGCGGCGCGGTTGACGCGCTCAGCGCCGACTCGATCTCCGGCACATTCGCCAGACCGAGCCACGGCCTCACCGGCTCGATCTCGTCGAGCCAGTGCCAGTCGTCCGCCGGCTCGAACGTCGGCCGTTCCGGCGGGTCGGAGGCTGTCGGTGTGCCAGCCCCCGCCGGGGGCGAACTGTCGGCAGGAGCCGATCCGCCGGCTGGAGCGGAAGACCTGCTCGAAGTCGCCGTGTTGCTCAGCGGCTGACCGCAGCGGACGCAGACGATCGCATGGCTCCGCGCGGCCGAGGCGACACCCGGGACATCTTGTTGGCAGCGTGCGCACCACATGGGTAACCGTTCACAGCCCGGTGGAGAATTTTGCCTGATTCCAGGGGGTCAGGTCCATGTTTTCGGCCAGCGCGTATCTGGGGACTGTCCCGATTTTTGTGGCATGGATGCCAGAAAAATGGGACTGTCCCCTTCGGCAGAGCCATTGACACAAAAATCCGTACAGGCCCCGTATCTGCAGCGTCGAGTTTGTCGGCCGAAAAATGGACCAGACCCCGACCCGTGAACGGTTACCCACATGGCCATGGCGTCTGAGGGACCGGACCCGATGCGGGTCCCCGCGCCTCGCGTGGCGGGAACCTGGGATCAATCCATCCATCGGCGACGGTGACGTTAAACTGTATCGATTCTGTCACCGAACCGGTCAGAAGGCGTTCCGGGACTCAACCCAGGAGGCTGCCGCAGGCTGCGCAAAGTCCGGTGTCCGCCGCAGCGGCTGCGCGCAGTGCGCGCACCGGGCGAAGGATCGGGCCGGGGCGAGAAGCAACCGTTCACACCCCGGCTGAGCATTTCGCCGGATTCGAGGGGGTCAGGTACATGTCTTCGGCCTGCGCGTCTGCGCCAGGTCGGGCGGATTGGCCGAAAAATTACCCGACCCTGGCCCGTGAACGGCTAAGGGCGAGAAGGCCCGCACTGCCTCAGGGGGATTCCGCGGCCAAGGGACTCGGCACAGCGTGGATGGGGGTATGGTCGTCACCGCGCAGCCAGCGGGCGAGCATCCGGACCTCGCCTTCGCTGAGCAGGTTTTTCTGCGGCTGTTTGGGAAACTCGGCAAACGCCGGCATCCGATCGTTTTTCGACTCGTAGAACCGTTCGTGATTGGGGTTCGAGATCATGCCGATCAGCCACTCCTCGGAGCCGTAGCCGGTCAGGTCGGGAGCGCTGCCCAGTTCGCCTTCGTCGTGGAACTTGTGGCAGTCGGTGCAGGCGAAGGTATCGACGATCGCCGCGGCTCCCGCCTCGAGTGTCCCGTCGGCGCGCGCCTCATCGTCCGCGTCGCGCTGGCAGGCCAGACCGGCCTCGGCGGACAGGGCCGCGACGGCACTCTGCAGCTCAGCCCGCCCGTCGTCGTCCAAGTCGGCGACCTGGTCCTCGACATAGGCGACCATGTCGCCGTCGACGTGCACGGTCTGGCCGAAGTAGTGGTCGGAGACGATCTTTTCCGGGTCGAGCATCCCGGCAATCCAGGCGCGGGAGGCAAACGCGTAGAGGTTCGGAGCGGAGACCTCCGCTGCGGCCAGGCCCTGGCCCTCCGGGTCCACGTGGCTGTGGCAGCTTTGGCAGTGGCGGGCGAAGAGCCGGGGCCCCTGGGTCTCGGGGTCGCTGCGGAGCAGCGTCACGGCTCCCTCCACGGGAATGCCGCCCGCGCGCCGGATCAGCTCGCGCACGCGGTGCGCGTCCCGCTCGGCCTGCTCGACTGCCGCCAGGTAGTCGCGCGACGCCGCCACGCGCGGATCGGGCTCCGCCCCGGCCTGCTGGACATCGGCATGCCAGCGGGCGTAGTAGTCGTCGCGGAGCGATTGCGCGGTCAGCCCCACCGCGGCGCAGATCAGGATCAGCACGAACGCCACGTTGAAGCGGTGCCCCATCTGCCAGCGCCCGACCAGGGGCATCAAGAACAGCACCGCCAGCACCAGGCCGGGCAGGACGATCGCCCCGAAGAACTCGGAGTGAAAATACTTGAGCAGCTGGAACAGGAACAGGAAGTACCATTCCGGCCTGGCCGCCGAATACTGCTCGGACGGGTCGGCGGGGGCCCCGAGATGCGCGCCCAGGTAGTCCCCGGGAGGCAGGCCGCGGTTCTCCGCCGACCAGGCACCGCGGAGGCACAACAACAAGACGACCGCCAACACGGCCAGGCAGGCCACCGCATCCTTGAGCACCTGCTCGGGCCAGAAATACGCCAGCGGGCGGGACGAGGGCCGGGTGGTGATCCCGCTCCGGCGAAACAACGCCAGGTGCACCACCAGCAGCAGAACCAGCAGGCCGGGGAGCAACCCCGCATGCACGGCAAAGAACCGGGTCAGCGTGTGGTGGCCGTAACTGGACCCGCCAACGACCAGCAGCTGCAAGTCTTCGCCGAGCACCGGCACCAGCGTCATCAGGTTGGTCGCCACGTTCGTGGCCCAGTAGCCCTTCTGGTCCCAGGGCAGCAGGTAGCCGGTCAACGACAGTCCCAGGACGAGCAGCATCAAGAACAGGCCGGTCCAGAAATTCATCTCCCGGGGCGCCCGGTACGCTCCGTCGATCACCACCTGCATCAGGTGCAGGGCCATGAGCACGATCATGGCCTGCGACATGAAGTGATGGATGCCGCGCAGCAGCCAGCCGCTTGTCATCTCGTGCTGGATGAAATAGACGCTCTCCCAGGCCGTCTGGCTGCTGGGGCTGTAACCCATCCACAGAAAGATGCCGGTCACCACCTGGGTGACGAAGACAAACACGAGCGTGCTGCCCCAGACATAACGCCAGCGGGAGCCCCCGGGAATCCGCTCGTACAAGGCCTCGTGCAGCAGCTGCCGCACGCCGGTACGATCGTCGAACCAGTCCAGGAGGCGTTTCATCGTTTTTCGATTTTCTCGTGTCGGCCGGAATAGAAGTTCACGTAGGCGACGAGGATCTCGCCGCGGTCGGTCACCTTGGTTTCGAGCGTGTCCAGCCCGCGCGGGCTGGGGCTGGGCGCGATGACCTGGCCGTCGACCGTGAAGGCGCTGGTGTGACAGGGACAATGGTAGGCGTTGTCGCCAGGGGTGTACGCCACGAAGCAGCCGGCGTGCGGGCAAATGGCGCTGAACGCCTCCACGGTCGACGCGCCTGGCTTGCGCCGCAGGTAGACCGCGCCGATCCGCGACTCGGGGGCGCGGGTCCAGGCATTGCTCACGTCGGCGATCACGGGGAACTGGCGAGGCACGCCGTCGTCGGGAACGGCGGCCACCGTGGCAATGGGCAGGAAGCGCGGCTCTCCCGCCTGACCCTGGCGCCGGCCGCGGCGCACCGGGTCCCAGAAGACGGCCAGCCCCGAGGCCAGCGGGACCAGCGCGGCCACAGCTCCCGCCAGCACCGCCGAGAACTTGCACAAGAAACCCCGGCGGGCCGCGGGCTCGTGCGAGACGCGGTCCCCCGCGGAAGCACAACCACTGCCGTCGGCGTCATGGGGATCCGGGTTCTGCCTCATGGTCGACCCATTCGGAAATAGGCGCTGCACGACAATTACCTACCGGTTTTGTGAATCAGCCGCGGGGCGCTAGCCCGCGGTCTTTCGCGGATGAACCGCGGGCTAGCGCCCGGCGGCTGATGAGTGATTTCGGTAACTTAT
>Ga0114938_1001448_pt1 | contig 16055 bp, 14 predicted proteins | sample AshMeaBigSpring_FD_88675 | JGI IMG/M metagenome (GOLD analysis project Ga0114938, IMG submission 88675) | Groundwater microbial communities from Big Spring, Nevada to study Microbial Dark Matter (Phase II) - Ash Meadows Big Spring | ecosystem: Environmental > Aquatic > Deep subsurface >...
ATTTCCAGCCACCCGGTCTGCTTGCACACGCGGCAGCCGGCGCCGTCGCACAGCACGCACTGGATGTCCACCTCGGCCGAGGGCTCGGTGAACGGAAAATACGACGGCCGGAAACGCAGCCCGCGCGGCTTCTCGAAATACTGCTCGGCGAACCCGGTGAGCATCCCCTTGAGGTTCGCCAGGCTGATGTCCTCGTCGATCACGAGGCCCTCCACCTGGTGGAACATCGGGCTGTGGGTGAGATCGTGGTCGCGCCGGTACACGGGCCCCGGCGCGATCACGCGGATCGGCACGCCATGTTCCTGCATCGCGCGGATCTGCACCGGGGAGGTATGCGTGCGCAGCAGCCGCCCGTCGCCGAAGTAAAAGGTGTCGTGCATCGCCCGGGCCGGATGGTCGGCGGGGATGTTGAGCGCGCCGAAGTTGTGGAAGTCGTCCTCGACCTCCGGGCCTTCGGCGATCGTGAACCCGGCGCGGCGGAAGATCGCCTCGATGCGCAACCGCGCGCGGGTGACGGGATGCAACCCGCCAGGCGCCTGACCGCGGCCTGGCAGCGCGACATCGAGGGCGCCCATCGACAGTTCGCGGTCGAGCGCGGCGGATTCGAGTTCGGCGTGCCGTGTCGCGAGCGCGGCCTCGACCCGGCCCTTGGCCTCGTTGATCGCCGCGCCGGCGGCCCGACGCTCGGCGGCCGGCAGCGCACCGAGCTCCTTCAGCAGCAGGGTTAAGGAGCCCTTGCGGCCGAGAACGGCGACGCGCGCCGCATCGAGCGCGGCGAGATCCGCGCTCGAACCGATGTCGGCCAGCGTGCGCCCGACCAGCGACTCCAGGTCCTTCACCCGACCCCCTGAGAGCGCGTTATTTCGCGGCCAGTGCGGCTTTCGCCTTCTCCGCGATCGCGCCGAACGCGGCGATGTCGTTGACCGCGAGGTCCGCGAGCGCCTTGCGGTCGAGCTCGATGCGCGCCGCCTGCACTCCCGCGATGAACCGGCTGTACGACAGCCCGAAGCCGCGCGCGGCCGCGTTGATGCGCTGGATCCAGAGCGCGCGGTAGTCGCGCTTCTTGAGCCGGCGGCCCGCGTAGGCGTACTGGCCCGCCTTGATCACCGCCTGCTTCGCGACGCGGTATACCTTGCGCCGGGCGTTGTAGTAGCCCTTCGCCTTCTTCAGGACCTTCTTGTGGCGGCGTCCCGCGGTGACGCCACGCTTCACTCTTGCCATGTCACATCCCTCTTATCCGTCTCAACGAGAACCAAGGAATCAGACGTGCGGCAGCAGCCGCTCGAGCCGGCCGACGTCGGTCTCGTGGACCATGGTCGTGCCGCGCAGCTGGCGCTTGCGCTTCTTGGTCATCTTCGTGAGGATGTGGCGGCGGTTCGCCTGGCCGCGCTTGAAGCCTTTCGCCGTCTTGCGAAAACGCTTCGCCGCAGCCCTGTTGGTCTTCAACTTGGGCATCGTCATTCTCCTGTTATGACCTCTTCACTCCGCTTTCGCGGGCTGGAGGCGTATCGGCGGTCGCCCGCCGGTCACTTCTTCTTGGGAGCGATCACCATGGTGATCTGGCGTCCCTCCATCGAAGCCTGCTGCTCGATCTGGCCATGCTCGGCGAGGTCGACCACCAGCCTGTCGAGGAGCTTGCGCCCGATCTCCGTGTGGGCCATCTCCCGGCCGCGGAACCGCATGGTTACCTTGGCCTTGTCGCCGTCGGTCAGGAACCGGACCAGGTTACGCAGCTTGACCTGGTAATCCGCCGTTTCCGTGCCCGGCCGGAACTTCACTTCCTTGAGCTGGATCTGCTTCTGCTTCCGCTTCGCCGAGTGCGCCTTCTTGTTCTGCTCGAACAGGTACTTCCCGAAGTCCATGATCCGGCAGACAGGGGGCTCGGCGGTCGGCGAAACCTCCACGAGATCCAGTTCCTCAGCGGCGGCCTTGGCAAGGGCCTCGCTTCGGCTCATGACGCCAACCTGACTGCCGTCGGCGCCGATCACGCGTAATTGCGGCGCAAGGATCTCCTCGTTGCGCCTTACGCGTTTGGTTGTCGAAATACTCAGTCCTCCAAATAACGACGGCCGCGGCTCGCCACATCCTGGGCGATCCGGGCGGCCACCTGTTCCAGCGGCATGGCGCCCAGATCCTTCCCGGATCGCGTGCGCACGGCCAATGACCTGGACTCGATTTCCCGATCTCCTGCCACCAGCAGGTACGGGACACGCTTCAGCGTGTGCTCGCGGATTTTATAGCCCACTTTTTCGTTCCGCAAGTCGATTTCTGCGCGAAGCCCCTGATTTCTAAGGAATTCGGCGGCCTCGGCCGCATAATTTCCCTGCTTTTCGCTGATATTCATGACGACCGCCTGCACCGGCGCGAGCCAGGCCGGGAGCTTGCCCGCGCAATGCTCGAGCAGGATGCCGACGAAGCGCTCCAGCGAACCGAAGATCGCCCGGTGCAACATCACCGGGGTGCGCTTCTGGCTGTGCTCGTCGATGTAATAGGCCCCGAGGCGGCCAGGCAGATTCAGGTCCACCTGCCAGGTGCCGCACTGCCAGTCGCGGCCGAGGGCGTCCTTCAGCACGAACTCGAGCTTCGGTCCGTAGAAGGCGCCTTCACCCGGGTTGAACTCGTACTCGATGCCGGCCGCGCGGGTGCCAGCCTTGAGCGCTTCCTCGGCACGGGTCCAGGTCGCATCGTCGCCGACGCGCCGGGCGGGCCGGTCCGCGAATTTCACGCGCACCTGGTCGAAGCCGAAATCGCGGTAGATGGACATCATGAGCTCGATGCCGCGCACCGTCTCGTCGGTGATCTGGTCCTCCGTCACGAACACGTGCGCGTCGTCCTGCGTAAAAGCGCGCACGCGCAGGAGGCCGTGCAGTGCGCCCGAGGGCTCGTAGCGGTGCACCTTGCCGAACTCCGCGTAGCGGATCGGCAGCTCCTTGTAGCTGTGGAGGCCCTGGCGAAACACCTGGATATGGCCCGGGCAGTTCATCGGCTTGATCGCGTAGACGCGCTCGTCCGGCGTCTTCGTCAGGAACATGTTCTCGCCGAACTTCTCGACGTGGCCCGACTGCACCCAGAGCTCGCGGTCCATGATCTCAGGGCTGTTCACCTCGAGGTAACCGGCATCGCGCTGCCGCTCGCGCATGTAGCCGATCAATTGCTGGAACAGCGTCCAGCCGTGCGGATGCCAGAACACGGCGCCCGGCGCCTCCTCCTGGAAATGGAAGAGATCCAGCTCGCGGCCGATGCGGCGGTGGTCGCGCTTCTCGGCCTCCTCCAGGCGCGTGAGGTACTCCTTGAGCTGTTTTTCGTCGGCCCAGGCCGTCCCATAGATCCGCTGGAGCATCTCGTTCTTCGAGTCGCCTCGCCAGTAGGCGCCCGCGACCTTGGTGAGCTTGAAGGCGCCAAGCCGGCCCGTGGACGGCACATGCGGGCCGCGGCACAGGTCTTCCCAGTCGCCCTGGCCGTAGAGCGAGATTTCCTCGCCCGCCGGGATCGCCGCGATGATCTCGGCCTTGTAATGCTCGCCGATCGACTTGAAGTGCGCGACCGCCGCGTCACGCGACAGCACGCGCCGGCGCACCGGCTGGTCGGCCTTCACGAGCTCGCGCATCTTCGCCTCGAACTTCTCGAGGTCCTCGGGCGTGAACGGCCGCTCGAACGCGAAGTCATAGTAGAAGCCGTCCTCGATCACGGGGCCGATGGTCACCTGCGCCTTCGGATAGATGGACTGGACTGCCTGCGCGAGCAGGTGTGCGGTCGAGTGCCGCAGCATCGCGAGACCCTCGGGGTCCTTCGCGGTGATGATGCGAAGCGTCGCGTCGTGGTCGATCGTGAACGAGGTGTCGACCAGGCGCCCGTCCACCTCGCCCGCAAGCGCGGCCTTCGCGAGTCCCTTGCCGATGGAAGCCGCCACTTCCGCCACGGTGACCGGGCGGTCAAAGGGCCGCTGGCTGCCGTCGGGTAAGGTGATTACGGGCATGGGACCTGTCGTGCAGTGGTGGGCGCGACAGGGATCGAACCTGTGACCCCTACCATGTCAAGGTAGTGCTCTACCGCTGAGCTACGCGCCCGAAAAGAGCCGGAATGGTAGTGGATTCGGCCATTTGGGTCCACAATGCGGTCCGAGGGGGCGTCAGAAAATGAATCAGCGGACGACGTCTGCAGGCCGGGCATGGATCGTGCTGCTCGCGCTCGGCGTCGTGGCCGGCGCACGGGCGCAGGACTGCACGCTGGATGGCAATCCCGCCTGTGGCACGGCGATCAACCTCGGCACGATCGCCGGCGACGCGAGCGGCGCCGCAATCACGCGAAGCGGTGTCGGCGAGGCGCATTTCTACGTGCGTATCCGGGAAACGTCCTCGGGCTCGCGGGCGCTGACGGCGCGGGTGCAGCTGGCCTCGCCGCCGGGCGTTGATTACGAACTGGTGCTGCGCTGCGCGTCCTGCAGCGGTACCGCGATCCCGTTCACCAAGGCGGGCGCAGGGGCCACCGAGTCGGCGGCCGTCACGCGCCCCGATACCTGGACGGACAATTCCTTCCTGCTCTTCATCGAGGTGCGGCATTACAGCGGGGCGTCCTGCGCGCCCTGGACCCTGACCATCTATGGCAACACGGCCCCCGTAACCGGCGCCCTGAGTTGCAGCTAGACAACCGCCATTGCGATCAGGCGCGTGCCGCTCAGGGCGGCACCAGTGTCGCGAGCGCGTCGAAGTCGATCGCCTCGATGACCGACGTCAGCCGGTCCTCGTCGGCGTCAACGTGAACCGACAGGCCGTGCACGGCGTTCGCCGGCACGTGGCCTCGGGCGACGAGGCCGAGGCCGCCACTGGTCGTCGGGCGCCACTGGCCGTACACGACGAGGGCCCCGCCCTGGCGGAAACCCTCGCGCCGGCTGCTCCAGCGGCAGGCCGCGACCGGTTTGCCGGGCACGGTGACCGGCGTGGTGTCGGCGGCCGCCGGTGACTCGCTCCAGGGATTCACGCGCACCGAGACGCTGAACTCGATGTCGCGCATCGCTTCGTTCATCATCGCTTCACCGCGCGCCTGGGCATCGCCCTCGTCCGCGACCCTGCGGTACTCCTCCTGCAGCGCCGCCAGTTGCTCATTGAACTCCACCGCCTTGTTCATGTCGCCTTTCTGGATGAGCGCAATCTGCTGCTTCGTCAGCGCCTCGGACTTCGCCATGATCGCGGCCAGGCGCGGCTGCTTCTTCGCCATGTCCGCCTGCATGAGCTCAGCCGCGGCACGCGTCGCCGCGTCGATTTCGTCGTTCCTGTCCGAGGTGCGGTAGGTGCGTGAGTAATCGTAGGACCATGGCTTGCGCTCGTAGTCCATGCACAGGCTTTGCGGCACGGACGGCGGGTCGTCATTGACGACGACCCAGCCTTTCGGCGCGGGCGGCAGTGCCGGGCGCACGGCTTCGAGGATTCGCATCATCGTGGCACGTTCCGCGGCCGACGTGTCGCGGTATCCCTTGTTGCACGGTGAATCGGCGGCGACCTTGGCCGCGCCCAATGCCAGCACGCATCCGATCGCGTGTACCTGAACGATCCTGAGGTTCCCTATGAGTGACTCCCTCCGCTGATCAGCCTGCGAGCCGGTCCGCGTCCGCCCCGAGCGACGAATGACGCAGTGCCGCGATCTCGTCGCGCACCAGCGCCGCCTTCTCGAACTCCAGGTTGCGCGCGAGCCGGAACATTTCCTGCTCGAGCTTCCTGATCTGCTGCATCGCCTGCTCGGGTGTGAGCCTGACCGCCCGGCGACGCGCGCCCTCGCCCGCGGGCACGGCGCGCGCGCTCTCCATGATGTCGCGCACCGCCTTGTGGATGGTCTTCGGAGTGATGCCGTGCGCCGCATTCCAGGCGAGCTGGCGTTCGCGGCGCCGGCTCATCTCGGCGATGGCGCGCTCCATCGAGCCCGTCACGCGGTCGGCGTAGAGGATGGCCCTGCCCTGTTCGTTGCGCGCCGCGCGCCCGACCGTCTGGATCAGCGACCCCTCCGAGCGCAGGAAGCCTTCCTTGTCGGCGTCGAGGATGGCGACCAGCGACACTTCGGGAAGGTCCAGGCCCTCGCGCAGCAGGTTGATCCCGACCAGCACGTCGAACTTCGCTAGGCGCAGGTCGCGGATGATCTCCACCCGTTCGACTGTCTCGATGTCAGAGTGCAGGTAGCGGACCTTGACCCCGTGCTCGTCGAGGTAGTCCGTCAGGTCCTCTGCCATGCGCTTGGTCAGGGTCGTGACGAGTACGCGCTCCTTGCGTTCGACGCGCAGGCGGATCTCGGACAGCAGGTCGTCCACCTGCGTCGCGACCGGCCGCACTTCGACCTCGGGGTCCACCAGGCCCGTCGGCCGCACGACCTGCTCCACGACCTGGCCCGCCTTCGCAAGCTCACGCTCGCCGGGTGTGGCCGACACGTAGATCGTCTGCGGCTGGAGCCGCTCGAACTCGTCGAAGCGCAGCGGCCGGTTGTCGAGCGCCGACGGCAGGCGGAATCCGTACTCGACCAGGGTTTCCTTGCGCGAGCGGTCGCCGCGGTACATGCCCTGCAGCTGCGGGATCGTCACGTGGCTCTCGTCGACGACGAGCAGCGCATTCCTCGGCAGGTAGTCGAACAGGCAGGGTGGTGGCTCGCCGGGCGCGCGACCCGACAGGTAGCGGGAATAGTTCTCGATGCCGGCGCAGTAACCGAGCTCGTTGATCATCTCGAGGTCGAAGAGCGTGCGCTGCTCGAGCCGCTGCGCCTCGAGCAGCCTGTCCGCGGCGCGGAGCTCGGCGAGGCGTTCGCGAAGCTCCACCTTGATCAAGTCGATGGCGGCCGTCAGGCGCTCGCGCGGTGTCACGTAGTGGGTGGATGGAAACACGGTCAGGCGCGGCACCTTGCGCAGCACCTCGCCCGTCAGCGGGTCGAAGTACGCGAGCGACTCCACCTCCTCGTCGAAGAACTGCACGCGAACTGCTTCGCGCTCGGACTCGGCGGGGAAGATGTCCACCACGTCGCCGCGCACGCGGAAGGTGCCCTGGCGCAGGTCGAGCTCGTTGCGCGTGTACTGCATGTCGGCGAGGCGGCGCAGCAGCTGGCGGTGGTCCATCCGGTCGCCGCGCACCAGGTGCAGCACCATCTTGAGGTAGGCCTCCGGGTCGCCCAGGCCGTAGATCGCGGAGACGGTCGCGACGATGATCGAATCCGGCCGCTCGAGCAGTGCCTTGGTGGCGGAGAGCCGCATCTGCTCGATGTGTTCGTTGATCGAGGCGTCCTTCTCGATGTAGGTGTCGGAAGCCGGCACGTAGGCTTCCGGCTGGTAATAGTCGTAGTAGGAGACGAAGTACTCGACCGAGTTGTGCGGGAAGTACTCCTTGAACTCTCCGTACAGCTGCGCCGCGAGCGTCTTGTTGTGGGCGAGCACCAGGGTGGGGCGCTGCACCCTCTGGATGACGTTCGCGATCGAGAAGGTCTTGCCGGAGCCCGTCACCCCGAGCAGGACCTGGTGCGCCAGGGCCGATTCCAGGCCATCCACGAGCGACGTGATGGCACCCGGCTGGTCGCCCGCCGGTGCATAGTCGGCCTGGAGCTCGAAAGGCCTTGGTTCGCTCATGCCATCCTGCATTGCAACGCAAAAACGCTTCCCGTACCTTAGCCGGGATTCCTGCCACACGGTACCCCCTCTTGAGCACCCGTCTCGCAGAGCGCATCCGCCGCATCAAGCCCTCGGCTACGCTGGCGGTGACGGCGCGGGCCGCGGCGCTTCGCGCCGCCGGCAAGGACATCATCGCGCTCGGCGCCGGCGAGCCCGACTTCGACACGCCCGCCCACATCGCGGCGGCGGGCATCGAGGCGATCCGCACGGGCCACACCCGTTACACGGCCATCGAGGGCACGAACGAACTGCGCGACGCCATCATCGGCAAGTTCCGCCGCGACAACGGGCTCGAGTACCTGCGCTCGCAGGTCCTCGTGTCGTCGGGCGCGAAACAGGTGGTGTTCAACCTCTGTTGCGCCCTGCTGGACCCGGGCGACGAAGCCATCATTCCGGCGCCGTACTGGGTCTCCTACCCCGACATGGTGCTGGTGGCGGACGGCACGCCGGTCGCCGTGTACGCGGGCGCGGACCAGCGCTACAAGATCACGCCGTCGCAGCTCGAGGCCGCCATCACGCCGCGCACCCGGCTCTTCATCCTCAACAGCCCCTGCAACCCGACCGGGCAGGCCTATACGCGCGCAGAACTCGTGGCGCTCGGCGCGGTGCTCGCGAAGCACCCGGGCATCGTGATCGGCACGGACGACATGTACGAGCACATCTGGTGGGGCGCCGAGCCGTTCACGAGCTTTGCCGGCGCCAACCCGTCGCTGTACGACCGCACTGTCACCATCAACGGCTGCTCCAAGAGCTACGCCATGACCGGCTGGCGCATCGGATACTGCGGCGGGCCGGCGGACCTGATCGCGGCGATGGCGATGGTCCAGGGCCAGAGCACCTCGAATGCCTCGTCCATTTCACAGCGGGCGGCGACGGTTGCGCTCAATGGACCGCAGGACTGCGTCACCGAGATGAACCGCGCCTACCGGGCCAGGCACGACCTCGTCGTCGAGGGACTGAATGGACTGCCGGGCGTGTCCTGCCTGCCGGGCTCCGGCACGTTCTACGCGTTCGCGAACGTCGAAGGCGCCATGCGCATGATCGGCGCCGCGACCGACAACGCGTTCGCCGAGTTCCTCATCACCGAGGCGGGCGTCGCGGTGGTACCGGGCGAAGGGTTCGGCGCACCGGGCCACGTGCGCCTGTCGTTCGCGGCCTCCGCGGAGACGCTCAAGGAAGCGTTGCGACGCATGCACGCGGCCCTTTCCGGCGCGGTCGCGAAGAAGCGCGCCTGAGCCGGACCCGGGTCGAAAATCCCTGCCGTTTTGTTGACTTGCGGGCGGGCAAGGCCCAAAATCCCGCGCCCTGAAAAGCCGCTTCCCCGATAGCTCAGTCGGTAGAGCAACGGACTGTTAATCCGTGGGTCGTTGGTTCGAGTCCAACTCGGGGAGCCATTTCCTCACGCCTGCTTCACGCGCCCGCCGAGCGCGAGCGCGTTGCCCGCGACCAGCACCGCAAGGCCGATGATCGCTGGCAGGCTCCAGCGGTAGCCCTCGAACGCCGTCGACACGGCGAGCGCCACCACCGGGAACAGCACGCTCGTGTAGGCCGCGCGCGCGGGCCCGATGCGCCGCATCAGCACGAGGTAGAGCCCGAATGCGAGCGAGGTGCCTGCGAGGGAAAGGTACAGGAGCGACAGCACGTAGGACCACGACTGCTCGAACGTGATGGGCGTGCCGCGCAGGAACGCGATCACGGCGAGTCCCAGCGTGCCGTAGGCCATCCCATAGGCATTGGCGGTGACGACCGACAGGCCCTGCTTTGCATTCCGCGTCGCCGCCATGTTGCCGAGCGATGCGAGGTAGGTGCCGACGAGCGCGAGCAGCGCGCCCTCGATCACGACATGATCGCCGATCGCCGCCTGCAATTCCGGCAGGAACAGCAGCCCGACGCCCAGCATGCCCGCTCCCGCCGCGAGCATGACGCGCGCCTCGATCGGCGTGCCGAAGAAGATCCGTGCGTTCACGAGATTCAGGAAGATGATCGCCGTGAAGAGGACGGCAACCAGGCCGCTCGTCAGGTGCTGGGTCGACAGGTAGGTGAACCAGTAGTTCAGGCAGAAGAGCGTCAGTCCCTGGACGGCGACGTACCGGTGCTCGCGCCATGAGAGCCTGAGCGAGGCGCCCGTCATGCGCGCATAGAGGAAGACGATGATCGCGGCCAGCCCGAAGCGGTAGACCAGCGAGATCTCCGGCGCCACAACGCCGAGCTGGAACTTGATCGCGTACCAGGTCGTACCCCAGATGAGCACGACGATCGCGTAAATGAGGGGTGTCGGCACCCGGCGCACGCTATGTGTTTAGTTCAATCGAATCAATCACTAAAGCTAATCTCCGCATCACAAATGGCGCGTGAGGCCAACGCCAAAAGCCGCTATCATGCACGACGACCTGCAGGACGGACGCAACCCGGACGGCCCGCCGCGGGTCCTATGCAACAAGAGCGGCTGCAGTAAGGGGACTGCCGCATGAGCTTGACGGTCGCGCTGGTCGCGACGCTTGCGCTCGCCGCGCAGCCAGAAGGGCCGCGCGACGCGGCGGGCTGGCGTACGCAGTCCGACGCCTTGTACCAGCAGGGCGATCACGCGGGCGCCCTCGACGCCGCGCAACGCGCGCTTGCACTCGACCGGCGCGACCCCTGGTCGCGCTATGCCTGGGTCCGGTCGCTCGCCGCCGTGGACGCCAACGCCGCGCGCGCCGCCCTCCCCGGCCTGCAGGACCCCGCTGCCGTGCAGGCGTTGACCGTCGAGGACCGGGCACGGCTCGACACCGCCCTCGGATACCTGTGCCTTGACCTCGGCATCGAGTCCCTCGCGACGATGCATTTCCAGAGCGTGCCGGACGGGACGGCGAGCCATCCGCAGGCACAGGCAGGTCTCGCGATCCTTTCGGTGCGGCGCGGGCACACGCGCCAGGCGCTGGTCTATTTCGTGCAGGCGCGCGTTTCCGGCCGTCTCGATCCACCGCTCGCCGAGCTCGAGCGCGAAGCCCGCTTCCAGGTCGTGCTGCACGAGTTCACGACCGCGCGCGACCTGCGGGATGCCAACGCGGCTGGCCGCGCCTACGCCACACTCGACGAGCTGCGGCCCAGTCACCCCGCCACGCTGCGCGCGCGCGCGAACCTTGCCGAACTTCGCGGCGACGAGCCGGCGCGCGAACGCGCGCTACGCGACCTGCTGGCGGTGGACCGGCAGGCGCCGGGCGCGGCCAGCGAGCTCGTGGACTCGCTGCTCGCGCAGAATCGCCCGCGGGATGCGCTCGTGGTCGCGCACGCCCTCGCGCCGCAGCGTCTCGCCGGCGATGTGCGACTGCAGGCCATCGAGCGCAACTGGGTGCCGCACCTGGACATTGCGCTCGGCGGGCGCTGGCGCAGCGGCCAGATTTCTCACGACCGCTTCGAATTGCCGCAGCTCTCGATTGCCTGGTCGGACGACCGGCAGGGCTTCGGGCGGTTTCGCGTCGCGGCCGAGGCCGCCAGCCCGGAGTCGGACACCGTTCCGGCGGGCGAGCCTTACGGTACATCGCCGGCGTTGGCGGTGCCCGCGGCCGCCCGGCAGGACGATGGCATCGCCGCCTACGCGCAGTGGGCGCCGCGCGCCGGCCTCCTGGTCGAGCTTGGCCACACGCCGACGTCGTACGAGTTGAGCAACCTGACGGGCGCCCTGCGCTTCCGCGCCGACTCGACGCAAGGGCCGTGGAGCTTCGGCCTTGAGCGCCTGGCGGTCGCGGATTCGCTGTTGTCGCTGGCCGGGGCGTCCGACCCGCTGACGGGCCGCGACTGGGGCGGCGTCACGCGCAACCGCGCCTACCTCTCCGCCAGCCTCGGAGATGACGACGTCAACTTCTACGGCACGGTTTCCGGCGCGGTGCTCACGGGGCATGGCGTGGACGACAACACGCAGTGGTCTGGCGAGGCCGGCTACTGGCAGCGCGCAGCCTCGGGCAAGGGGTGGCGGGCGAGTTTCGGCGGCAGCGTGCGTGCCGAGAGCTACGACGACAACCGCTCGCATTTCACGCTCGGGCACGGCGGCTACTTCAGCCCGAGGAAGTTCCTGGCCGCGGGGCCCGCGTTCGACCTGCGCGCACGGCGCGACGGCACCAGCTTCCGCTTCGAGGGCGGCGTCGCGTGGCAGGTGATCCGCGAACAGGCGAGCGACTACTTCCCGTCGGATCCCGCGCTGCAGGCCGCCAGCGGCGACCCGCGCTATGCCGCGGATTCGCGCGAAGGCCTCGGCGCCCGCATCGCGGCGACGGTCGAGTGGCGCTTCTCGAACCGCGCGGTCGCGGGCGTGAGACTCGAGGGCGTGCGCGGCGAGGACTTCGACGAGGTCCGGCTGCAGGTCTACTCGCGGCGCTGGGACGGCGCGATCACGGAGCCGTTGCGCGAGCCGCCCGTGGCGCTGCTGGCGACGGACTCGTCGCAGCTCTTCTGAGCCGTCAGGCGCCGCGCTTGCGCGCGGCGAGGAATCCTTCGAGGTAGCGGGCGAACCCCTCGCCCAGCTCGGGGTGCTGCAGCGCGTACTCCACCGTCGCCTCGAGGTAACCCAGCTTGTTGCCGCAATCGTAGCGCTTGCCGCTGAAGCGGTAGGCGTAGACCGGCGACCCGGCCAGGAGCGCGGCGATCCCGTCCGTCAGCTGGATTTCGCCGCCTGCGCCACGACCGACCTTGCGCAGCAGGGCGAAGATCTCGCCGGAGAGCAGATAGCGGCCGACGACCGCGAGGTTCGAGGGCGCTTCCGCGGGCCTGGGCTTCTCGACGATGCGCGTGATCCGGGCGACCGGCCCGGCCGCGGCGTCCGTGGCGACGATGCCATAACGTTGCGTGTCGGCCGGCGGCACCTGCTCGACCGCCACCAGACTCCCGCCGGTCTCCACGTAACGGTCGCGCATCTGCGCCAGCACCGGCGGGCCGGCGTCGATCAGGTCGTCGGCGAGGTGCACGTAGAACGGCGCGCTGCCGACCACCGGCTCGGCGCAGAGCACCGCATGGCCGAGGCCGAGCGGCGCCGGCTGGCGGATGTAGATGCAGGCCGCATCGGAGGGCAGCATGCCGCGCAACGCGTCCGCGAGGTCGGCCTTGCCCTGCGCCTCGAGCGCGGCCTCGAGCTCCGGATCCGAATCGAAGTGGTCCTCGATCGCGCGCTTGCTTGCGCCCGTGATGAAGACCAGGTTACGCGCCCCGGCCGCGAGCGCCTCCTCCGCCGCGTACTGGATCAGCGGCTTGTCCACGATCGGCAGCATCTCCTTCGGGCTCGCCTTGGTGGCGGGCAGGAAGCGGGTGCCGCGACCGGCGACGGGAAAGACGGCAAAACGGATCGGTGCGGGGCGGGTCACCGGGCGGATGATACCGGAGGCGGCATCCGCCCCGCACCGACCTGGGGCGAACTCAGCCCTTGTCGGCCTCGAACCGCAGGTTTGACCGGTTCTGCTCGATCGTCTTCTTGCCGATGCCCTTGACCTTGGCGAGGTCGTCGGCGCTCCTGAACGGGCCGTTCTTCTGGCGGTGGGCGACGATTGCCTCGGCCTTCGCGAGGCCCACGCCGTCCAGCTCGCGGGCGAGCGTCTTCGCGTCCGCGGTGTTGACGTTGACGGGCCCAGCGATGGCGGCCGGCGCGAGCAGCAGCGCGGCCACGAGGGCCGCTCCCAGTCCTTTGGTGAACATGACGTGACTCCCTTGCGATCGCGCGCGGCGACCATCGCCGCGCCCGGGGAGACACGTTACCGGCGAGGCAGGCGCGCCGCTCTGCGTCAATCGCCTGCGTATCGGCAGAAAGCGGCTACTGCCTGCTGTGCTCGAGACCCGCGACCAGGTCGAAGCGCAGGAGCGGCCGCTGGCTGTCCCATGCCTTGCAGCCCGGGCACTGCCAGAAATGATCGATACTGGAGAACCCACAATTGGCGCAGCGATAGCGCGGTGTCGTCACGGCAAGCCGCCGCAGGACCGAGGCGACCTCGCGTACGGCACGCGCATCGAGCGCGGACGGATCGCGTCCGATCGCGCGCACGAGGCCCGCGATGGTCTCATCCTGCGCGAGGTACGCGCGCACCCGCTCCTCGAGCGGCCCGAAATCGAGCGCATCGGCCATGATGGCGGCGACCGCGATCTCGTGGCCGGCGTCGGCGCGTGCGACCACCAGCCGCGCGGCCATCGCCTCGCCCTCCCCGCCCGCCGCGCGGGCGAGCCGCACGAGCCGCGGCATGACCTCGATCGCGAGCGCCGCGTCCTGGGTGAGCACCTCGGCCAGCAACCGCTCGGCAAGCCAGAAATCGCGCTGCTCGATCGCGATGTCGGCGCGCACCAGCGCGCCGCGCGGGAAACGCCGCCGCTCCGAACGCGCCGCGCGCAGGTGCCTGCGCGCCTCGTCGAGCCCGCCCCGGGCGCGGGCCGCCTCGGCGAGCTCGCAGAAGTAGTGGGCGATCGCGTTCTCCTGCGGCGCCCGTCCCGCCTTCTCGAGCTCCCGGAACACCTCGATGGCGCGATGCCAGTCGTTCTCCTGCTCGTAGATGCGCATGAGCTTGCGCATCGCGGCCATGCGGTGCGCGCCGGATGCCGCGAGCGGCTCGAGGATCCGCTCGGCCCGGTCCAGCATCCCCGCTTTCAGGTAATCCTGCGCGAGCGCGAAGCTCGCCTGCTCGCGCTGCGCGGGCTCAAGCGACTCGCGCGTGGCGATGTTCTGGTGGATCTTGATCGCGCGGTCCACCTCGCCGCGGCGGCGGTAGAGGCTGCCGAGCGCGAAGTGCGTCTCGACCGTGTCGCCGTCGAGCTCGGCCGCGCGCAGGAAGGCCTCGAGCGCCCGGTCCGGCTGCTCGTTGACCAGGAAGTTCACGCCGGCCATGTAGTTGCCGCGCAGGCGTTCCGCGCCCACCGCGCTCGGCCGCGGCTTGCGCGCCGCGTAGAAGCCGATCGCCCCGCCGAGGAACAGGACTCCCAGCAGGATCCAGATCGACTCGGGGTTCATTCAGCCCGGCGTCGCGTCAGTCCCGGATCGGGTGCGACTGGCCGGAATTGACCCGCTCGCGCAGGTCCTTGCCCGGCTTGAAGTGAGGCACGTACTTTCCGGCAAGCGCCACCGCCTCCCCGGTCTTCGGGTTGCGGCCCTGGCGCGGCGGCCGGAAGTGCAGCGAGAAACTGCCGAAGCCGCGGATCTCGATGCGCTCCCCGCCGGCCAGCGCATCGCTCATGATCTCGAGCATCTGCTTGACGGCGAGCTCGATGTCCTTGGCGGGCAGGTGCTTCTGCTTGGCAGAGATGATCTCTATCAGTTCTGATTTCGTCATGGCTCCCGTCCTGACAGACGCGGTGCGCCGGCGTCATCCCCGGCGGCGCGCCGCGGACCGGCTCACTGGCCGGAGATCTGCTCCTTCAGCAGGTCACCGAGCGAAGTGCCGGTCGCCGAATCCGAGCTGCGATACTGCTGCATCGCCTCGGCTTCCTCCTCCGCCTCGATCGCCCTCACCGACAGCACGATGGCGCGGCTCTTGCGGTCCACGCCCACGAAACGGGCCTCGACCTCGTCGCCGGCCTTGAGCACCGTGCGCGCGTCCTCGACCCGCTCGCGCGCGAGCTCCGAGGCGCGCAGGCTGCCCTCGATGCCGTCGCCCAGGTCGATCACGGCGCCGCGGGCGTCGACATCCTTGACCTTGCCCTTGACCACGCTGCCCTTCGGGTGGTCGGCCAGGTACGCGGAGATCGGGTCCTTGGCCATCTGCTTGATGCCGAGCGAGATGCGCTCGCGGTCGGGATCGATGGACAGCACCATCGCCTCGACCGTCTGGCCCTTCTGGTAGTCGCGCACGGCTTCCTCGCCCGCGCGGTCCCAGGAGATGTCCGACAGGTGCACGAGGCCATCGATGCCGCCCGACAGGCCGATGAAGATGCCGAAATCGGTGATGGACTTGATCTGCCCGCTGACCTTGTCGCCGCGGTTGAAGCTGTCCGCGAACTCGCGCCACGGGTTCGGCTTGCACTGCTTGAGGCCGAGCGAGATGCGGCGGCGTTCCTCGTCGATGTCGAGGACCATGACCTCGACTTCCTCGCCGACGTGCACCACCTTGGCCGGGTTCACGTTCTTGTTGGTCCAGTCCATCTCGGACACGTGCACCAGGCCCTCGACGCCTTCCTCGATCTCGACGAAGCAGCCGTAGTCCGCGATGTTCGTGACCTTGCCGAACAGGCGCGTGTTCGGCGGGTAGCGCCGCGCGATGTTCTGCCACGGGTCGGCACCCAGCTGCTTGATGCCGAGCGACACGCGCTGCCGCTCGCGGTCGAACTTGAGGATGCGCACGTCGATCTCGTCGCCGACCTTGACCACTTCCGACGGGTGCTTGACGCGCTTCCACGCCATGTCGGTGATGTGCAGCAGGCCGTCGATGCCGCCGAGGTCGACGAACGCGCCGTAGTCGGTCAGGTTCTTGACCACGCC
>Ga0114938_1001450_pt1 | contig 16031 bp, 15 predicted proteins | sample AshMeaBigSpring_FD_88675 | JGI IMG/M metagenome (GOLD analysis project Ga0114938, IMG submission 88675) | Groundwater microbial communities from Big Spring, Nevada to study Microbial Dark Matter (Phase II) - Ash Meadows Big Spring | ecosystem: Environmental > Aquatic > Deep subsurface >...
ACTGTCCTTTCGTAGCAAAGGGTCATTTAAGTGTAATGAATTTGCATCGGCACATTTCAATGGTGGGGGTCATATCAATGCTTCGGGTGGTAGTTGTGAATTGGATTTGGATGCTACTGTAGCTAAATATAGAGAAGTATTGCCCAATTATATTTCACAAATAATAAATTCACATAACTAAAAATTATAACAATAAAACAATTAACAAATGAAAAACCTCTTTAATCTTTTTATCATCGCAATCATCACTTTTCTAGTAGCATGTAAAGGCGGTATGGGTGGCAGTAATCAGAAATTGCCAAATGGAATGGAATACAAAATTATTTCAAAAGGCAGTGGTGCAGCGATCAATGTAGGCGACAATATCAAAGTGGATATAATCAATCTGACGCCTAAAGACTCCATAGTATATAGCACCATCAATAATGGTCAGCCTTTTGAATTTAAAATGGCTGAGCCACGTTTTGGGGGGGATTTGATGCATATTTTCAAACACTTACATAATGGAGATAGTGCATTACTATTTGTACGTGCTGATTCTATGTTTCGTAAAACACTACCGCCATATGCTAAAGCAGGAGATATGTTGAAATTCCAAATCAAAGTATTGAGTGTAATGAATGACGAAGAAGCTAAGGCAGAACAAGCAAAAAATGCTGCTGCACAAATAAGTATAGACGAAGAAAAAATTGAAAAATTTATAACCGATAAAGGATTAAAAGCAAATAAGACTGAATCAGGGCTACGCTATATCATGGAGCAAGTGGGTAAAGGGGATAATCCTAAATCAGGTGATATGGTCAATGTGCATTATATCGGCACATTATTAGATGGTACAAAATTTGACTCATCGCTAGACCGTAACGAAGCGTTTTCATTTCCTCTAGGTCAGGGGCGTGTCATCAAAGGCTGGGATGAGGGAATAGCTTTATTTAAGAAAGGAGGCAAAGGTAAGCTTATCATACCTTCAGGATTAGCTTATGGTGATAAAGCTGCAGGACCTATGATACAGCCTAATTCAGTTTTGGTTTTTGATATTGAATTATTAGACTTTAAGCCAGCACCAGTTGAATAAGTTATTTAGTATTAATCAAAAAAAAAAATATATTTTGAAAAAGGATTTAGTAAAGTAAATCCTTTTATTTTTTAATAAATATATTAAGAACAAATAATTAATAAATGGATATCAGAAATATCGCTATCATAGCTCACGTAGATCATGGAAAGACTACATTAGTAGATAAAATGTTATACTATGCTAAACTCTTCAAAGATCATCAACATACTAATGAATTAATACTAGACAATAACGATCTAGAACGTGAGCGTGGTATTACAATTCTTTCCAAAAATGTATCAGTACGATACAATGATATAAAGATAAATATTATTGATACTCCAGGTCATGCTGACTTTGGTGCTGAAGTAGAGCGAGTATTGAATATGGCAGATGGGGTGCTATTATTAGTCGATGCATTTGAAGGACCAATGCCTCAGACACGCTTTGTATTACAAAAAGCATTAAGCCTAGGTAAAAAACCAATATTGGTGATCAATAAAGTTGATAAACCCAACTGTACGCCTGATCTTGTGCATGAGGCTGTATTTGATTTGATGTTTGCATTAGAAGCTAATGATGAGCAGCTCAATTTCCCAGTGGTATATGGTTCTGCAAAAAATGGCTGGATGAGTGCAGATTATAAAATCCCTACTAATGATGTAAAGTATTTGTTTGATGCAATTATAGAGCATATACCGGCACCTAAAATCCCTGAAGGAAATCTACAAATGCAAATCACTTCTCTAGACTATTCCAGTTATATAGGACGTATAGCAGTAGGTCGGGTATCTAGAGGAGGGATCAAAGAAAATCAACCCATATCAATCATCAAAAGAGATGCTAGGATACAGAAATCAAGAGTAAAAGAATTATATACATTTGAGGGTTTGGGTAAAGTGAAAATTGATGCTGTACAAGTAGGTGATATAGCTGCTGTAGTAGGTATAGAGGGTTTTGAAATAGGGGATACGATTGCTGACTATGATGCTCCAGAAGCAATGCCAGCTATCAAGATTGATGAACCTACTATGAGTATGATATTTACCATCAATACCTCACCATTCTTTGGTAAAGAAGGTAAATATGTAACTTCTAGGCATTTGCGTGATAGATTGGTTAAAGAAACAGAAAGGAATTTAGCTCTAAGATTGGCGGATACTGGCTCTCCTGATTCCATACTTGTACATGGTCGAGGCATATTACATTTATCAATACTGATAGAAACTATGCGCAGGGAAGGCTATGAGATCAGTGTAGGTCAGCCACAAGTATTGATCAAAGAAATAGAGGGTGTAAAATATGAACCTATGGAAATGCTTACCGTAGATGTGCCTGAGACAGGCTCTTCTCGTGTCATTGATTTGGTCACACAACGTAAAGGCGAATTATTGATGATGCAACCTAAAGGTGATATACAGCATTTAGAATTCATAATACCTTCACGAGGAATGATAGGTTTACGTAACCAAATGCTTACAGCCTCAGCAGGCAGAGCTATCATGGCACACAGATTTATGGAGTACCAACCTTGGAAAGGAACTATTCCAGGACGCATTAATGGTGTATTATTGTCCAAAGACTTCGGTAAAGTAACAGCATATGCACTGGATGGATTACAGGATCGAGGCAATTTCTTTGTAGAGCCAGGTGAGGAGACCTATAAGGGCCAAATCGTGGGTGAACAGAATAAACCTGGAGATTTAGTCATCAATATACAATATGAAAAGAAACTTACCAATATGAGAGCAAGTGGTAGTGACGACAATGCTCGTATAGCACCAAAAATTAAATTTTCTCTAGAAGAAGCATTGGAGTATATACAAGAAGATGAATACGTAGAGATAACGCCTAAATCTATAAGGATGCGCAAAATATTACTGGACGAAAGTGATCGCAAACGTGCTGTTAATAATAAATTGGCAAATACAGTTCAATAAAAACCAGTACTAAAAGAATCGAGAAATTATTATTAAATAATAATCTATCCAATAATTCTCTTAACTATTGAAGCGCAGAATACTATAAACCAAATAAGGTATAATCAGCAGTATAATTAATTACAGCTAATCTTCCTTTTTTACATCTGAGATTATTTTGTAGATAATCGACCATCTCATTTTTACTTATTTGACTATCTTTATTGGCATCAGCATAAGTAGTTAAGGTATTTTTTATAGCAGAAATTAGATAATTTTCGCCGCTTTTTGCTTGATCTGTTGTTCCATCATTTCTTTGGTCTTTTGGTGCAGTATAGCTTATCACCGTCACTTTGTTTTGATAGTTCAAACCATTTTTTAATTCTTTGCGTGGCAAATCAGTTATTAATATTGACTTATTAGGTAATTGAGCCATTTTTTGCATTAATTGATTGACCGCAAATGCATCTTTGTATTGATTACACATTAGCCTATCCCATATAGTCATATTTTTTAATTTATAGTTTTCATAGGGGCGCATACTCATATAAAATATTAATACATCATCAGCTCTTGGGGCTATACCTTTTTTGTAATTTAGTAATAATTCATTCATAATTTGATAAGCATCATTTACATTGACTTGCTCTGCCAATGAGTTTTCTAGCCCTACGTTACGATAGATGTCTTTTTTATCTTTTTGAGACTCAAAAGCTAATTTTAAATCTGAAGCGGCTGTATTAAAAGTCTCCTCATAATTGCTGCTGAATGCTATTAAATTAAATTGTGGCTTGCTAGATATATTTTCTATCTTTTCATTGACGCTGCACTCATTGATACCGGCTATATTAACACATAGTTTAGTACGGTAAGCAAAAATGGAATCTTCAGCTTCTAACAAAAAATTAAAGTAATACCTATAATAATCAATTTTTTGGAAGATATGATTGTCAGGATATTGCTTCAGGTTCAATGCTTGTTCATTAAAAACAAATTGAATATTATCCTTAGTTAGTGGTCGAGTACTATATATAATGTATCGTACTAGGTATTGGTAATCGATATGATTAGTTTTTCTAAAATTTTTCTCAGGGGTATATCGTGTTATAGATAAACTATCTTTTGCTATACTTTGCTCATTAGCAAATAAAAATTTTACGTTACCCAATAAAAAAAACAATAATAGTAATCGCATACAAGGATAGATTTTTTTGGTAGTACAAAGATGAATATAATAACTTATACTACAAAATAAATATGCTTTAAATAATAATTTATTCGTAATTTTATACCAATTATTTATAAATAATGAACGTAATAAAGACGGTTTATTTTTCATTGATATTGAGTTGTTTCACTTTTGCTTGCACCGAAAAACCGATTAATCCTCCGAGCATGGATACGACAGGTACCATTACATTGAATTTTAATTTGCTGCAAAATGATGTAGCTTATTCACTTTTAGATGTAGTCACTCATAGTGTTATCAATAAGAGGTATAAGATTACCGATATAAAATTTTATGTCAATTATATAAATGTGATGGATACTAGTGGTACATCTTACCAGGTGAGCGATTATAATTTGATCGATTTCGATGCCGGTGATACTTCTCTAGATATAGAAGTACCCTTAGGCAAGTACACATCGATCAATTTTGCATTAGGGATAGATTCTATAACCAATTATGGCAATCCTAATGGATATGCAGTAGACCATCCATTAGGGCTAGGTAGTGATATGCACTGGAATACATCCTTGGGCTACTTATTTGTGATGGTGGAGGGTCTCTCTGATACGAGCAGCACTGGAGTAGGCACAGTTACTAATATCATGAAATATGATATAGGCACTGAGGCATTGTATCGCAATGTATATAGACCGATCAATATAGCTATAGCTGATGTCAATACGCACGAATCAATCGATTTTTATATTGATATAGATGATTTTTTCTATAACGCTACAGATACTATAGATTTTGCTATTGAGAATTTAACACATAGCACTGGCTCTGGATTTGGTTTGGCAGAGCGCTTTATGAATAATTTTTATCGAGCAATACAATAGCTATGCTAAAGTTATTGGATTTAAGTATATTTACTCTGTTCATACTTATACTATTGGATAGCTGCACTAAGGATAAAGTGTCAGAGATACCTATACCAACAGTATATGAAATACAGTTACCTGAGGGATTCCCACCCCTACCACTCAATAATGAAAATCCACTTACAAAAGAAGGCATAGCTCTAGGTCGTCGCTTATTTTATGACTCTATACTCAGTCGCAACTATACGATGTCCTGTGCCAGTTGTCATAATATTAATTTTGGATTTACTGATAATAATAAAATATTTTCAGAGGGAATAAACGGCATACCTGGTGTACGTAATTCAATGCCATTATATAATCTGGCATATTATGATGCTTTTTTTTGGGATGGAAGAGCATCCAGTATAGAGGCTCAGGCTTTACAACCAGTGCCTGCTCACAATGAGATGGATTTGGCATGGGATATAGCACAAGAGCGCATACGCCAGCATCCGGAGTACCCCCGTTTATTTATGCAAGCATTCCCCATGCAGATTATAGATAGTATGCTTATAACGAAAGCTATAGCTCAATTTGAGCGTACTTTGATTTCTGGCAATAGTAAATTTGATAAAGTAAAACGTGGTGAAGCTTTTTTTACTGATGATGAATTAGAAGGGTATTTATTGATGAATGATTTTAATGGAGGAGACTGCTTACACTGTCATCCTGTAGAGAGCAATGCACTTATCACCACACTCAACTTTCGCAATAATGGTCTTGATGCAGCTACAACAGTAGATGATTTTGAGGACAAAGGTCATGGACTAGTCACAGGTGATCCTAATGATAATGGAAAATTTAAAGTACCGAGCCTGCGTAATGTAACACTTACTGCACCTTATATGCATGATGGGAGATTTGCTAGTTTAGATGAGGTTTTGGATTTTTACAGCACGGGAGTAAAGTTATCACCTACTATAGATCCTAAAATGGAATTTGCAGCAAGTGGAGGGGTAAATCTTACTGCGACCGAGAAGCTTCAAATAAAAGCATTTTTAGCTACATTGACCGATAGTAGTTTTATACAGAACCCTGAATTTAAAAACCCTTTTTAAGGAATTTATTTATTTTTAAAATAGCTATCATAGTAAATTTGGAAAAAAAAACACTATGCTGTTAGAAGCAAATAAAATACACAAACATTATGGTAATTTACATGTATTGCGTGGTGTGGATATATATATAAAAGCAACAGAAATAGTGAGTATTGTAGGAGCATCAGGTGCTGGTAAGAGTTCTCTTTTACATATACTTGGCACATTAGATCATCCTGACCAAGGTTATGTTTTATTTGAGGGAGAAAAAATAAATTATAATAATTCAAAATCATTATCGGAGTTTCGTAATGAAAATATTGGTTTTGTATTTCAATTTCATCATTTGTTGCCTGAGTTCAGTGCATTGGAAAATATATGTATGCCAGCTTGGATTAAAGGTATGAAAAGAAGCGAAGCAGAAAATGATGCCATGAAATTATTAAATCTACTTCAGATGCAATCACGCTCGCATCATAAGCCCTCACAGCTCTCAGGAGGCGAGCAACAGCGAGTTGCAGTGGCACGTGCCCTTATTAATAAACCCAAAGTAGTATTTGCTGATGAGCCTAGCGGTAATCTTGATAGTCATCACGCAAGTATGTTACACCAATTGTTTTTTGATCTTCGCCAAGAATTGGGACAGACTTTTGTCATTGTCACTCACAATGAGGAGCTTGCAGCTATGGCAGATCGTAGCTTAGTCATGCGAGATGGATTAGTAATATAAAAATTATTACACCTAGAGTGTAATATGCTATTTTGTAATATAATATCTTGTATGAATTAAGTATATGTTTATTTTGAATGATTATATAGAAAAAATGATTTGCCAAAAAAAACAAATTAGTAATGCATAATATAATTATTTTATGAGTTTTGTTTCAATTTCACATTTATCCTCTCCTGATATCGTTGTGTTACCGGCAAGCAAAAGTTATAGCCAGCGAGCATTGGCAGCAGCCTTATTACATAGAGGTATTACTCATATATTTGGTATAGGACAAAGTGATGACGAAAAAGTAGCTTTGGGTATCGTAAATACAATAGCCGATGAGGTCATTTCTTATGACCAATTTGTATCAATCAATTCATTTCATATCAATAGCGAAATACAAGAAGTATATTTTGGCAATAGTGGACTAAGTAGTCGTATGTTTATTCCTGTGCTAGCTACTTTATTACCATATTATAAAGCAAAATTAGGTACACAATTAAATACTAGATCGTTTAAGGATTTTGAGCATATTTTACCTCAATTAAATGTGCAGTTTACACACGATAAATTGCTGCAATGTCTCGAGGTAAAAGGTATATTGCAACCTTACGACATCCATATCGATAAGATGACTAGCTCACAATATATAACAGGTTTATTAATAGCTTATTTTTTTAGTAACATAAATCCAAATGCGAAAATCATTTGGAATAAACCGCTTAGCTTGCCTTATATCAATATGACTCATGCCTTACTTGAAAAATTTAGAAATCAACCTAAAGAAAAAATACTTGAAATAAAGATCGAAGGCGATTGGAGCAACGCTGCTTATTGGATTATAAGTGGCTGCCTGTTTAAGAAAATCAAATTGCAAAATTTGCAATTAGATAGTATCCAAGGAGATAAATTTATTTTAGATATACTAAAAAAACACGGGGCGGATTTACAATTATCGGAAAATGAAATAATTATTTGCCCAGCTAAAATGCTACCAATAGAAGCTGATTTGACCGACTATCCTGATTTGTTTCCACCATTAGTGGCATTGGCAGCACATATCGAAGGTATCACTAGATTATATGGAGTGCATCGCTTATATGATAAAGAAAGTAATAGAGCTAAGTCATTGCAATTAGAGTTTGCTAAGCTGGGCATAAAAATAAATTATACAGATGACTGTATGGATATAATAGGCGGAACTTTGACAACCGTAGTAGTACCGCTTTACAGCCACAATGACCATCGTATTGCGATGGCATTAGCCATAGCATGCATGCATATGACAGAGACTATAACTCTAACTGGAGCTGAGGCCGTAAATAAATCTTATCCTAGCTTCTGGAGTGCTTTTAGTATAGAAATACAGGATTAAGTATAAAATAAAAAAAGTACATCATGCAGATGGACTTAATAGGGTGGGAGCAACAGGATTCGAACCTGTGACCCCCTGCTTGTAAGGCAGGTGCTCTGAACCAGCTGAGCTATGCTCCCCTAAGGGACTGCAAAAGTAAACCAAAATATTATTTTTACAAATATATGTTTGGTCTAATTCAAATTATTTTTTAACAATGAGTATCAAAAGCTGCTAATAGTCCATCGGCTATCATCTCAGCACTACGACCTTCGATATTGTGACGCCCTATAAAATGGACTAATTTACCATCTTTAAATAAAGCTATACTTGGTGATGAAGGTGGATATGGTAATGTATATTCTCGTAATTTACTCACAGCTTCTTTTTCCATACCAGCAAATACTGTATAGTATTTATCTGGGTGTTTTATTGCTTTGGACAATGCGATTTTTACACCTGGACGACATGTACCTGCGGCACATCCACATACAGAATTGATTACTACCAATGCAGTCCCCTGCATGGCACTCATCACATTTTCTACTTCCATGGCTGTCATCAATTGTTCAAACCCTATTGCAATCAATTCCTTACGCATAGGACTTACTAATTCTTCTGGATACATAAATATACTATTTTTTTAATTAATGATTTGAGATTTACAAAAATACAATACTAATTTTATCAAAAAAAAAAAAATAAACATTTCCATATTCAAAAATGCTTTTAATTATTATTATTTTGAAAAAACTAGCGACGATTTAAGAAGATAAAAATATAATAAAGTAAAGTAGCTAATGATCCAATAGCAGCTACTACGTAAGTCATTGCAGCCCATTTTAGGGCATCTTTAGCTCCCTCGTGTTCTTGACCGGTTGTAGTATTGGTACGTTCTAGCCAAGCCAATGCTCTAGCACTGGCATCAAACTCAACAGGTAATGTGATAAAAGCAAATAATGTCGTCAAAGCAAATAATGTTATACCAATTAATAACAATGCAGGAGAGATTTGTAGCATTAATACCCCGGCAAGTAATATCCATTGTACTATATTACTACTAAACTGTACTACAGGTACTAGCTTGCTGCGCATAGTGAGAAATGAATAGGCTGTGGAGTGTTGTACTGCGTGACCACATTCGTGTGCAGCAACAGCAGCAGCCGATATATGACGTCCCTCATATACTTCTGGGCTTAGATTGACGGTCCTATTTATAGGATTATAATGATCACTAAGAAAACCTGGAACTGAGACCACTTTCACATCATTAATATCATTTTCTTTTAGCATTTTTTCAGCTATTTCCTTACCCGAAAGATTTGTTTTAAGAGGGATTTGCGCATATTTCTCAAATTTACTTTTGAGACGACTTTGGATTACGAAACTGACACCCATTATGAGCATCATAATTAAATAAATCATGTTATATTTTTTTTTAATTGGTTATATAAAATGTTTGTACAAAAAGTGTGCAATTTTTTAATAAGTGTAAAAATGTCATATTTAATTGTTTTTTATATATATTTATTGTAGTAGTTGAAGTTATAGTTGTTTTATATTTTTTTGAATTATTTTTAGATTTTATTTTATTTTATTTTGATATTTATAGTATATTATACATTTAATTAGTCAAAAGTATAATAATTATAATTTAATTTTTTTTATATTACTTTTATATATTTATCTTTATATGCAATAATTTATTGCATTATATATTTAATAATGAAGGCGAATACAATAGCTATAGCTATACATGGAGGAGCGGGTACGATATTACGAAGTGAAATGACTGAGGAGCAAGAAAATACTTGCCGCAATGGGTTACAAATAGCCATCAATATAGGATATGATTTATTATCACAAGGTAGCTCAGCACTAGAGGCAGTTATAGCAGCAGTGCAAAAACTTGAAGACAATCCCATATTCAATGCAGGAAAGGGTAGCGTTTATACTCATAAAGGAGTACATGAAATGGATGCCGCTATTATGTGTGGCGACACTTTGCGAGCCGGAGCAGTTGCTAATGTACGAAATATACGCAATCCGGTATTGCTTGCAAATGCTGTGATGAATGATGGTAATCATGTATTTTTAGCCGGTAAGGGAGCAAGTGAGTTTGCATTAAAGTGTCATTTGCAATTTGAACCAGATGAGTATTTTTTTGATGAACTTCGTTATAGTCAATGGATGGTGGCAAAAAAAGCAGATAAAATAGCAATGGATCATATTAGTGACAAAAAATTTGGAACAGTAGGTGCAGTAGCACTCGATAAGCATGGTAATATAGCTGCAGCTACTTCTACTGGAGGTATGACTAATAAACGCTATGGCAGAGTAGGAGATAGTCCGCTTATAGGGGCGGGTACTTATGCCAATAATAATACATGTGCCATATCATGCACAGGACATGGAGAGTTTTTTATACGAAGCGTCGTGGCGTATGATATTTCTTGTCTTATGGAATATAAAGGATTAACCGTCAAAGAAGCTTGTGCGGTAGTAGTACATGAAAAATTGCCTAAAATAGGGGGTGAAGGAGGACTTATAGCACTCGATGTAAATGGTAATATCGAATTGGTATTTAATAGCGAAGGGATGTATCGTGCTAGTGCTGGAGATCAAAGTGGACAATTTATAGGTATCTATAAAGATTGATTATACAATAGATTATAAATGAATCTGTTGTGCGAGTATATTTTCACCATAGAAAATAGATGCTTTATCATTAAAATTCTCTTCATTATCTGTAGTTAAAAATTGTATTGATTTGTTTTTTGTGAATACTTTTTCGAGTGTTGGGTGTCTTGATAAGTAATTGAAAAGGCTATCTGCTACAATTTGCCCTTGTGTGATTAATTGTATATTTTCTGATATAGTTTCCTGTATCAATGGTAGGAGTAATGGGTAATGTGTGCATCCCAATATGATGGCATCAATTTCTTTGTTTTGTTGTAACAAATTTCTGACATCTTTTCTTACAAAAAAAGCAGCACCTTGAGTATTAAATTCATTATTTTCAACCAAAGGCACCCACATAGGACACGATTGTTGATATACTTTAATATGTGGATGAAATTTATTTATTTCAATTTTATATGAATTAGATTTTACTGTTCCATTAGTTGCCAGTATGCCTATGGTATTAGTATTAGTATAATTATTTATGATCTCTACAGTAGGGCGTATGATGCCTAGTACACGTTTATTATCTTGACGCATCGGGAGATCGTGCTGCTGTATAGCTCTCAATGCTCTAGCAGAAGCGGTATTGCAAGCGAGTATTATGAGTTCACAATTATTTTCCCAAAGGTAGTTGACACATTGTAACGTATATGCATAAATGGTCTCAAAAGATCGGGTACCATAGGGTGCTCGAGCATTATCGCCTAAATATATATAATCGTATTGAGGCATGAGGTTACGTATATCTTTCAATATAGTGAGTCCGCCAAAGCCCGAATCAAAAATACCTATTAGTGCCAATGTTGTAATATCTTATGTAAAGATATTGTAATAAATAATTTTTTATAATAATAAGAGCAGTTATTTTATATATAAAACAGTGAAATAATAATATGTTATAAAGTATAAAATCTAGTATAATTCAGTTAATTCAGTATGTACAAATTCTGCTAGATTGCGTACATAAGTATTACTAAACTCAAATTCAATACCTGCTATTTTATATACATCTGGTATGGATTTAGTGTAACCCACACTCAAAGCTTGTATATAAGCTTCAAGTGTTTTCTGACTATCTTTTTTGAAATTCATCCAAATGGCTATAGCACCTAGCTGTGCCATACCATATTCAATATAATAAAATGGCACTTCGTACAAATGTAATTGACGCTGCCATATCATAGATTGTATATGTTCTAGCCCATCCCAATTTACTATTTTGGGATGAAAACGCTGGTATATCTCGATCCACTTACGCCCACGTTCCTCTAGACTATGGTACGGATTGGTATATAACCAGTGTTGGTACGCATCTATGGTAGCTATCCACGGCAGCATGATAAATATATCTTCTAGGTGCTCTTTTTTGGCTCGAATGAGGTCTTGCTCATTATTAAAAAATGTATCCCAATGATCCATAGTAAGTAGTTCCATACTCATGCTTGCTAGTTCAGCTATTTCGCTTGGATATTGTTTGAATGCGGTTATATCATACTTAGCGGTTAAGAATTCATGAAATGCGTGTCCACTCTCATGTACCATAGTAACTAAGTCTTTTAGCGACCCTACGCCATTCATAAATATAAAAGGGATAGAGGTCTCATATAAGGGACTCATATAGCCACCGGGAGCTTTTCCTATACGAGAATTCAAATCTAAATGATTTATTGCTTTCATCTTACGTATACAATTACCAAAATATGGGTGCAATTTATCAAAGCATTCAATAGACTTACTTATTAGGTCCTGATCATCTGTAAATGCTTTTAGAGCATCTTTCCCATTAGGTTCTGCATTAAGGTCCCAGGGCTTGAGTTGGGATAAATTTAAATTTTGCTTACGTTTTGTCAAGATACGTTCTGCTATAGGAGTAATATTTTTTTCTATTGTCGTGTGGAAATCAAAACAGTCTTGTGCATTATAATCAAATCTGCATAATTCTTGAAACATATAATCTCTAAAATCATCATACTTAGCATTGATGGCTACTTTATGTCGTAGTTTTAATAAATCACTAAATAGCGTATTTAACTTTTGTTCATCTTCTTTACGCCGAGCATATATTTTATTAAATACAGTCTCTCTTATATTACGATTCGATGATTTCAGAAATAAACTTGCTTTCTGCATGGTCATAGTTTCACCGTTATATTCTATAGTCATAGCGCCAGTGATTTTGCTATATTCAGCCTTGAGTTTAGAGATTTCAGCGTTGGGTTCTACGTTTTCTTCACAATAAAAATTGATTTGTGTTTTTATAATTTTTTTGTAAACTCCAAATATTTCATTATCCAAATCATCTTTGAATGGGGAATCATTGAATTTAATATTGAGTATATGCCAAGCTCGCTGCATCTGAGGCTCTATATAAGAGTAGAAATTATCAAAATCGGCTTTTGCAACAGTATCATTAGTGTCACAAGTCATGCGTATCCATATACGACTGCTATATTCGCTCAGTACAGCTTCTAATTCACTGCGGTCTAGCAGCCAATTATGTAATTCATCAACAGAATTGATTTCACGATTCTTTAAGTCTTCAAATAATACACTTATTGCGTCCCAGTTATTCAGTTGCAACTTTGCGGGTACAAAAATTCTTGTTTTTACATTTGGTATATTTGATTCAATATTTTTCATATGGGTATAACTTATATGGATTGTTATTTCTCAGTTTTTTTTACAATGTGCTTTTGGATTTTTTCGCTATCAGTTTTAGAAATGGTTTTAGTAGTTTTTTTTGACTGAGGTTTTATTTCTATTTGGGCATTAGTATTTTCGATTTCTGTTGTTGTATTTTCGTCTTTGACTGGAGTTTCGTTGTTGTTGGCAGGCAAGAGATTTTTAGCATCTAATATGGCGTACCATTTTATGAATTTACGTATGTCACTTATATGTACCATATTTTGATCATGCTCAGGTTCTACTTTAGTAAAAAAAGCACGTAGGTCATCATTATTCGCACTAACTTGAGGTATTGGTATTTTGAGATCTTTGCATTGGAGTAAAATTTTACTCAATTCTTTACTTTCATTATTCAGCATATACATGGTGATACTATCTAGGAAAGTAAATTGATGAATACGTGATGCTACAAAATTTGTTTTGCCTGTTTCTATTGAGCTTACGATCATACCATCAGTACGCTGTGATACTGCATAATACAATCCACTCATACCTGTTATTGCTACTATTTTTTTAAATTCCATTTACGATTTATTTTAAAAAATTTATTAAATATATTAATTAAGTTAAGATGCTACGACCTATGACTATACGTTGCACTTCGGAAGTACCTTCATATATCTGAGTAATTTTAGCATCACGCATAAGTCTTTCTACATGATATTCTTTCACATAGCCATAGCCTCCATGTATTTGTACTGCTTCTATAGTTGTGCGCATAGCACATTCGCTTGCATAAACTTTAGCCATACTAGAGGCAATAGTATAATCGAGATGTTGGTCTTTGAGCCAAGCGGCTTTATAGCATAAGAGTCGGGCGGCATCTATTTCAGTAGCCATATCAGCTAGTTTGAATTGTATAGCTTGATGTTTATTGATTTCCATACCAAATGCCTTACGCTGCTTACTATATTGCAGGGATAATTCATAAGCACCCGATGCTATACCTAATGCTTGCGAAGCGATGCCTATACGACCACCACTGAGTACTTTCATGGCAAATTTGAATCCAAATCCATCTTCACCGATACGATTTTCTTTAGGTACTATTACATCAGTAAACATTATGGAGCAGGTATCACTGGACCTAATACCCAGCTTATTTTCTTTTTCACCTGTCACTACACCAGTTGTGCCAGCGTCTATTAGTAAGCAATTGATTCCTTTGCTACCCTTTGCCGCATCAGTCTGGGCCATCACAAGATACACGCTTGCATATTTGCCATTGGTAATCCAGTTTTTAGTACCATTGACGATATAGTGATCACCCATGTCTTTGGCTGTAGTGCGCTGTGATGTGGCATCACTGCCTGCTTCTGGTTCTGATAGGCAGAATGCACCTATGATTTCACCTTTGGCTAATTTGGTAAGATATTTTACTTTTTGAAATTGCGATCCATAGGTTTCTATACCCCAGCATACTAGAGAATTGTTGACTGACATGGTTACTGAGCAGCTATTGTCTACTTTTGAGATTTCTTCCATAGCTATGACATAAGATATGGTATCCATACCACCGCCGCCCCACTCAGGCGATACCATCATACCCATAAACCCTAGTTCACCCATTCGAGCTATTTGTTGAGCAGGATATATCTGATTATCATCACGCTCAATGACGCCAGATAATAGCTCCTCTTTGGCAAAAGTGCGAGCTATTTGTTGAATCATAAGGTGTTCTTCAGTGAGTTTAAAATTCATGTGGTGTTGCAGGTTTTATATAAAGTTGCAAAGATGCTAATTTTGTATGAGAATGCCAATAATAATTAATAAATAAATAATAGATAGTGAAACTAATTCAGAAAATTATTATCAAGGAATTATTACTATTTATTAAAAGAGCAATTAATAACAAAGATAGCTTTACATAAAAGTAATGTATAGTAAATGGCATTACCAAATAGGTGCGGCTATAGGATTATAATTTGGTAATATAACTGATTTATATACCTAATTTGGATTTTACTAAATGAAGTATGTCATCTGACTCAGCAAAATATAATAAAGCACCTACACTAGTATCAAATATATAAGTGTAGCCATTTTCCTTAGCTACAATTTTTACAGCTTCTTCGGCTTTTTTCAAGATAGGTGCATAGAGTTCTGATTTTTTTTGATAAACACTTTCTTGAGCGCTATTTTGAAATTCATTGATACGGGTCTCGAGGTCTAAGATTTCTTTTTCTTTTACTTTTTTAATAGCGTCTGTAAATAAATTCACTTTGGCTTGGTAGTCAGCTATTTTTGTTTGGTATTCGGTAGCCATTGATTTTAGTTGGTCTTCTAGTGATTTATTAAATTCTTCTAGCTGTTTGTCAGCGGTTGTTACTTCTGGCATTTGACTCAATAATGTTTGAGCATTCAAATGACCAAATTTCTGTGCTTGAGCTGTAAAACTAGCACCTAGTAATGAAGTAATAGCTACAACTGTAAAAATAATTTTTTTCATTTTTATTTTTTTTATTTTCTTATGTTAAATTGCGAT
>Ga0114938_1001451_pt1 | contig 16023 bp, 13 predicted proteins | sample AshMeaBigSpring_FD_88675 | JGI IMG/M metagenome (GOLD analysis project Ga0114938, IMG submission 88675) | Groundwater microbial communities from Big Spring, Nevada to study Microbial Dark Matter (Phase II) - Ash Meadows Big Spring | ecosystem: Environmental > Aquatic > Deep subsurface >...
CGGCAGACCATGTCCTTCAGCGTCCGGGAGATCACATGGTGGATCCCGGGCAAGCCATTGGCGCTGGGCGGACCTTCGTAAAACACGAAAGGCCTTGCGCCTTCCCGAAGGCTTACGCTCTGTTCAAATGCTTTTTCCTGCTCCCATCCGGCGAGGATTTCCTGCTCCATGGCCGGCAGGTTCAGCTGTCCGTATTCCCTGTAAGTATCCTGCATATCCTAAGAAAGTGGGCAAAGGTAAAAATTATTGAGGGGAAGGCACCTTTAACATTTTACGGCATACTTTCCCGGGCTTTCCGGGCGTTTTGATACTGAGGACGCTATGCAAGTTTTCCACAAAAACCGCCAGTTGGCACAGTTTCTGGACTCCCTACCGTGTAGCCCGAACCTGTAAAAAACAAAACCAGTCCTGATGAAAAATCTATCCGGCCATTTCCTGGCCAAACTTATCGCCTCCATGCCCATCGAAGCGATCCGTAAATCAAGCCTCCAGGCTGCTAAGTATTCGAGGAATCAAAAAAAGCAACTCTTTCCGGGCCGGGAGGAAACACTGAACCGGATTTTTATGGTTCGCTACCGGATACAGCACATGTAAACGCACCGGGGTAAAACCCACGGCATGCATACAAGAATTTCAGGGTTTAGGGATTAGGGATGGAGGGGAGCACCTGTATGCTCCTCTCCGCATTTACATCATCAAAAAAAGGCACCTCGAGCTTTCCCCGGGTGCCTGCCTGTTGCGTTTGAATGCACGGGATGTCTTTAAAAGGTCTTGGTACCATCCGGTTGGAAACGATACCGGAAAGTGTAAAAACGCTGGTTGCGAAGTTTTTCATCATCACTGGCCGTCGCGGCAGGTGTTACACCACCCCTGTAATAGTTAAGGATTTCAATTTTGGCATATTTTCCTGTCGCCGTCCGGATCACGAGTACGCGACCAGGCACCGGCGTTACCAGGTTCACCGGCGCGTTATACACATACCAGCCGCGATTGCTTCCCGTTGGAATGGCATAGGATGAAGGCGCATTGTCCACCCGGAATACAGAATCTGTCGGGATGGTCAGCAGGTCGTCAAACAATCCAACATAAACGAAAGCACCACCCTGGCCCAGGCCGCTGTTGCCGCTATTGGTAATGATCGTGGTGCCACGGAACCCGATATCCCACTTGTTCGTGGCAGAATCAGACGATGGTACCACGGCATTTCGCTCGAGGCTGAAAAATGTAAACTTGCCAGAGCCATAGGGCTGGCCGCTGGGCGCGATGCCAAGGATCGTATCGGCTACGATATTCGATGCCGTAACAGTTTGAATGGGTTGGTTGGTGTTGCCGCTGTTATCGTCCTTGCTGCAAGCGTACATTCCAAACAGGGCGATTCCCAGGATTGCGGCGGCCATTGTCTTCATCTTCATGTCTGTATTTTTTATTTTGTTTTTGAACGGTTTTTGATTTTTTTGAAGTCTGCGGAAAGGGTTATATAGGGATTGATCCCGGGCTGTCCCGGCAGGTTCACTTCATCGGTGTAGTTGAACAGGTTGTCGATACCCGCCATCACCCGCAAACCTGGCAGGACCGTGTATCCCCCGCTGATGTTTACGAGTGCAAAAACCGCTGCGAATTCATCATCCCGGTTGATGATACCGTTCCCATCGAGGTCCGTGGTACCCCAGCCGCTACGGTAGACGATACGCGCCGAAGCGAACCATTTCTCCGAAGAAGGATTATAGAAGAATTTCAGGTTTGCCATATGTTTGGAACGTCCCGGCAGCCCGGCATAATCACTCCGCGTGAGTCTCGATGAGACCCCTGTCTGCTCATCCCTCTTGAATACCTGCCCGGCATCAATCTGCTCCAGCACCGCCTTGTCTGCCGTTGACAGGAACTGGTAGCCGCCGGAAACATCCAGGTATTTCCAGAACTTCCACCCGGCTTCCACATCAAAACCCTGCGTAAAAGCTTCGCTGATGTTGAGATAGCTGAAAATCTGGCCTCCATTGGTCTTATAAGCGATGATATCCGTGAGGATCAGGTTGCTGATGTCATTCCGGAAAATATTCAGTTGCACCCTGCCGCTGCTTCCATAGCGGTATTGAACCCCGGCATTCAGGCCCGTGGACGTTTCTGGCTTCAGGTCGGCCAGCTTTTCAAACGCCGGCATCAATTGGTCGATCTGCCCGGCCGACTGCAGGGCGAGCACTTCGTCCTTCGCCACCAGGGAACCGAATACGGAATAGCTGCCGGCCGCCACATTGGTGAAGTTGAGATAGAGCTGGCGGAAATCCGGTGCTTTAAAGCCGCGCCCGGCAGAGCCGGTGACCGACCAACGCTCGTTTATACGATACTGCAAGGACAGCTTGGGGCTCCACACGGAAGCATACGCCTGGTTGGCATCATACCGCAGACCGGCGATCAGGGTGAGCTTTTCAACCGGTCTCCATTCCTGCTGGAAGAAAACATACCCTACCTGGTTGGCACGCCGGGTAGACAGGCTGTCGTACCGGTTGGAAGCCACATATTCCTTGATAAAACCTCCCCCCACATTCGTCTCCAGCTTTTCTGAAATATGGATATCAGTCTGGTTTTCGATGCGGTAGAAATCCTGCCTGAACTGGTCATCATATCCCTGTACCAGGTTCTTCACTTCCAGGGCCTGCTGGCTCCGGAACTGGGAAATATATCCCCTGAAACTGGTCTTCAGGCGCTGGTTGAAGCGATACGAATAAGAAGGCAGGATATTCAGGTCATGGTTGGTTTCCCGACCTTTGGACACCACTACCGTACCCAGGTTCTGCACGGCGATGCTGTTCTGAATTTGTTCCTGCGCATACCGGAGGTCCAGGTTAAAGCGACTGTCCTGGTTAAGCTGGTAAGCCAGGTTACCTTGTCCCGTGAAACGCCAGAAAGGTTCAACAGTCTTTGTCAGCGAATTGGGCTTGAGGCTATAACCCTGCGAGCTGTTATGGTTGACAAAACCACCGGCGGTCCATTTCCCGGACCGGATGGTACCGTTCAGGGACGCGTCAATGGTCTGGAACCGGCCATACCGGAGATCCGCCTGTAGTTTGCGCCCTGTGGCCTGGTCTGTAATGATATTGATTACGCCGCCCAGGGCCTCACTGCCGTAAAGGCTTGAGGATGGACCTTTGACAATTTCAATCCTTTTGATATTTCCCACGGCTACGCGCGAAAGATCAAGCACCCCGCCGGTACGGCCAATCAGCGGTTCCCCGTTCAGCAGGATCAGGGTGTAATCGGGCGATAATCCCTGCATTTGTACACCCCTTCCGAAACTCTGTGTAATGAAAAGACCGGTTTGCTCACCCAGGATTTCGTGCAAACGCAATGAACCGCTCTGGCGGATGGTTTTTTGCGCAATGAGGGTCGTGGGAACCGTCACATTGCTCAACTTTCGCTCCGAACGGTTGGCGGTCACCACCACCTCTTCCAACTGCCTGTCAAACATCGTATCCACCGGCTTTTGTTGGGCCGCGGTCACACCGGCGATCATGCAACACAGGAACGACAGGTACATTCTCATGGAAAGTTCAGGCTCTTTAGGATTGCAAAATTGGCCGCCGGAAGCCGAAAGAATATCATGAAACTGTCAGATATCGAATTCCGGGAAAGCCTTTACAAAACGATGACACAGGGATTATAAAAAAGTACACTTCTTACGCGCAGCCTTTCAACTAAAAAGGTCTATCCGCCGGTATTTGAAAAATAAAAAACAACGAGCGCTCCAACCGGCAGGATCAATCCGGCCAGCATCACCCAAATGCCCCTGCGCCGAAACCCGTACCTGCCTTTCAGGATGACGAGGCCTGTCACGGTAATCACGATAAGCATCAGGGCGAATATATCGGACACCCACTTCCACCCTGCGAGGCTGTTGCGGTGCAGTACGTTGGATTCATAGAATACATGCCGCTTGGTAAGTTTCTCATATTCGCCCTCGCCTGTCTCCAGGTTCACATGAAACGTTGCCTCATCGTAATAAATTTTTACCTGGTTGGGCGTGGGAAAATCATACACCTTATATGACTTTTCGCCTACTATCTTGCTGAGATCCCGTATGGTCTGGTCCTTCACATCAGACCGGGTAATACCCTTCGGCGTCCGGACCATTTCTCGGTGAATGATAAAATCCGGATTCCATTCATTAACATGGTTCAGGGCAATACCGGATATGCAGTAGAGGATCAGCAACGAAGAGAAAAAATAACCCAGGTCCCTGTGCCATACAAGGTTCCAGCGTCTTAACGTCCTTTTTAACGCACGGTTCATTCATGTACGATTGACCGATCTTCGATAATCTTCGTAACAAAGGACTTCGATGTTGCGATCACCCAGCGCTCAACGCCTGGATCGGGCAGGATGGCATCGGGTTTGTATTTTACTTTGTCCCCGTATTGGTTCACCTTTTCAATGCCGCCTCCGATGATCTTAACCTGGAACATCTCATCGAATGCCACCAGTACCGGCACCACCACGGCACTATGCTTCTTCGCCAGCACGGCGTTAATGGGTACCGTGGTGGAATCGGGACTGTAATGGGCTACATGGCCGCACCATCCGTAACTGTACTCGGAAATTCCTGTTTCCAGGCGTACATATTCACTCACATCACGCATCAGTTTGCTCCACTCCGCATTGTACGTCTTATCGCCATATGCAATCAGCACAAGCCCTTCCTGCTGCGGATCTTTTGATAATTCCTTCACGCGACGCAAAATATTCACCTTGAGCAGGTCCGTAAAATCCAGCAACGGAGCGATATGCGCCCTCGCCTTGGGCGTATATCTTTCCATTTTCTCGATTTTGAACAATTCAATGGATTTGGGGTCCTCTTTCTGCCCGATGAGGGTTGGAATATCGTCAAAGGAGTGAGCGCTTACCGTTAAAAAAACCGGCACGATGATCACATCCGTAAAATTTTCCTTGTCGAATTCCTTCAAACGGGTGGCGATCGACGGCTCATTATATTCCATAAAAGCCGTCCTCACTTCCTTCACCGAACCATCTGCCATGATGGAGTCACGGACTTTCCTGTCGAGGTCGAGCAGCGCATTTCGCCATGTTTCAGATCTGGAGCCATGGTTGACAAGCAATACCCCGATCTTCTTTCCCTTATCTGCACTCGAAGCGGATGATTGACTTCGGTCGCAGGAAGAAAACATCAGGGTTGCAATCCCCATGCTCAGCGCCAGGAGAAAATGTAGAACCAGCCTGGACGGAATTATGTTTGACGTCATATACTTCAATTTTTCTGTTTGAATTGTTTGCGCATACATGCATGTAAATCATGCCTTTGCGAACGGGTTAGGGTTTATGCTTTATATGGATACCCATGTTAAATCCCGGATTTTCCGAATCCCGGAAAACCGCATGTCGACTCTGAATAAATTCAGTCTTTTACATGGTAGCAGTCCATGGGCTATTGCCTAGAACTTCGCCCCGAAAGACAGGAAGAATCCGCGACCGTCTGCGGGCAGAATTCCCGGCCCGGGGTATCCCCCCGCCCGGCGGGTGAAATAAGACACATCACCGAGGTTGTTCACGCCGGCGCGGATATTGAAGGCATTGGAAACCGTATACGTGGCCGTCATGTCCACCACGGTATAAGCCGGTATCAGGCCCGTCTGCCCGTTGGCGGAGGGTGTCACGGTGTTGTTCGCGTCCGCATACACTTCGGACGTGTGGCTTACCTGCGTGGTCAGCAGGAATCCTTTATACTGCAGGCTGAGGCCCGTGCGCAGGATATGCAGGGGCGCGTTCTCAACTTTCTTGTCCTTGTAGTTTGTTTCCACCAGGTCGTTACCCACTTTGTTCACCAGGACGAGATTCCCGTAACGGGCGTCGGAATACGCATATGAACTGAACACACTGACATCGTAGTCTTTTTTCCCTTCCGCGAAAGCCTTCACCGGGCTGAATTCCACGACACCCTCAAAACCCTTGCTGCTGCTGTTTCCTACGTTGGTGGTGAGGTTGTAAAAGCTGCCGTCCTGTCGCTGCTGGGTAACGGTGCCGATCCGGTTATTGTACTGCAGGTAGAAGATGCTCATATCCATAAAGAGATAATTCTTCAACCGGCCCCTGATGCCCAGGTCGGCATTGTATCCCCTCGCATCGCTCAGGTTCGGATCGATCTGCACGGTGGTGGGCGGCGCAGTGAGATCCGCAAACTGCATCGGGCGATATGCCTGCGTAATGTTGCCATAGGCTTCCACCTGCTTATTGATATGGTATTCGGCACCCACGCCGGCCAGGAAGAAGCCACGGTTTTTTTGCTGGTCCTGCAGCATGATGGGATTGCCGGACGCGTCCACGCCATTCTTTCCGGACGCTTCTGCCAGGATGTATTCATAGCGGACCCCAGGCACAACCAGGAACCGGTCCGAAAGGCGGAAAATATTCTCGGCAAAGACAGCGGCGTTACCACTCTGGTAGTCGATATCCCTGGGCCATACAGGATCCACCCGCTCGATCGTGTATTCGGTACCGGTAGTTCCCTTGCCGTCCCGGTACCGGAACGTATTCCCGTTGAACAGCCGGACGCCGCCGGAGAAGGAATGTTCCCTGCCGAGCCAGGTATAGTCCCCCAGGTAACGGGCTTCAAAACCGATATTGCGGTACTGGTCGATATCCACTGTTCGGTTATTATACGCGCCGGTGGCCGGATTAATGGAGTCTTTCACGTTCATGGTCCTCAGATAGCCCACGCTGTTCCGGTTGCCGGCCATCCCGAAAAGTTTCAAATTCAGCCGGTGTTTATCGTCAAACCGGAAATTCCCGATCAGCGCCGCGGTGCTCCAGGTTATGTCAAACCAGTTCCGGCTGCGGAAACTCTGCTGTGCATCTTTATTGAAATCCGCGTCCAGCAGGCCTCCCGGCTGCTGGCTGCGGATATGCGAATGCATGAATTCCGCTGTCAGGGAAAAACGGGGATTGAATTTCCAGGTGAATGTGCCAAACCCGTTGTTGGTATAGTAGAGGCTGTTTTCACGCCATCCGTCTGCATTGCGATGGTCAAAAAAAGCATAATAATGGAACTTCTCTGTTTCACCGCCGATGGCATTATAGCTGTTAAACAGGCCATAGCTTCCGATGGTCTGCTGTGTTTCAAATGCGAAGGGCTTGTTGATCTCGCTTCCATTACGCAGGATGTAGTTGACCATGCCGCCAAACTGCGGTCCGTACTGCAGCGATCCATGGCCACGCACGATTTCGATGCGCTGTACCGCCTGCAACTGGGGGTTGTAATAGGCTTCAGGGTATCCGTAAGGGTCTGCGGCGATGTCATACCCGTTCTGGCGCACATTGAATTCCCAACTGCGGTTGGGACTGAGGCCGCGCGCGGCGATACCGATCTGGATACCACTGCCATCGCTTTCCCAGATATGCAGGCCGGGCACTTTGGCAATGACCTGGCGCATGGTGTTGGTCACCACATTTCCCTGTACGTTGTCCATGACAATCAACGCATTTTTCTTGCCTGCATAGATACTGGTCCCGACGATTTCAGGAAGTTGTTGAATATCGCTCTTGCTGCCGAGGCCTACCACGGTAATCTCCGGCAGGAAACGGTGTACGACGGCGGAAGTATCTGTTTTAACGGGGGCCTGGCTGAAAGCGGATATACACAGGCCGAGGTTCAGGGTAAGGAGTTGCACGACTCTTCTCATGATTAGTGTTTGTGGGCACAAAATTGCCCTGCACATCAATCATGTAATTACGAAATCGGAAAATGGGATTGGCGAAATCCGGAAAAATTACCGGACAAGGAGCTCGCATGGCTTCAGGCCGGTGTGCTTCTTGAAAGCCGTGGAGAAATGCGAAATCGACGAATAGCCCAGCAATGCAGACACTTCAGAAACGGTTTTACCTTTTTCGTACAGTAGGTATTTGGCATGTTCCATGCGCTGGTCCTGGTAGAAATCAAAAATGGTGGAACCGAACATGACTTTAAATCCTTTCTTCAGGTAGCACTCGTTAATGGCAACCTTCCGGCTCAGCTCCCGGATGGTGATGGGGTCGCCGATATGCTGGATAAGGATTTCGCGGGCCCTGATGATCTTGTCCCGGTCCAGTTCATTGGCCAGGAACTTGCAGGCAGGCACTTCCTGTTCTTCTTCTTCCTTCGATTGACCGATGCCCTCCAGGCTGTATAGCAACAGGATCTGGGTCTGGGCGTTGATGAAAATATTCTCGAGGGTGTCTGAAAAACTGTGATTCAGGATCGCATCCACCGTCGTCCTGACTTTGGGGCTTAGCTGGATCGGGCGGCTGAAAGACTCCGTGTGCTGGAAATTCAACAGGGCATCGGTCGCGCTTTTTTTCTTCTGGCCTTTCGCGAAACCGGAAAGATGTACAGGCTCAAAACGGAAATTCAACACGTCTACCGTGGGTACTTTGTGCTCGCAGTTACGGGAAGCGGAATCGCGGCAAAGGTCGCAATCCATGGTTTTCTGCCCGCACCAGGAATTGCCAGCCAGGCAAAACCGCAATTCGAGGTATTTGCTTTCCGGCTCTTCCGGGCGATAATGGTATACCAGCAAACCCATATCCTCCAGCCCTTTGTGCAGATTGCGCCTGTACCGGCGTATTGAATACTGCCAGGTTCCGGGAATTTGCTTGTCGCGTTCCATGACCAGACTCAGCTCATCCAGCAGGATGGGCTCCTTATGGGCCAGTGATATGATATCCGGGATCATGGACATAAAAGTCAAAGATACGGCGTATTTGTTGCGACTTTGTCACAGGCCTGTCAGGATGCCAGTAACGAGGCCCGGACCCACGCCGGACCGCTGTGGAAATTATCTTGAAAAACAGGGGTTTTCACGTCAAGTAAAGTTGCCCGGGAGGCGCGATTTTAGTAGTTTTGCAGACTTTGCAACAGAACTAAAAAAGACTGATTCCAGACGATCGTATGACAACAGAAACAACAGAAAAAACGATGCCGGCCACGAACGGGTATGGGGCAGACAGCATACAGGTCCTCGAAGGACTTGAAGCCGTCCGGAAAAGACCGGCCATGTACATCGGCGATATCGGGGTCAAGGGCCTCCACCACCTGGTGTACGAGGTGGTAGATAACTCCATCGATGAGGCGCTCGCGGGCTATTGCTCGAACATCGAAGTAACGATCCACGAGGATAATTCCATCACGGTAACGGACGATGGCCGGGGTATTCCCACCGGGATGCATGCCAAGGAAGGGCGAAGCGCCCTGGAAGTGGTGATGACCGTTCTCCATGCCGGGGGTAAGTTCGACAAGAATACCTACAAGGTATCCGGTGGCCTGCATGGGGTTGGTGTCAGTTGCGTGAACGCGCTCAGCGCCACCCTGCACGTTAAGGTAGAACGTGATGGGAAGGTCTTCGAACAGGAATACAATAAGGGTGTGCCTAAGTACGCCGTGCGCGAAACCGGCAACAGCCAGCGCACCGGAACAACGGTACAATTCTGGCCGGATGGGGAAATCTTCACCTCCCTGGTCTATAACAAGGATATTCTGGAAAGCCGCCTTCGGGAACTGGCATACCTCAACCGCAAGATCAGTATAATCCTCACCGATGAAAGGGAAAAAGACGAGGAAGGCAACCTTTACGTGAAACGATTCTACAGCGAAGGCGGGATCTCCGAATTCGTGGAAATGCTGGACCAGAACGGGAAGAGGACTTCGCTAATTCCCCGCGTGGTGTACATGGAAGGGCATGACCCGGAAACCAATGTGGCAGTAGAAGTAGCCATCAACTACAACGACTCCTACAATGAACACATCTTTTCCTACGTAAACAATATCAACACCATTGAAGGCGGCACCCACGTGGCCGGCTTCAGAAGGGCCATCACCCGTGTATTCCAGCAATACGGCAAGAAACAGGGGCTCTTCGAGAAATCCAAAGTGGAAGTGGAGGGCGATGATTTCCGGGAAGGACTGAGCGCCATCATTTCCGTGAAAGTACCCGAGCCCCAGTTCGAGGGACAGACCAAAACCAAACTCGGTAACTCCGAAGTGATCGGGATCGTGGACACCACGGTCTCCCGTGCCCTGGAAGCCTACCTGGAAGAAAACCCCAAAGATGCCCGAAACATCATCAGCAAGGTAATCCTCGCCGCACAGGCCAGGGCAGCTGCCCGTAAGGCCCGCGAACTGGTGCAGCGCAAAACAGTGCTCACCGGGGGCGGCATGCCCGGCAAACTGTCCGATTGTTCGGACAGGAACCCAGACAGGTGCGAACTATTCCTCGTGGAAGGAGATTCAGCCGGCGGAACGGCCAAACAGGGTCGCGACCGGAATTTCCAAGCCATCCTGCCCCTGCGCGGTAAGATCCTGAACGTGGAAAAAGCCATGGAACACCGGATCTATGACAATGAGGAGATCCGGAACATCTTTACTGCTCTGGGCGTGAAGATCGGCACCCCGGAAGACCCCAAGGCGCTGGACCTGTCCAAACTCCGCTATCATAAGCTGATCATCATGACCGATGCCGATATTGACGGCAGCCATATCGCCACCCTGATCCTGACCTTCATCTTCCGCTATATGAAAGAACTGGTGGAACAGGGTTATGTATATATCGCCCAACCACCCCTGTACCTGGTGAAGAAAGGCAAGGAACAGCAGTACGCATGGAACGAGGAACAACGGAGGGCTTATGTGGAGCGGCTGGGCGGGGGCAAAGACGACAGCGTGGATGTACAGCGATACAAGGGTCTGGGTGAAATGAATTCCGGGCAGCTCTGGGAAACCACCATGAACCCTGCCACCCGTACCCTGAAACAGGTAACCATCGAAAGCGCCGCGGAAGCGGACCGCATTTTCAGCATGCTGATGGGCGATGAAGTGGCCCCGCGCCGCGAATTCATTGAATCGCACGCTCGCTATGCAAACCTCGACGTATAACCGATAAGATCTTTATAAACAGCGTTAAACAGAAAACAATGGCAAATCCCGCAATGCTCACTGCGTACAATGTTAAGACCAAAGAAAAAAATGTCCCTATCCAGGAAGCGGTTGTCAGCCGCACGGCCAAAGGCGGTTATATCGCACAGGGCCACGACGGCAAGGGCAACAAACTTACCGCCCTGCTGAGCGAAGCCAAGGCGCTTGAAGCCATCAAGGCTGGCGTTGCCAAGCAGAACTGGTAAACAGTTTGAAAAGAACCATACATTGGCCTTCCGCCGGATGATGCATCGTCCGGAGAAGGCCTTTTTTTTACGCAAATCTGTATTACATTTAAAACATGAAAAAAATCATCTTCACGCTCGTCACAGGTCTCCTGCTGGGACTTGCCGGGTGTTTTGACATTAAGGATGAAATCTTCCTCGAAGAAAAAGGCAGCGGCAGTTTCCAAAGCACCATTGACATGAGTGGCATGAAAGACATGATCGGTATGCTCAAAACCATGATGCCAGACAGCCTCAAGGAAAAAGACATGGGCGATCAACCGGACGACCTGGGCATGTCCGATTCCATCATGAGCATGTGGAAAGACCTGGAAAAAATAAAAGGCATCAGCGAAGTGAAGCGGGAGAAAAAAAGTGATTATGTATTCATCATCAGTTTCCGCTTTGCCGATATCAAGGCATTGAATACGGCGATGGGTGCCCGCAGTAAAAATGATACCCTGGTCAACGCCGCTCCCAAAGGCGATTTCTTCTCATTTTCAAAGGGACAGTTCACCTGCAACGATACGTCCATGGCAGGACTGGGCGATGCGATGAAGGGTTTAAACAATGGAGACAATGGCTCCGACTCCGCTGCTATGAACATGGCCATGCTAAAGGCATTTATGGGCGACATGAAATACACCCATGTATATCACCTGCCCGGAAAGGTGCAGAGCGTCAGCAACAAAGACGCGAAGCTGTCCGCGGACGGAAAAACCGTTACGCTGGAACTGGACCTGGCTGCCAGCGACCGGGTACAGTCTTTACAGAATGTCATTCGCTTCCGGTAATATATAACTGTCAATAACCCTTTCATCATGACTGCTTCCAGAAGAAAATTCATCCATCAGGGCGCCCTGCTCACAGCCGGGCTCGGACTAGGTTCCTCATTCCCGGCTGTTTTCGCGGCTGGTAAAACGCGCAACGGCTTCCTCGCGGACAAGGTCCGTATAGGGGGCATCGGCATCAACGGCATGGGCTGGTCAAATATGAATGCCATGTTAAAAGCCAACCCGGATGCGGTATGCACCGCGCTCTGTGATGTGGATGCCAAGGTGCTGTCAAAAAGGGCCGGTGAACTGGAGAAAAATTTTTCAATGAAGGCCACACAGGCCGATGATTACCGCAGGTTGCTGGACGATAAGAACGTGGATGCCGTCATCATTGGCACCCCGGACCACTGGCATTGCCTGATGGCGGTGGAAGCCTGCCAGGCCGGGAAAGACGTCTACGTGGAAAAGCCCATCGCCAATTCCATCGCGGAATGCCGGGCCATGGTATCCGCGCAGAAAAAATACAACCGCGCCATGCAGGTGGGACAATGGCAGCGAAGCCATGCGCATTTCCAAAGTGCCCTCGAGTTCCTGCGTTCCGGTAAACTCGGCAAAATTCGTATGGTAAAAACCTGGGCCTACCAGGGATGGATGAAGAATATTCCCGTGCAGCCAGACGGGCCTGTTCCGGCCGGCGTCAACTATGACCGCTGGCTGGGGCCCGCGCAGAAAAGGCCTTTCAATCCCAATCGCTTCCATTTTAACTTCCGTTGGTTCTGGGATTATGCAGGCGGTCTGATGACCGACTGGGGCGTTCATCTCGTGGACTATGCCCTGCTGGGAATGAATGCGAAAGATCCGCTCTCCATTATGGCCAGTGGCGGCAAGATGGCCTACCCGGACGATGCCGCGGAAACACCGGACACCCTGGCTACCGTGTATGATTTCGGTGATTTCGTCATGCTTTGGGAACATGCCCAGGCCATTGACGGAGGCAACTACGGTCGCAACCACGGCATCGCCTTCATCGGGAATAATGGCACCCTGGTGCTCGACCGCGGAGGCTGGGAATTGATCCCGGAAGGAAAACGGATGGAACCGGTTGCCGCCGTTAAGAAATCAGACGACGGACTCGCGAACCATACCCGCAATTTCATTGAAGTGGTGAAGAGCAGGGACTTCAGTAAACTCAATGCTCCCATCGAAGCGGGGGCTACCGTAGCCACGGTCTGCCAGATGGGTAATATCGCTTACAAGACCGGCAAGAAACTGGGCTGGGACAAAGCCAAACAGCAATTCAATGATGCGGAAGCCAACAGGCTCATTACACCGGCGTATCACAACAGTTACTCAATTCCCAAAATCTGACCTGTATGCGTATTATCATGTTCATGTGCTTTCTTCTGTGCGGTGCAGCACTCATGGCCCAGGAAATAGACCGGAAGAATGGCAACCCGAAACTCTCCGAATATTATGAGCCCGCAGCCCCCATGGTAACGCCTGGTAAGACGGCCCATGACGCCCCCAGCGATGCCGTTGTACTGTTCGATGGCAAGGATTTCACAAACTGGCAGGGCGATAAGGGACAGCCGATCGGCTGGACCCTTGAAAACGGCGCCATGGTGGTCAAAGGCGGAACCGGCGGCATCAAGACAAAACGGGGCTTTGGCGATTGCCAGTTGCATATTGAATTCAGGACGCCGGCCGTGGTACAGGGCGAAGGACAGGGACGTGGCAACAGCGGGATATTCCTGATGGGATTATATGAAATTCAGGTCCTGGACAATTACAACAACAAGACCTATGTCAACGGTCAGGCAGGCAGCATCTACAAGCAACTGCCTCCGCTGGTCAATGCCTGTCGTCCGCCGGGAGAATGGCAGACTTATGACATCATTTTCACGGCCCCCCGGTTTTACCCGGACGGGCGTGTGCAATCACAGGCACGCATCACCGTCATCCATAACGGGGTTTTAGTACAGAACAACACAACCCTGTGGGGCAGCACGGAATACATCGGATCGCCGGTGTATAAAAAACATTCGGATCAAGAACCCATCATGCTCCAGGACCATGGGAATCCCACGGCATTCAGGAATATCTGGATCAGGGAGCTGTGAAGATTAGCGCACTTGCGGATTGCAGGATTAGCGTATTGCGGAATCAGTGCATTAGTGTATTGCAGAATTGACAGAAGTGAAACAGCCGGTCGGAATAACCAAATTCCTTCCGGCTGTTTTAGTTCGCTAATCCGAAAATCCGCAAATCTATTTGATCAGCCTCAACGTAAACGGGTACCTGAAAAGCTTCAGGTCGCTGGCTTTGATGGCGGCTATGATGCAGAAAACGAGTTGCATCAGCCAGGGTATCCAGAGAAAGACCCAGCCAATGATGGTGATAAAGAGAATCACATACAGGATGGTCAGGGTGATCTGGAAATTCATCGCCTCTTTGGCATGCTCGGACACAAAAGCCGATTCATCTTTCTTGATCAGGTAAATAATCAGTCCGGGGAAAATCCAGAAAAAGATTGAAAGTACATGGGCCAGGATGGCCAGCACGCGTTCGTCGCTATTGGGCGTGTATGAGGGCATGCTCTCCTGCCCGAAAACTTCGCTGTTAGTGTTTGAGTCTGCCATAAATGGAGTTTTTGTAAATCTAAATGTTTATGGTCAGACCTGTCGTGTGCCTAAAAGGTTGCATCAGGCATTTTCCGCTGGCATAAAAACGTCCCGGTGCATGGTTGCCAGCAGGCGGTGCAGCTGCTCCATGCTTTCAACATCGTCTATGACCAGCATGAAATTCTTGCCCACCTGCTTCAGTTTGCCTTTGTTGGTGCGTGTTTGTATGAACTGCAGGATCCCCTGGAAAACCGGCGATTCGAAATAAGGCGAATCCGGGTTATTCACAAAATAACAGCGCAGGGTGTCCTGCTTGAGCGTCATCCGCTCAAATCCGAGTTGCACAGCCAGTTTGCGGCAACGGACCGTGGTAAACAGGTCTTCCACCAGCGGCGGGATGGGACCGAAACGATCCGCCAGCTCTTCATGGAAGCGCACCAGATCATCCTCATCCTTGCAGTTGTCCAGGCGATAGTACAGCGCAAGCCTTTCGGTGATACTCTCCACGTAGCTATCCGGTATAAGGATTTCAAGGTCCGTGTCAATGGTACAGTCCTGGACGAAATCGTCTTCGCGACTGATCTCCTCTTTGAAGACCTCCCTGAATTCCGTGCGTTTCAATTCCCGGATCGCTTCGTCCAGGATTTTCTGGTACATCTCAAAACCAATTTCAACCATAAACCCGCTTTGCTCCCCGCCCAGCATATTACCGGCCCCGCGGATATCCAGGTCGCGCATGGCAATCTGGAAACCGCTGCCCAGCTCACTATGCTGTTCAAGGGTCTGCAGGCGTTTACGGGAGTCAGCCGGGAGCGTACTCATCGGCGGCGCCAGCAGATAACAAAAAGCTTTACGGTTGCTTCGCCCTACCCGGCCGCGCAGCTGGTGGAGGTCGCTCAGGCCGAACTGGTGTGCATTATTGACGATAATGGTATTAACGTTGGGAATATCCACGCCGCTTTCCACGATATTGGTACAAACAAGCACATCGTATTTGCGGTCGATGAAATCAAGAATCCTTTCCTCCAGTTCATGACCTTCGAGCTGGCCATGCGCGAATCCCACGGAAATATCCGGGCAGATCCCACGTATCAATGATGCCATCTCACTAAGTCCCTGGATTCGGTTATGAATGAAAAATACCTGTCCGCCTCTTTCGGTTTCAAAATAGATGGCGTCCCGGATGAAGTCTTCGTTGAAAACCTGTACTTCCGTCTGGATGGGCTGCCGGTTCGGAGGCGGTGTATTGATGATGCTCAGGTCCCGCGCGCCCATCAGGCTGAATTGCAGGGTCCTTGGGATAGGTGTTGCCGTTAGTGTCAGGCAGTCCACCTCGGTCTTGAGTGTCTTGATTTTCTCCTTATGTCCCACCCCGAATTTCTGCTCTTCATCGATCACCAGAAGGCCGAGGTCCTTGAATTTCACATCCTTCGCCAGCAGGGCATGCGTACCGA
>Ga0114938_1001452_pt1 | contig 16021 bp, 11 predicted proteins | sample AshMeaBigSpring_FD_88675 | JGI IMG/M metagenome (GOLD analysis project Ga0114938, IMG submission 88675) | Groundwater microbial communities from Big Spring, Nevada to study Microbial Dark Matter (Phase II) - Ash Meadows Big Spring | ecosystem: Environmental > Aquatic > Deep subsurface >...
ATACTATTTTCGGCCGGGCTTTGATCTTTCAAATAATCGAACTATTTTTCGCAATGATTTAATTCCGTATATTCCACTACTACCCCAACCGGGGTAACCTACACTTGGAAGCAATTGGATGCCCTTATCCTGCTTTAAAACCTGAACGCCATTATCCTTTCAGTAAAACAGTCTAAGCAGACTCGTAACCGTTGAACGATTGAATCCGGTGTCCGAATCATTAACCCGAAACATACTGCCAGGTTAATTGTCAGTGAAGCATCTGACATTAAGACTATAAAAAACCATTGCTGCGCCGATGATTTTTTGCATGATCCATTAAGATTCCCATATCTCAAACAGATATGGGCGATATGAATCCTCGCGCAACCGATCTGAGATAAACCATAAAAAGAGACTAAAAATAAACGCATGGAACACACTAAGAATAACGGCAATTCATTCCCCGAACGAAAAAAGGGGAAAAACCTGTCGTCACTTAATGCTATCTACAAGTACCTGCCCTACTGGCCCGTAATCCTTATTTCCACCATACTGGCCGCGGCAATCACACACTTCTGCCTGAACCTGAGAACAACCTATTATGAAACCTCGGCTTCCATCATCGTCAAAGACGAGAACAAGGGATTTGAGGAATCCAAAATAACGGAGAGCATCAACTTTTTTTCCAACAAGAAAGTGTTCGAAAACGAAATTGAAATCGTAAGGTCCCGTTCCACGTTGAAAAAGGTTGCAGACTCCCTGAACCTTTACTATGAAATTTATGAACCCGGCAGGTTCAGAAGTACGGAACTTTACAGCAATTCCCCCGTTACCATCGTATTCAGGAATCCCCAGCAGTTAAAGGACCTGTATGATATTCCATTCCGCATAAACTTTTTTACCGATGAAATAACCCTGGAAAACCAGGTCATCCCCATCGGTGCCTGGGCTGCCACTTCGTTCGGGGAAATCAAATTCGAAAAAAATCATCCTGTTTCTGATACGGCAAGGTCATACTACCTTACCATTTACGACCCCAAAACAGCCGTCAGTAAAATCGAAAGCAACCTGAAAATAACGGCTGCCTCGAAGATTTCAAGTCTTATAACCATCAAATATAGAGACAACATTCCCGAAAGAGGAGAAAAGATACTGAAGGAAATGATCAGAACTCTCGAGATCAATTCCGTAAACGAGAAGAACCAGTTAATACAGAATACACTCAATTTACTCGACGACCGGCTTGCGGGCATTACCAGGACACTTGATTCCTCCGAGAAAAGACTGGAAGAGTATAGAACAGCAAACAATGCCTTTGACCTAAGCATCCAGGGAAAAGAGTACCTGGAGAACGTAAGCGAAAACGACAAACTGCTTACCGAAACAAACCTGAAGCTGTCCAATTTCAAACAACTTGAATCCGCTATCAACAGCAGATCCCCGGACAACTATGTCGTACCCTCGACTCTGGGTATTGATGACCCGGTATTGACGAACCTATTCAACAAATTGACGGAAGCGGAACTCGAGTTTGAAAACCTTAAAAGAAACAGTGGAGAAAACAGTCCGCAGTTGCTGACCATCAACGATCAGATACGGGTCATAAAATCGAATATCCTGAAGAACATCTCGTCACAGAGAAAATTCCTTGAATCAAACCGCGAGGAATTGCAGTCCAACATATCTTTTTACAATGCCCAGGTACAGTCTTTGCCACAGCAGGAACGATACCTGCTAGATATCACGCGCGAACAGAATATTATCAGTACAATCTACAGTTTCCTTTTGCAGAAAAAGGAAGAAACGGCGCTTTCATTGTCATCAACCGTTCCGGATATCAAAGTGATCGATGAACCCGAGTCGTCCAACATGCCCACGGGGATACCTCCACCGGCCATATATCTTTTAGGGACACTTGCCGGTTTCCTGTTACCCTTCCGGATTCTGCATCTTCGGGAAAGCCTCAGTTCCAGGATTTTGTACAGGCAGGAGGTTGATCAGACAACCAATATCCCGGTTATCGCGGAAATCATCAAGGGAAAGCGAACAAAAGCAACCGTGGTGGATCCTTACAGCAACACCTTAATGTCCGAGCAGTTCAGGTTCCTGAAGTCATCGCTCAATTACCTGGGTCTGAGCAAGTATAACAACAGGATACTGGTCACGTCAAGCATATCGGGCGAAGGGAAAAGCTTCCTGGCAACCAACCTGGCCTTAAGTTTCGTGCAGAGCGGAAAGAAAACCGTCCTGGTTGACTTTGATTTAAGGAACCCGACTATTCACAAAAAACTCGGCATTGTAAACTCCTGTGGCCTGGCGGACTACCTGAGCACGAACACGAGTCTTGGTGATATCATACAGTCGCATTATAGCATTGATAATTTCTATGTGATCACCGCCGGGGAAGCCGGAAATTCGTTTACCGACCTGGTAGTGGGAGAAAAATCGCAGGATTTGATAACAAAACTCGGGGAGATTTTTGACGTTGTGGTCATTGACTCCCCGCCGGTTGGCGCCGTTGCGGACGCGTACAGCCTTTCCAATTTCTGTGACCTGACCCTTTATATGGTGAGGCACAAGTACACACCGAGGAAAATCCTCGAGAACCTGGATGAGAACAACTCGATCTATGACCTCAAAAATCCGGGCATCGTCCTAAACGGCATCACGAAAAGGGGATTCTCGAAAAGCCCGTACCAGTATGGGGAGGTCTATAAATTTTCAACTTATGTGGAGAAGAACAATTATTACCAAACACCCACTTGATTGATCGAAGCAACATGGTATTCATAAAAAAAGCCACCCTTGAGGTGGCTTTTTTGCTGTATCTGATTTCCTTATTTCACTTCTTCAAACTCGGCATCGGTCACATTTTCACTTTGCTGACCACTACCCTGCTGGGCTCCGGCGTCCGCACCGGGAGTGCCGGCCTGTTGGGAAGCATTGTACATGTCCTGGCTGGCGGCGGCCCATGCGTCGTTCAGGGTTTTGGTGCCGGTTTCAATGGCAGCCAGATCCTGTAGCTTGTGGGCTTCGCGAAGCTGGTTCATTGCCGTTTCAATCGCTCCTTTCTTATCGGCCGGAATCTTGTCGCCAAATTCCTTCAGCTGCTTCTCCGTCTGGAATACCAGGCCGTCCGCCGCATTCAGTTTTTCGATACGTTCGCGTGCTTCCTTATCAGAAGCTTCGTTTGCGCGTGCTTCGTTCTTCATTTTCTCGATCTCTTCCTTGGTCAGGCCGCTGCCCGCTTCGATGCGGATGCGTTGTTCCTTGCCGGTACCCTTATCCTTAGCTGTGACGTTCAGGATGCCATTGGCGTCGATATCGAAAATCACTTCGATCTGGGGAACGCCGCGAGGTGCGGGCGGGATATTATCCAGGTTGAAGATACCCAGGCTCTTGTTTTGGTTTGCCATCGGGCGCTCACCCTGGAGCACATTGATCTGTACCCCCGGCTGGTTATCAGACGCCGTTGAGAAAACTTCCGATTTCTTGGTGGGGATCGTCGTGTTTGATGGAATCAATACGGTCATCACACCTCCCAGGGTTTCGATACCCAGGCCAAGGGGTGTTACGTCCAGAAGAAGCACATCCTTCACTTCGCCGGTCAGGACGGCTCCCTGCACACCTGCACCGATAGCCACTGCTTCATCCGGGTTGACACTCTTATTTGGCTTTTTGCCGAAGAATTTCTCTACGATTTCCTGCACCTTGGGGATACGGGTGGAACCACCCACGAGGATCACTTCGTCGATTTGCGACGCATTCATCCCGGCATCTTTCAGGGCTTGCTCGCATGGCTTCAGGCAGCGAGCAAACAGGCTGTCGGCCAGCTGTTCAAATTTAGCCCGACTGAGTTTTTTCACCAGGTGTTTGGGCACGCCGTCAACAGCCGTGATATAGGGCAGATTGATTTCCGTCTCAGATGAAGAGGAAAGTTCGATCTTGGCTTTTTCAGCGGCTTCTTTCAGGCGTTGAAGGGCCATGGGATCCTTGCGAAGATCCACGTTCTCTTCGCTCTTGAACTCTTCCGCGAGCCAGTCCATCACCACTTTGTCGAAGTCGTCACCGCCAAGGTGGGTATCGCCATTAGTAGATTTCACTTCAAATACACCATCGCCCAGTTCCAGCACGGAAATATCGAATGTACCACCGCCGAGGTCAAATACAGCGATTTTACTGTCCTCGTGTTTTTTATCGAGGCCGTATGCAAGCGCGGCTGCGGTTGGTTCATTGATAATGCGCCGCACATTCAGACCCGCGATTTCACCGGCTTCCTTGGTTGCCTGGCGCTGTGCATCATTGAAATAGGCGGGTACAGTGATCACCGCTTCGGTTACTTCCGTACCGAGATAGTCCTCCGCCGTTTTCTTCATTTTTTGCAGCACCATGGCGCTGATTTCCTGCGGCGTATACAGCCTTCCGTCAATATCGATTCGGACTGTATTATTATCGCCTTTGGACACTTTATAGCTCCAGTGCTTCATTTCCTCGGTCACTTCGTCGAACCTGCGTCCCATGAAACGCTTCACGCTGGATATGGTATTCACCGGGTTGGTGATGGCCTGGCGTTTAGCCGGGTCACCCACTTTTCTTTCCCCGTTCTTGAGGAAAGCCACCACGGAAGGGGTTGTACGCCTGCCTTCGTCGTTGGCGATGACCACGGGTTCATTGCCTTCCATGACGGATTCGCAACTATTGGTGGTGCCTAAATCAATACCGATTATTTTTCCCATGATTTGATGGTTTACGTGTTTATCAATGGTTTGCAATTCGTATGCCGGGGGTAAAAATGTGCAATCTTGTCAGTTTTTACCTCATTTCGGGCCGCGGGGGTGAAGATGCGACAGGGGTTTTGGTCCCGGGCGAACGAAATGTCAGGACGATCGCCGGGTTTTAAGAAAGTGCTCCACGATCCGCTCGCCGTGATCACGGGAATTCTCAATAAACCACTTATTGGTCTGCATGCCTCCACAAATGACCCCGGCCAGGTACAAGCCCGGGACATTGGTTTCCATGCTTTCCGGGTCATGTACCGGGGTCCGCATAGGGTCGTCGCCAATCCCGATGCCGGCGGCTTCCAGGAAGCTGAAATCGGGCAGGTAGCCGGTCATGGCCAGCACAAAATCATTAAATAAGGTGAGGCTGCCGTCTTTGGTCTGGATGTCCACTTCCCGGGGGCGGATCGCCGTGAGGGATGCATTGAAATAAGCGCGGATCTCCCCGTCGCGTATCCGGTTTTCAATGTCCGGCTTCACCCAGTATTTCACATTATCCTGGATGGCATTTTCCCGAACCACCATGGTTACCCTTGCACCCTTTCGCCAGGTTTCCAGGGCCACATCCACGGCCGAATTGGCCGCACCTATCACCACGATATCCTGCCCGAAATACGGATGCGCTTCCCGGTAATAATGATGCACTTTGGGAAGTTCCTCCCCCGGGATACCCATCAGGTTGGGGATATCGTAAAAACCTGTGGCGATGATAACAGCCGTACTCTGATATGTCGCCACGGGTGTCCTCACGATGAAACCTAGGTCATCTTTCCGTAGCTCCAGGGCCGGTTCGGAGAGCCCGATATCGAGTTTCCAGTGCATGGCCACCCGCCGGTAGTATTCCAGGGCCTCATCGCGGTTGGGCTTGGGGAGATGCGAAATAAACGGCACTTCGCCAATTTCCAGTTTCTCCGAGGTGGAGAAAAATGTCATATTGAGGGGATAATGGTAAAGTGAATTGACCAGGGTTCCCTTATCGATGATCCGGGCCGACAATCCCGCCTTTTTACAGGCGATGCCGCAGGCGAGCCCGATGGGGCCCGCACCGATAACCAGGAAATCCGTTTGAATCGACTTCACCCTTCAAAAGTAAGCTTTCACCGGCAAGCGGGGGATTGTGATTGAGGCGGCCATGGATTATCTTTACCCATCGCTATGAAAAATCTGACAAGAACTTTTGTATCCCATATGGGTATCTCCTCGAAGGGATTTTGTGTGCGAACCCTGCTTTCCGGCCAGTTTCTTCTTCCATTGACTGTTTTGTTGCTTCTGGCATCCTGTTCCAAAAAAATTTCCCCGGAAAAGCCGTCCCTATATGGATCTGTCAGCCAGCTTGACAGCCTGCCTTTGTCTGATATAGACATCCCGGTAAAGATTCCCCTCAAATCCATCCAGACACTGGCGGAAAAAGAAGTGGATCTCGTCTATACATCGCCGGGATGGCCTTACGACTATGTGGTGGACGATTGCGAGAGCCGTTACATGTACCGCTTTCGCCGCGGTCCCCTGCAGATGTCAGCCGAAAACAACCGGTTGCGGCTATCCTTTACCGGCTACTACCAGCTGGCGGGTTCCCAACGCATTTGCACGGGCACAGGCAGCAACCGATCGCCCCTAACACCCTGGTCGCCGGTCTGCACCTGCGGCGTAGGCACGGAAGGGGAACGAAAAGTGAACGTGGCGTTCACGGCCCAGGTGGGCTTGCGCAGGGATTACGGGGTTGACGCCACTATTCAGCCCATAGAACCCGTTCCACTTGATAAATGCACGGTCTGCTTCTGGAGCCAGGACATCACCAAAACCGTCATGGAGCGACTCAGGGCGCAAATGGACGAAGCCCGCCGGGGCATGCTGGACAGCCTGAAAGCCCTGAACCTGAGGCCCTATTTCCAGCAGGCCTGGAATATCATGAACACCGCCTACCCCGTCTACGGCTATGGGTACCTGCAAATCAACCCGGAAAAAATCCGCATCAGCCGGCTGATCACCTACAAGGACACCATCTTCCTCACGGCCGGCATTTCCGCCCGTCCCGTCGTTTCCCAGACCAGGCCGTCTGAACGAATGACCCTGCTGCCCGAGATCAGCGATTTCACGCCCAGGAGCGGGTTCAACCTGTACGCGGATGCCATCATGAACTATGACTCCCTCAGCACGATCATGAGCACGCAACTGTATAAAAAAAGGATCGATCTTGACCAGTCGGGGCGTCACATCATTGTAGAGCACTGTGAGATTTTCGGCGGAGACCGCGAAAAACTGGTCCTGAAAGTGGACTTTTCCGGATCCAGTTCTGGAACCTTCTACCTGGTTGGGAAACCTCTATACCTGGCAGATCAGAAAAGGCTGGCCATCGAGCAACTGGAATTCGACATCAAATCAAAAGACCTGTTGGTCAGAACCGCATCCTGGTTGTTTAACCGGAAAATACTCCAGACCCTGCAGCAGTACACCCGCTTTGACCTGAAGATATACGAACAGGACATGCTAAGCAGGATCAACGCCCAGGTGAACAGGGAGCCTTACCCGGGCGTTCAAATGAGTGGTTCCATCCGCGAACTATCCCTGGAGAAGATCTATACATTTCGCGAGATGCTGGTTGTCCGCTTCCACAGCACGGGCCGCATCAACCTGCAGGTGAACCAAATCAATTTCTAATGATCGTGGTATTTTCGAACTTTAAAGGTGAAATAAGACTGTGAAATATAACTGAACGCAACCACAAACACCGTCGTGCAGATCTTGGCGATGGTAGGATAGAAATGGAATTTTTCCACAAACAGTTTCAGGAACACATAGTTCAGGAATATCGCCCCCAGGACCGTGAGAAAATAACGGAATAGCTGCGAACGGCCCGTCATCGTTGACCCCTGGAAGACAACATATCTGGACAAGGCAAACCCGATGGGGAAGGTGAAAAAGAACGAAAACAGGAAAGCGGCGATATGCGGGCTGATGGTCACAAACGGCAGGACCAGGTTCTGTTTCTTAAAAATGAAGTTGTAGCTGATAAAAAACAGGAAGATATCCAGCATCGTATTAGCCCCGCCGCAAGCCGCATACCGGAATGTCAGCTTGTTCATCAGTTTGCTGAATGGCGGGTAAAAAAAATCGATAAAACCGATGATCGTCTGCTTCATGGGTTGGGAAAAATATATCGGAAAGTTACATGCCTCTTGGCAAAAACGGCGCCGGTGGCTTGATGTATGGACATCATTTTCTTGTTGAAATCACCCACCCAGGATAGTTCAAGTTCTTCATAATGACCCAGCGGCAGCACGTAGTCCTTGAGCTTGATGAACAGGCCTGATTCCAGTCCCAGGTTTCGGTAGGCTGCCTTGGTACCCATGATCACGGCTCGCATCCGTGTGGGCTTATGGGTCAGCTTCTTCCAGGCAAAACGGATCTTCCCCCAGAGATTAAGCTTGCCATCCAGGCCATCGATCAGTTCATTGGTATCCGGGAGTATCATCACGAAGGAAGCGGGATCACCGTGCACATAGGCATACCAGATCAGTTTCTCGTCCACGATCGGTTTCATCTTACTGAACGCTTCCCGCACGGTCTCATATTTCATGGGCGTAAACCCTTCGAAATCCTTCCATCCATCGTTATAAATATCAAGGAACTCCCTCGCAAAGCGATCGAACGCTTTGACGCGCAGGTGTTCAAAGGTATGGCCGGGCCTTGCCGCAACCCAGCGGGCAATCTTGTCGAACCGCTCCGGAAATGGCTTCCGCAGGTCGATCCTGTTCGATATCTGTTGGTACAGCGTGGTGAACCCGTACGTTTCAAATAATTTCTGGTAGTACGGCGGGTTGTAGTTCATTCCGTAGTAAGGGCGACTGAAGCCCTCAATCAGCAAACCCCACCACATGTCATTTTCACCGAAATTGATCGGCCCGTCCATCGCCTCCATGCCACGGGCAGCCAGCCAGCCGCGCGCGGTGTCAAACAGCATGTTGGCTGCCTGCTGGCTGTCCATGCATTCAAAAAAACCACAGCCGCCATGGTAAGGCCTGTCCAGCCTTGCCTTACGCTCATCGATAAACGCTGCTATCCGGCCAATCGTCCCGCCCTTTTCATCCTGCAAAATCCAGCGTGTGCAGGATCCACTGGCATGGAAACTGTTCCGTGCAGGGTCGAAGATCGCTTCAATATCGTTCTCGAGGGGGCAGACCCAATGGGGATCTCCCTTATAGATGCGACGGGGAAGGTCCAGGAAAGACCGGATATGATTCGCCGACTTGACTTCGATCATCCGCATATGAAGAAGCGCTTCAATCGGGCAAATGTACGAAACCGTTGTCAGGGTTGAAAGAGGTTGGGATAATCCGTAATGATACCATCAACCCCCATGTTTTTGAGCCTTTCCATCGCGCTCCGGTCGTTCACTGTCCAGGGGATCAGTTTCATACCCTTGTGGTGGCAGGATTTTACAAGATCCGGGGTGACCAGGTTGTATTCCGGGCTGTAGATGGACGGTATGTATCCAAGCGCCTGCAGATGCGCTTCCATCGACTCCTTTGAAAATCCCTCTACAAGCAGGGCGGTGCGAAGTTTCGGGTTTTTGCGATGCAACACCTGGAGGGTTCGGTTGTCAAAAGACTGTATAATGACCTTATTGATAATCCCTTTGCGGTTGATTACGTCCATGAGCATGTCCGCAAAAGGCTCCGGTCGGGGATGGAACAGGTCGTCCCCCGCCGGATCGGACTTGGTTTCTATATTGTAGAAGACAGGCGCCTTACCCGTCTTTTTCAGGTACGCCTCCACGGTATCTATCACATCTGCCAGCCTTGGTTTGTATGCCGCCATACGCGCCTGCTGCCGGAACCGCGGATGCGGCTTGAGACCAACGTCCCAGGACTTCACGGTGGCATAATCCATCCGGTATATATTGTATTGCTTTTCTTCCTGTGCCGTAAACGACCTGCCATCCGGCGAGGTGGAAATTTCCCACCCCATCCAGGGTTCATGGGAAAGGACCACCTCCCCGTCGGCGGTGATCACGGCGTCCATTTCCAGGGTGGTAACCCCCAGGTCGATGGCCCGGAGCATGGCCGGAATGGTGTTCTCGGGCATGAGGCCCCGACAACCGCGGTGGCCCTGTTTATCGAATGCAGGCAGTTGCATGGCGGTGGTCTTGGGTGAACGGCATTGGAGCAGGGAAAGGGCCAGCAAGGCGAGGAAAAGGCGCATCAGGTTCTGCTTTCGATAAAAATACGGAATCGTACCTTTGCCGCCATTACAGGAATATTATGTTATTGATTGATGCGTTACGCAAACATGTCCAGGCTGCCATCCTTGCCCTTTACCAGGTAGAAACCGGCCCAGCGGACTTCCAGGTCAACCAGACCAAACCGGAATTCGAGGGCGATTATACCGTGGTGCTGTTTTCCCTCGTCAAAAAACTGAGGCAGTCGCCCGACCAACTGGGCGCCGCCCTGGGATCTTACCTGGTGCAGGAACACCCGCACCTGTACACGACATTCAACATGCTGAAAGGGTTCCTGAACCTGACGGTTTCCGATACATACTGGATTGACGTATTGGAGAACAATTACCAGGACACCTGCTTTGGCAGGGGTGCCGTTAAAGGCCAGAAAGTGATGGTGGAATATTCCTCGCCAAATACCAACAAGCCCCTGCACCTGGGACACCTGCGTAATAATTTCCTCGGGTGGAGCATCGCCGAAATCCTCAAAGCCAACGGGTACGAGGTTATCAAATCCTGCATCGTCAATGACCGCGGCATTCATATCTGCAAGAGCATGATCGCCTGGCAGCGTTACGGTAACGGCCAGACGCCGGAAAACACCGGCATGAAAGGCGACCACCTCGTGGGTGATTTCTACGTGAAATTCAACGACGCGTACAAGCAGGAAGTGAATGCCCTTATGGAGGGCGGCATGAGCAAAGAGCAGGCCGAAAAAGAAGCACCGATCATGAAGGCCACACAGGAGATGCTGCTGAAATGGGAACAAAACGACCCGGAGGTCCGCAAGCTTTGGGCTGAGATGAACGGGTGGGTATACGCCGGGTTCGATGTAACGTATAAAAGGATCGGCAGTGATTTCGATAAAATTTACTACGAGAGCGATACCTACCTGCTGGGCAAGGACGCCGTGGAGGAAGGACTGGCCAGGGGGGTATTCTTTCGAAAGGATGATGGAAGCGTGTGGATCGACCTCACCCCGGACGGACTGGACGAGAAATTGCTGCTCCGCCGCGACGGGACTTCGGTGTATATCACACAGGATATTGGCCTGGCCATGAAAAAATACGAGGACTACCGGATTGATCAGTCGATCTACGTAGTTGGCGATGAGCAAAACTACCACCTGAAAGTGCTCAAACTAATCTGCCAGAAACTGAACCTGCCTTATGCGAACGGCATATTCCACCTCTCTTATGGAATGGTTGAACTGCCCACCGGTAAAATGAAAAGCCGCGAAGGCACGGTAGTTGACGCGGATGACCTGGTACAGGAGATGACTGATATCTCGGCCCGTCATACTGAAGAACTGGGCAAGGTAAAAGATTTCAGTCCTGAAGCGCTGGCGGACCTGTATGAGATTATTGGCCTGGGTGCATTGAAATTTTTCCTGCTACGGGTTGACCCCAAAAAGAAAATGATTTTCAACCCGGAGGAGTCCATCGATTTCCACGGATTCACCGGCCCTTTCATACAGTACACTTATGCCCGGATACGTTCCATCCTCCGCAAGGAAGAAATCGACAGTACCTACAGGCTGGAGAAAACCGGGCTCCTGCCCCTGGAGAAAGAGCTCCTGGTAGGGCTGGAACAATTCGGCATGGCCATCCGGCAGGCAGCGGAGGAGCATAATCCTTCCGTGATCGCCATCTACGCCTATTCACTGGCCAAGACATTCAATTCATTTTACGCGGAACATTCCGTGGCCAGCGCGGAAACAGAAGAGAAGAAGCAACTTCGGTTACGCATCAGTGCGATGACGGCACAGGTCATTTCGTCGGCACTTCAGTTGCTGGGCATGCGGGTACCGGAAAGGATGTAGGATCAAAGCTTAATCAGCATCCTGACAACTGCGGGTTGCTTTTGGGGGATTGGCTTTGCTCAACGTCGTTCACGACGAACGCGATGACTCAGTTACCACTGATTCTTTTTTCATACCGGTGAACAATGGAAAGTATTTCACCAAAACTTCCGTCTCTCAAATTGCAAAAAGCCAATGCCCCGCTTTTCGTCTCCGGGTTAAAGTACACGAACGCATAAACGCCGGTATTGCCTCCAAAATGAAGCCTGTAGCCTGTTGCTGAAACCGACCACAGGGTTGCCACGTTAAATTTATCATTAAAATCCCTGGTATCCTGAAGGTCCAGATGCGCATCGTTCAACTGTGGCTGAAACAACACCTGATAGCTGGCCTTATCCAGCAATTTCCCTATCCCTTCATATCCCTTGATCATTTCCACCAGGTAGTTCCCCAAATCAATAGCGTTCGTTTTCAATCCGCTCACAGGGAAATTGGTCATGTGATACTGTGGATATTCCACAACACCGTTTGGACTTCGTTCATCATTCTGCACATATATCTTCGATAACAGATCGGAATTCAGGTTATGAATATTCCAGCCAGTGTTTTTCATGCCCAACGGTTCAAAAATATGATGCCGGGTGAATTCCTCGAAGGAAGTCCCCGACCTTATTTCCACAATCCGCGCAGCGATTGCTGCCCCCAAATTAGAATATTGAAAATATTCACCGGGCATCTTTTGCAGAAAAGTGCTGTCTGTGTACCATTTTTCACCTCGCAGTGTATATTTTCTGGTATGCTCGTCCAGCGTAATCATTTTTCCCATGCGCATGTACTCCAGGTTCGGCAGCAAATATGTCGGCAGGCTGTCATAGCCTGCGTCATCGTCAATAATGCAAATGTCTGCTTCGCCAATATAATAAGGTACAAACGCATCATCGATAATGGTTGACGTATGCGTGACCAGGTGCCTGACTGTTATGGGGATACCGGGGAAATATGGATTGACGATCTTGTATGGCAGGATTGAATTGATCGGTTCATCAAGACTAAGCTTTTTCTGCTCAACCAATTTCATAATGCTCAGCGCTACAAAAGTCTTGGAAACGGAAGCAACCGCATGTATCGTCAAAGAGGTGAATGCCTCTCGATTTCGCAGGTCAGCCATCCCAAAACCCCGTGTGTAAACAATTCCACTGTCATTTACAATGGAGACAGAAAAGCCTGGTATCAGGCTGGTCCGGGAAAAGCTGTCCAGCGCATTCGTCAGGCTGTCCGAATATCGGGACTTTCCGTCATTGGTGATCTGGCGGGAGGGATGACACCGGGTCATCATTACACACACCAAAGACACCAGGAATATAGCGGAAAAGGACAAACGCGTGATTTTGATATGCACTATATAGATACGTTCCGGAAGCTGAAAAGTTACAAGTGGCATAGCATTGAACCTTATGCAGGACAATCAATCCCATACATATTTCCACGTACCATCCGGCTGCCTTTTCCAAACGGTATGAAAAACGCCCTGAAATTCACCCGGTTCACCCGGCTTCGCGGGGAATGTCCAGCGGTATTTCCCATAAGTATAAGCCATGGCCCCATCCGCTGAAACGCTTATATAATCAGGCGCCCAGTAAGCTTTGGCGCTTTTATAGAATTCCGTTGAATAATATTGCTTTATGGCTTGGGGTCCGTAAATCAGGGTATCATTCTGACGCTTGATCACCGCTTCCGGCGCCGCGTATTTTTCGAAAGCGAAATCCACACCCCTGGTATTCAGGTCGGTTTCAAACTGCTTCTCAACCCGCCTGATTTCCTCCACCAGCGCGGCTGATCCTTTGTTGCCAGCCTGGGAAAAGCAGGTAAACGAAGCAAGAAGAAAGGCAACGGTACAGGCAAAGTACCTGGCATTGGAGAAAAATGTCATGGCCAGTTTTTGGAAAGGTATCAATTCTTTTACTGTTTGTTTCAGGCGGATTTGCAAAAAACTAAAAAAACTGTTGCATGCAATAATGAACTGTTACCAGTTAAAAACCCGCCCCCTGTTTCTCCTTACGCATGACCGTGAGGCAGGGATCAAGCTCGATGGCTTTGTCGCAAATCGCCTGGCCTTTCTTCGTATCGCCCTTTTTCTGAAAGGCCATGCCGATCATATAGAGGCTGCGGGCGTTTTGTTTGTCGTAGCTGAGGATTTTGTCCCAATGCGTGATGGCCTGGTCGTATTTACCCATGCGGTAATAGGTATCGCCCATAAAATATAATAAGTCGAGGTCGGCCGGACGCATCTCCAGCATCTTCTCCAGCATGGCGATTCCTTTCTCCGGCACACACGCGGCAATATAGGCAGAAGACAAATTCTCCATCACGTCGTTGTCCATTTTATACCCTTTGGCGATGGCCAACTCGTAGATGGGAACAGCGGCTTTATCGTCCGGGACCGCCTGGTAGGCCATCCCGAGTTCATAGATCCAGCTGACTTTCGAAGAATCCAGGGCGATCGCTTCCTGGTAGTATTTGACCGCCATCTTGTAATTGCTCATCTCCACGAAAGACCGGGCAAACAAAAACGGGATCTCGGCATTCTGCGGCTCTTCCTTATACGCCGCATCCAGGAACCGGAACGCCGATCCGAAGTTTTCCTTCTCGTAATAACTCTTGCCGATGATATAGTTGACGCGTTTGCCAACCTTCAGGTCCAGCATCTTCTGGCCGTAGGCTATGGCATCGTCCCAGCGCCGGAACGAAAAGGCAATATTTCCCATTGATTCGATGGCTACGGGGTCAGCGGGATTGGATTGGAGGACTTTTTTAAACGACTGTTTTGCAACCTCAAACTGGCGGACTTCCATGGCAGCGAGGCCAAGCGCCCGGTAGGCATCCACATAATTGGTATCCAGGCTGGTGGCTTTACGGTAGTGTTCAAAAGCGGGCTTATAGCGACCGGCAGCGAATTCAACCTGGCCGCGCTGGAAAAGCGCTTTGGCGCTATCGGATTGAGCCTCAACGGCTATATTGGCCACCAGGGCCAGGCAGAGGATGGCAACGGTTTTCATCAGGGTGGGTTGGCCCCGTTTCATTTCAGGACCACCGCTCCTAACGGGGGCAGGTGAAGGTTTATTTCAAATGTTTTGTGTTTTTTATCCACCAATTCGCATTGAACGGCAGGATTTAACACATTCCCCGTTCCATAATATTTGACTTCATCGCTGTTAAAAATTTCTGTCCAGGCTGTCTTGCCATGTACCCGTACTTTCCAATCGTGGTGTACCACCGGGGTCATGTTTAGTACCACCAGGATATCATCCTTGGGGTTCTTCCCTTTTCGGCGAAAAACGACGACGGATTCGTCGCGATGGTTGAGGTCAACCCATTCAAACCCGCCTGGTTCAAACTGGAGCACATGCAAGGCCTGCTCATCCTTGTAGAGATGGCTTAGGTCTTTCACGCAGTCGCGCATCTTTTTGTGCGGCTCGAAATCGAGCAAATGCCAGTCGAGTTCCGTTTTGTAATTCCATTCCGTGGTCTGCCCGAATTCATTGCCCATGAAGAGCAGTTTGCCACCTGGGTGCGTGAACATATAGGTGTACAACAAACGCAGGTTGGCGAATTTCTGCCACTCATCGCCGGGCATTTTGTAGATCATGGGCGATTTCCCATGGACGATTTCATCATGGCTCAGCGGCAGCATGAAATTTTCATTATAATAATACATCATGCTGAACGTAAACTGGTCCTGCTGGAATTTCCGGAATAGCGGATCCTGCTTGAAGTATTTGAGGGTATCGTGCATCCATCCCATCATCCATTTCATCCCGAAGCCCAGCCCGTCCTGCCAGGTGGGCTTGGATACCCCGGGCCAGTCGGTGGCTTCTTCCGCGATGGTCTGCACGTCCGGGAAATCCCGGTAGATGGTCTCGTTGAGGTCCTTGATGAAGGCGATGGCTTCCAGGTTGCCGTTGCCGCCGAATTCATTGGGCTCCCACTCCCCTGCTTTGCGTGAATAGTCCAGTTTGAGGATGGAAGATACCGCGTCTACCCGGATGCCATCAATATGAAACTGTTCAAACCAGAAGCGGGCGTTGGAAATGAGAAAGGATTTCACCTCTCCCCTTTTGTAATTGAAAATATAGCTGTTCCAGTCTGGGTGATACCCTTTCCGCATATCCGCATACTCATAGGTATGGGTCCCGTCGAACATGAATAACCCATGGCTGTCGTAAGGAAAATGCGAAGGCACCC
>Ga0114938_1001454_pt1 | contig 15975 bp, 14 predicted proteins | sample AshMeaBigSpring_FD_88675 | JGI IMG/M metagenome (GOLD analysis project Ga0114938, IMG submission 88675) | Groundwater microbial communities from Big Spring, Nevada to study Microbial Dark Matter (Phase II) - Ash Meadows Big Spring | ecosystem: Environmental > Aquatic > Deep subsurface >...
AAGCAGCGCGCGCAGCTCGAGGCCGGCGAGACGCTGCTGGTGCTCGGCGCCGCCGGCGGCGTCGGTACGACCGCGGTCGAGCTCGGCAAGCAGATGGGCGCCAGCGTCATCGCGGCGGCGAGCAGCGACGCCAAGCTCGAGCTGGCGCGCAGGCTCGGCGCGGACCACGTCGTGAACTACTCGCGCGAGGACCTGCGCGAACGCATCAAGGCGATCACCCAGGGCAAGGGCGTGGACGTCGTGTACGACCCGGTGGGCGGCGCGCTCGCGGAACCGGCGCTGCGCAGCATGGCCTGGGGCGGTCGTTACCTGGTGATCGGCTTCGCGGGCGGCGACATCCCGCGCGTTCCGCTCAACCTTCCGCTGCTCAAGGGTTGCTCGATCGTGGGCGTGTTCTGGGGCAGCTTCGCCGTGCGCGAGCGCGACCTGCAGCGCCGCAACGTCATGGAGCTGTGGGAGATGTTCGAGGCGGGGCGGCTGGTGCCGGTCGTTGGCGAGGTCCACCCGCTCGCCGATTTCGTGCAAGCCTTCGAGTCGTTGGCCTCCCGGCGCGCGCAGGGCAAGGTCGTGTTGCTGCCCTGATCAGGGCGCGCCGATCTGCTCGAGCTCCGACTGCACTTCGAGCCAGCGTTCCTCGGCGACATCGAGCTCCCGCGTCACGTCCGCGCAGCGCCGGCTCGCGGCCTGCACGTCCGCGGGCGGCGTGCTCGCGTAGTAGTCCGGGTCGCCGAGCTGCTGTTCCAGCCGGTGCTTCTCGGACTCCAGCGCAGCGATCGACTTCTCGAGGCGTTCGACTTCCCTGGCCAGCGGGCGCCGCCGGGCGAGTCGTGCCTGGCGCTCGGCCGTGGCGAGCTCGCGTTGCACGCGCCGTTCCTCGCGGCCGCCGGACGGGGCGTCCGCGGCAGCGACCGCGCCGGCCGAGGCCCGCCGCGCTGCGAGCCAGGCGAGATAGTCGTCCACGTCGCCAGCGAACTCGAGCGCACGGCCGTCGGTGACCAGGATGAAGCCGTCGCACACGGTGCGCAGCAGCGCGCGATCGTGCGAGACCACGACGAGACTGCCCTCGTATTCCGCGAGCGCACGCGTGAGCGCGTGGCGCATCTCGAGGTCGAGGTGGTTGGTGGGCTCGTCGAGCAGCAGCAGGTTCGGGCGACGGCGCACGATCATCGCCAGCGCGAGCCGCGAGCGCTCGCCGCCCGAGAAACTGCCCACCGGTGCATCCGCCATCGTGCCGCGGAAATCGAAGCGACCGAGGTAGCTGCGCAATTCGAGCTCGCGCGACGCGGGTTCCGCGCGGGCGAGGTGCTGGAGCGGCGACTCCGCGGGCCGCAGTTGCTCGAGCTGGTGCTGTGCGAAATAGCCGATCACCAGCCCGTGGCCCTCGAGGCGCCGGCCCGCGAGCGGCGCAAGCTCGCCCGCGATTGCCTTCACGAGCGTGGACTTGCCCGCGCCGTTGGCGCCGAGCAGCCCGAGCCGCGCGCCGGGCTGCAGCGTGAGCTGCAGGTGCTCGAGCACGGGCCGGCCGGGGTAGCCGAGCGTGGCGTCCTCGATGGTGAGCAGGGGCGAGGGCGCGCGCTCGGGCGCCGGGATCTCGAAATCGAACGGCGAATCGACGTGCGCCGGCGCCACGCGCTCGAGACGGTCGAGCGCCTTCAGCCGGCTCTGCGCCTGGCGCGCCTTGCTGGCCTTGGCGCGAAAGCGCGTCACGAAGCGATTGATGTGGGCGATCTCGAGCTGCTGCCGTTCGAACATCGCCTGTTGCACGGCGAGTCGCGAGGCGCGCTGTTCCTCGAACGACGAGTAATTGCCGGCATAGAGCGTGAGCCGGCGCGACTCGATGTGCGCCACGTGAGTGACGCAGCCGTCCAGGAAGTCGCGGTCGTGCGACACGACGAGCAGCGTGCCGCGGTAGGCGGCGAGCCATCGTTCGAGCCAGACCACTGCGTCGAGGTCGAGGTGGTTGGTGGGCTCGTCGAGCAGCAGCAGGTCGGCACGGCTCAGCAGCGCCCGGCCGAGGTTGAGGCGCATGCGCCAGCCGCCGGAGAAGTCCGCCACCGGGCGTTCGAGATCGGCCGGCGCGAAGCCCAGACCGTCGAGCATGGCGGCGGCCCGGGAACGGGCGGTGTAACCGCCGATCGCCTCGAGGTGGGCATGGGCCTCGGCGAGTGCGTGGCCGTCGTGCGCCTGGGTCGCGCTTGCGATCGTGGCTTCCACGCGGCGCAGCTCGGTGTCGCCGTCGAGCACGAACTCGATCGCGGCCTGCGGCAGCGGCGGGGTCTCCTGGCTCACGGCCGCGATGCGCCAGTCGCGCGGGAGGAAACAGTCGCCCGATTCGGGATGCAATTCGCCGCGCAGCAGGGCGAACAGGCTGGACTTGCCGCTGCCGTTCGCCCCGACGACGCCCACGCGCCAGCCGGCGTGCAGTTGCAGGTCGGCGTCCTCGATGAGGTGCCGCGCGCCGCGCGCGAGGGTCAGGTGGCGGAACTGGATCAAGGGCAGGGGTCCGGACGGGCGGGGGCGCATTCTAGCGGCTCCGGCCGCGAGGCGTTCGTCATGCGCCGCGCAGCAGAATCCGGCACAATCTCGACCCTTTGATGCCGTCCGCCCGGCCCGGGTGGACCGAGGAGACTCCAGTCCGATGCCGTCGACCAGCCGACCGATGCCCCGTGCCGTTGCTCGAGTCGCCCGCCGCAGCCTGATGGCGCTGATAGCCGCGTTGCCTGGAGTCGCCTTCGCCCAGTCCGCGACGCCGGCCGTCTCGACGCTCGCGGCTTTCAGTGGGTCGCAGTCATTTGCCACGCCGGTGAGGGGCCCGGACGGCGCGCTGTACGGCGTCACCTCGACCGTCAACTTCGTCACCGGCGGTCTCATCTACCGGCTCGAAGCCAATGGATCCAGGATCGAGACCCTCTATCAGCTGCGGCCGGAAGACGGCTACAGCCCGCTCGGCGGACTGCTGCTCGCGGCGGACGGCCTGCTGTACGGCACGACCAACCTCGGCGCGGCCAACGAGGCCAACTCCACCGGCACCGTTTACCGGATTTCGCCCGATGGCTCCGGCTTCACGGTGCTGCACCGGTTCCAGGCCTACAGCGCGACGAGTTCGATCGGCAGCCCGGTCAACGCCGACGGCGCCAATCCCGAAGCGGAACTCGTCGAGGGCAGCGACGGCCATCTCTACGGCGTGGCGCGCGCCGGTGGATCGAACGGCAACGGCACGGTCTTCCGGATCGCCAAGGACGGGTCCGGCTTCAGCGTCCTGCACGCGTTCGGCGCGACCATCTCCGAGCCCACCGTGACGCCGCCCACCAACGCGGACGGCATCGCGCCGCTCGGGCCGCTGGTGCCGGGCGCCGACGGTTACTTCTACGGCACGGCGTCGCGGGGCGGCCCGACCGGCTACGGCACGATCTTCCGCGTCCGTTTCGACGGCAGCGGCTTCGAGGTCCTGCACACCTTCCCGGCGCTGACCCAGGCGAGCAGCAGCGATCCGTTCGTCAACGCCGACGGCGCCACGCCGCTTGCCGGCCTCGCCGACGGCCAGGACGGTCGCCTGTACGGCCTCGCGAGCGTCGGCGGCAGCAACGGCCTCGGCACCGTCTTCGCCTACGACCCGGTGGGTGGCGTGTTCTCGGTGCTCCACAACTTCGACGGCAGCAAAGGTGCGCAGCCGTCGGGCGAACTGCTGCTCGCGCAGGACGGCATGCTCTACGGCACCACGTCGTCCGGCGGCACCAACGACAAGGGCGATGCCACGCTGTTGGGCACGATCTTCTCGATCGCGCGCGACGGCACCGGCTTCACGAGCATCCACAGCTTCGAGGGCAACGACGGATCCGGTCCGAGCGGCCGGCTCCTGCAGCTGGATGCGACGACCTTCGTCGGCATCACCCAGGCGGGTGGCCGCTGCTCCCAGGGCACCGTGTACCAGCTCAGCCTGACGGGCGCCACGACCAAGGGCGTCACCAACTGTGGGCGCAGGGACAACAGCGGCAGCGGCGGCGTGGCGCCGGCACTGCTGCTGGCGCTGCTTGCGGCGGGGCTCGCGCGGAGAGCGTCGGCTCGCTGATCACGCCGCAAGGGGGAGGGCACGGCGATGGGCGAAGCGCGGTTGCATCACCGGACCTGCTCGATCTGCGAGGCGATGTGCGGCATCGTCGTCGAGCACCGCGACGGCGAGATCCTGTCGATCAAGCCCGATCGCGAGGACGTGCTGAGCCGCGGCCACATCTGCCCCAAGGCGTTGGCCCTGAAGGACCTGCACGAGGACCCGGACCGTCTGCGCCAGCCGATGCGGCGGACGGCCACGGGCTGGAAGCCGGTGAGCTGGGACGAGGCGTTCGCCGAGGTGGAACGCCGCATCGGCGACATCCGTGCCCGCCACGGCCACGACGCGGTGGCGATCTATGCCGGCAACCCGACCGTGCACAACCTCGGCGCGATGCTCGCCATCGGCGACTTCATCCGCGCGGTGCGCACGCGCAACCTGTACTCGGCGACCAGCGTGGACCAGCTGCCGCACATGGTGGCGTCCTACGCGATGTTCGGCCACCAGTTCCTGCTGCCGGTGCCGGACGTGGATCGCACGCAGCTGTTCGTCTGCATCGGGGGCAACCCCGTCGCGTCGGGCGGCTCGATCATGGGCGCGCCGGGCTTCGAAAAGCGCGTCGCGGCACTCAAGGCGCGGGGCGGGCGGTTCGTCGTCGTCGATCCGCGCCGCACCGAGTCCGCCGCGATCGCCGACGAGTACCTGCCCATCCGCCCCGGCACCGACGTTTTCCTGCTGCTCGCGCTTCTGCACGAGATCTTCACGTCGGAGCGCGCTTCCCTGGGGCTCCTTGCAGCGCACGCCGACGGGCTCGGCGCGCTGCGCGACGCGGTGCTGCGCTTCGATCCCACGGCGCTGGCCGCACGGACGGGGCTGTCGTCGGAGCGCATCGTGCGCCTGGCGCGCGAGCTGTGCGACGAACCGCGCGCGCTGGTGTACGGGCGCGTGGGCGCCTGCACGCAGGAGTTCGGCGGCCTCGTGCTGTGGCTGATCTACTGCCTCAACGCGGTCACGAGCCACCTCGACCGCGAGGGCGGCATGATGTTCGCGGAGCCTGCCGTGGACCTGACGCGCGCCTATGGCTCGAAGGGACACTACGGCAAGTTCCGCTCGCGCGTGCGGCAGCTGCCCGAGTTCGGCAACGAGCTGCCGGTCGCCGCCCTGGCCGAGGAAATGCTCACCGAGGGCGAGGGGCGCATCCGCGCACTCGTCACGTTCGCGGGCAACCCGGTCCTGTCGACGCCGAACGGGCGGCAACTCGACCGTGCGCTCGCCGGGCTCGAGTTCATGGTGTCGGTGGATCTCTACCTGAACGAGACCACGCGGCATGCGCACCTGATCCTGCCGCCCACGAGCCCCCTCGAGCACGGTCACTACGACATCGCGCTGAGCGGCTTCGCCGTGCGCAACGTGGCGAAGTACTCACCGCCGCTGTTCGACAGGCCGGCGGGCGCGAGGCACGACCACGAGATCCTGGGCGAACTGACGCTACGGCTCGGCAGCGCGCCGGGCCTCGCGCGGTGGCGGGCGCAGGCGAAGAGTGCAATCCCGCGCCTGCTCGGGCCCGCTCGCGTGCTCGACCTGATGTTGCGCACCGGTGCGTACGGCGCCGAGTACCGCGGCGGGTTGAAGGTGCTTGCGTCGTTGCCGGGGCTCGGGGCGTTGCGCAAGCAGTTGGCCGATCCCGATCGACGACCGGCGGGCCTGAGCGTCCGCCGGCTGGCCGAGTCGAAGCACGGCGTGGACCTCGGTCCGCTGCGACCCAACCTGTTGCGGCGCGTCGCGACCCGCGACCGCCGCGTGCAGCTCGCGCCGCCGGCGCACGTCGCCGACCTCGAGCGGGCCGCGTCGGCGCTGCAGTCGCCGGTGCCGTCGCTGCTGCTGATCGGGCGGCGGCACGTGCGCAGCAACAACTCCTGGCTGCACAACAGCCAGCGGCTCGTGAAGGGCAAGCCGCGCTGCACGCTGCTCATCCACCCGGACGACGCGGCGCACCGCGGCATCGACGACGGCGCGACCGTGCGCGTGCGCTCGCGCGTCGGCGAAGTACAGGTGCGCGCCGAGGTGACGACGGACATCAGCCCCGGCGTCGTTTCGTTGCCGCACGGCTGGGGTCACGACCGCGACGGCATCCGGCTCGCGGTAGCGAGCCGTCACGCCGGGGTGAGCATCAACGATCTCGTGGACGACCAGCGCCTCGATGCGCTGACCGGCACGGCCGTGCTGAACGGCACTCCCGTCGAGGTGGAGGCTACGGCAGCTGGTCCTTGACGACGTCCTTCACCACGTCGAACGGGTTGAACTTCTTTTTCTTCTTCGGCTGCTCGGCCGGGGCCGCCTCGCCGGTCGGTTCCGGCGCATCGGTCATCTCCTCCGTGCCGTCCATCCCGCCCATGCCCGGCATGTCCCCCATGCCGAACATGCTGGTCGTCATCGACTTGACGCGGATCTTCACGTTCCAGTCGGGCTCCCACGGGATCTTCGGATCCGTCGGGCGCGGCGGATAGGCCATGTTGACTTCGGTGCCGTAGGCGATCGCGCGCAGCATCCCCTGCGCGGCGGCTTCTTTCGGCACCGCGCACTTCGTCGTGCTCGGGGCGAGCAGCACTTTCTCCTTCAACCATTTGTCGACGGCAGCGTTGGTCTGGTAATCGAACAGGCCGAAGCCACTGTCGGGCAACTCGCTCGAGGTCCAGATCACCAGTGTCGGCTCATCGCCATCGCCCTGCGACCCCATGCTGCCGAGGAAGTAGGCGCGCGCGGTCGGCAGGGCGTTCCACTCGAGGAGCACGTGGCCGCCCTTGTCGGTCTGCGTGAGCTTGATCTCGGGCATGAGGTCCTGCGCGGCGGCAATTCCGAACTGGAAGCTCTCGGGCACGCCTTGGCCGGTGAACGAATGCTGCCCCACCAGCGAGGCGCCGGCGGGGAGCGCGCGCTTGTCGGTCTTGCTCGGCCAGATGGGCCGCCCGGCGGCGGCATGCGTGCCACGCTGCGTGGCGCGACGGGACTCCATGAACTTGCCGAATTCGGCGAGCGTGGCGGTCTCGAGGTTCAGGACCTTGGGCTGGCCCGGACGGACGGTCTCCGAGCATCCCCAGTACAGGAGGAACTTGCCCTTCGGCGGTTCGTAGTCCATCGGCGCCGGCTCGTCCTCGACGTCAGTGCGCGGCGCGGGCTTCGGCTTCTCGGGCGTCTGCAGCGTGAGGGTGGGGGCAAGCCCGGTCGCGTCGGGCACGCCCTGCAGCGCCTCGGCGAGGTTCGGGTTGCGGCTCGTGTAGAGCGTGACGTCCATCCAGCGCCCCGCGATCCCTGTCTGCGTGTAGCCGAACTCGGCCTTGGCGTTCTTGCCGCCGCCCATCAACGCGCCGAGCGTGGCGTTCATCATGCCGCCACCCCCGGGGCCCATGCCGCCCATCGGTAATCCCGAGAACGTCGCCACGTCGATCCAAGCCTGGGCCACCGGTGGCTTGACGACCTGCTTGGGAGGCGTCTGGGCCAAGGCCGCCGAGCAGGCGGCGGTGACGGCGAATGCGACGACCGCGTTGCGACGATCGGTGGTGGTCGACATGGTGAGCCCCCCTTCGTGATACGGCACATTCTCTCGCCACGTCGGGGCGGAGTAAATGCGCGCCGAAGACCATGAAAAGCCCCCGGCCGGTTGCGGCCGGGGGCACTTGATGGTGGAGGCGGCGGGAATCGAACCCGCGTCCGCAAGCCCTACGTTCCAGGACCTACATGCTTAGCCGTCTCTTTGTTTCTCGTCGGACGCTACCCGAGCGGCAGGGAAGACGTACGACCAGCTCAGGAACGTTTTAGCGGGCCGGCCCTCAGCACACCGGAACCGCGATCCTGTGAGCGCGTCCCCCGAATCTGGATGCACAGGCACATGCCAGGCGGAGGTTAGGCGGGATTAAGCCGCCAGAGCGTAGTTGTCGTCGTTGGCAACTATAGGTTTGCAAGCGGTTTTACGAGGAACCTTGCACCTCGGCATGCACCTGAAGTTTCGCGACCCACGTCGAAACCGGTCGCCCCCAGATGGACGACCCTAGTGTAGGGCCGCGCGCCTCGAATGCAAGGCGACGAGGCCGCGGCCGGCCCGGTTCCGGCCGTTGAGTCATCGTGCCTGGGCCAGTAGGCTTGGCACGGGGGGAGGGCTCGCCGTCCGCGGCGCGCCGTCTTCCCGCCGTGGGGCAGCCCGCACGGCTGCCAGGTGCAGGAGCGTCACCCCAACAGGAGCGGGCAATCCCATGAACACGAAGATGCGTCTGCTTTCCCTTTCGTCCGGAGCCACCGTCGTGCTGGCGACGTTGATCGCCGCGCCGGCGAGCGCCGAGGGCCTGAAGGCTACGGCCGAGATGAAGGGTTGCACCAACCCGGCGATCACCGGCACGGCCAGCCTGCTCGAGCAGGTCACGCCGGAGGGCGTGAAGGAAGTCGCCGTCGAACTGACCATGCGGGGACTGAGCGACGGCAAGCACGCCGTGCACATCCACGAGGTGGCTGCTTGCGAGCCGTGTGCCGCCGCGGGCGGTCACCACGACCCGGGCCCGTTCGGCCAGCCGCGGCCCGACAGCGCGACCGACGACCATCCCGCGCACGACATCAACCATCCGTTCCACATGGGCGATTTGATCAACATCGAAGTCAAGGACGGCGTCGGCTCGATACGGCACACGACCAATCGCGTCACGCTCTCGCCCGGACGGCTCAGCGTATTCGACGACAATGGCAGCTCGATCATCGTGCACACCGAGACCGACACTTACTGCGACCAGGAGTCGGACCTGAAGAAGGGCTGTGCCGGCGGACCACGTGACGCCTGTGGGGTGATCAAACTCGTGCCATAGCCCGTCGCTGCGGCGGTTGCGGCCGGCGGCGATCGCGACGGTGGGCGGCGCTCAGCGGCTGCGCAGCAGCCGCTGCCTCTGCCGCTGCCAGTCGCGATCCTTCTCGGTGGCGCGCTTGTCGTGCGCCTGCTTGCCCTTGGCGAGGCCGATCTCGAGCTTCACCTTGCCGTGCTTCCAGTACAGCTTGAGCGGCACGATCGTGTGACCCTTGCGTTCCGCGGCGCCGATCAGCCGGTCGAGCTCGCGCCGGTGCAGCAGCAGCTTGCGCGTGCGCGTGGGGTCGGCGATCACGTGCGTCGAAGTGGTCTTGAGCGGCGTGACGTGCGCGCCGATGAGCCACGCCTCGCCGTTCTTCACGATCACGTAGCCCTCGGTGATCTGCGCCTTGCCCGCGCGCAGCGACTTCACCTCCCAACCCTGCAGGGCCATGCCCGCCTCGAGGTTCTCCTCGATGAAATACTCGTGCCTCGCACGCTTGTTGAGCGCGATCGGCGGCGGTGCGGCGTCCTTCGACTTGCTGGGAGCGGCCATGGGCTGGAGTCGTGACTGGTCGCGCATTCTAACCGTCCCGCATACACTTGCGCCCGCAAAGGGAACGCCCATGGCCATCCGCGAGATCAAGCGCAGCGCGCTCGTCACCTTCAGCCCGGAACAGATGTTCGACCTGGTGATCGACGTCGAGCGCTATCCGCAGTTCCTGCCGTGGGTGACGGGCGCCGCGCTGCACCAGCGATCGGAACGCGACCTGGTCGCCAGCATGGAGATGAGCCGCAGTGGCGTGAAGGAACGCTTCACGACCCGCAACGAGTTCGAGCGGCCCGCGTTCATGACCATGCAGCTCGTGGACGGCCCGTTCCGCCTGCTCGCGGGCCGCTGGACGTTCAGCCCGATCGGCGCGGCCGGGACGCGCGTCGAGCTCGAGATGCGCTTCGAGTTCGCCAACCCCGTGATCGCCATGCTGTTCGGCAAGTCGTTCGAGCAGAGCTGCGGGCAGCTGATCGACGCCTTCATCGTGCGCGCCCGGCAGGTCCATGCCGGACCGTGAGCCATGGATCGAGGTGGCCTATGCGCTGCCGGACCGCCAGCGCGTCGTGCGGTTGCCGCTGCGCGAGGGCATGACCGCGCTCGACGCGGTGCGGGCGGCCGCGCTCGAGCAGGAGTTCCCGGAACTCGCGCGGCCCGTGCTGGTGCTGGGCATCTACGGGCGGCGCGTCGACGCGACGCAGGCATTGCAGGGCGGCGATCGTGTCGAGATCTATCGGCCGCTCAAGTTCGACCCGCGCGAGGCACGACGCGAGGCCGCGCGCGCCGCGCGGCCGCGTCACGCGGGACGCGCCTAACCCTGCGGCGCCGCTGCGGCGTCGCCGTCGTCCTGATTCTTCCCGGCCTTCCCGTCGTCCGGCGCCGTCCGCACGGGCTCGAGGGTGTCCCGCATCTCGACCCGCACCACCTTGTCGCCCTCGAAGAACACGATGAAGTGGGCCGCATCGATCGCACGGTTGCGGCGACCGTACGCCATGCGATAGACGTAATCCCAGCGGTGAGGGGCGAACGGGTCGGAGACCATCGGCGTGCCGAGCAAGAACCGCACCTGGCTGCGGGTCATGCCCACCTGCACCTGCTCGATGTCCTTCACCGACAGCAGGTTGCCCTGCTGGATGTCGGGCCGGTAAACGCATCCGCTGAGGAGCGCCGCCGCCGCGAGCAGCGCGAATATCAGGGAGCGATGCAGTGCCATGCGTGTTTCCGCGGATTTCAGGTGTCTGGAGTTGCCGGCTGGTGCCGGACATAATGGCCGCGCATGATACTACGAACCGCGCAGGTCGCGCGGACGCTGCAGGACAGGTAGACCGTGGAACCTTCGCAACTGCGCCGTGCCGGCCTGAAGATCACCGTGCCGCGACTCAAGATCCTCGAGATCCTGGCCTCGAGCCAGCCGCGCCACATGAGCGCTGAGGACGTGTACCGACGCCTGCTCGATTCCAACGAGGACATCGGGCTCGCCACCGTGTACCGCGTGCTGACGCAATTCGAGTCCGCCGGGCTCGTGACTCGCCATCACTTCGAGGGCGGCACGGCCGTCTTCGAGCTCAACGAGGGCGAGCACCACGACCACATCGTGTGCACCGACTGCGGCCGGGTCGAGGAGTTCACCGACGACAGCATCGAGGAGAGGCAGCGTGAGATCGCCGCGCGGCTCGGCTTCGAGATCACCGACCACTCGCTGACTTTGCACGGGCGCTGCGTGCGCCCGAACTGCCCGCACCGCGCGAAGCAGTCCTAGCCTTCGGCACGGCGGCCGTCCGGGCCGCCTCCAGCATCTCGCGAGCGTGCTCGCGGGTGCGGGCCGTGATCTCGGCGCCGCCGAGCATGCGCGCAAGTTCTTCGACGCGTTCGTCCGGGCCGAGCGGCTCGAGCGACGTCCGGGTCCGGCCGCCCGTCGTCTGCTTGCGCACGCGCACCTGCTGGTCGGCCTGCGACGCGACCTGCGGCAGGTGCGTGACGCAGAGCACCTGTCCCGACGTCGCGAGCGCGCGCAACTGGCGCCCGACCATCTCGGCGACCGCGCCGCCGACGCCCGCGTCCACCTCGTCGAACACGAGGCAGGGCAGGTGCATGGCGTCGAGCGTGGCGACCTGCAGCGCAAGGCTGATGCGCGACAGTTCGCCGCCCGAAGCCACCTTGGCGAGCGGGCGCGGCGGCTGGCCGGGGTTCGCGCTGACGAGGAATTCGATCTCGTCGGCGCCTTGCTCGCCGACGTCTCCGGCCGGACGCGGCTCGACGCGCGTGACGAACTCGCCTCCAGGCATGCCGAGGCCCTGCATCAGGGCTCCGACGCGCTGGTCCAGCGCGGCGGCGGTGCGCCGTCGCGCCGCGTGGAGTTGTGCAGCGACGCGATCGCGGTCTTCTCGCGCGGCAGCCAGGCGACGCCCCAGCTCGGCCAGGTCGATCGCGCTGGAGCGCAGTGAGGCCAGTTCCTCTTCCAGTTGCTTTCGCAATGCCGGCAATTGCTCGACGTCGCAGCGGTGCTTGCGGGCCGCTGCTTCGAGCGCCGCGAGGCGCGCCTCGACCCACTCCTGCCGCGCGGGGTCGGCTTCGAGCCCGTCCGCATAGCGGCGCAGCCCGGCGACCGCCTCGCGGCACGCGATGGCGGCTTCGTCGAGCAGCCGCTCGGTGTCGGCAAGCGCGGGGTCCAGCGCGACGAGCTGGCGCATCAGGCTCTGCCCACGCCCGAGCGCCGCGGCGACGTCGCCCCCTTCGCCGGCCAGCAGGCCCTCGACTTGCGCGGTTCCCTCCGCCAGCCGACCGAGCGCGGCCATTCGGCGCCGCTCGTCCCCGAGGTGACGCGGCTCGTCCGGTTTCGGGTCGAGTGCCTCGAGTTCGGCGACGTAGTGCTCGAGCAGGTCGAGGCGGGCCTCGCGATCCCGCCCGCGTTGCTCGAACGCCTGCCGTTCGAGTTCGAGCTCGCGCCAGCGCCGGAACGCCGTGCGCATGGCGGCGCGTTCCGCCTGCAGACGGCCGCTGTCGTCGACCAGGTCGCGCTGGTAGCTGCGCCGGGCGAGCGACTGGAACTCGAGCTGGCCGTGCACGTCGACCAGCAATTCACCGAGCGCGCGCAGCGCCTGCACCGGCATCGCCTGGCCGTTCACGTACGCGCGGCTGCGGCCATCGGTGCTGACGCTGCGGCGCAGCAGTACCTCGCCTTCGTGCGCCACCTGCTGCTCCTCGAGCCACGCCAGCGCGGCCGCGTTGCCGGTCACGACGAAGGCGGCGGTGACCTCGGCTCGTTCAGCCCCGTGGCGGACCGCCCCGCTGTCGGCGCGCGCGCCGACGGCGAGCAGCAGCGCGTCGACCAGGATCGACTTGCCGGCACCGGTCTCGCCGGTGAGCACGGTGAAGCCGCGGTGCAGTTCGAGCTCCACGGCCTCGACGATCGCGAAGTCGCGAATCTGCAGGTGGGTGAGCATAACGGGGAGCGGTCAGCCGCCGGGCGATTGGCCGGCACGCCCGCCGCGGCCCCAGTGCAACTTGGAGCGCAGGATGCGGTAGTAGTCGTGGTCCGGAGGGTGCAGCAGGGTCGCTTCGATCGCGGCGCGGCAGACCCTCAGGCGTTCGCCGGGCTCGAGCTCGCTCAGGACCATGCCGTCGCACACGACGTGGGCGCGTGCCTCGAAACGGTCGGCGAGCTCGATCTCCACGATGCTGTCCGCGCCGACCACGATCGGCCGATCGGAAAGCGTGTGCGGGCAGATCGGGACCAGGACGATCGCGGCCAGGTTCGGGTGCACGATCGGGCCGCCGCACGACAGCGCGTAGGCGGTCGAGCCCGTCGAGGTGGAGACGATGAAACCGTCGCCGCCGTGCGTGTTGACGTAAGTGCCGTCCACCCAAGTGCGCAGGTCGAGCATGCGCCCGGTCTCGCGCTTGGCGACGACGATGTCGTTGAGCGCCAGCGCCGCAGCCTGCCGGCCATCGAACTGCACCTTGGCTTCGAGCAGCATGCGCGTCTCGGGGAGGCAGCGGCCCTCCAGCGCGTCGTCCACGCTCTCGAGCATGCGGTCCGGGCCGACGTCGGCGAGGAAGCCAAGCCGGCCGCGGTTGATGCCGAGCACGGGTACGCCCTCGGCGGCCGCCATGCGCGCGGCATGGAGCATGGTGCCGTCGCCACCCACGGCGACGAGCAGGTCGGCCCCCTTGGCCAGCTCGCCCTCCGGTCTGCGTGTGACCGGCAGCAGGCCGAAATCGATCTCGACAGCGTCGGCCGCGAGGACGTGGCGGCCGCGTTCGAGCAGGTGCGCGGCGAGGGACAGCATGGCGTCACCGACCCGTGGATCGGAAGCGCGCCCGGCGAGGGCGACGGTGGAAAATGCGACGTTGCCGGTGCTCATTCTCCCGCGTCTTTTAGCACGCTGGCATTGCGCCAAGCCAGCCGGCAATCGTGCGCGAACGCGTCGATTCGCCGGCCTTGACTTCCGCGAAACCGCGTTGCTAGCTTGCGGACGATCCGGGGAAAATCCCGCCACGGCGCGGGAATTGCGGAGGCGAATGGCGCGCGAGACGGCCGACGACGTGCTCAACGACCGGGCCCAGCACCTGCTCAGGGTCCTCGTCGAGAGCTATATCCGCGAAGGCCAGCCGGTCGGGTCGCGCACGCTGTCGCGCGATTCCGGGCTCAACCTGAGCGCGGCCACGGTGCGCAATGTCATGGCCGACCTCGAGGAGTACGGCTTCGTCACTTCGCCGCACACCTCGGCGGGCCGCGTGCCCACCGACAAGGGTTACCGCTTCTTCGTCGACACGTTGCTGCGCCAGCGGCGTGCGGAGGGCGTGGAGCACGTGATCGACGAGCTCAGGCGCCGCCTGGAGGACGAGCACGATCGTGACCCGAAGGCGCTGGTGTCCGTCGCCTCGCAGGTGCTGTCGTCGATCACCCACCTCGCAGGCGTCGTGACCATCCCGCGCCAGCCGCACCAGTCCCTGAGCCAGATCGAGTTCCTGCCGCTCTCCGACAATCGCGTGCTCGCGGTCATGGTCGTGAACGGCCGCGACGTGCAGAACCGCATCGTGCAGCTCGAGCGACATTACACCGCCGAGGAACTGCGCCGCGCCGCCAATTTCCTCAACCAGCAGTTCGCGGGCAAGGAACTGCGCACCGTCCGCGACGACCTGGTGAGCGAGCTCGCGCAGACCCGGGAGCGGCTCAACCAGCTGATGGTCGACGCCATCACCGTCGCGCAGCAGATGCTGGGCGAGGGCGACCGGGGCGAGCCCGAGTACGTGATCGCCGGCGAGACCAACCTGATGGAGTTTGCCGAGCTGTCGAACGTCGACAAGCTGCGGCGCCTGTTCGAGGCGTTCACCGCCAGGCGCGACATCCTCAACCTGCTCGACCTGAGCCTCAAGGCTGAGGGCGTGCAGATCTTCATCGGGCAGGAATCCGGCTACCAGATCCTCGACGACTGCAGCCTCGTCACGGCGCCGTACGCGCTCGACAACGAGACCGTCGGCGTGCTCGGCGTGATCGGTCCCACGCGCATGGCGTACGAGCGGGTGATTCCCATCGTCGACGTCACCGCCCGGCTGCTCGGTTCCGCCTTGAATTCGCGCCGCTAGGCCCGATATCCCGCCACAGTGCCTCCCCGCAGGCCCTCGTTGCCGCGGCGGAGCGGACTTTCCTTGACCCCAGGCACGGTGACATGACCCATCCATCCGAGACCGACGGCCCGATCCAGGAGGCCCCTGCCGAGGCGGCCGCCGCGACGAGTCCCGGCACGCTGGAGGCCGAGCTGGCCGAGGCGCGTGCGCGGGCCGACGAACACTGGACCAGCTACCTGCGCGCCGTCGCCGAGACCGACAACGTCCGCAAGCGGGCCCAGCGCGACGTGGAGGCCGCCAGCCGCTACGCCATCGAGCGCTTCGCTGCCGAGCTGCTCGAAGTGCGCGACAGCCTCGAGCTCGGCGTCGCCGCCGGGGCCTCGGCCGAGCCCGCCCGCCTGGTGGAGGGGATGGAGGCGACCCTGCGGTTGCTCAACAAGGCCTTCGAGAAGTCGGGCCTCGCCGTGGTCGATCCGGCCGGCCAGCCCTTCAGCCCCGAGTTCCACGAGGCCATGGCCACCCAGCCGTCGGCCGACCAGCCGCCCGGCACGGTGCTGGCCGTGGTGCAGAAGGGCTACCTGTTGAACGGCCGCCTGCTGCGCCCCGCGCGGGTGCTCGTGGCCCGCGAGGCCGACCCGCCGGCCAACTGACTTGAATCCCCCGGCGCCGGCCCCCAAGTAGCCGGGCATCGAATTCCTGATTGGACGGAGCCCCTTCCATGGCAAGAGTCATCGGCATCGACCTCGGCACCACCAACTCCTGCGTCGCGATCATGGACGGCGGCAAGCCGCGCGTGATCGAGAACAGCGAGGGCGACCGCACGACCCCCTCGATCGTCGCCTTCACCAAGGACGACGAGGTGCTGGTCGGCCAGTCGGCCAAACGCCAGGCGGTCACCAACCCGCAGAACACCCTGTACGCGATCAAGCGCCTGATCGGCCGCCGCTACGACGACAAGGTCGTGCAGAAGGACGTCGACATGGT
>Ga0114938_1001455_pt1 | contig 15974 bp, 13 predicted proteins | sample AshMeaBigSpring_FD_88675 | JGI IMG/M metagenome (GOLD analysis project Ga0114938, IMG submission 88675) | Groundwater microbial communities from Big Spring, Nevada to study Microbial Dark Matter (Phase II) - Ash Meadows Big Spring | ecosystem: Environmental > Aquatic > Deep subsurface >...
TTAAGAACTGGAAATACTGATAAGCATGAAAGAACAGTACAACTGAATTTATTTTCTGGTTTAGAATTAATGTTAGAAGGCCCATTAAGTAAACAAAAAAATGGAGCATCTTACATGATTGGTTATCGCTATTCATTTGTTCAAATAGGTCAAAGTTTAGGAATTAATGTAGGTACAAGTGCTGTTCCTAAATACCAAGATTGGGTATACAATATTCAATTCGCAAAATCCAAAGCAGGTAAGTTTAGCTTGTTTGGCATGGGTGGAATAAGCAGTATTAATTTTGTTGGAAAAGATACCGATACAACAGATTTTTATAGTAGAACAGATCAAGATGCAGATGTAAAAAGCAATCTATTTGTTTTTGGAGCAAAACACACCATTGATGTTGGAAAAAAATCGTTTATTAGAACGGTAGTTTCTTATGCATCTGTTAAAAGCGAATTCGATCAATACCAATATCCTTTACCATTAACGTACACCAACAGATGGCTCACTGTTACTTCTCGTAATCAAAACAATACGCTTCGTTTTTCATCTTTTATCAATACAAAAATAAATGCTAAACTCAGTTGGAGAAATGGAGTTGTAGCAGAAGCATTTCAAACAAAATCGAATGTTTTATCAAGAGAAGGTGGAACAAATGTAGATGCTTTTAAAGTAGAACAAGATTATAACGGAAACAGTACACTTTTGCAGGCTTTTAGTCAGTTCAAACTAAAACCAATCAACCAACTATCTATTACAGGTGGCTTACATGGAATGTATTATACGTTTAATAAAAAATCAATTGTAGAGCCACGTTTAGGCATTAGTTATCAACTTAATAATAGCAATACTATTCTTTTTAATTATGGTTTGCATGCACAATTACAACCATTGCCTGTGTATTTGTTTCAAGCCACTAATTCACTTGGATTTACAGATAAAACCAATAGAGATTTAGACTTTACAAAAGCCCATCACTTTGTATTAGGCTATGAAATAAGAGCCCAAAACAATTGGCGTTATAAAACAGAAGTGTACTATCAGCATTTGTTCGATGTTCCTGTAGAACGTTTTCAATCTGGTTTTAGTATGTTAAATGCAGGTGCAGATTTTACTTTTCCAGAAAAAGCCGGATTGGTAAACAACGGTACAGGTAGAAATTATGGAATTGAATTAACCATCGAGAAATTTTTAACCAAAGGGTTTTATGTACTTACCACAGGTTCTATTTTTCAATCAAAATACAAAGGAAGCGATGGCATAGAAAGAAACTCAACATTCAACTATGGCTATGCAGCCAATTTACTTGCAGGAAAAGAATGGAAAACGGGTAAAAATGGAAAAAATGCTTTCACGTTTGATGTGAAACTAACAACACTTGGAGGAAGATATGCAACACCTGTAAACTTAACAGCTTCAATTGCAGCAAACAGAGAAATTTTAAATGAAAACAATTACAATGGCGAGCAACTAAAAGGATACTTTAGATTAGATACCAAATTTGGTATTCGAGTAAACAGTAGCAAAAAGAAAAGAAGCCAGATTTTTTATCTCGATTTTCAAAATGTTACCAACCAAAAGAACATTTTCTTAAGAAGATACAATGCTGAAAGAAAACAAGTAGGAGAGGTAAACCAAATTGGCTTTTTCCCAGATTTATTATACCGAATTCAGTTTTAGTAACATACAATACAACCAATAAATTCGAATATTGAAGTCTTAAAGAATACTTATTTATGAAGGAATGGATAATGCAATTAATGCAAAGAAATGCATTGCTATTTTGGTATGGTACTTTATGTATAATAGCAGGTTTTATATGTAGTATACTGATAAAAACTACTACTATTCAGGTAAACAATATTAGTGCTTGGTTGAAACCGATGAAATTCTTTTTTAGTGTAGCAATTTTTTGTTTTACAATGGCTTGGTTAATGTATGAATTGCCAACAATAAATGTTAATGCATTTAGTATAATGGTGGTATTGGTAATGACTTTAGAATTAGTTGTCATCACTTGGCAAGCAGCTAATGGACGATTATCGCATTTTAATGTGTCTACACCTTTATATGCTAGCTTGTTTACAATAATGGGAATTGCAATTTCTATACTTACTTTATGGACAGGTTTTATTGGTTTTCAGTTTTGTATTTCTGATACTTCACATATAGAGAAAGGATATTTATGGGGAATTCGTTTGGGTATTTTATTATTTGTAATTTTTTCTTTTGAAGGTGGAATTATGGGGGTAAAATTAGCACATACTGTTGGTGCAGCTGATGGCTCTGATGGTATTGCAATTGTAAATTGGAGTAAACATTTTGGTGATTTAAGAATAGCTCACTTCTTTGGTATACATGCTTTACAATTATTGCCCATTATAGGATTTTACATATTAAAACAACCAAGCACCATCATCTCTTTTTCAGTTGTTTACGCAGCTTTGGTAACATTTTTTTTAGTACAAGCTTTAAAAGGATTACCTATCTTCAAGTAGCAGATTGATTGAGTTATTCTATAAAACAAAAACGTTGTAAGTTTTAGTGCTTACAACGTTTTTGTTAATTTATTCCCATTCTATAGTTGCAGGAGGTTTACTACTAATGTCGTAAACAACACGATTAATACCTCTTACATTGTTAATGATTTCGTTCGAAATATTGGCTAGAAAATCATAAGGTAAATGAGCCCAATCGGCTGTCATTCCATCTACACTTGTTACTGCTCTTAATGCAACGGTGTATTCGTAAGTTCTTTCATCTCCCATTACTCCCACACTTTTTACAGGTAACAAAATAGTACCAGCTTGCCATACTTTATTATATAGTTCGGTATCTTTTAGTGCTTTTGTATACAAGGCATCTGCATCTTGTAGCAATTTTACTTTTTCTGCAGTAACTTCTCCTAAAATTCTAATTGCCAAACCTGGTCCAGGAAAAGGATGACGATACAATAAATCGTAAGGAATGCCTAATTCTAAACCTACTTTTCTTACCTCGTCTTTAAATAATGAACGCAATGGTTCTACCAATTTTAAGTTCATTTTTTCTGGTAAACCGCCTACATTGTGATGCGATTTAATAGTTACAGAAGGACCATGTACACTAGCACTTTCTATAACATCAGGATAAATAGTACCTTGACCAAGAAATGTAGCTCCTTCAACTTTTGCGGCTTCTTGCTGAAATACATCAATGAATAATTTGCCAATTGTTTTTCTTTTCTCCTCAGGATCTGATTTGCCTTTCAATGCATCATAAAACAATTGTTTCGCATCAATGCCTGTTACATTCAAATCTAATTGCTTGTAAATGTCTAAAACTTGCTCAAACTCATTTTTACGTAAAACACCGTTATCTACAAAAATGCCATATAAGTTTTTACCAATTGCTTTGCTTACCAATGTTGCAGCCACAGTACTATCTACACCACCACTTAATGCCATAATTATTTTAGCATCGCCAATTTGGGCTTTTAGTTGCTCAACTGTTTCATGCACAAAAGAAGCAGGCGTCCAATCTTGTTTGCAACCACAAATTTTTAATAAGAAATTTTGAATAATGGTTTTTCCTTCGGTAGAATGATATACTTCTGGATGAAATTGTAAGCCGTATAATGGAAATCCAATTCCATCATTTTTTTTAAAAGCCGCAACAGGAATACTTTCTGTAACTGCTAACACTTCAAAGTTTTCTGGTAAGGCAACAATGCTATCGCTATGGCTCATCCAAACCTGTGTATGTTGGCTAACGCCTTCTAACAATACATCGTTTTTTTGTGTATCTAAAATGGCTCTTCCGTATTCTCTTTTATTGCTTTTATCTACTTTTCCTCCAAACTCTTTGGCTGTTAATTGTGCACCATAACAAACACCCAATACTGGTACTTTAGCAGCAATTGCAGGTATATCTGTGGTGGGATATTCAGCATCATTTACACTACAAGGAGATCCACTTAAAATAACACCTTTTAACAGTGGGTCTATTTCAAAATGCTTGTTAAATGGAATAATTTCACAGTAAATATTTGCCTCTCTTACACAACGAGCTATTAATTGAGTAAACTGGCTTCCAAAATCTAGAATAAGTATTTTTTCGGTCATGCGGCAAAAGTAACGAAGTTGAAGGAATGGGCTATTTGAAAAGAATAATTTGTATATATTGTTTAATTTTTTATATCATTTGTAAACTGAGTGTTTTGGCTGTCTTATTGTTAATTTTTAAATATTTTATTAGTGCTACTTATTTAAATCTGTTATTTATCATGTTCATTTATCTAAACATTACTTTACCTTAGCGGCTCCAAACACAATTGATTAAAATTAAATTACATTTATTATGGTTAAGGTAGCAATTAATGGATTCGGTCGTATTGGCCGTTTAGTATATCGTCAAATCTTCAATTTAGAAGGAATAGAAGTAGTAGCTATTAACGATCTTACAAGTCCAGCAGTTTTGGCACATTTGTTAAAGTACGATAGTGCTCAAGGTCGTTTTAATGCAGAAGTTTCTGCAACAGAAGGAGCAATTTTGGTAAATGGTCATGAAGTAAAAATTTATGCACAAAAAGATCCTGCACAAATTCCTTGGGGTCAACATGGTGTTGATGTAGTTATCGAAAGCACTGGATTTTTTACAGATAAAGCAAAAGCTGAATTACATATTGCAGCAGGTGCAAAACGTGTAGTAATTTCTGCACCAGCAACTGGTGAAATGAAAACAGTTGTATTTAATGTAAACCACGAAATTTTAGATGGTACTGAAACGGTAATTAGTGGTGCTTCTTGTACAACAAACTGTTTAGCTCCAATGGCTCAAGCATTGAACAATGCATTTACTATTGAAGCAGGAAGTATGACTACTATTCATGCTTACACAAACGATCAAAACACTTTAGATGCTCCACATGCAAAAGGAGATTTACGTAGAGCAAGAGCAGCAGCAGCGAACATTGTTCCAAACAGTACAGGTGCTGCAAAAGCAATTGGATTGGTATTGCCAGAATTAAAAGGAAAATTAGATGGTAGTGCACAACGTGTTCCTGTAATCACTGGTTCTGTAACAGAATTAACAGCTATAGTTGCTAAAAAAGTAACTGTAGATGAGGTAAATGCAGTAATGAAAGCAGCAAGCAACGAAAGCTTCGGTTACACAGAAGATGAAATTGTAAGTAGCGATGTTGTAGGTATTACTTACGGTTCATTATTCGATGCTTCACAAACTAAAGTAATTACTGTTGGTGACAAACAATTGGTGAAAGTAGTAAGCTGGTACGATAATGAAATGAGTTATGTAAGCCAATTGGTACGTACAGTAAAATATTTTGCTGGTTTAATTAGCAAATAATTTTGTGATGAATTATAGCAGAAAAATACCATTAAAACAGTTACAACAAATTTGTATTAACTAGTATAAAGGCAAAGCCGTAGAATTATTTCTGCGGCTTTTGTTTTATATTCGAAAAAATTATTCCATATATCCAATTTTCTTAAAATAATCACAAACAAACAAATATGAGCAAGTTTTCAAATCACAATTTTGCAGGGCAAAAAGCATTAATTCGGGTAGATTTTAATGTGCCTTTAGATAAGCAAACATTAGCAATTACAGACGATAATAGAATGAGAGCAGCTATTCCAACCATTAAAAAAATAGTAGCAGATGGTGGTAGTGTAATCTTAATGAGCCATTTAGGCAGACCAAAAGGTGGACCAGAAGAAAAATATTCGTTAAAGCACATTGTAATGCATTTAAGCGAATTATTAGATGGTGTTGATGTACAATTTGCTGATGATTGTATTGGTAATGCAGCTATTGAACTTTCTGCAGCTTTACAACCAGGCGAAGTATTGTTACTAGAAAATTTACGATTTTACCCAGAAGAAGAAAAAGGTGATGAAGCATTTGCAGAAAAACTAGCTAAACTCGGTGATGTATATGTAAACGATGCTTTTGGTACCGCACACAGAGCCCATGCAAGTACAGCCGTAATTGCTAAATATTTTGATGCAGATAAAAAAATGTTTGGTTTATTAATGAATGGTGAAGTTGCTAGTGCAGAAAAAGTAATGCATGAAAGTGAAAAACCATTTACCGCTATTATTGGTGGAGCAAAGGTTTCTGATAAAATTTTGATCATAGAAAATTTATTAGAAAGAGCTACTGATATCATTATTGGAGGTGGAATGGCTTATACCTTTATGAAAGCTCAAGGAGGAAATATTGGTAAAAGTTTATGCGAAGAAGATCGTTTAGAAACAGCTAATCAATTGTTAAAAAAAGCAGCTGAGAAAGGTGTGAATATTCATTTGCCAAGCGATAGTACCATTGCTGATAATTTTTCTGCCGATGCAAATACATCAACAGCCCCAAGTAATCAAGTGCCAGATGGTTGGATGGGTTTAGATATTGGGCCAATGGCTTGTGAGCAATTTGTTAATGTTATACATCGCTCTAAAACCATTTTATGGAATGGTCCAATGGGCGTTTTTGAAATGCAAAAATTTCAACACGGAACAAAATCTGTAGCTATTGCTATTGCTGAGGCTACTGCTAAAGGAGCATTTAGCCTTGTTGGTGGAGGTGATAGTGTAGCAGCAGTTAATCAATTTGGTTTTGCAGATAAAGTGAGTTATGTAAGCACAGGTGGTGGTGCAATGTTAGAATACTTTGAAGGAAAATCTTTACCCGGTATTGCTGCAATTCAAGAATAAATGATTTATTCAAAATCATAAAAAGCCAATTTAATATTCTTAAATTGGCTTTTTTAATTTAAAACCATTTAAACATGAAACCAACCATTACAATACATTATTGTCCCAAATGCAATTGGCTATTAAGAGCTGCATATATGGCTCAAGAGTTTCTTACAACATTTAACGACGATGTGCAAGGTGTTATGTTACAACCAAGCGATATGAATGGAAGGTTTACAGTTTTGGTAGATCATCAAATAGTTTTTGATAGAAAACAATTTGGCGGCTTTATAGAAACTAAACAAATGAAACAATTGGTAAGAGATCAAGTGAATCCTACAAAAAATTTAGGTCATGCCGACAAAACTATTAGTGATAAAATATAAACTGTCATTCCGTCAAAATTATAATTGGTACTTGGTTTGCTATATCTTTAAAACGTAAAACAAAAAAACATGAACACAAAAACAATTACGCTAATAGTTATAGGAGCGTTATTACTTTTATTAGGTGGCTGTGGTTGTAACAGTTACAATGGTTTAGTAACAGGAGATCAAGATGTTAAAAAAGTTTGGAGTAATGTAGAAACAAACTACCAACGTCGTACAGATTTGTACAATAGTGTAATTAAAACTATTGAAGGTTCTGCAAACTTCGAAAAATCTACACTTAGAGATGTTATGGCTGCAAGAGCTAGTGCAACTCAAGTAAAAGTAGATATCAATGATCCAGAGTCTTTGGCAAAATACCAAGCAGCTCAAGGTCAATTACAAAGTGCTTTTGGTAGGTTAATGGCTGTTGCTGAAGCTTATCCTGATTTAAAAACAACAAAAGCTTTCCAAGACTTTCAAACTCAAATTGAAGGAACTGAAAATAGAATTAACGTAGCTCGTAGAGATTATAATGCTAGTGTGGAATCGTACAATTTAAAAGTGGTTCGTTTCCCTAATAACATTTTTGCAAATATCTTCAACTTTAAAGAGAAGGCATTTTATAAAGCAGATGCAGGAAGCGAAAAAGCACCAGATATTCAATTCAATATTAAGTAATTCATTTACATGTTTAAATGGTATAGGAAAAAAGCAGTTGATTATTTTTCTCCGAATGAAAAAGACACCATTGTTACGGCTATAAAAAATGCCGAACAACGTACAAGCGGAGAAATAAGAGTATATATCGAAAGTAAATGTCGGTTTGTAAATGCTTTAGATAGAGCCATCGAATTATTCGATGGCTTAAATATGTATAATACACAAGAACGAAACGCTGTCTTAGTTTATATTGCTATGAAAGATAGGCAGTTAGCTGTATTTGCAGATGATGGTATTTATAAAAAAATGGGAAGCGAATTTTGGAACGAACAAGTAAAACGGATGCTTCATCATTTCAATAGAAACGATTATGCCGATGGAATTGCTAGCATTGTAACATCTATCGGTGAAGCATTGCACCAGCATTTTCCTTACGATAAGGTTTCAGATACCAACGAATTGTCCGATGATATTGTGTTTGGCAACTAAACACAAGTTTTTATAACTTCTACAGAACGCATCATATTTATCGAATGAAGCAATTCTTACTTATATTATTCATGTTTATTGGGCTTATGCAATTGCAAGCTCAAAAAATTTTACCCCAATCTAATCCTCCTCAATTGGTGAATGATTTTGCTGGCGTTTTGTCAGCAGAACAAAAACAAATTTTAGAGGCGAAATTAGTTGCATTAGACAACAACTCTTCTAATCAAATTGCAATCATATCTGTTAAAAGTCTCAATAATGAAGTAATAGAAGAAGTTGCAGAAGCTACTTTTAGTAGTTGGAAAATTGGTAATAAAAAAATCAACAATGGTATACTCATTATTTTTTCTCTTCAAGAAAAAAAAATTTGGATAGAAATAGGTTATGGATTAGAAGGTGCAATCACCGATGTGTTTACAAAAGACATCATAAACACCTATATTAAACCAAACTTTAAAACGGGTAATTACTACAGAGGATTAGATTTAGCAATTGATAATCTTTCCAAAGCAGCAGTTGGTGAATACAATGTTAAACGAACCAAATCTTCCAAAAAAGATGGAAATAGCTGGATCATTTTTGTGGTTATTCTGTTCATTGTTATTCTAATTGTTGGTGGAGGAAGAGGTGGTGGTGGTAGAAATCGAAGAAGCAGTGGGTTAGATTTATTAACTCCTTTACTATTTAGTGGAAGTGGTTTTGGAGGAGGCGGAAGTTTTGGAGGTGGAAGCAACGATAGTGGTGGATTTGGCGGATTTGGTGGTGGTGATAGTGGAGGTGGAGGTGCAGGTGGAGATTGGTAATTTTTATTGAATCATCGTTATATAATTAAATAAAATGAAAAGAAAATTTTTAGTAGTAGCTGCATTTTTATTAGCATTTTTTGTAGATGCTCAGGTGACTTTGCCTGTTGGCAAAAAAATACAATTGGTAACTACTCAAAAAATTACCAATACTACTTCAGCAATGGGACAAGATGTTGAAATATTAATTAATGGAACCACTACTACAGCTGCTGAGGTCAAATTGGTAGATAATAAATCTGTCACATTTTCAGCAACCATCAAAAAAATTACAGGTTCTTTTAGTGGTATGGGACAAGAACAGAAGTTTGATTCTGACGATAAAGATGCAGCTAATAATCCAATGATTGCACCTATGCTGAAATCTTTAAACAAGTCAGAAGATGTCGTTATTAGTCTTGATAAAAAAAGTACAGCTAATAATAATTCACCTGTTAATATGGAAAATAGCTTGGCTTTAACAATGCAAGATATTCTTTTACCTAACGAGGCTGAGGGTAAAGCCGAATTATTTAAATGGACATCTGAGTATACTTCAAAAGAAGGTGCAAAATCTGCAACCATTTATACTATTACTAAACTAACAAGTAGTGAAGTTGAAATTACAGTAAATGAAACTGCAAACATTGTTGGTAATGTTCAACAAATGGGAATGGATGTAAAACAAAACTTAACAGGTTCCAAAACATCCGTTCTTTTATACGATGCATCAACGAAGTTACTTAAAGCTAGTGCTCAAAAATTTGATTTTTCTGGAACAATGGAAGTAATGGGAATGAATGCACCTATGAAAATTAGTGGTACTGTAACAACTACTGTTCAATAATTATTAGTACTTAATTCGTATATACTAAAATGGCGGTATCTGAAGTGATACCGCCATTTCTATTTTTCGTTAAATACGCTTTCTCTTTCTACAATTTAATATTGAATGCTAGCATAAAATTGGTTCCTGCCATTGGATAAAAGTAGTTTTCAGTAGTTAAAGATCCATCATAAATATAACTAAACGTGTATCCATTGGGCTCATATTGCTCATTAAATACATTGTTTAACTGAAAAATTACACTACAATTCTTCAGTTTTTTTGAACCTAGGCTTTGAATAATTCTAAGGTCTTGCGTGTAAAAACTATTTAAACTTCTTGCTTTATTCTCTGTGTTATCTAGGTATTGTCTACCCACATATTTACCCAATAAGCTAATTTCTGTTTGTCTAAATGGTAAAATGTTTATAGTATACCCACTTATTACGGATGGTGCAAATGCAATGTCTTTATTTCTATGATTAATCGCTTGTTGACCTATGAAATCAAAATTGGCATTGTATCTATCTATAAACTCGGTAAAGGCTTTTATTTTATTTCTACTCACCGTTAGATTGCCACTAATATTTATCAACTTGTTTATTACGTAGCTACCTTGTAGTTCAATACCCATTCTATAACTGTTTGGTATATTCACCCTTGTATATGCACCAACATCGTTAACTTGTCCAGTTAATACAAGCTGGTTTTTGTATTGCATGTGGTAAAAATTAATGCCGTATTGATACTTGCTATTCTTTCTACTAAATCCTAATTCAATGTTGTTTAGTCTTTCAGACTTTGGTTGGTTTGTTGTTCCTGCTTCAAAATCGTTTCTGTTTGGTTCTTTATTTCCAATAGCATAACTAGCATACAATTGCAAATCGTTTACAGTATATGTAACACCAATTTTTGGATTAATAAAATTGAATTTTCTATCAATCCTTAAGTTTTTGTTGTCTCTAAATCCATTCATTTCATGTCGGACAAATCGATATTGTAAATCTGTAAAAAGATCTACATTTTTAACCAATTTTGTTTCCCATTTTAAATAAGTATTGAAGTCTTTTTTAATGGCAGGTGTATTGTACCATTCGTAATCTTTTTCTATTCCTGTTTTTGCCCATATTACTTTTCCAAAATGTCCACCTTCATAAGTGCTCCAACCACCTCCAAGCGTTAGTTGTTGTTGTTTGTTTTTGTATTGAATAGAAAAAATTTGGCCATAAAATTTATTCTTCAGCCATAATTGTCTTACTAAATCAGTACTTGTGATAGTAGTGTTACCAATTTGTACATTGGGTAAATTGTACGAAGAAAAAGAAGCGTCTGCTTTGTACTGTTCATAATAGCCAGCACCTGTAGTATAATATGCAGCAGTATTTAAAGATAATTTTTGATTAAATGAATGATTGAAAAATAATTGATAATGATTTTGTTGATAGTTGTCGGTTTCATTGTTATATGGTTCTCCAGGTTTTTCTGTACCAACAGAGTTGAATGTTCTGTTGGATGTAAGTAAACTTTCAGGCAATCCATTCCATGATTGGTACGTTTTTTCTTTACCATTAAAAATATTGAATCTTAAAGATGATTTTTTATTTAAATATGCAGCTGATAAAGCAAAAGATTGCAAGTTGCTACTAGCTCTATCTACAAAGCCATCACTAGTAATTTTACTCAATCTTGCATCTACAGTAAAGTGGTTGTCAATAAGACCTGTACCAGCTTTTACAGTATGTTTCCAAGTATTAAATGATCCAAACGAATTATTAATTTCACTAAAAGCCTTTTCATTAAATTCATTAGTGCTAAGATTTACAGTTGCTCCAAATGCTCCCGTTCCATTCGATGAGGTACCAACACCTCTTTGTATTTGAATAGAGTTCAACGATGAAGTAAAATCTGGCATATTTACCCAAAATGTACCTTGGCTTTCAGCATCGTTATAAGGTATGCCATTTAGGGTAACATTAATTCTCGTTGCATCAACCCCTCTAATCGTCATATTGGTATATCCAACTCCATTGCCTGCATCAGAATTCACAACTGTAGATGGTGTTTGATTGAGCATAAAAGGCAAATCTTGTGCAACATTCGTTTTAAATAATTGCTCTTTACTTAAATTGGTTTTTGTAAACGGTGCTTTATCACTAGCACGTATCGATTTTACTTCTAGTGGTTGCAGAAAAAATGTACTTCTTTTTAATGAGAATATAAGATTATTGTCTTTTTCTGCATTAATAGAAAAAGTATTGGTAACATATCCAATAGAACTTATGGTAAGAGAATAAACCCCTTTTTTAAGCTTCGATAAGGTAAAATTTCCTTCATCATTTGCAATAATTGTTGCGTTTTCAGTGGTTATGGTAGCTGCTGTAATGGCAGTATTCGTTTCGCTGTCAACAATTTTACCTTTTAAAGTAACTTTCACAGATTGAGCGTTGGAAAATAGGCATACACAAATGGTTGCCATTGTTCCCAATAATTGTTTCATTTTTTTAATTTTAAAATTTTGAAAAAATTTGGGAACAGGGAAAATAAAGTAGCTAAGAGGATAGAACGTTTTACCAAAAAAATTACGCCTTCCCTTCGCAGGCATTACCCTGTTCAGGTTCTACGGGTATTATCTCAGCTTTAAAAAAATGGAGCTCTCATTTTTTTCGGCACCCCGAGGAATTCTGTGCAAAGTAAAAGTGTTTTACTTATACGGTGTTTATTTTTATCATAAAAAATTAATTCTTGCTTACTGTAACATATTTAGCAATAGCTCGTTAAACCTACTGTAAACAATTAAATCATGAAGAAAATATTCTTTTTTTGTGTCTCAATCCTTTCTTTATTCACTGCTGTAGCACAAAACGAAAAGAACATTGTATTTGATGCAAATGCAGAAGTTAGAAATCTTAAAAACTTCACCTCAATTGAAGTGTCAGGAGCAATTGATTTATACTTATCACAAGGAAATGAAGAAGCCGTTGCTGTTAGTGCTTCATCAAACGATGTTATTGAGCGTATTAGAACAGAAGTAAAAGATGGAGTATTGCAAATTTTTTTCGATGGAAAAGGCATCAATTGGAAATCTTGGGGCAACACTAAAATGAAAGCCTACGTTACGTTTAAAAATCTAACTGGCGTAGAAGCAAGTGGGGCTTGTAATGTTAAAACTGCACAAACCATAATTGTTCCATCATTGCGAATAGAAATGTCTGGTGCCAGCGATTTTATGGGTGAAGTAAAAACTACAACTTTAAAAATGGATGCAAGTGGAGCATCAAATATTAGAATAACAGGTACAACAGAAAAATTAATTGTTGATGCAAGCGGTGCTTGTAATATTAAAGCTTACGATTTAAAATCTGATATCTGTAAAATTGAAGCAAGTGGAGCTTCTAATATTAGAGTTCGAGTAAATAAGGAACTAAGTGCTGAGGCAAGTGGTGGAAGTACTATTTATTTTAAAGGAGAAGGATTAATCAGAAATATTGATACTAGCGGTGGAGCTTCTGTAAAAAGAAGAGCAGAAAACGAATAAAATTTGGTAGTTCAAAATAGAACCTCTACATTTGCAATCCAATTAAAATAAGCCGCGAGGTAGAGCAGCGGTAGCTCGTCGGGCTCATAACCCGAAGGTCAGAGGTTCGAACCCTCTCCTCGCAACTGAAAACAAAAGCCTTCAACTGAAGGCTTTTGTTGTTTTAGTACATTTGAAAATAATTTTCTTCCAATCATTTTTTGGATAAACATGAAAGCAGGCTTTGTAAATATTTTTGGTAAACCCAATGCAGGCAAAAGCACTTTGCTGAATGCATTAATGGGCGAAAAGTTGGCTATTGTTTCACCAAAAGTGCAAACAACTAGGCATCGTATTAAGGCTTTTTTAAATAGCCCAAACGAATACCAAATTATTTTTTCAGACACACCTGGTATAATTGAATCGAAGTATAGGTTACATGAAAAAATGATGGGTTCTGTAAAAAGTGCTTTGGAAGACGCTGATTTAGCCTTGTTAATTGTAGATGCAAACGATAATTTCGAAGAATGTGACGCCATTTTTCAATCGCTCAAATTAAGGGTTCCTGCAATTGTAGTGTTAAATAAAATTGATATTGCTAAAAATGGGAAAATTGCAGAAGCAGAAGCTTTTTTTACAAATAAAAAATATTGCAAACAGCTTGTAAAAATTTCGGCATTACAGCAGAATCATTTAAAAAAATTACTTGATGTTATTCTGCAAGATTTACCAGAGGGAGTGCCTTTTTATAGTGAAGAAGATTTAAGCGATTTGCCTACAAAATTTTTTGTGAGTGAAATTATTCGGGAAAAAATTTATGAATTATTTTCCGATGAAATACCTTACCACACTGCTGTTATCATTAACGAGTATAAAGAAAGAGATTTGATAACAAAAATTCAAGCAGATATCATTGTAAATAGAGACACGCAAAAATCGATTATTATAGGAGAGAGGGGAGCGATGATTAAAAAAATTGGTATGCTTGCAAGAAGAGACATTGAAGATTTCATACAACAAAAAATTTTTTTAGAACTGTTTGTTAAGGTAAAACCTAAATGGAGAGATAATGATTTGAAATTGAAAGAATATGGTTATCACTAGCAAAAACTTTTAGTAAAATTTTTACATAGAACACAATTAAATTAATAAAATTATGGCTGGATATACAGTAGCAATTGTAGGAAGACCAAACGTGGGAAAGAGTACTTTGTTTAACCGTTTTTTAGAACAAAGAAAGGCAATTGTAGACGATATGAGTGGGGTTACAAGGGATCGCCAATATGGAGTTGCCGATTGGAATGGAAAGGTATTTAACTTAATTGATACAGGTGGTTTTGTACCCAATAGCGACGATATTTTTGAAACAGAAATACGCAAGCAAGTAAAGGTTGCTATTGAAGAAGCAAATGCCATTATTTTTATGGTAGATGTAGTTACAGGTATTACAGATTTAGATGATGCTATGGCCAACATGCTACGAAAAAGCACAAAGCCAGTTTATGTGGTTGTAAACAAAGTAGATAACAGCAATAGAGAATTAGATGCAACAGAGTTCTATACTTTTGGTTTTGAAAAAATTTACACCATCAGTAGTATTAGTGGTAATGGTACAGGAGAATTGCTAGATGCAATAGCAGAAAAAATTACACCTGAAGATTCTGAAGCAATTTTAGCAGCAACAGAGTTGCCCAAAATATCTATTATTGGTCAGCCAAACGTTGGAAAATCTTCGTTACTGAATGCATTAGTTGGTGAAGAAAGAACAATTGTAAGCAACATTGCTGGTACAACTAGAGATACAATTCATACTCACTATAATCTTTTTCAAAAAGAATTTATTTTAATTGATACTGCAGGACTTAGAAAGAAGACTAAAGAAAAAGAAGACTTAGAATTTTATTCAGTAATTCGTGCCATTAGAGCTATTGACGAAGCTGATGTTTGCCTAATAGTAATTGATGCAGTTAATGGAATTACGGCTCAAGACGTGAATATTTTTAGTTTAGCAGCTAGAAAAGGAAAGGGCGTAATTGTATTGGTAAATAAATGGGATTTAGTAGAAAAAACAACCAATACAGCTAGAGATTACGAAGCTTTATTAAAGAAAAGGATAGCTCCATTTACAGATGTGCCTGTTTTATTTATTTCTGCTAAAGACAAAACGAGAATTTTTAAAGTAATTGAAGTGGCTTTAGAAGTGTATGAGAGCAAGAAACAACGAATACCAACTTCTAAGTTAAACGAGGTAATGTTAAAAGCAATTGAATCGTATCATGCACCTGTTGTAAGAGGTAATGCCATTAAAATTAAGTTCGTTACGCAAATTCCTACCCATGTGCCTTCGTTTGCGTTTTTTACAAATTATCCTGATGATATTAAAATGCCGTATAAAAATTATTTAGAAAATCAGTTGAGGCAAAATTTTAATTTCAAAGGTGTGCCGGTAAGAATTTTCTTTAGAAAGAAATAGTTTTCTTCTGAAGCGTATTTATACTGGTGATTTGTATGTTGAATAAAGTGATGTAGTACAAGAGTGCGACCTTTAGGTTTGTTTTAAGTTCTTTGATAGATTAGTTATTAATATTATTACGTTTTTCTTTTTTGCTACTTTTTTCTTTTGTGAATTAACACAGAACTTGTGGAAAA
>Ga0114938_1001456_pt1 | contig 15969 bp, 19 predicted proteins | sample AshMeaBigSpring_FD_88675 | JGI IMG/M metagenome (GOLD analysis project Ga0114938, IMG submission 88675) | Groundwater microbial communities from Big Spring, Nevada to study Microbial Dark Matter (Phase II) - Ash Meadows Big Spring | ecosystem: Environmental > Aquatic > Deep subsurface >...
CCGTCCTTCTCACAGGCTCGCGGATCGGCATCGCGCGGGGCGGAGCGGAACCGGCAGGAGCGCGCCGAAAAGCGTAGCATGCGCTTACGGTTGAGGCGCGCGACGAACCGGGCCGCCCGCGCCGCACGACCCGCAGGGCGGGGCGAAAATGACGACAGCGTGCGTCGCGACGCTCGACCCTAGGCTATGCTATGCTCTGCGCGCCGCTCCTGCTCTGTCGTCATTTTCGCGGCCGTGCCGACCGCGACCCTGTGCGAAGGACGGGCGCTTTCCACGAGCGTTGGATCGTGGTCGGTGTGCCTCCCCTCCCCACCGCGGGGAGGGGTCGGGGGACAACTCTCGACATCGCTGTCATTCCGGAACCCGTCCGCATTCGATCGCGATCGAAGGATTTCGTGGCGAGCTATGTGAACTACTATGTCTGCAACGGCGGGGTCATCGGCGCGGAGTTCGGTGATGATGCGGCCGACGCCAAGGCGCAGGAGATCCTGCGAGCTCTCTATCCCGGCCGTCAGGTCGTCTCGCCGAACATTGATCCGATCGGCGCGGCCGGCGGCGGCATCCACTCGGGGCCAACCGCACGCTGCGTCGTCACTGTCGAGCGCTCACTGTGTGGCGCCATGCCTTGCCAGGCTGGTCGGACCTGCCCGCCGGTCGAATTGCACGGGTTCGAAGCTCGGGCGTTCCTGCATGCTTTGAACGATCGTGCTGCCGCGCGCATCCGCCTGCATCGAAAATTGCCGGACAAACCTGGCGCTGGCGACCCCGGCAGGATTCGAACCTGCGGCCACCCGCTTAGAAGGCGGGTGCTCTATCCAGCTGAGCTACGGGGTCGGACGCCGGGCGAGTGCCGCGCCGAACCTACAGCATCGCGCGCGCCGGGCAAGCGCGGGCAAGGCGGCCTGACAATGACTGTCATGCTCCTGTGTGGCCTTGGGTCGAGGGTCTGAAGCCGGTCCGGGGCTTCATTGTTTTTCTGGACGATCAGGACACTACCCCGTTTCGGTCGTCTGAACAGTGCGGGGCGGGCTGAACTCGCGGCTCAGCCCGGCGGTATCTGGAAGCGCTCGCCGGGCTCCGACTGGTAGATGGCAGTGGCGAGATCGGCCTCCAGGTGCCAGGGCACGCGCGCGGTGCGCAGGATGTGCTCGACCGTCAGGCCCACCTCCACGGTCTTGGCGAGGCGCCTCGGCCAGCGCTCGCCGTCCTCGAGGTTGAGCCAGGTGGCGATGCCGGCGAAGTCCGACCAGACGTGATCCTCGGGCGGGGCACCGAAGCTCGCACCGACCACGACGTAGGGCGCACGCTGTCGCCGCAGCACGGAGAGCACATGCAGGCCAGCGGCGCGCGCCGGACCGGCGCCGATGAGGATCACATCGAAGGGGGTGCTCACGTAGCCGATCATGTCGAGCGCGTCGTCGGCGGTCGCGACGACGTCGATGTCGGTCGAATGGTGCACCGTCATCTGCCCGCGCAGTGCGTTGATGGCCGCCGCATCCTGCTCGATCACCAGTGCACGCCGGATCGTCCACTGGACGGCGCCGAGCGGCGGCAGGCTTTCCGGGGTTGCGAAGATCGATAGCGTCATGTCCGTCCCTCTGGCGTCGAGCCGGAACAGGTTCTGGCGCTGATGTCGAGCTGCGGCCTTGCCGATTCGCTCGCGCCCGAAACGCGAACCCTCTCTACGGATATGGAGGTGAGCGTGCAACCCTGATTTTCAAGCCATCGCCTCACGATCGCGAGGTTACAAATTGGTCATGAACAGCGGCGCATCGGCACCACTCGATGCCACCCCGCGCGCGGCCGGGAAATCGACCCCTGGGGGCCGGGGCGGTTGCTTGTCGCTCGACGCCAAAGCCTTGTAATAAGGGTGCCTGAAGGCCGCGGCGCCCCGCACGGCCGCACCGCAGGCAGGTTCCCCTCATGGCCAAGCGCGACAAGACCCAGTTCGTCCACGCGGCGCGCACCCACCTCGGCGCAGACCTCTGCCCGGTCAACCCGCCGCTCGTGCGCACCTCGACCGTGCTCTATCGCAACACCAAGGTCATGAAGAGCACCCGCGAGCGCAAGGCCAAGGGTGAGCGTGTGTTCAACTACGGCACCGCCGGCACCTCGACCGCATGGGCGCTGGAGGATGCAATCAACGAGGTCGAGCAGGCGCAGCGCACGATGCTGTTCCCGAGCGGGCTCGCGGCCATCGCCCACACGTTCCTGTCGATCCTGAAGCCCGGCGACCATGTGCTACTCGCCGAAAGCATTTACGGCCCGGCCCGGACCCTCGCGGTCGAGTACCTCGCGCCGCGCGGCATCGCCTGTGAGTTCTACCTCGGCGGCCACCGGGAGGTCGCGGAACGGCTCCGGCCCAGCACGCGCATGGTCTATCTCGACAACCCGGGCTCGATCGTGTTCGACGTGCAGGATGTGCCGGCGATCGTCGCGGCCTGCAAGGGCAAGGGGCGCGACATCCTCGTTGCCGTCGATAACACGTGGGGCGCGCCGGGACTCTACCTGCCGCTGGCGCTCGGCGCCGACATCTCGGTCATCGCGGTGACGAAGTACATTGCCGGACATTCCGATATCCTGATGGGCTCGGTCAGCGCCGGCCCCCGCTGTGCCGATGCGATGTGGCACATGGCGAATGTGCTCGGCTGTTGCGTGAGCCCGGACGACGCCTATGCGGCGCTTCGCGGATTGCGCACGGCACGGGCCCGCATGACCATGCAGTTTGCGCACGCGATGGAGGTGATCGGCTGGCTGCAGAAGCAGCCGCGGGTGAAGCGCGTGGTCTTCCCGGCGCTCCCGACCGACCCCGGTCACGCGCTCTGGAAGCGCGACTTCAAGGGCGCGAGCAGCCTGTTCTCGGTCGAGTTCACGCCCGATGTGGCACCGGAGGGCGCCGAGCGCTTCGTCGATGCCCTCGGGATGTTCGGCATCGGCGCCTCATGGGGCGGCTATGAGAGCCTCGCCCTCACCTATCCGGCGAGCCGGCTCAAGGGCTGGAGCGGGGGCAGCCTGGTGCGGCTCCACATCGGCCTCGAGGACCCCGCCGACATCATCGCCGACCTCGAGCGCGGTTTCGCGGCACTCGGATAGGCAGGGCGAACACCCTCGCGCACGCCCTTCGATCTCGAGCTATGCCAGTGCGGCCATCTCGGCGCGGAGGTCGCTCTTGCCCTCGAAGCCGATGCCGGGGAGCTCGGGCATCGTCACGTGGCCGTCGATGACGCGGATGCCATCCGGGAAACCGCCGTAGGGTTGGAACAGGTCGGGATAGCTCTCATTGCCGCCGAGGCCGAGCCCGGCCGCGATCATCAGCGACATCTGGTGGCCGCCGTGGGGAACGATGCGGCGCCAGGACCAGCCGTGTCTGGTCAGGCAATCGAGCGTGCGGCGGAACTCGACGAGGCCGTAGGAGAGCGCGCAGTCGAACTGCAGCCAGTCGCGGTCGGGGCGCATGCCGCCATAGCGCAGCAGGTTGCGCGCGTCCTGGTGCGAGAAGAGGTTCTCACCGGTCGCCATGGGACCCGGATAGAAGTCGGCGAGCGCCGCCTGCAAGGCATAGTCGAGCGGATCGCCCGCCTCCTCGTACCAGAACAGCGGGTACTGGCGAAGCATCTTGGCGTAGGCGATCGCGGTCTCGAGGTCGAACCGGCCGTTGGCGTCGACGGCGAGCTGCGCCTTGGAGCCGATCTCCTTCAGCACGGCCTCGATGCGCGCCGCGTCCTCCGCGATCGAGGCGCCGCCGATCTTCATCTTGACGACCGTGTAGCCGCGCTCGAGGTAGCCGCGCATCTCGCGGCACAAGGCAACGTTGTCCTTGCCGGGGTAGTAGTAACCGCCGGCGGCGTAGACGAACACGCGCGGATCGGCGGAGCGCCCCTCACGCTCGGCGAGCAGGCGGCCGAGTGCGTCGTTTGCCGCGCCCGGCGGCCACGGCACGATCACCTTGATCGTCCGGTCCTTCTGCGGCCAGGTGCCCTGGGCAATCGCGGGAATTGGCAACGCCGCGGCGGCGGTCGTCGCAGCCGCAGTCTTGATGAGCGTCCGTCTCGAGAGTGTCATTGGTTTCCTCCGTTTGGTCATTTGCTCAGTCGTTCACTCGGCGGCCGCGGCGGGGCCGAGGCCGGCATTGGCAACCGCCGCCTCGATGGCCTCGAGCTCGGCCGGCGACGGGATCACCGTCGGCGGGCGCATGGTTGCGGACTTGAAGATCCCGGCGGCGACCATCGCCGCTTTCATGTTGGCATGCGCCTCCCCGGTCGGCTCGCCGGTGCCGTAGACGGCATCTTTCAGCGGGTCGATGCGCGCTTGGATCGCGACCGCGCGCTCGAGGTCGCCGGCCCGCACCGCGCCGAGCAGGTCGTTGATGAGGCCCGGTATGACCGATGCAAAGCCGACGAGCGCGCCGTCGACGCCCTGCACCATCGAGGCGAGCAAATACTCGTCGTGACAGGTGAGCAGCGCCTTCTTCGGTGCCACCGCGCGGATGCAGTCGAGATCGCGCTTGTACTTGTTCATCTCGCGCGTGCCGATCTTGAAGGCGCGGACGCTGTCGAGCTTTGCCAGCTCGGCAAGCAGCTCGGAGGAGAACGAGGCCTTCGTCCACGCCGGATAGACGTGGACGATCAGCGGCAGGCCCGATGCCTTGCCGATCGCCTCGAAGTACTCGCGCACATGGCTCGCGCGGAAGCCGAAGCGCAGCCAGTGGTGCGGCGGCATGATGTCGAGCGCCTGGGCACCCGCCTCTTTGGCCCAGCCGGCCTGCTCCACCGCATCGCGGATACCCTCGCAGACGACCGAGGAGACGACCGGGCAGACGCCCTCGACCGACCTGGCGACGATGCGCGTCACCTCGGCGCGCTCGCGCGGGGTGAGCGAGAACACCTCGCCGGTGTGGCCGTTGGTCATCAAGCCGACGATGCCCGGCTGGCGGGCGAGCCAGCGCGCGAACCTGGCGAGCTCCGCCTCGTCGATCGCGTGATCGGGCTTGAACGGCACGGCGAGCGCCGGAATGAGACCGTGGAAATTCGTCATGATCGGCATTGAATCAGCTCCTGGAGGTCATGCGAAGGCGGGCGATCGGGCCGGCGCGGCGACCCCGCCGGCGGCCTGGATGGCTTTCGAGAGCGTGCGGGCGGCGACCATCACCGGCGTCCGGGCGCTCCTCTCGAAGGCGGTGAGCGTGGAGGCAAAGGCCGGCGCCGCAACCGACAGCCCGGCGACCGGCACGCCGTCGGCGTCGATCACCGGCGCGGCGAGCACCCGCAGCCCCGAGACGTTCTCCTGGTCGGCGAGGGCGAAGCCGTTCCGCTTCACGGCGTCGAGCCGCTTGAGAAGTGCCTCGAGCGAGGTCAGCGTCGCGGGCGTCAGCTTGCGGCGCGGCCGGGCCTCGAGCACCGCGACCTGCTGGTCACGCGGGAGCTGTGCCAGGATCACCTGTCCGACCGCCGTCGAGTAGGCGGGCGCCCGGCTGCCGATCCGCACGTCGACGCCGAGCCGCGCGAGGCCCGCCTGCACGCGCTCCACATAGACGATCTCGGCGCCGTCCGGCACCGCGATCGAGGCCGCCTCGATGGCCTCCCCGACGAGGCCGCGCAGCAGCGGGCGCGCGAGCTCGCGCAGCTCCGTCCGCGCGATCGCATGGAAGCCGAGATCGAGGCACTTGAGCGCGAGGCGGAAGCGGCGGGTGTCGGCGACCTTCTCGAGGTAGCCGAGCCGCACCAGCGTGTTGAGGAAACGGAAGGCCGAGCCGTTGTCGAGGCCGCTCGCGCGGGCGACCTCGGCGAGCTTCATCTCGCCACGCTCGGCGGTGAACGCCTCGAGCACGCGCAGGCCCTTGGCCAGCGACTGCACGGTGCTCTTGTCTGAGGCCTTCGGCATCGGTCTTGCGAGGGCTCGCACAAAGTTCGGATTGCGGATTTTTATCCGCAACACACCACAGAGAACGTCATCGCGCCGTCGCTGTCAAGATCTCCGGCTTCACGCCCCGGGGAGTGAGAGCCGCGACCATTCAGAGGTCGAGCGTCAGCTCGCCGCCGCGCGCGCGACACGCACACCATGGTGCAGCGCGCCTTCTCGGGCTCCGCGAGGACGAGGTCGCGGTGATCGGCCGTGCCGGCCGAGGAGCGTCGTCCGGCAGGTGCCGCAGGTGCCGCTCTCGCAGGAGCTCGCGACGTCGTAGCCGAGGCTGCGCAGGACCTCGAGGATCGCCGTGTCCGACGGCACGTCGATCGCCGTATTGCTGCGGGCGAGCAGCACGCGGAAAGCGACGTCATCCTTCGTGCGCGCCGACGACGACCCGAAGTCCTCGAAATGCACCGCGGCGGACGACCCGTGGCCGGTCAAGCCGCGCACGGCCTGCATGAGCGGGCGCGGGCCGCAGCAATAGACATGCGCCCCGCGCGGGCTCTCGAGCACCGGCCATAGGTCGAAGGCGTTCGCCGGATCGCCGCCGTCGCTGTTCGGTATCGCACTGCTCTGCTGCGGCCTCAACTCGACGGTCACCGCGACACTCGCCGGCCAGGCGGTGATGGAAGGCTTCATCGACATCCGCCTCGCGCCCTGGCTGCGCCGGCTCGTCACGCGCGCGGTCGCGATCGTGCCGGCGGCGATCGTCACGATCGTTTACGGCCAGGCGGAGACCGGCAAGCTGCTGATCCTCTCGCAGGTGATCCTGAGCTTCCAGCTGCCGTTCGCGGTGGTGCCGCTGGTGATGTTCACGGCGAGCCGCGCGAAGATGGGCGAGCTCATCGCGCCGCGCTGGCTGAAAGCCGTCGCCGCCATCGTCGCGTTGATCATCATCGTGCTCAACATCAAGCTGCTCGTCGACATGGCGCTCGGCAATACTTGAGCGGCTGGCCGGGCCGCTCTCGCCCATGACTTCGCCTTGTCGCCCCGCGGGATGACTTCGGGCACAGGCGCCGACGATGGCGCATGCCGCGCCATCAACGACGGCATCCTCGTGAATGCGCGCACGACTTGAACTTGGCCTCGGTCCCGCGGCAAAGTCCCCGGCTGATACTGCTCGGCTGCCAAGGACGCGCGCCATGCATGACCGGTTGCCGCCGATACCACCCGACCGCCAGACCGAGGCGCAACGCAAGGCCGTGGCCGAGATCATCGCCGGTCCGCGCGGCAAGCTGCAGGGCCCATTCGTGGCGCTGATGCGTGCGCCCGACCTGATGCAGCGCGTGCAGGCGCTCGGCGAGCAGCTGCGATTCCGCTGCGTGCTCGGCGAGCGGCTGAAGGAGCTCGCGATTCTCATCGTCGCGCGGCGCTGGACGCAGCAGACCGAGTGGCTCTTGCACCGGCCGATGGCCGAGGCCGCCGGCGTCAGGGCCGAGCTCGCCGACGCCATCGCGGCGGGCCGGCGCCCGGCGGCACTCGCGGCGGACGAGGCGGTCGTCCACGACTACTGCGTCGAGTTGCTCGCCACCGACTTTCAAGTCTCCGATGCGACATGGAGCCGTGTCGTGGACCGCTTCGGCGAGCAGGGTGTGGTCGAGCTGACGGGCCTGTGCGGCTACTACACGCTGCTCGCCATGGTCATGAACTCCGCCCGCACCGCGCTTCCCGGCGGCGCCAGGCCGCCGCTCGCTCCGCTATAATGCGCCGGTTCAGTCGAGTGCGGCGAGCCGTCCAGGATCCGGCTTGCGACCAGTGACGCGCTCGAGCGCCATGGCGGCGAGCACCTTGGAGGCCATCGTCCGCTGGATCGGCTGCTTGTCGGAGGCGATCGGCGCCGCCGACGCGGTCGTGATCAGTGGCGCCGAGCCCTGATAGCCGAGCACGCGCGGATCCTGCTCGTTGGCGCAGCCCGAGACCAGAAGCCCCGCAAGTCCGATGGCACAGAAGCGCACGAGCATGGATCAGTCCCCCCGAAGGAACCCGGCACACGAACGCCAACGACTGTTCTTGTTTATGCCGCAGTGTACCTGAACGGCAGCTGTATGGTCACGACCGCGGCGCCGCAGGCACGCGGGCGCAGGCAACGGAACCTTTTCGTCCACAGAAATTGTCGGAGCGCGTACGTCCACATTCGCAAGGGCTTGGTGAGTGAAGAGTTTCAACGGCCCTGAAGCAACTCTTGCGATCGGTGCCGGCCCGGCGCAATTGCCCCGTTCCGGGGCGGATCGAGGGTGCTTCGTTTATATCTAACGCGTTGACAACTATAGATAATCTCATCGAAATTTACGCCTTGTCATCGCTTGGCTGCCATCGTGGCCGGAACGCGGTGGACAGATCAACTGTCCGCCGGACCGGAGCGACGGACCACGGAGTACCCGCGTCATGGCGCGATACGAGTTGGCGACGAAGGACGTGATCGAGAGCGCGGCGGAGGGCGGTGCCCCGGATGCCCTGTTCGAGCTCGGCCTCATGTACTGCACGGGTCGCGACGTCGATCTCGACCTCGTCGTCGCCCACAAGTGGTTCAACCTCGCGGCGATGCGCGGCAACGACGACGCCAAGCGCTACCGCATGGAAATCGCCCGCGAGTTGAGCAAGATCGAGGTCGCGCGCGCCCAGAAGCTCGCCCGCGAATGGCTCGCCGGTGCCAAGACTCCGGCGGCTGCGTAAGCGCGGGCACCTGCGCCTTCAGCAGCGGCTGAAGATCGAGGTCAGGCAGTCCCACGTCTTCCGCATCGCCCCGCCGACGGCTTCGCCGGTCTTGTCCATCTGCTCTTTCGAGGCGGCGCCGGTGCGCTTGGCGAGATCCAGCATCGTTTTCGGCGGACCTGTCTCGGGTGCCGCGGCCGGCGGCTTCTCCGCGTTGATGGCCTGGGCCTCAACCGCACTCTGGTCCTTGCCGGCGGTCGCGAGATTGACCACCTTCACGTCGCCGAGGCAGGACGAGAAGCCATCGCGCCGGACCGCGCAGCTCGCATGGCCGCCCTGGCGCGCGAGCTCGCTGATGCAGACGAACTGCGCGACCCGGTCGGCGTGCTTGATGGCGCCCGCGCCGTCCGCGCCGGCGATCTGGCAGCGATAGGTGGCATCGGGCTTCGCGCAGGCGACGCAGATTTCCTGCGCCGACGCGGGCCCGGAAAGGCCGAGCGCCAGGAACAAGGCCAGGAGCGGCACGACGACCTTCACGCGGGAGTTGCCCATGATCGACGGTTGGACCCCCTTGCACGCCCGGCAATGATGGCGGAATTGCGATAGTCGATATCGGATCACCGGCTCGTGCACCGGATGCCCTGCGGGAGGTGCCTGCAATCCACGCCCCACAGAAAATCCCGAAGGCACCGGATGCACCGAGCCTACGACGGCGCTATAGGGCAGGCAATTCGTCATTCAAAAGGACGCCACGATGGCCGAGCCCGCGCCCGACAAGGCCTTTCCCGTCTCCTGGGACCAGTTCCACCGCGACGCCCGCGCGCTCGCCTGGCGGCTCGTCGACCGGGGCCCGTTCGAGGCGATCGTGTGCATCACGCGGGGCGGACTGGTGCCGGCGGCGATCGTGTCGCGCGAGCTCGGGCTCCGGCTCATCGAGACGGTCTGCATCGCGAGCTATCACGACTACAAGAACCAGGGCGATCTCACCGTGCTGAAGGAGATCGCGCCGTCGATCCGCGCGATCGGCGACGGCAAGGGCCGGGGCGTGCTGGTGGTCGACGACCTGACCGACACCGGCAAGACGGCGCGGGTGGTGCGCGAGGTCCTGCCCAAGGCACATTTCGCGACCGTCTATGCCAAGCCGCAGGGCGTGCCGCTGATCGACACGTTCGTCACCGAGGTCAGCCAGGACACCTGGATCTTCTTCCCCTGGGACCTCGACCTCAAGTATGCCGCGCCGATCCGCAAGGGCGCGATCGGGTGAGCGATCCCGCAGCGCCGGTCATCCCGCGAGCTTGATGCCGATCTCCTTCTCGAGCCAGCCGAGCGTGCGGTCGAGCGCGCGCTCGAGGGCGTCGAAGGCCTCGTTGATCTCGGCGCCGCTGATGACCAGCGGCGGGCACATGCCGATCGTGTCACCGCCGACTGCACGGCAGATGAGGCCCTCCTCCTGCGCGTTCGCGACGACCCTCGCACCGACGCCCTGACGCGGATCGAAGCTCTCTTTGGCGGCCTTGCTCTTGACGAGCTCGAGCCCGCCGATCAGGCCGACGCCGCGCGCCTCGCCGACGAGAGGATGGTTGGCGAGCGCCCTGAGCCGCGTCTGGAACACCGGCGCGACGCGCTTGACGTGGCCGACGATGTCGATGCGCTCGTAGATCTCGAGCGTCTTGTTGGCGACCGCGCAGGCGACCGGATGTCCCGAGTAGGTGAAGCCGTGCGCGAACACGCCGATCTTTTTGCTTTCGTCGATCAGCGCCTGATAGACCGGCTCCGACACCGTGATGGCACCGAGCGGCACGTAGGCCGAGGTGATCGCCTTGGCCATCGATACGGTGTCGGGGCGGATGGAGTAGGTGTGCGAGCCGAACCAGTTGCCGGTCCGCCCGAAGCCGCAGATCACCTCGTCGGCGATGAACGCGATGTCGTGGCGGGAGAGCACCGCCTGGATCTTCTCGAAGTAGGTCCGCGGCGGCGTGATGACGCCGCCCGCGCCCATCACCGGCTCGGCGATGAACGCCGCGATCGTCTCCGGGTCCTCGCGCTCGATCAGGTCCTCGAGCCGTTGCGCGAGGCGGGTGGCGAACTCCTCCTCGGTCTCGCCGGGCTCGGCGTTGCGCCAGTAATGCGGGCAATCGGTGTGCAGCACGCGCGCCATCGGCAGGTCGAAGTCGGTGTGGAACACGGGGAGCCCGGTGAGGCTCGCGGTCGCCACCGTCACGCCGTGGTAGGCGCGCATGCGGCTGATGAACTTCTTCTTGTTCGGCTTGCCGCGCGCGTTGTTGTAGTACCAGGCGAGCTTGATCTGGGTGTCGTTCGCCTCGCTGCCGGAACTGGTGAAGAACACCTTGGAGGTGGGCGCCGGCGCGATCTCCTTGATCTTCTCGGCGAGCTGGATCGCCGGCTCGTGGCTGCGCCCGCCGAAGAGATGGGTGAACGACAGCTTGCGCATCTGCTCGGCGGCGGCCTCGACCAGCTCGCGGTTGCCGTAGCCGAGGCCGGCGCACCACAGCCCCGCGAGCCCCTCGATGTAGCGCTTGCCGGCGGTGTCGTAGACGAACACGCCCTCAGCGTGGTCGAGCACCAGCGGACCGCTCGTGCGGTGCGTCGCGAGATTGGTGGTCGGATGCAGCAGCGTCTCGACGTCGCGCATCTCGAAATTGGATAGCTGGCGCATGGCGGCCGGACCCTGCTGATGGCATCGCTCGGTCCCTGTTTAGCCTCTCCGGTCGGCAAGGTCACGGGGCGCGACCGGCGGCCAGCATTGCAGGAACGGCCCGCGGGACCCGCGCCGCGCGCGGGCGGCCGATCGCCTCGGGCGGATTGCCGGATCGCTACTTCTTGGCCGGGGCCGGAGTGCCGGCAGCGGGCGCTGTGGCCGATCACGTGACGGCCGCCATCGGCAAGCTGGCCGCCGGCGGGCTGCTGCACTGGTACCCGGAGCTGAGCTGGACAAAGTCCGAAATGGCGCACCGGGCAGGACAAGAGTGCGAACGCCTAAAGCGTCGAAGTTGATCTTTGATCGCGTCCGTCGTCGCGTTGCCGCCCGATGTCGACTGGCGCGCGTGCGACGATGAAGATCCGAGGATCCTTGTGACCGGACCCATGCCGGGCACGCTCAACGATCGCAAAGCCCGCGCTTTCAATCTCGCGTTCGAGCGCGAACGCCGTGAAGAACGCGACATGTGGCGCTTTTCCCGCGAGCCGCGCCACGGGTACGGCAAGCTTGAGGAGTGGGTTCATCTCGGACAAGCATGGCGTCTTCGAAATGAAGAGGCCGCCCGGTTTGAGGGCGCAAACCGTCTGCTGCAATGTCGCGGACCGGTCCGCGAGCAGATGCAGAACGTTGAACGCGAGCACGGCATCGAAGGCGCCCTCTGCTCCGAGGGCGCGATCGGCAGATGCCGCCGCGAATTCGGCATTGCCGCAGCCCTGTGCGCCCGCTTTCTCTCGCGCAATAGCGATCATCTCGCTCGAGATATCGGTGCCAACGAGCCGGGCGACTGATGGAGCAATCGACAGTGCTGTGGTGCCGGTACCGCAGCCGAATTCGAGCACGGTGTCGGTCTCGCGGAGACGCTGGCGTGTGCACTCGAGGGTGCGCGTGTAGCCGGCTATGTCCTTGATCTGGTCTCGCGCATACTTTCGGGCCACGCGGTCCCAGAATCTTCGGTCATCGGTGTCTCGGCGCATCGGTTCCTCCGTGGAGCGCGATTGCCTAGCACATGCACGAATGTCGCGAATTGCCGAACGATGAACAATCGATATACGTAGGTGCATGAAAGAGTTGGATTGGAACTCGGCGCGGGCATTCTGCGCCACGGCAGATTCAGGCTCGCTATCGGCTGCGGCCCGCAAGCTCGGCCTCACGCAGCCGACGATGTCGCGCCAGGTTGCCGCGCTGGAGGTCGGGCTCGGCGTTACCTTGTTTGAGCGGGTCGGCAAGCGGCTCGTCCTGACCGATTCCGGGCGGGGACTTCTGGAGCACGCACGGACCATGGCAGCAGCCGCCGATGCGATGGTGCTTGCTGCCAAGGGAAAATCGCAGGACGTCACCGGACGTGTCGTCATCTCCGCCACGGACGCGTTTTCCGCCTATCTGCTCCCCGAAATCATCGAGCACGTCCGCGCGTTGGCGCCTCAGATTACTCTTGTGGTGGTCGCCACCGATTCGATCAGCGATCTGCGGAGACGCGAGGCCGACATCGCTATACGCCATGTGCGTCCCACGGAGTCCGAGCTGTTCGGCCGTCTCGTGGTTGAGATGACGGCTCACTTTTATGCAAGCGACACCTGGGTCGACAAACATGGATTGCCGCGAACGGTTGCCGACATCGGCAAGGTGGGCTTGCTGGGTTTCGAGCCCGTCGAGCGTTTCGTCGAGCATTTGAGCAATGCCGGCATCACCGTAACAGCGGACCAATGCCGCATCGTCTCGGCCAACGCCGTGGTTCTCTGGGAGATGACGCGGAGAGGCTTGGGTGTCGGGATGCTGCTGCGCGAGTGCGCCGAGCGTATGCCGGGTCTCGTGCGACTTCTGCCCGGCCTGCCGGGTACGCCCGTACCTGTCTGGCTCGTCACGCATCGCGAGTTGCACACCAGCAGGCGAGTCCGGTTGGTCTTCGATGCGATTGCCGAGCAGTTGTCTCGGCGCACGATCGGAGGCGCCTCCCCGCGTCAGCATCGCAAGAACTCCAAGACATCACCTTGATATCAACTTTTGGCGCGCCTGGCTGATGACGTGTGGTCATTGCGGTTCTTCGGTCGTCGGCAAGCTGAAGAAGGCCAAGTACGTCTTCTACCACTGCACGGAGCACCGCGGCACCTGCACCGACCCGTACACCCGTGAGGCGTCGTTGGACGACCAGTTTGCAGCCGTTCTGGAGGCCCTGCACTTCGACCCCGAGGTCATGGGGTGGATCAGGGCGGCGCTGGTCGAAAGCCACCAGGACGTGAGCCGCCACCATGAAGACGCGATCAAGAAACTGCGAGCCGAGACCGACCGCTTGCAGCACCGGATCGACGCCGTCTACCTCGACAATGTCGACGGCGTGGTCACTGCCGAGTTCTTCGAGCGGAAGGCGACCGAATGAAGAGCGGAGCAGGCTCGGTGCCAACGGTCGATCGCGGACCACATGCAGGCCGACGACAGCTACATGCACGACGGTGTTCGCCTGCTGGACCTTGCTCAGAGCGCCGGGCGGTTATTCCGCAAGCAAACCGGCCCAGAGAAGCGGCGCCTGCTCGGATTCCTTGTTTCGAACTGCACTCTCGCCGACGGGAAGGTCTCCGTCACGCTCAAGCAGCCGTTTGATATGATTGCCGAAACTGCATCGAAGACGGCGACGAGCGAACGGAAGAAGGGTGGCAAAAATCCCGACCGTCCGGATTGGCTGGGGGACTAGGATTCGAACCTAGACAGGCAGAGTCAGAGTCTGCAGTCCTACCATTAGACGATCCCCCATGAGCCGAGATCGCGCGGCGCCGGGCGCCGCGGGCGGGGGCTATGTAACAGCTGGGCCGGCGGGCCGCAAGGCGGCCGAGCCGCGGCCACAAGTCGGCACGGAATGCCCGCTGGTCGCCGTCGCGCCGCGACTCGAGGGGCGCCCGGTCGCCACGCGGATCGGGTCCGGATGAGCCGGATGATCGGCGCCGCTGCCGCCGGTCTGCCCCGGCCGGGGCCATGGCGGCCAAGGCGGATCGTCGTCCTGCGGGGCCCGTCGGGTGACGCTCGCCGCGACCTGCCGCGCGCGATCCTCACGGCTTCAGCCGCATGAAGCGGGTCGCGTTGGCGCCGCGCAGGTTGGGCGTGAAGCCGTCGAGCTTCGAGGAGATCAGGTTGCGGTTCGAGTAGTAGAGCACCGGCACATAGGGCAGGTCGCGCATGATCACGCGCTCCGCCTCGAGCAGGATGCCGGCGCGCTTGGCAAGATCGAGCTCGTCACCCGCCTTCTTCATCAGCGCGTCGAACTCGGCGTTCCCGTAACGGGCGTAGTTGAAGCCGGTGTTCTGGCTCTCGAGCAGGAACAGGAAGTTCTGCGGGTCGGAGTAGTCGCCGATCCAGCCGGCGCGCGCGATGTCGAAGTCGCCGCGCTCGCGCAGGTGCGCGAAGTGCGTCTTGGCGTCGGTGTTGACGAACGTGGTCTCGATGCCGCCCGCGCGCCACATGTTGGCGATGGCGACGACGGTCGCCTTGTTGTTGTCGGTGGTGTTGTAGCGGATCTCGATCCTGAGCGGCTTGGCCCCCGCGCCGAAACCGGCGGCCCTGAGCAGCGCCTTGGCCTTGTCCTCGCGCTCGATCGGCGAGAGCTGGCGCTCGGCGAGGTAGGCCGGCTCGCCATAGTTGCCGATGCCCGGCGGCACGAACGCATAGGCCGGCAGCATCGTGGCCGACCAGATCTCCTCGGCGATGAACTCGCGGTCGAGCAGCAGCGACAGCGCTTGGCGCACGCGGATGTCGCTGAGCGGCGCCTTCGCCGTGTTGACCGCCAGATAGTAGGTGCCGAGGTACGGCGAGATCTTGAGCTGGGCGCCGAGCTTCGCCTTCAGCACCTTGACCTGGTCGGCGGGGATGTCGCTGGTCGAGTGCACCTCGCCGGCCTGGAAGCGGCGCGCGGCCGCCGCCAGGTCGGAGCAGGGGTAGTAGCGCACGGCGTCGATCGCCACGGTCGCCGCGGCGTGGAACAGCGTGTTCTTGTCGAGCCGGATGTGGGAGCCCGGCACCCACTCCTTGAGCACGTAGGCGCCGTTCGAGACCCAGTTCTCGGGCTTGACGAAGTCGTTGCCGTGCCTGGTCACCGCGCCGGGGTTGACCGGCAGTCCGGTCTGGTGGGTGAGCAGCTCGAGGAAGTAGGGCGTCGGCTTGGTCAGCATGATCTCGAGCGTCAGCGCGTCGAGCGCCTTGACGCCGAGGTCGTGTGGCCTCGCGCCCTCCGCCTTCTTGTTGATGCGCTCGGCGTTGAGGATGGGATAGAGCACGGTCGCGTACTTCGCGCCGGTGTCGGGGTTCATGATCCGGCGCAGCGAGAAAACGAAATCTGCGGCCAGCACCGGTTCCCCGTTCGACCATCGCGCATTGGCGCGCAGCTTGAACGTGTAGACGCGGCCGTCCGGGCTGATGGTCCAGCTCTCCGCGACGCCGGGCGCGACCTTGCCCTCGCCGGTGTGGATCAGCAGGCCTTCCGACAGGTCGCGCAGGAGGTGCGCCTCGCCGACGGTCGAGGTCTTGTGGGCATCGAGCGTCTCGGGGTCGGCGTCGTTGCAGCGGTGGTACACGCTCTGCCCTGCGGCCGATGCCGCGAGCAGCGTGGCGGCGAGGATCGTGACCGCGGGACGGCCGAGGCAACTCAGGTTCGGCATGGCGGCGGCTCCTGATGGAAACGGGACCTTGGGCCCTCAGGGGGCGACCCTAGC
>Ga0114938_1001457_pt1 | contig 15965 bp, 14 predicted proteins | sample AshMeaBigSpring_FD_88675 | JGI IMG/M metagenome (GOLD analysis project Ga0114938, IMG submission 88675) | Groundwater microbial communities from Big Spring, Nevada to study Microbial Dark Matter (Phase II) - Ash Meadows Big Spring | ecosystem: Environmental > Aquatic > Deep subsurface >...
AGCGTCATGCCGGCGTTGTTGACCACCGCGTAGAAGTCGGGCAGGTCGGCGAACGCGGCCACGACGGCCTGGTGGTCGGAGACGTCGAGCAGCAGCGGCTGCACCCGGTCGTCCACGTCGACCGCCTCGGCGGCGGCGCAGAGCCGTTCGGCCTTCTCCTCGCTGCGCACCGTGCCCCACACCCGCCATCCACGGCCCGCCAGGCGCACCGCCGCGGCCAGCCCGATGCCGCTGTTGGCACCGGTGACCAGAACCGGGCCGGGACGCTCGCTCATGCCTGCTGCATACCACGGCCGTGGCGGCACCGCTGCTGCCCATGGCGTGCGCACGTACCGTTGGCCGGCCATGGCCTCCTCCGCGACCACGACGACGGTCAGCGCCGTCACCGACGACGCCCTCGGCTGCCACGACCTGTGTGGGCTGCTGGAGCAGCTCGCCCGGCGCGAGGTCTGCGCTGCCGAGCTGCAGGCGGCGGCGGTGGTGCGGGCCCGGCGGACGAACGAGACGCTCAACGCCGTTGCCGTCTGGGTCGACCCCGACGCGACCCTCGACGTCGCTCCCGGCCCCGACGCGCCGTTCGCCGGCGTCCCGACCCTGGTCAAGGACAACGACGACCTCGCCGGCCACTCGACCCGGCAAGGGTCGCGAGCCCTGCCCGCCAGGCCGGCGTCGGCCAGCTCTCCCTTCGCCGCCCACCTGCTCGAGCTGGGGCTGGCGCCGGTGGCCAAGACGACGATGCCGGAGTTCGGGCTCACCGCCAGCACCGAGTCGTCGCTGCACGGGGCGACGGCCAACCCGTGGGACGTTCGCAGGTCCGCAGGTGGCTCCAGTGGAGGGTCGGCGGCACTGGTCGCCGCCGGGGTCGTGCCGCTCGGGCACGCCAACGACGGGGGCGGGTCGATCCGCATCCCGGCGGCCTGCTGCGGGCTCGTCGGGCTCACCCCCACCCGCGGGCGCACCGTGGACCGTCCGGAGGTGCAGCGCCTGCCCGTGCGGATCCGCCGGCAGGGGGTGCTCACACGCACGGTGCGCGACACCGCCCGCTTCTACGCCGAGCTGGAGAAGGTGGCACCGGTCCCGTCTCTGCCGCCTGTCGGTGACGTGCGCGCGCCCGGTCGGGACCGGCTGCGGGTCGGGGTCGTCACCGCCGGCATCAAGGGCCTACCCGTGGACGAGCCGACGACCGCGGTCGTGGTGGCCACTGCCACGCTGCTGGAGCGCCTGGGACACCACGTCGACCAGGTGCCGCCGCCAGTGGACGACGGTTTCGGCCCCGACTTCCTGCACTTGTGGCTGCTCATCGGCTTCGGGTTGCAGTACGGCGGCACCCGGGTGAACGGGCCGGGCTTCGACCCCTCACGCACCGAGCGCTTTACCCGCGGCCTGGCGTCCCGAGCGGTGGGGGCAGCACCCCGCATGCTCGGCTCGCTGCGCCGGCTGCGCCGGCTGGCCCGCGACCACGAGGCAGCACTGGAGTCCTACGACCTGCTGCTGTCCCCCGTCCTGGGCCACGTCCCACCGCCGCTGGGCTACCTCGGGCCCGACGTGGAGTTCGGCGAGCATCTGGTGCGGCTGCTGCGGTTCATCTCGTTCACGCCGGTGCAGAACGTGTCGGGCTCACCGGCGATGTCGCTGCCGATGGGCCGCACCCCCGACGGGCTCCCGCTCGGTGTGCAGCTCAGCGCACCGTTCGGCCTCGAGCGCCGCCTGCTCGAGGTCGGCTACGAGCTGGAGGAGGCGGCCCCCTGGCCGCTCACCCCGTCGGGCACGCCCACCTGAACACCGACCGGGTGGTCGGAGGCGGCCGAGCCGGGCACTGGGGGCGCGTCGAGCAGCCGCCACGCCCGCATCGGAGCCATCACGATCCCCACCAGCAGCAGAGCCACGGCCAACCCGAACGCGGACGGTCCGACGCCGAACGCCTCGACCAGCAGCCCCACGGCGAGGAAGCCGGCGGGCCCGGCCGCCAGGGACGCCGAGGTGATCGTGCCGGTCACCCGGCCGCGAAGGTGGTGCGGCGTGCGCAGCTGCATGGCGTGGTTGAGCAGCGGCTGCACCGGCCCCCACAGCAGCCCCGACAGCGCACCGGCCACCAGCAGCGGCCCGAAGGCGGGCAGCAGCCCGAGCCAGACCAACGAGACCAGGGAGCCGAGCAGGCTGACGACCAGCAGGGTGCGCCGCGACATCCACAGCACCAGCCGCTCGTAGGCCAGCGTGCCCACCACCATCCCGGCGCTCATCGCCATGAGGAGCATCCCGAGCCGCTCCGGCGCGCCCTGCTCGGTGAAGTGGACCGGCAGCACCACACCCTCCATCGGGTAGTACAGCGCCACCACGAGCATCACCAGCACGGCCAGCGGTCGCAGCAGCGGCTCCCGCACGACGAAGCGCAGGCCCTCCAGCGTCCCCGACCAGACACCGTCGGGCCTGGTGTGGTGCGGTGGACGGCCCGCACCGGGCAGGTGCCGCAGCGGCACCACGCACGCGGCGGCGACCAGGAAGGCGACGCCGGTGCCGACGAGGGCTCCGCTCGCCCCGACGGTGGCGATGAGCAGGCCGCCGAGCCCGGGTCCGACGAGGAACGCCAGCCCGTAGACCGTCTCGTGGATGCTGTTCGCCCGGTCCAGCGTCCAGCCCGCGCGGCCGGCGGCCTCGGGCAGCATGGCCTCCCGAGCCGAGGCGCCCGCCGGGTCGAACAGCGCCCCCAGCACGGCCAGCACGGCGAGCACGGTGATCTCCAGCGATCCCACGGCGTCCACCACCGGGATCGCCAGCACCGACACCGCCGAGAGCAGGTCGGAGGCGATCGCCGTCCGCCGGCGTCCCACCAGGTCCACGACCGTGCCGGAGAACAGCGCCACGAGCACGAGCGGCAGCGCAGTCGCCGCGGCCACGATGCCCGCGTAGGCGGCGCTGCCGGTGCGTTCCAGCACCAACCATGGCAGCGCCACGCTGGTGATGCCGTTGCCGACCCCGCTGACGAACGTGGCCACCTCGAGCAGACCGACGCTGCGCCGCTCGCGCACCGTCGCCGACCTGTGCATCTCGCGCGCAGTCATGGTGCGCGGTCCGGGACGACTGCCGCCCCGTGCAGCAGCACGGCGAGCACTCCTCGGGCGGCGTCGCCCCGGGCCACCCGCCCCTCGGCGACCGAGTCGCCGATGCACCACACCGCGCCGACGAGCAGGTCCGAGACGAGCGCTGCCGGAAGGTCGGGGCGCAGGTCGCCCTCCCGCTGGCCGCGGGCGACGATCGCGTCGATGGTCTGCGCCAGCGGGTACCAGGCTTCGCTGAGCTCGGGCAGGTGCCACAGGTCGGGGCCGAGGTCGAGGTAGCGCAACTCGTCGGCCAGCGGCAGCACGTGCTCCACGATGCGCCCGAGCACCGCGGGAACGGGTCCGTCGTCGGGGCGGGCGTCCTCGATCGCCTGCGACACCCGGTCGATCGCGTCCAGCCCCAGAGCGACGAGCAGTGACTCGCGGGTCGGGAAGTAGCGGTGCACGGTGGTGCGCCCGACCCCCGCTGCGGTCGCGACCTCACCGAGGGACGCGCCGGTGTCCTTGGTGAGCAGCCGCGCGGCGGCGTCCAGGATGCGCGCCCGCGCGGTCGGCCCCTGCCCCGCGTGCGGACTCATCATGTGCCAAGTGGAACACAGATGTTCCACTTGGGCAACTCGGCAGTCGCGTTGCGGGTGGCTACTGCGCAGCCGGCTCGCGCACCGGCAGGACGATCTCGTTGTGGCGCAGGAACCACGGCGTCCACGGCGGGTCGAAACGGGCCCACCGGGCGGGCCCGGCGACCTCGAGCCCCGCCGCGTCGACGTCGGCACGCAGCCGCGCCAGCCGCTCCCGGAAGCCGCGCTCGGTCCACCGTCCGGTGTAGCCGACGACCGCGGCGGTCTCGGCCGGCACCGCCCGGACGGCCACCGCGGGGTCGGTGGGGTCGGGCACCGACGCTGCGGTCTCTCCCGCCGGCATCACGAAGCTCACGACGTGCCGATCGGCCTCGGCCCGCTGCAGCACCGGGGCGGTCATGGCCAGGTTGCGTTGCTGCCGGTTACGTCCCCCGATGTAGCGCACGAGCGCACCGAACGCCCGGTTGCCGGCTTGCTCGAACGAGCCGCCCACGGCGACCTCGGCCAGCAGGTGCGGCTCGTAGCGGCGCAGCTCGAACCCGGGGTAGGAGCGCACGAGCGTCCAGGCCTGCTGCTCGGTCATACCCCTACGGTACGTCGGGCGCTACGGCACCGAGCGGATCTGCCGGACCAGGATCCCGGCCAGGGCGGTCGACACAGCCACCGCCGTGTACAGCGCCGGGTAGCCGCCGAACCGGGTGACCAGCGGCGCGGCGATCACTGGGGCGAGCACCTGCGGCGCGGCGTTGGCGATGTTGATGATGCCCAGGTCGCGGGCCCGGTCCTGCGCGGTGGGCAGCACCTGGGTGATGAGCGCCTGGTCGACGGCCAGGTAGACGCCGTAGCCCAGGCCGAGCACCAGCGCGGCGACGGCGGCGGCCGGGAAGGTGGGCACGAACGCCAGCACGAGCGCGGCGGCCGCCATCACCAGGCTGGCCCACAGCACGAAGACCTTGCGCCGACCCGAACGGTCCGACAGTCGGCCACCGATGACGGCGGTGAGCAGAGTGCCCAGGCCGTACAGGCCGATGAGCATCGTCTGCCCCTTGGCGGGCTCCGGGTAGCCGATGCCGTCCTGCAGGTAGAACAGCAAGTAGAGGGTGGCCATGGCGGTGCCCAGCCACATGAGGAACCGGGTGATCCAGGCCCAGGCGAAGTCGGGGTGCTCGCGCGGGTCGAGCCAGAAGCCGCGCACGAACTCCCCCAGCCGGAACGGTCGCCGCCGCGCCGGGTCCAGCCGCCCGTCGGGGACGGCCAGCAGCAGCGGCACCGGCAGCAGCACCAGCAGGGCAGCCACCAGCCAGGCTCCGGCGGCCAGGTCGGTCACCAGGTAGGACACCAAGGCGACCCCCAGCACCACGCCCAGCACCTGGGCCATGCCGATGAAGCCCGACACCAGGCCGCGTTGCTGCACCGGTGCCTGGTCGGGGACGTAGGCGGTCACGCCGGCGAAGGCCGCGTTGCTGCCGCTTTGCACCAGCGCCCACACCAGCGCCAGCCCGACGATCGTGGTCTGCATCGTCAGCAGGACGAGCATGGCCGCGCCGAACAAGGTGCCGGCGATGATCCAGGGTCGACGCCGGCCCAGCCGGGAGGTCGTCCGGTCGGACAGCGCACCCGCCACGGGGTTGACGACGATCGACGCGAAGGCACCGGCACCACTGATCCAGGCCAGCGCGGTCTCCTTGCCGCCCGCGCCCGCGACCAGCTCGGCATAGCGCGGCAGCAGGTTCTGGATCGGCGTGAAGAAGCTGACGAGGATGCCGACATTGGCGATCGTCAACGAGGCGAGGAAGCCCGACCCCACCGGACGGGTGGGCTCGGCCAGCACGTCCACCGAGGCCGCCATGGCCCCATGGTGCCGTCAGTACAGGTCGTAGCGGCGCTGGTTCACCGCATCGGGTCCGCCGTCGCGGAACCCCAGGCACAGCCGCCGGGTCGCCTCCAGCGTGCTGCCACCCTGCGGGTCGCTCAGCCGGTGGCCGACGGCCTGCCGCAGCGCGCTGGCATCGAGGTCGGTGGAGCGGTACAGGAACGGCAGCCGCGCGGCCATGTCGCGGGCACCCATCGCCCCGCCGGCGCGCTCGAGGACAGCCGCCAGGCCGGTCAGCAGGCGCCGAGGCAGCCGTCCTGACCGCAGCGCCACCCGAACCGGACCGGACCACCACGGCCGGCCCTGCGGCTGACCGGGCTCGGTGAACACCTCGTAGAGCACGTCGCGGATCTCCCCGTGCCCGGCCGGTCGACCGGTGACGTTGAAGGCCCGCCCCCACACGGGTGAGCCCGGCGGTTCGGTGACGAGCACGACCGCGACCTCGGCGACCTCCTCGCCCAGGTGGAAGGTGCCGCGCAGGGCCGGATCCACCACCGGTACCCGCACCCCGGCGCGGGCCAGCCGCTCCGAGACGTACACGATCGGGTCGTTGTAGTTGCGGGCCTCGACCACCCGGCCGTCGGCGTCGGTCTCGACCATGCAGATCGTCCAGCTGCGCAGCGCCACCACCCGCAGCGTCCCACCCCGGGTGGGACGGCCGTCACCGGCGAGCACGGCCTGCTCCTCGGCCAGCTTCTCGCGGCCGTAGGCGTTGAACGGCGCCTTGGGGTGACCCTCACGGTAGGGCGCCCCTGCGGGGGCGCCGTACACCTCGGCCGTGCTCATGTGGAACAGCGCCACGTCACCGGGCGCGCCGGTCAGCGTCTCGACCAGGGCCCGCTTGCCGACTTCGAGCCCGCCGCGGTCCACCGCGGTCGTCGGCGTCGTCTGGATCGTGGCCAGGTCCAGCACGAGGGACGGCCGCAGGCCGAGCACGGCGGCCGTCGCCCACACGTCGGCGAAGAAGCCGCGGACGGCGTCGGGTTGGGCGAGGTCGACCGCACGGTAGACCGCACCCGGCACCCGGTACGTCAGCTGCAGGTCCGCACCGACCACGGCGCCCACCCCCCGGTACTGCAGGGCCCGGGCCACGTCGGGGCCGAACGACCCGCCCGCGCCGAGCACGACGGCCAGCACGTCGCCGTCGGCGGCCACGGTCGTCAGCCGGCGGCGAAGGTCGGGGGCGTCCCCCACGGTCCGGCTCCCCCACGGCGGTGTGGGCGGTTCGTCACCGGGCAGGAGTCCCGCCACCTGCGAGGCCAGACCCTCCCCGGCCGTATCCACGTCAGCGACGGTAGTCGGTCCAGGCGTGGTCGCTGGCCGCACACGTCCCGCTAAGGTCGCTGTCGTGACGGAGCGGGCCACCTGGACCGACGAGCTGCGGGCGCTGGACTCCGCTGTCTACGCGGCGGTCGCCGAGACCCCCACGCCGCGCCTGGACGCCGTGCTTCAGCCTCTCACCTCCGCAGCCGACCACTCCAAGCTGTGGATGGCCGTGGCCGCCGCTGCCGCGCTCGCGGGCGGGCGCCGCGGCCGGCGCGGGGCCGTCGAGGGGCTGGCCGCCATCGGGCTCGCGTCCGCGTCGGTCAACCTCGTGCTCAAGAACCTGAACCGGCGCGAGCGGCCGGATCGCGCCGGTGTCGGGGTCCCCGAGCAGCGGCACGTCACCATGCCGACCTCGACGTCGTTCCCGTCCGGCCACTCAGCGTCCGCGTTCGCCTTCGCGGGCGGCATGGCGCACGCCGTTCCGGCGCTGGGCATCCCGCTGCACCTCGGGTCGGCCACCGTCGCCTACACCCGCGTGCACTCCGGCGTGCACTACCCGGGCGACGTCATCGCCGGCTCGCTCATCGGGATCGCCTGCGGGCAGCTCGCGCCCCGCACGGTGCGGGCGGTCTCGGCGCTGCTGGCACGTCGACGAGGCTGACGGCCGTGCCACGCCTGTAGGACGCCGGCCTGTCGCGTGGACCCTGACCTCCGGACTGCTGGCTTCGACCTGGCCTGAGGCGCAGGTCGGTCCGCCTCTGGACGGGCTGCGCTGCGGGTGCTGCCCTGGAGGTGGAACCGCGGGGTGAGCCTCGATGGGCAGCGACCCGGGCCGGGTAGGGCCAGCGCCCGCACCTTTGCTGCAGGTGCTGCCTGCCGCGGGGGGTCGGCCGGTCGGCCGGGTACCGAGCATCGACGCCTTCCGCGGCCTCGCCGTCCTGCTGATGGCCCTGGGCAACTTCGAGATCGGTGTCCGGCTGTTCCCTGACTGGCTCAAGCACACCCCGGACGTGGGCTACACGGTGGCCGACCTCGTGGCCCCCATGTTCGTCGTGGCGATCGGGTTCACGGTGGGGCTGTCGATGCGCCGCCGGCGGTCGAGAGACGGGACCGCTGCCGCGGCGGGCCACCTGGTGGTACGCGCGCTGGCGCTGGTCGGGATCGGCGCGGTGATCAGCGCCGGACAGGCCCTGCTGCACCCCACTCCGGGCATCGCCTCCACCTGGGGCGTGCTCCAGTGCCTCGGGGTGGCCTGCCTGCTGCTGCTGCCGGTGGTCTTCGGGCCGACCTGGGTGCGGGTCGCCGGAGGGCTGGCGCTGCTGGTCGGCTACCAGTGGTTGCTCGACCACTACTGGCACGACCTCGTGCTGCACTCCGCGCACAACGGCCTCGTCGGGACGCTGTCGTGGGCCGGGCTGCTGATGCTCGCCACCGCCGTCGGGGACGAGTACCACGCGGCCGGCTCACCTCAGCGTCCCCGCCTGCTGGCCGAGGTGGGAATGGCCGCCGCCACCATCGGTGTCGGCCTGGCCCCCTGGACGCCCCTCTCGAAGAACCAGGCCTCGGCCACCTACATGCTGCTGAGCCTGGGGCTGTCGGTGCTCGTGCTGGCGGGCTTCGACGTCGCCCTCCGGCGGCACCGGACTCGGATGGCGTGGCTGCAGAGCATGGGCCACAACGCGCTCGTGCTCTACGTCGCCAACCTGGTGCTGCTGAGCGTGTTGGTGCTCCCCGGGGTGGACCGGTGGTACGCCGGTGCGCCCCTGTGGCTGACCCTGGCCCAGGCCGTGGTCATCGCCGGGGTCAACGTGGGTCTGGCGACCTACCTCGATCGCCGCGGCATCGTGGTCACCCTGTAGGTCCCCCTCACCTACCCCGACGAGCCTGTCACAGGCCCAGCGGGAGGACGGGGGCGTGGGCGGCCTTGCGCAGCACGATGCGCGCGGCTGCGATGCCCGACTGCACCACCGAGGCGACGCCCGGTCCGGGACGGGTCCACTGGCCTGCCAGCAGCAGGCCCCGGATCGGGGTGCGCTGGGGCAGCCGTCCGGTCGCGGTGTGCTCAGGCGACCCGGCCCACCCGTAGATGGGTCCCATGAAGTGCAGCGGCGAGAGCAACGGCCGCGCCGTCGGGTCCACCGGCTCGAGGTGGACGAGGTGGTCGCGCAGACCCGGCAGGACCTGCTCGGCCAGGCCCAGGACGGCGTCGGCGCGCCGACCATCGTCGTCCTCGCCCAGACCCGCCTGGTCCGGCGCGATCGTCATGAGGATGACCACCTGCTCCCCAGCGGGAGCCAGCGTCGGGTCGGTGAGCGTCGGCACCAGCATCGACAGGTTCGTCACGCGGCCAGCGCGCGCCTCCCGGTAGGAGCGGTCGAGGTCCCAGCCGGTGGTGACGAGGACGTCGCGGGCCGCGCCCAGGGCCGCTGCGTCGAGGTCGGTGGCCGCGTACAGGGCGAAGATCGTCGTGGACAGCGCGCCCTGGCGCAGCCGGTCCCGCCAGCGCGGCGGGACGTCCCCGGCCGGTACCAGGCCACCGAAAGTGTCCCGGGCGTCGACGTTGGAGATCACCCACCGGGCCCCGACCCGCTGCCCACCGGCCAGCTCGACCCCGTGCACCCGAGCGTGCTCGACCAGGATCCGGGTCACCGGCGTCCCGAGCAGCAGCTCACCACCCGCCTGGGCGAGCCCAGCCGCCACGGCGTCGGGCAGGCGCTGGAAGCCGCCCCGGCAGCAGAACGCACCGTCCTCGATGTAGGCCGAGAGAAGGATCGACCACATGATGAACGACGCCTCCGCCGGGGGCTGGCCCAGCCAGCTCCACAGCCCGCAGTAGGCGGCCTTCAGCCTGGGGTCGGCGAGCTCGGTGTCCACCACCTCGCGCAAGGTGGCGGTGCGGTAGCGGAGCAGGGCGGGGAACCGTCGCAGCGCCCGTGCCATGTCGGTGACACCAGGGGTGATCGGGAACTGCCGCGACTCCCGGTAGATCTCCGCGGAGGTCTGCACCAACCGACCCAGGGCCGCCCGATCGCTGGGGAAGGGTCGTAGGTGGGCCTCCAGGAAGGCGTCGCGCCCGGCCGGCACCGACAGGCAGAGCCCCGGGAGCCGCACCTGGTAGACCGGATCGGCGACCCGCACGAACTCGCACCGGTCCTCCACGCGCAGGTGCCGCAGCACCGCGTCGATGACCCCCGGCCCGAACGGGCCGTCCTGCTCGCAGCCCCAGATCAGGTGGTCGGCCCGGTCGAACGTGTACGGCCCGCGGGGCAGGCACCGTGTGTACCCGCCGGGCTCATCCTCGGCCTCCACCACGAGCACCGAGCGGCCCGACCTGGCCAGCAGGGCGCCGGCCGTCAGCCCGCCCATGCCGGCGCCGACGACCACCACGTCGTAGGCCGGCTCGTGGGCCTCACCAGCAGGGCCGGTGGCCGGCTGGGTCCCCGTGTCCCTGGCGGTGCTGAGCACTGCGGCCATGGCGGCCTCCTTCAGCCACCACCGACTGTCGCGGCTACCGCCCGCGCTGGGCACGGCCCAACGGCCCGAGAGACGACCCCGGATCTGGGCTGGCGACCTGCGCCGGTGGATCGGGTCCGCGGTGTCCGGCCCGCCAGCGGTGTGCCGCCGCTAGCCTTCGCCTTGTCAGGGTTTCCGAGCCCGGGAGTGGCGTGATGACCGATTCCGTCGTCAACCAGCTGTTCCCTGGCCGGACCTTCATCAGCACGGTGCTGGAGACGCTCGACACCAAGACCCGGATGAGCGGTGACCTGCTGCGGCGCTACCTGCAGCGGGCCGGGATGGCTGGGTTCATCATCGGTGTCTTCTACGCCGCCGACTACTCGCTGGTCGCCGCGTTCACGTCGATCCCGGCTGGGACGGAGTCCCTCGCCCCCTTCGGGCGGATGATCGGAGCCGCCACCTTCGGCTGGGCGCTGGTGTTCATCTACTTCACCAAGTCCGAGCTGCTCACCTCGAACATGATGATCGTCTCGGTCGGCGCGTACCACCACCGGATCGGGTGGTCGAAGGCGATGCGCCTGCTGACCTTCTGCTACCTCGGGAACGTGGTCGGCGGGTTGGTCCTGGCGGTGCTGCTCCGGTTCAGCAGCATCCTCGAGGGCGGCACGCTGGTGGCGATGGCCGAGTCGGTCGACCACAAGCTGAGCTACCTCACCGAGGGGGTGGCGGGCTGGGGCGACCTGTTCGTGCGCGCCGTCCTGTGCAACTTCATGATCAACCTGGCGATGCTCATGGTCTACAACGGGCTGGTCAAGGACACCGTCACCAAGTGCCTGGTGATGGTCGTGTCGGTCTTCATCTTCGCGTTCCTCGGCCTCGAGCACTCCGTGGCCAACACCGTGCTGTTCAGCATCGTCGGGCTCCAGGAGGGCATCGACCTCGGCCCGGCCGCCGGCAACGTGGCGATCGCGCTCGTCGGCAACTTCGTGGGCGGCGGGCTACTGATCGGGCTCTACTACGCCTACGTCAACGACCACTCGCGCTACCTGCGCGAGCACCCCGAGCTCAGGTAGCAGTCCCTCGGACACGCCCGGCGGGCGGGACGGCTCGAGCGCCCCTGGCCCCGTGACCTTGGCCTCTGGCGCCTGGCCGCGGGGACGATCTTGCTGCAGGAGAAGGACGCGGCGTCGCAGACCGTCGCGGCCGTGGCGGGTTGGAGGGCACGATGACGCTGACCGGAATCCCCACCCGAAGCGACGACCTCGACGTGCTGGCCACCGCCCTCGACGCCACCATCCCGGCGAGGACGGCCACCAACCTGCTGGTCGCCACCTGGAACCTGCGGATGTTCGGTGGCCTCACTGCCACGTGGGACGCGGGGCCGTCCGACTCGCCCAAGCGGGACCTGCACTCGCTGGCGTGCATCGCCTCGATCGTGCGCCGGTTCGACGTGGTCGCCGTCCAGGAGGTCAAGCGCAACGTCACCGCGCTGCGGCAGACCCTGCAGCTGCTCGGAGCCGACTGGGCGGTGATCGCCTCCGACGTCACCGAGGGCGACCCTGGCAACGAAGAGCGGCTGGCCTTCCTCTACGACACCACCCGAGTGGAGCCGTCCGGGCTCGTCGCCGAGATCGTCCTGCCCCTGTCCACCGGATCGGTGCGCCGGCAGTTCGCGCGCACCCCCTACGCCGCCGGATTCCGGGCGGGTGACGTGGAGTTCATCCTGGTCTGCCTGCACGTGATCTGGGGTGACCGGACGGAGCAGCGGCTGGCGGAGGTTCGCTCCATCGCCGAGTGGATGCGCGCCTGGGTGGACCGACCCAACGACTGGAACGCCAACCTGCTCGTGCTCGGCGACTTCAACCTCGACCGCATCGGCGACCCCCTCTACGAGGCCTTCCTGTCGACGGGGCTCTGGCCGCCGACGGAGCTGAACGCGGTCCCTCGCACCATCTTCGACAAGCCGACCACGCCGCACTTCTACGACCAGATCGCCTGGTTCAGCGACGCGGACGGGCGCACGCTGCTGCGCTCGCTCACCTACACCGGGCGGGCAGGCACGTTCGACTTCACCCGCTGCACGATGACCGACCTGAGCAAGGAGTCGCTGTCGTTCAAGATCTCCGACCACCTGCCGCTGTGGGTCGAGTTCGAGCGCGGGAAGGACGCCGACACGCGGAGGAAGGGACGACCATGATCAGGATCGAGCAGAGCCGGGCCCCCAGCTACGAGCGCCTCCGCCCGCTGCGCGCAGGGAGGGACGCGGGCTTCCCCGTGTACCCGGACCTCGGTGACCGCCTGCAGGAGCCGTCCGAGCAGCCCGTCGACCCGGTCGTCGCCCACGCCCTGGGGGTGTGCGCCGGCTACGCCTACGCGGGTCCGGACGTGCTCACCATGATGCTCGCCCGGCTCGGCCTGGAGGACAACCGGTGCAGGGGGGTGTCGATGCAGGTCGACCCGATGTTCATCCGGTCGACCGCACACGTCGTGCAGAGCGCGGACGGACGAGTCGTCATCGTCTGCTACCGCGGGACCGAGCCGATGAGCCTGATCAACTGGCTGACCGACGCTGACGTCTACCCGGAGCAGGTGCGGTTCGCCTTCCCCGGCAGCGACGAGGGCTACGAGGTGCACGCGGGGTTCTACCGCAACGTCCGCGCCACCCGCTACGAGGTGCTGGCGATGCTCCAGCGGGCGGTGGACGGCGGCAGCGTCCTCGACGACGGCGGCACCGTGCCGCACCCGATGCAGACTCTCTACATCACCGGTCACAGCCTCGGCGGCGCGATGGCCCTGCTGCTGGGCATCATGCTGGCCACCGACCCGGCCTTCACCCCGCTCGCGCGGCGTCTGCAGGCGGTGTGCACCTACGGGCAGCCCATGGTCGGAAGCCCTGGGCTGGCCGAGGCGTGCCACCGGCACGAGGTGCTCGGGCCGCGCGTCGTGCGCTACGTGTACCGGGACGACGTCGTGCCACACCTGCCGCCGAAGGACTCCGGCCACTTCGCGCACGTGGGACAGGAGCGGCTCTTCGACGGCCGGTGCTGGCGGGACGTCGACCCGACCGAGCAGATGAGCAACCTCGTGGGGCTGCTCGAGATGCCGGTTGCCTACCTGAGCCGGCGGCTCGAGCACCTGCGCCGGGTGCCGTTCCGCTACTCGATGGACGACCACCTGCCCCACCACTACATCGCCGCGCTCACCCCGCCCGGAGTCCCCTCGGAGTTCGGAGACGCCCCCTACGTGTCGGCCTGAGGCGACCTCGGGCGCCGAGCCAGAGCTCGACCGTGGACCGACTGCATGGGGGTCAAGAAGCCCAGCATGTCTTGCAGCCAGTCGCTGGCACGGGGGGGCAGCATGCGCAGCGGGAAGATCAGCGCCGGACCCCAGGCCGGCAGCACCAGACGGGCCTTGTCTCGCTCGATACCGTCGATGACGCGGACCGCGACCGGCTCAGGTTCGAGCATCCTCAGCAGCGGGTAGAGGCGGGTCTCCCCTGCGCCCTCGAACATGCCGGTGTTGATGAGGTAGGGCATCACGAAGGTGGTGCGCACCCCCGGTGCCTGGGTGCGCAGCTCGAGCCGAACAGTCTCGGTGAATCCGTAGGCGGCGTGCTTGCTGGCGACATAGGCGGACGCCCCGGCGGCAGGCACGGCCGAGACGACCGAGCCGATCACGGCGAGATGACCACGGCCCCGCTGCACCATGCCGGGGAGAAACGCCTTGGTGCACCAGAACAGGGCGAGGACGTTCACGTCCATGACCGTCCGGACGACGCCGTCGGGGATCTCCAGCAGCGGACGCCCGCACACCACCCCCGCGTTGAGCACGAGCACGTCGACGCCTCCGAGCGTCTCCTCGACGTCGCTGGCGGCGGCGTACACGGCCTGGCGGTCGGTCACATCCACCACCTGGCAGCGCATCGACCCGCCGGCGAGTGAGGCCAGACCGGTCGCATCGATGTCCCACGCCATGACCTGTGCCCCGCGGCCCGCCGCTTCCAGGGCCATGAGCCGGCCGATTCCGGAGGCCGCTCCGGTGATGAGAACCCGCGATCCGCGCATCTGGGTCACGACGCCTCCCCGCATTCGAGCCGGCCGGGTCAGGGCCAAGCATGAGCCGGACGTCGCTCAACGGTCAGGGCCGAACGGCCGACCGGGACGAACCGCGACGGCGCGGTCAGACTCGTCAGCCCAGGTCAGCGGGTACGGCGCTGACGGACCACGGTCGCGGCGACTCCGACGAGCCATGCGGTCAACGCCACGAACTTGACGATCGCGAACGTGGTGGCGAGCGCCGGCCACGGCTGCGCGGTCCGACCGCCGACGATCACGAGCAGCGCGATGTTCTCCAGCGCGTCGGCGACCGCCGCGACGGGACCGAGCAGGGCCAGCCGGGGCGCGCGCAGGGCCGTGGCCGTCAGCCACATGAGTAGCCCGTACCCCACCAGGAACCCGAAGTCGAGCAGCAGCTGGGTGCGTGCCGCGGCTTGACCGACCTCGCCCCAGCCGGCAAGGACCAGCTCGGCCTGCTGCGTCGTCGCGACCATCTCGAAGCCCACCACGTCGGTGCCACCGGCGCGCATCGCCGCCAACGCGGGCAGCTGGGCGAGGCCGAACCCGACGACCAACGCGAGGGCGACGACCCACAGACCGCGGCGAGGCACGGGCGGCTGGGCTGTCCTCAGTCCAGGTAGTCGCGCAGCACCTGGGAGCGGCTGGGGTGGCGCAGCTTGCTCATCGTCTTGGACTCGATCTGGCGGATCCGCTCGCGGGTGACCCCGTAGACCTTGCCGATCTCGTCCAGCGTCTTCGGCTGGCCGTCGGTGAGCCCGAACCGCATGGCCACGACGCCGGCTTCACGCTCCGACAGCGTCTCCAGCACCTGCTGCAGCTGCTCCTGCAGCAGCGTGAACGAGACCGCGTCAGCGGGCACGATCGCCTCGGAGTCCTCGATGAGGTCGCCGAACTCCGAGTCACCGTCCTCCCCCAACGGGGTGTGCAGGGAGATGGGCTCGCGACCGTACTTCTGCACCTCGACGACCTTCTCCGGGGTCATGTCGAGCTCGCGGGCCAGCTCCTCCGGCGTCGGCTCCCGGCCGAGGTCCTGCAGCATCTGGCGCTGCACCCGGGCGAGCTTGTTGATCACCTCGACCATGTGGACCGGGATCCGGATGGTGCGGGCCTGGTCGGCCATCGCCCGGGTGATCGCCTGCCGGATCCACCAGGTCGCGTAGGTGGAGAACTTGTAGCCCTTGGTGTAGTCGAACTTCTCCACCGCGCGGATGAGGCCGAGGTTGCCCTCCTGGATGAGGTCCAGGAACAGCATCCCGCGCCCGGTGTAGCGCTTGGCCAGCGACACGACCAGCCGCAGGTTCGCCTCGAGCAGGTGGTTCTTTGCCCGCCGGCCGTCCTCGGCGATCCACTCCAGGTCGCGGCGCAGCAGGGGCTCCATCAGGTCGGCCTCGCGACCGAGCTTCTCCTCGGCGAACAGCCCCGCCTCGATGCGTTTGGCGAGCTCGACCTCCTGCTCGGCGTTGAGCAGGGCGACCTTGCCGATCTGCTTGAGGTAGTCCTTGACCGGGTCGGCCGTGGCGCCGGCGGTGACCACCTGCTGCACGGGCTCGTCGGTGTCGTCGGTGTGGCTGATGACGAAGGCCTCTTCGGACGGATCTGCCGTCGGCGCTGCGGCCACGGCGTCCTTGCCCGCCTCCTCCTCGATCTCGGCGACGGCCTG
>Ga0114938_1001458_pt1 | contig 15962 bp, 9 predicted proteins | sample AshMeaBigSpring_FD_88675 | JGI IMG/M metagenome (GOLD analysis project Ga0114938, IMG submission 88675) | Groundwater microbial communities from Big Spring, Nevada to study Microbial Dark Matter (Phase II) - Ash Meadows Big Spring | ecosystem: Environmental > Aquatic > Deep subsurface >...
AACCTGGTCACCGGGCAACAGCAAAACTCCGGAGCTGCTGCTGCCGAGATGGTCGTGGAACTGTTACAAAAGAAGTGATATGCGTGTAATACCCGCCTATGTATTTGGGAATACAGAAGAAAAAGACCGCGACTGATTTTGTATGAAACCCGGATGGTTGATATCTGTCTTGTTGTTGGTAATGGTTTCAGATGGTCTGTGTCAGGTGCCGGTGGAACTGTTTACCGGCCATGAAAAGACCACGATCGACCTGCAGTTTTTCCGGTACGTTAAGCAAAGCAACGGGCAGAACAGTCGCTGGCTGTTTTTCAACCGGAACCGCGCCAGCATCGACTATGCGATGACATCGAAAACCAGCTTGCCGCAGTTTGGTTTCACGGAGGCATTGTCGTACAACCATCCGGCCCTGAAAGGATTTGCGCCGGTGGCGGTGGTGCAGGTCTTTAATTTGGGTGTATTTCCGAAGGCAGGCATCCAGTATGCGCGGGTTCGGGAAAACCTGGTGATCTTTTCCTGGCTGGTCGCCGAAACCCTGTCTTCGCCGGACATGGATTATTTCCTGCTGCTGCGGTACACGCCCTTGATCAAGGGTACCCTGCGACTGTTCCTCCAGGGAGAGACGATCAATAGTTTTCCCCTGTATGCGGGAGGAAACGCGTTGTTTACTCAAAGGCTCCGGGTAGGCCTGAAGCGGCAATACTGGCAATTGGGACTGGGCGGTGATTTCAACCAGAACAGCCGCAATGACCCTTCCTTTACCAGCAACCTGGGTTTATTCATACGATATGAATTTTAACGCATGATCCTGAAAAGAAACTTCCATCCGGTCCGTGTACTCGGGTATGTCAAGACTGAAATGACCTTGTCCCTGCTCATCTCGGTCCTGGTGTGGCTGGCATACCGGTATGCCGGCTTCCGGTACGCGTTGCCATTTTCCGTCGCCGCCATCCTCGGAAGCGCATTGGCGATTTTCATCGCTTTCCGCAACAACAGCGCATACGCCAGATGGTGGGAGGGCCGCACGCTCTGGGGCAATATCGTCAATGCGAGCCGCGTACTTGGCAGGCTCATCATCACCTTTACGGAAAGCCACCGCCACCAGGCCAATTACGAAGCGGGCAGGAGTGAAACATTCAAGAAGGAAATGGCGTACCTGGCCATCGCCTGGGCGCATGCCTTGCGGATGCATTTGCGGGAGGAGGGCGACTGGCAGCAGTTGAAACACCTGCTGACGGAGGAGGAATTCATCGAGTTGCTGCGTGTACACCACAAGCCCAACCACCTCCATATGCTGTTCGGGCGTAAGCTCTACGTGGCGATGGCCAACGGGACGCTCGGTGGATTCGACAGTTTCCAGGTCGAAGGCCAGCTCCTGGCCCTGGCCAACGCGCAGGGAGGCTGTGAGCGCATCAAGAACACGCCCCTGCTCCGCCAGTATCACTATTTCACGCGCATCTTCCTCTATGCCTTTATCGCGATACTGCCCTTTTCTCTCGTGGGAGATTTCAGCCGGACCGGGATCGACCTGTTGATGGTCCCGGTTTCCCTGCTGATCGTCTTTGTGTTCGCCATCATTGGGAAGGTGGGAGAGGTCAATGAAGACCCTTTTGAAAACCGGATCACCGACGTGCCATTGACGGCCATCTGTAATACCATCGAAAGGGACCTTCGGGAAATGCTGGGAGAAAGCGAACTTCCGCCGAAGGCACTGCCGGCCGACGGCTATATTTTTTAGCCCTGTGCGGGTTAGCCTGGAAGCCATGATTGCCTTAATTTGTTTACTTTAAATCGTACAGACCATATCATGAAAATCGCCATCATCGGAACCGGTAACGTGGGAGGCGCACTCGCCACCCGCTGGGCGCAGAAAGGACACGAGGTCCACCTTGGTGTGCAGGACCTGCGGTCGTTCAAGGGGAAGGAATTGCTGAAAAACCCTCATACAACCGTACATACGGTGCAGGAAGCCGTGCAGGTATCGGATATCATCCTGGTAGCCACACCCGCCACGGCTGCAGTGGATGTGGCCAAATCATTGGGTGATACGACGGGCAAGATCGTCATTGACGCGATGAACGTGGTCATGGGCCGGGGTCCGGCGGGCTTTGGAAATACAGCCGATGCCATCCTGGCCAACACGGCCACGCGCGAGGTGGTTAAGTCATTCAATACGACCGGTTTCAACAATATGCTAAACCCGCAATACGGGGACCAGGCCATTGACATGTTCATGGCGGGCGACAGCAAAACGGCCAAGGAGACTGTACGCCGGTTGGCCCTGGACGCAGGTTTCGGGGAATGCTATGACGTGGGCGGCAATGACAAATTCACCCTGATGGAGCAGTTCGCCTTTTTCTGGATCAACCTGGCCATGTTCCAGGGGAACGGACGGGAGATTGGTTTTAAACTATTGAAACGCTGATGCAATCCGGAAGCAAGGGGGCATGAACATTTTCCCTTGCTTTTCGGAATGTCCATCATCGGTGTTTCACCCTAACGGTTAAAAATGAGGAAGAATCCCTGGTAAAGCAGGAATCCAAGACATCCCAGGAGAACAGACTTTCCCCAACTGCATTCATAGACGGCTTTAATGCCCACGCTAAACAGGTATACAAACGCAAAAAGGTATGCCAACATCTGTATCCAGAGCAGCGTGCGCCAGATGGTTGCTGTGTTTAGTGCCAATTCATAGTCTCTTTGACTGATCACCTGCATGGCACCGAGGAAGCTGGTGATGAAATCGTGCAGGCCTGTTGTCCATGAAGCCAGGCTGATGCCGAATCCAAAGCTTGCCAGGAGGCTTTCGAAACTTCCTGGCGTCTTTTCCGTCCTGGCGAAAAGGTGCACCACTGCGGCTGACAATACCCAGCCCAGGAACATCGATGGGGCGCAGAAAAAAACATTGTACCGGTAATAGGACTCCAGCGGAATGTCCAGCCAGGGTTTAAATGGTTGCCCGCCCCCAAAAATCAGGAATATGTAGACAAATGTGTACAGTATGGCTGTGATCAGCACGGCCATGAATGACATGCGAAGCTTCGCGGGGTCTTCGGCCAGTCTTCCGAACGTTGATTGCGGAGCAGAAAAACTTTTCCGATAATATGATATAAAGCTTTTTTCCATGGAAAAACGGGTTGGGAACTTTGGACGCTTCCCTCGAAAATGGTAGGTTCCAAAAGTAAAATTTTTGCATGGAACAGCGACGCCGGTTGGCCGCCATCCTGTTCACGGATATCGTGGGTTACTCCGCCGTCATGCAGCGCGACGAAGGGAGAGCTCTGCAAATCATCCGGCGCTATATATCCGTATTGCACGAGGCGGTTTCGCGGCATGGCGGCGAAGTCCTCAATGACTACGGGGATGGCAGCCTGTGCATTTTCAACAGCGCACTCGAAGCCGTCCAGTCAGCCTTGGACATACAGTCCGAATTGCGAAAGGAACCCGTTGTTCCCCTGCGTATCGGGCTGCACATCGGTGAGGTGTTTTTCGACGATGGCAAGATCATGGGCGACGGTGTAAACGTGGCTTCCCGGATACAATCGCTGGGACAGGCAAACACCATCCTCATCTCTTCCGAGATTCTCAGCAAGATCCGCAACCATCCTGAATTCAGCACGGTTCTGATCGGTCCCTTCGAATTCAAGAACATTGAAGAGCCCATGTTGGTCTATGCCATCTCCAATCCCGGCCTGGATGTGCCGGAGAAGGAAAGCATGAGCGGCAAGCTTAAAGAAACGGCGAAGGCCGGAGCACCGGGCAGGGCATGGTGGATCATAGGGGCGGCACTGGTATTGACGTTGGCGGCACTGTTGTCATGGTGGCTGGTATCGGAAAAGCATAACCGGGTAAAAGGTGGGAACGGCCAGTCCATCGCCGTCCTGTATTTCGATAACCTGAGCGGAGATCCGTCGCAGGATTATTTCAGCGCCGGCATGACGGAGGAAATCATTTCGCGACTGTCCAATATCCCCGATTTGCGCGTCAAGAGCCGACAATCGGTAATGCAGTATCGCGGCAAGTCGGTCCCTGCCCGGAAAATCGCCCGGGAACTCGGCGTGGGTGACATTCTCCAGGGCAGCGTACGCAAGCAGGGGAACCAGGTGCTCATCACCGTGCAGCTGGTAGATGGCGCCACGGAGGAAACCCGCTGGAGCCTGAGCTATAACCGGGAACTCAGCGATGTTTTTGACGTGCAGTCGGATATCGCACAGCAGGTGGCAACCCGACTGAACATCGGGTTTTCCGCGGAGACAAGGAAGAGGTTAACGACTCCGCCTACCCGAAATGTGCAGGCCTACGACCTTTACCTGAAGGCCATCGCCGACTCTGAAATGGAAAGCGGTATCGGCGGCACGGCGTACAACCGATTAGCGATCGGAAAACTAAAGCAGGCGATATCGCTGGACACTGCTTTTGCGGATGCCTATGCCCGGTTGGGTATCCTCTATACCTATATTGCTGCCAACGACCGGCAGCCCGCCATATGGCTTGATTCAGCCCGGTACTATTCGGAAAAGGCGATAGCCGTGGATCCCGGGAAGGAACAGGGATTTATCGCCCTGGCTAACGTGGAATACCTGCAGGGTCGCCAGGATGAATGCCTGCGGAACCTGGTAAAAGCTGAAGGGATCCGTCCTTTTTCCACCACGCAGGCCATGACCACGCAGTTGATCGAGAAGCATGCTTTCGGCGAAGCCTGGGAATGGCTGGAAAAGGCCCGCAGGCACGATCCGGCCGACCCACTTCCCCATGCCATTGAAGCCTGGATCTTCCTTACGATCGATATGCTGGATTCCGCCAAAAGCCGTTTCGATGCGTTCCGGGCACATGGTGGCCTGCCCGGCGCCATGGAACAGCCATTGTTGCACTATTACCTCTATACGTCTGATGAAGAAGGCTACCGTACCCTCGGACGGAAAATTTACGCGGGCGATGAAAAGCAGTTTGCCTATGCCATGGGCCGCTATTACCTCTTCCGGAGACGCTGGCCCCTGGCGGATTCTTTTTTCAGGGCTTCGTCCCGGCCCGACCAGATGGATATGGGGCTGATCGACCTGCATTTGGGGCGTGTACCCCAAGGCAGGCAACTGTTGCAGAAAACCATTGACGCAAGGCTGTCGTTTATGGGATATGCCCATGCCTGGCACGCGTATGATATCAGCCGTTGTTATGCCGCGCTGGACGATCAGCGGTTTGTGGACTATTTCCAGAAGGCGTTGAACAAAGGCTGGTTCGATTATACATGGCTGGAGGAAGATCCTTTTTTTGACCCCGTGCGCGAGGACCCGGTTTTTAAAGCAATGTGGAAGCAGGTGCAGGCGGATAATGCCCGGTACCAGCTGGACTTGCGGAAAAGTATGGAGAAGATGCGGAATGGCGCCAACCCTTAGTCATTCACTGCATTTTTTGAAAGTTGCCTGAAATACCCTACCTTATAGGAACCTTTCTGAACTGTGGCGTGATGACCTGGTTTCCACAATCCGCACGCTTTGACAATTCCTTCTCTTTTGTAGACCGTGCATACGTAAAAATGTCAGTGGTCTTTTTCGATGGCGGGCAGATTAGTCTTCTTTTTTCATAAACGGTCTTTTTATTCAACCAACGCGGAGATTGTTTGCAAGGCTTATGAAAAGAATATTTCATCCTGGCCAGATCACCTGGATGGCATTTGGTGATGTATGCTGTGCGTCACTTTTGTATGCTGCCATGGTACTGCTAAGCCTGGCTTCCTGTTCCTCTCCATCAAAACAGGAGAATATATTTTCCGTCAAAGCCAATGACACCCTGGTTCCACCTGAGATCAAGCCCGCCGGCGAGCCGTACAGGAGGTCGCTGGAAAAAAGGCGGGTTCCACCCACTGTCATTCAGGTGCCTGAAAAGCCACGGGTGTTTAAGGTCCCCAACCCGATACAGTACGCGAATAACCCCATGCCCACCACCCTGCACCTCAGTCCGCCATCAACGAGGCCCGGCGGGTTTTATCCACGAATCAGGACACTAACCATTACCGACGGTCTGCCAACCAACAATATCGGCAGCTTATACATAGACAGGGCCGGGAACCTGTGGATGGGAAACCCGAACATTGGATTGGTGCGTTATGATGGAAATACGTTTGCAATATTGAAGCGAAGGGTTACCGATGGGCCCGTATCCTGGAAAATTATCGGGGAGGACAGTAAAGGCAACCTGTGGACGAATGCAGGCAAGTACGACGGGAGAACGCTTACAAATTTCAATCGGTTGGATACGCTGCAGAAATTAGGGGGCGCACAAGAAATGGCAGAGGGAAGTGATGGCACGCTTTGGTTTCGGTCAAGAAACATTGTAAGGTTCAACGGGAGAAATTTTACCCGTATAACGAGACAGGATGGTCTTCGCGGTAACTTGTTTTTTTCCATCTTTAATGACAGCAGGGGACGGATCTGGATCGGGTCTGACACTGGTTTGAATCGATTTACTGGCCGTTCCTTTGATTTCATCGGCCGAGAAAAGGGGCTGGTGGAGGGCCAGGTGAAGGTGATACAGGAAGACCATCAGCACCAAATCTGGTTCGGGACCACCAACGGCCTGGTAAAATATGACGGTGAGACCTATACCACCTACACGACGGCCGACGGTCTGCCGGGAAACGATGTCAACACCCTGGCAGTGGATACGGAAAATAACCTGTGGATTGGTGTCCGGAACGGCGGACTTTGTCGCTATGATGGCAGGTCCTTCCGGGTTTTTGGGAATGCAGACGGCATTTCCGGCAGCGTGAACGAGGCAGTGGCTGACCAAAAAGGAGGCATCTGGTTCTGGGGTAATGATACCCGGGGCGTAATGTATTATGGCGGGGAAGCGGTTTCCGTATTCCGGGGGAATATAGGACTGGACAAAGAAGGCGGAATCTCCGAAGATCTCGCTATCGTGGGCATGGCAGAGGACAGTGCAGGCAGATATTGGTTTGGGGGTGCTGGATTTGCCTACTACTATGATGGCAAAACGTTCACCCATTACGGGAGCGAACAGGGTCTGCTCGCCTACGGATCTGAAAATGCAGCGGTGATGAGTATCGTCAAGGACGGGAAAGGAAGGCTGTGTTTTGGTATGTTGGGAGGCAACTTCAGTGTATTTGACGGGTCGTCTTTCACGCATTATACGTCCAACGAGGGATTTGGTGGACGGATGACGCTGGCGCTGGCTGGAGACAGCAGAGGCAGGATATGGACCAGTATTGCGGATGCCGATCATGAAAATATATTCTGTTTTGATGGGCAAAGGATTTTGGGTTACGGAACCAAACAGGGCCTGGTAGATGGAATTATTTACAGCATGTATGAAGATAGCCAGGGTAATATGTGGTTTGCCGGTGGGAAGGGGGTCAGTGTTTTCAATGGGAAGCGATTTATCAATTTTACCAGCGCCCAGGGTCCTCCCGGCGTTAGGGTCAGCCGAATCCTGCAGGACCGAGATGGGAATATGCTGTTGACCACATTGGGCGGCGGACTGCTGGTATTGCGCCGGGAAAAATTGGACAAGCTGGATTCCTTGGCCAGCCTGCGGCCCTACCGAAATGTGTTTGAAAATTATACGGTCAATGATGGCCTGCCCGACAACATGATCTATTCCGTGTCCAGGGACTCCGCCAATAATATTTTTCTTGGTTCATTGCAGGGGCTGACGATACTCCGCGGTGGCCTCGCTCTTCCCGGAAGCGGTATTGCGCGAAGCGGAATCGAACACTTTGGTGAAGGAAATGGGTATCCCATCAGCGAGGTTAACAGCATTCTATCGGACAGCAAAGGGGTACTCTGGTTGAGTTGCTCCGGCAGGTTCATCCGGTTTGACTATAGCAAGATCCTGCAAAGCGGGGAAAGCCCTGCTGTTTCAATCCGGGATATCCGCGTCAATGATGAACGGATCAGCTGGTATAACCTGCAATCAGTAAAGCAGGCGAATGGGAATGCCGTCGCGGACAGCATCGGCACGGATCCCCGGATCATCGAAGAGCTTTCCCTGTTCGGCGAATTGATGCCCGACAGCCTGCGAAATATAATGATCACACGGTATGCGGGGATTTCATTTGACAGTATCCGGCGTTTTAACCCGGTTCCGGAAAACCTTTCGCTGCCTTTTCGCCACAACAATATCACGATCCATTTTTCGGCTATTGCCCCGGCGCGGCCGGCCATGATGCGCTACCAGTATAAACTGGAGGGGTATAATGATGAATGGAGCCCGGTGACGGAAAAGACAACGGCCGCCTTCGGAAACATGAAAGAAGGGAAGTACACCTTCCTGGTCAGGGCGATGGGATTAAGCCCCAACACGGCATGGAGCGAACCTGTCGCATATGTGTTCCGAGTCCAGCCTCCCTGGTACAGGACTTGGTGGGCGTATGTTCTTTTCGCGTTGGGTTTCATAGCCGCTTTGACGGCATTCATTCGCTGGCGGATAGCATACCTGGAAAAAGAAAAACTGGCCCTGGAAAAGCAGGTTGCCGTACGCACACAGGAATTAAAAGAAGCCAATGCGGAAGTGGAGCAGTCCCTCCACGAACTCAAAACAACACAGCAGGAACTGATCCAGCGGGAAAAAATGGCTTCCCTCGGAGAGCTCACGGCCGGGATCGCGCATGAAATCCAGAACCCGCTGAATTTCGTGAACAATTTCACCGAGGTGAACCAAGAGTTGATCAGTGAACTGAAACAAGAAATTGAAAGCGGAAATATCCCGGAAATCCGGGCCATCGTGGATGATATCAGCAGCAATGAACAGAAAATACTGCTGCACGGCAAACGCGCCGATGCCATCGTCAAGTCGATGCTCCAGCACTCACGCGCCGGCTCCGGCAAGAAGGAGCCCACGGACATCAATGCGCTGGCGGACGAGTATATCAGGCTTGCTTACCATGGTATGCGGGCCAAGGATAAATCTTTTAATGCCTCATGGCAAACTGATTTTGATCCATCCCTTGGCAAAGTGAATATCGTTGCGCAGGATATCGGCCGGGTGATCCTGAACATGGTGAACAACGCATTCTATGCAGTCAATGAAAAGGCGAAGAACGCCGTGGGTCCTTACGAACCGATGGTCCATCTGTCAACCAGGAAAGCGAGCGGAAGCGTGGAGATTCGTGTCAAACACAACGCGCCCGCGATGCCTGAAAAGACCCGGGAAAAGATCTTTCAGCCTTTCTTCACCACAAAGCCCACCGGCCACGGAACCGGCCTTGGACTATCGATCAGTTTTGACATCATCAAGGCACATGGGGGTGAGATCAGGGTGGTGAGTGAACCAGGTACAGGAACTGAGTTTGTTATATTGTTGCCAGCTGTTTAGAATATCTCGATATTCAATTTCTATGCTTTCGCGACTATTAGCATGGTGAAATAAGTCATTGTTCTCTATTACCTAAATTCCTGTACATAGCTCAGGTTCCATCAAAATATTCTCTACCTTAAAGAATGCATCTGGGATTGACGGTTTAACGAATTCAAAGGTTCATGAATATTTCACTGATGAAAATAGCCATTTGGATCCTTTTATTTATGTTCATTTCCCTTCCGGGAAAGGCACAGCAGGATAATCCAAGATTTGAGGATCTGACCAATAGCCTGGATTTGCAAAACGTTTTCGTAAGTAAAATTTTACAAGACAGACATGGCTATTTATGGCTAAGCACACTGACCGACGGTCTCATCAAATATGATGGCTACTCTGCCACTAAATATTTATATAATCCGTTTGACCGGCAATCTCTTGCCCAGAATCAGATTAATAGTTTTTACATTGACAAAAACGATATTTTCTGGCTGGGGACACCGGAAGGTTTATGCAAATTTGATCCTTATACCGAATTATTTACACGCTACGATTCTTCGATTGTACCGGGTATGCCTAATTTGGGAAACGTTTCAACAATCGTCGAAGACGAGCAGGGGCAGTTGTGGATTGGCAATTTTGAGGGTAGACTATGGCGTTATAACAAGGCGAAAAATGAATTTATATCCTATACTTCCAAACTGCTTTACAATAAAGACAAAAGCCAGCTGGAGGGCTTTCATGAATCAATCTCAGGTATCTGTAAAGATAAAAAAGGCAGGATTTGGGTTGTTAATACAAGCGGTTTACACAGTATAGAAATTCTAACCGGGAAGAAGCAGGGCGAAGAAAAAATTTCATTTTCTCATTTTAAAAACGACTCCCTTAACGTCAATAGTTTAAGTGATACTGATTTTTCAAATATTTATGCCGATAAAAATGGATTGATCTGGATCGGGAATGCCCGTGGCCTGGTCAACAGCTACGACCCGGTCACTAATAAGTTTACCCGGTTTTTACCTGCGTCATCCGGACTTCATGGCATATCCGGTTGGGATTCATGGATGACTGAAGACCCCTCAGGCAACTTTTGGATAGCTGGAACAGACGGCCTTTACAAACTGAATAAGGAAAGAACAAAATTCTCTTCATATACCCATAATGAGCAAACAGTACAGGGACTGAAGTCCGCCAATGTCAATGCTGTCGCGGTTGATGCGGGAAATAACCTGTTTGCAAGCACCATCAGAGGAATACAAAGCCTCAACCTCAAACAAAAAGCGTTTGGATTATTACGAGCTGAGGGGAATAGAAAATACGCCCTGAGCGATAATAGAGTTACCGCCATACTGGAAGACAGATCAGGATATATCTGGATAGGCACTTATGAAGATGGTCTGAATAAATGGGACAGAAAAAGCGGTGCTATTACAAAATTCCAACATAACCCCGGAAGGCCAGGCAGTTTGCCGGGTAATTTTATTAATGCCATTCTCGAAGATGACGATGGCAGTATCTGGATAGGCTGCGGGGAATATTTATCTCATCTTAATCCCGGAACAGGGATCTTTGAAAATTTCAACACCAACTCCAGGAACCTGTTAAATAATGATGCGAGAAATATTTACGCCCTGTGCGAAGACGATGAAGGGCTGATATGGATGGGAACGGGAAATGGAATCAAAAGTTTTGACCCGACCACAAAAAAATTCAGGCATTATTTCTACGAACCTGGTAATCCCGGCGGGATCAGCGATTATACTGCTATGGCCATTCTTGCAGATTCGCATGGAAATATCTGGGTTGGCACCAATAGTATTGCTTTCAATAAGTTCGACAAAAAAACCGGCCTTTTCAGGCATTATAAAAACAATGCGCTGGACACTAATTCAATTAGTTCAAACATCGTAAACTGTCTATATGAAGATTCAAAAGGCTACTTGTGGATAGGAACATCCGGAAGCGGTGTTTGTCGCTATGATCATAAAAACAATACTTTTTACACTCCTGGCAGAAAAGCCAATCTTCCCTGGATTTCTGTTTTTTCAATCAGTGAAGATCATCAAGGAAATATCTGGCTGGGAACCAACCTCGGGTTATCCTGCTATATTACCCTGAAGGATGAATTTGTAAACTATGACGAACAGGATGGCCTGCAGGGTAATTATTTTGCAACAAGCGTGATGAGAGACAAAGGCTCCAGTTTTAAAGGTAAAGATGGCACACTTTATTTTGGAGGTCATAATGGCCTTAACTATTTTGATCCGGTACAGATTCATCCTAATGATTATATCCCCCCGTGGTTATCACGAAATTCAAAATCTTTGACAAACTGCAACCGGGTAAAAATCACGACTCGGTGATCATCCTTAGCTATGACCAGAACTTTTTTTCGTTCGAATTTGCTGCGTTGAATTTCACCAATCCTGCAAAAATAGATATGCATATCAATTAGCCGGCTTTGACCCTGATTGGATATATAGCGGTTCCAGAAAGTATGCAAGCTACACCAACCTGGGTCCGGGGGAATATGTTTTCAAAGTGAAGGGAAGCAATAACGACGGTACATGGAATGAAAAGGGAATTACAGTAAATCTGATCATCCTCCCTCCCTGGTGGCGAACCTGGTTGGCTTACGCCATTTATGGATTGATTTTGATTGCAGGAATCTGGACAGTAGACCGCTATCAAAAGCGCCGTATCGTTCTTGCGGAACGGGAGAAGGCCCAGGTAAAGGAACTGGCACAGGCCAGGGAGATAGAAAAAGCTTACCGTGATCTGAAAACGACACAATCTCAGCTTATACATGCAGAAAAAATGGCCTCGCTGGGTGAACTGACTGCGGGTATCGCGCATGAGATACAGAACCCGTTGAACTTCGTTAATAATTTTTCTTCGCTTAACACTGAGTTGGTCGCAGAGGCATTGGAGGCCATGGGGCGCGGGGAAGGCAGAGACGCAGAAGAGATTCTGAATACAGTTGCAGAGAACGAACACAAGATCCTCCAGCACGGAAAACGTGCCGATGCGATCGTGAAAGGGATGCTGCAGCACAGTCGAAGTAGCACCGGCGTAAAAGAACTCACTGATATCAATGCGCTATGCGATGAATATCTTCGGTTAGCCTATTACGGCATGCGCGCGAAAGACAAATCGTTCGATGCGGATTTCAGTTTCAAGCCGGACCCTGCGCTTGGAAAGGTCAATGTGGTACCGCAGGATATTGGCAAGGTATTGCTGAATCTGATCAACAATGCATCCTATGCGGTGCATGAGAAGAGCAAGGCTGGCATCATTGGCTATGAACCAAAAGTAAACGTGAGTACGCGACGAGTAACTGCTCCGGAGAATCAGCCAACTAGCCAGTTAGCCAATTCGGTAATTATTTCGGTCCATGATAACGGTAACGGGATCGCTGAAAAGGACCGAAGTAAGATCTTTCAACCTTTCTTCACCACCAAGCCCACGGGTGAAGGCACGGGACTGGGACTGAGCCTGAGTTACGATATCGTGAAAGCGCATGGGGGTGAGATCAAAGTAGAAAGCAGCGAAGACGGGGGAACAGAATTTACAGTAACCATACCTGTTAACTGAAATAAATGAAACTGACCAAGAAACTGGAAGCAGAAATTAAGCAGGTTTATGATGAATTCTGGAAAAGACTGCTCACAGTAGATCTTAAACCGCTCAATGCGCTGCTTGATGATGATTTCAGGCAGATAGGCACCACAGACGGTGAGGTCTTTTTCACCAGGCAGGCCGCTTCTAAATTTCTGAAGGCAACGGAAGATCAGCTGGTCGGAAATCTTGAGCTCAGAAATCAAAAATTGAAAATAGAAGCCCTGGATAACCTGGTCTTGATCACTGACCTGAGTGATGCTTATGTGAAAGTTGATCAGGAATGGATGTTTTATGCCAGGGCCAGAAGTACTTTCCTCCTTCACCAAACACGAAATGGATGGAAATTTCTGCTTCAGCATAGTTCCGTCCCCGATCACAGGGCAGATGAAGGAGAAACCATCGGCCTGGAAAAAATATCTAAAGAAAATCTTGAACTCCGTGAAGCAGTTAAACGCCGTACAATTGAACTGGAAAATAAATCAAGGGAACTCGAAATTGAAACTTCCCTGGAAAAAGTGAGGACAGCGGCCATGGGTATGAAAAAGCCCGAAGACATGCTGGATATCTGTAAAACCATTGCCGGCCAAATGGCCCAATATGGTGTGAAAGAGATCAGAAATGTGCAAACTGCCATTTTTTATGAAGCCCGCGGCACGTACATGAACTATGAATACTATGCAAAACATGATAAGACATTTATAACCGATGTCAATTTCAAAGGACACAAGGTTCAGTTATCATTTGCAAAAAAAATGATGAAAGGTGCAAACCAGCAGGTTGAGGAACATTTTAAAGGGAAGAAACTGAAGGATTGGTATGCATATCAGAAAACAACCAATCAATTTGCTGATAAGTATCTGCTGAAAGCAGACTCACTCAATTATTACTGGTTCTCGCTAGGACCAGTAGCGCTGGGAGTATCCACTTATTATCCGCTCACAAACCAGGAATCAGGACTGTTCAAAAGGTTCCTGAAAGTTTTTGAATTGGCCTATCGTCGCTATCTGGATATTGAAAAAGCGGAAGCCCAGGCCAGGGAAGCACAGATAGAGTTAGGGTTGGAAAGAGTGAGGGCAAGAGCCATGGCCATGCATCATTCGGCTGAACTGGCTGACCTTGTGGCCACTGTCTTCAGGGAACTAAATCAACTTGAATTTTCACTGGCCAGTTGTATCATCTGGATACACGACCCCGCTGAAAAAACCAATACGCTCTGGATAGCCAGTGACGAAATGAACAAACCGGCCAGGCCTTTACAGATCGTTCCTTTTTATCCGCCATTTTTTAATTCCATCATACCCGGCTGGAAAGCAAAGGACCCCAAATGGATATTTTCTCTGACAGGAAGAGAAAAAAAGAAATTTGAAAAACTGTTCTTTTCGGAATATCCCGAGTTACCGGACGAGCTGAAAAAGCCTGTCAGCGAAAATAAGCAGATTACCTTTTCGGCATCGTTCAACAATTTTGGTGCGCTGGAAGTGGTGGCCACCTCACCCCTTACAGATGAAAAATTTGAAATCCTTCATCGATTCGGAAAAGTATTTGATTCGAGTTATACCCGTTTCAACGACCTGAAGAAAGCCGAGGCCCAGGCAAAGGAGGCGCAGATAGAAGCATCCATGGAGCGGGTGAGAAGCAGAACCATGGCCATGCAGAAAAGTGCAGAGCTATTGGAGGTTGCTGTTTTGCTATATAATGAGCTTAAGAGTTTGGGAATAACACAGCAGTTCCTTGAAACCGGATATATAGAAATCGATGAAGTAAACAAGATCCAAACCGGCTGGATGACATCTCCGGCTGGAAATTATTTAGAGCCATTCAATCTCCCCTTAACTGGAGAGCCGGCCTTTGATGCAAGGTATCAAGCCTGGAAGCAGCATGTTCCTGTTTTTCACCAGCATTTAAGCGGTGAACAATTGAAAAGACACCTTGCCTTTGCGATCCCTTATATGGGAAACAAGGAAGCAGAAGACATTTCAAGAAATCAGGCTCCCGACTCTCTCCACTTCTATTGTGGAAATTTTTCGCACGGCTATCTCTCCCTTATTTCAGGAACGTCGATGAGTATTGAAGCAGGGCAATTGCTGGCAAGGTTCACCCGTGTTTTTGAAATGACCTACCAACGCTTTCTTGATCTTAAAAAATCAGAATTTCAGACTCGCCAGGCTAAAATTGAAACCGCGTTAGAAAAAGTGAGGGCCAGGGCACTGGCCATGCAGCAGCCCGAGGAGCTAACTGAGGTAGCGCAGGTGATGCGGTATGAAATGGGTTTGCTTGGAGTGGAAGAACTGGAGACAAGCAGTATTTATATTCATGAGGATAGTTCTGACAAAGCGGAATGCTGGTATGCGATCAAAGATATCCGCATACCTGATAAAAAACTGGTTGCAGATCATTTTATTTTGAATCTGCATGATACCTGGGTTGGCCGGCAGATGTTTGATTTCTATCGATCATCAGAAAAGCAGGTTTCCATTCCTATGTTGGGTGCAAACAGGAAAGAATGGATCAACTATTGTTCTGAACGGTCTGCACTGCTGGATGGTTTTTATGGCAAAATTGTCCCCGAACGAACCTACCATCTTTTTAAATTTTCAAACGGCACCATTGGCGCAGCCACACCTGGAAGTATTTCGGCAGAAAGCTGGGACCTTCTTCAAAGAGCTGCATCTGTCTTCTCATTGGCGTATTCAAGATTCAAGGATCTGACGAAGGCCAGAACTGACCTGCAAAAGCTGAAGGAAGAAAAACAAAGAGCAGAAACGGCATTGGCGGAACTACAGACCACTCAAAAACAGCTGATCCAGGCTGAAAAAATGGCATCGCTTGGAGAACTTACCGCAGGTATAGCGCATGAGATTCAAAACCCGCTGAATTTCGTGAACAACTTCTCTGAGATCAATACAGAACTTTCCGAAGAATTGTCTGAAGCCGCCCAAAAAGGCGACTTGCAGGAGGTCATACATCTGGCCAATGATATCAGATCCAACCAGGGAAAAATAAGTGATCACGGCAAACGCGCCGATGCGATC
>Ga0114938_1001459_pt1 | contig 15960 bp, 16 predicted proteins | sample AshMeaBigSpring_FD_88675 | JGI IMG/M metagenome (GOLD analysis project Ga0114938, IMG submission 88675) | Groundwater microbial communities from Big Spring, Nevada to study Microbial Dark Matter (Phase II) - Ash Meadows Big Spring | ecosystem: Environmental > Aquatic > Deep subsurface >...
TGCCCGCGCAGCAGGCGCTCGAGCGCGGCGTGATCGATTTGATCGCCGCTGACGTGCCGGCGCTCCTGGCCGCGCTCGACGGGCGCGAAGTCAGGATGCCGCAGGGCACCCGCCGGCTCGCGACGACCGGGGCGGTCGTCGAGCGCATCGAGATGACCTGGCGCACCTCGCTGCTCGCCGTGCTGACCAACCCGCTGGTCGCCTACGGGCTCCTGATCATCGGCCTCTACGGCCTGATGTTCGAGGGCTACAACCCGGGCGCCATCCTGCCGGGCGTGATCGGCGCGATCTGCCTGCTGCTCGGTCTGTACGCGCTGCAGGTGCTCTCGGTGAATTTCGCGGGCCTCGCACTGGTCGTGCTCGGCGTCGGCATGATGATCGCCGAGTTCTTCGTGCCGAGCTTCGGCGCGCTGGGCTTCGGTGGCCTGGTCGCCTTCGTGATCGGCTCGGTCGTGCTCATGGACATGGACACGCCGGGCTTCGAGTCGAGCCGCGGCCTCGTCGGCGGGATCGCGACCTTCGCCGGCGCGGCGATGCTAGGCACGATGTATCTCGCGCTGCGGGCGCGCAAGCGGCCGGTGGCCACCGGCACCGAGCAGCTGGTCGGCGACTACGCCGAGGCGGTCAGGGATTTCGAGGGCAAGGGGCAGGTCCGGATCTACGGCGAGCTGTGGAACGCCGTATCGGACGCCCGGGTCGCGCGCGGGCAGCGCGTGCGCGTCGACCGCGTGGAGGGACTGACGCTGCACGTGTCGCCGGACCAATGACGGGAGAATGAACATGCTGGGTTCGCCGATCTTCTATGGCGTGATCGCGGTGCTGGGGCTCGTACTGCTCTTCAGCGCCATCAACATTCTGCGCGAGTACGAGCGCGGCGTGATCTTTACGCTCGGTCGCTTCCAGGGCATCAAGGGCCCGGGCCTGATCCTGGTGATCCCGATCTTCCAGCAGATGGTGCGCGTGGACCTGCGCACGATCGTGCTCGACGTTCCCAAGCAGGACGTGATCTCGCGCGACAACGTCTCGGTCAAGGTCAACGCGGTGGTGTACTTCCGCATCGTGGACCCGGGGAAAGCGATCATCCAGGTCGCGAACCCGTTCGAGGCCACGAGCCAACTCGCGCAGACGACGCTGCGATCCGTGCTCGGCCAGCACGAACTCGACGACATGCTCGCCAAGCGCGAGAAGCTCAATGCGGACGTGCAGCAGATCCTGGACGCCTCGACCGACGCCTGGGGCATCAAGGTGTCGCACGTCGAGATCAAGCACATCGACCTCGACGAGAGCATGATCCGGGCCATGGCGCGCCAGGCCGAGGCCGAGCGCGCGCGGCGCGCCAAGATCATCCACGCCGAGGGCGAGAAGCAGGCGGCGGACATGCTGGTGCAGGCGGCGCAGGCGCTCGGCGCCGACCCGCGCGCGATCCAGCTGCGCTACATGCAGACGCTCACCGAGATCGGCACCGACAAGAGCACGACCATCGTCTTCCCGCTGCCGATGGATCTCCTCTCGCCGTTCCTGAAGAAGCCGGGCGCCTGAGGCGCCTGGCGCTCAGCGGCCCGGCAGCCTGAGCGTGACGCGCGCGCCGCCCAGGCGCCCGTCACCGATCTCGAGTGTTCCCGAATAGGCCGAGGCGATCTCGCGCGCCACCGAGAGCCCGATGCCCTGCCCCGCCACGCTCTCGTCAGCGCGCACGCCCCGCTCGAGCACGCGCTGCCGCTCCACGGGTGGGATGCCGTGGCCGTCGTCCTCGACGTCGATCGCGAGCCCGGGCCGGCGCCATTCCGCGGAGGTCCAGGGCGTGACGCGCACCGCGATCTCGCCACGGCAGTACTTCCAGGCGTTGTCCATCAGGTTGCCGGCGAGCTCGAGGAAGTCGCCCGGGTCGATCGGATAGGCGGTGCCCGGGGCGATGGCGAGCGTCACGCGCACGGGCTTGTCCGCGTAGACCTTGGCGAGCGCGCCGCGCAGCTGCTCGAGGGGTTCCTGCACCGCGAGGTCGATGAGCGTCGCGCCGCTGCCGCCGAAGACCGCACGCTTGAGCTGGTGCCGCACGATGTCCTGCATCCGGTCGAGCTGCGGCGCAAGAGCCGCCGGCTCCGCCTGGCCGCGTTCCAGCAGGATCCTCATCGCGGCAAGCGGCGTCTTGAGGCTGTGCGCCAGGTTGCCGAGCGTCGCTCGATAGCGCTCGAGGCGCTTGCGCTCGCCGGTCAGGAGCGCATTGAGGTTGCCAGTGACACCCGCGAGCTCGCGCGGCCACTCGGCGCCGAGCCGCTCGCGCCGGCCGGCCTCGATGTCCATGATCTCGGACTCGAGCCGGTACAGGGGCATGAGCGCGAAGCGCAGCGCGAACGCGAGTCCGCCGAGCAGGAACAGGCCGAGCAGGATGGAGCCGGTGGCAAGCCAGGCGCGGACGCGCGCGATCTCCCCATACCAGGGTTCCAGGCTCTCGGCGGCGCGTACGACGAAGTCGCGCGTGCCGCCGTCTGCGAGCTCCCAGCGGATGCCGAGCGAGAGCCCGAGCACGCGGCTGCCGTCCGCCAGGCGCGCATGTTCGAACCGGCGCTCGCCGGCCGCGGGCTCTGCCGCCAGGTTGAGGCCGCTGCCGAGCGCCGACGGCGAGCGCCAGCTGCCGCGCGCGCCCAGGATCTCGGCGTACAGCCCGGAGCCCGGCGTGGCGAGTCGCGGCTCGACCAGGTTCTGCGGCAGCAGGCGCCCGTCGGGCCCGATGTCGGCCGACGAAATCAGCGCGATGACCTGCGCCTCCAGCACGTCCTCGCGCGCGCGCAGGCCGAGGTCCCGGTACCAGGACTCCAGCGACCAGGCGGCGATGGCGGCGGCCGCGAGCAGCAGCAGCGCCAGCGCCACCAGCAGCCGGGCCTGGAGCGATGGGGCGGTGCGCGGCAAGGCCTACTCGCGCGCGACGCGGTAGCCGCGGCCGCGCAGCGTCTCGATCGGCTGGCGCTTGCCGTCGGGGTCCAGCTTTTTCCGCAGGCGGCCGATGAACACCTCGATGGTGTTGCTGTCGCGCTCGAAATCCTGCTCGTAGAGCTTCTCGGTCAGCTCCGACTTAGAAATCACCTGCCCGGCGCGGAGCATCAGGTACTCGAGCAGGCGGTACTCGAACGCGGTGAGCTCGATTGCTGCGCCGTTCACGCGCACCTGCTGGCTGCGCGTGTCGAGCTCGACGCCGCCGCTCCGGAGCAGCGGCTGCGACCAGCCGCCGGAGCGCCGCAGCAGCGCCTGCACGCGCGCCAGCACCTCCTCGAAGCGGAATGGCTTGGTGACGTAGTCGTCGGCGCCGGCGTCGAGGCCCGCGACCTTCTCCTGCCAGCTGTCGCGCGCGGTCAGGATCAGCACCGGGAACGACTTGCCGGCCTTGCGCCAGGCGCGGATCGCCTCCAGGCCGGAGCGAAGCGGCAGGCCGAGGTCGACGACCGCGACGTCCACCGGGTACTCGAGGCCGGCGAACTCGCCCTCGACGCCGTCGGCGGCCTGGTCGATCGTGAATCCCGCGCCACGGAACTGCTGCACCAGCGACTCGCGCAGCGCCGGCTCGTCCTCGAGCACCAGCAGGCGCATCGGGACTCAGTCCCTGCCGCGCCGGACCGGGCCGGCGTCTATGCTGACCTCGAAGACGCGCCCGTCCTCACCGAGCAGCCGGATGCGGTACTCGATGCGGTCGCCGTGGCGCTTCTCCTCGGCCCGGATCGCGCGCGCATGGTACTGCCGCTCGGCCTGCGCCACTGCCTCGTCGAGCGAGATGGCACGGTCGTCGGCCTGCGCGGCGCCCGCTGCCAGGGCCAGCGCGAGCGTCAGGGCGGTCAGCAGCCGGCGCATGGGCATGGCGTCATTCTAGTGGAACCGGACGGCCCGGGCCGCTCGCGCGGCCCGGGCGGTCTTTCAACCCCCGGTCGGGGTCACGTCGACCCGGATCCGGATCCGGTCGCCCGGGTCGTAGGGCATTTCCGTCACGTAACGGCGGCCGGCGTACTCGTACGTCACCTCGTAGCCGTCGATGCGCTCCTCGTAGCGTTCGCGGTAGCGCACGTCGCAGCGCTCGTAAACGTACTCGCGGTTGTCATCGCGCCCGCGCATGCGCTGTTTCGAGACGCTGTTGCCGACGGCGCCGCCGATGATGGCGCCGGCGGCGCGCGCGACGTGGCGACTGTGGTGGTCGCCGACCTGGTTGCCGATGACGCCGCCGATCAGCGCGCCGAGCAGCGTGCCGCCCGCGGTACCGCGCACGGCGCGGCGGTCGGGGCCGTACTCCACCTCGTCCCAGCACTCGCGCACCGGCTCGCTCACGCGGATCCTGCGCCGCAGCGGCTCGACCCCCACGACGCGTGCGTAGTCGTAGTCCGAGTAGCGGTCCTCGTCGTCGTACGGATAGCCGCCGCGATCATGGTCGGCCAGGGCGCCCGTGGACACGGCGGCGAGTCCGAGGGCAAGGGCCGGAATCCAGAGCTTGCGTGACATGGTGCGCCTCCTCTTCTGGCACGGTGCCACTGTAGGAGGGCCCCCATGAACGCGTCCTGAACGCGCCGGAACCCGCTTTTCCTAGGGAATTTCGGCCTTGGCGGCTTCCCAGAGCCGGTCGAGCTCGGCCGGCGTCGCCGCGGCCGGGGCCTTGCCGAGGGCCGACAGCGCGCGTTCCAGGTGGGCAAAACGGCGGGCGAACCGGTCGTTGGCGTGCCGCAGCGCGGACTCCGGGTCGACGCCATGGTGGCGCGCGAGGTTGACGACCGAGAACAGCAGGTCCCCGAGTTCCGCCGCGAGCCGGTCCGGGACGCCGCCCTGCGCCGCACGGTCGAGCTCGGCGAGCTCTTCCTCGATCTTCGCCCGGGGACCCGAGGCATCGGACCAGTCGAAGCCCGCATCCGCGGCGCGCCTGCCCAGCTTGCGCGCGCGGGTCAGTGCCGGAAGCGCCAGCGGCACGTCGGCGAGCGCTCCCTCATCCGGCGCCTTCGCCCGTCGCTCCGCGGCCTTGTAGCGCTCCCAGGCGCGCGTCTGCTCCGCCGCATCCGCGATCCTGGCGTCGCCGAACACGTGCGGGTGCCGCCGCGTCAGCTTGTCGCAGATGGCCTCCACCACGTCGTCGAAGGCGAATGCGCCCTGCTCGGCCGCGAGTTGCGAATGAAATGCCACCTGGAACAGCAGGTCTCCGAGCTCCTCGCGCAGCGCCGCGAGGTCCGCGCGCTCGATGGCGTCGGCGACCTCGTAGGCTTCCTCCAGCGTGTGCGGCGCAATCGAGCGGAAGTCCTGCTCACGGTCCCAGGGGCAGCCTCCCTCGGGGTCGCGCAGGCGAGCCATGATGGCGAGCAGCCGCTCAATCGCCATGGCTCGGCGGTCCGCCCAGCACTTCGCGAAGCGTCAACAGCATGCCGGCGGTCGCGCCCCAGATGTTGAAGCTGCCCCAGGGCAGTTCGAAGGTCTCGAATTCCTCCTGCCCGAACCGCCGGAAGCGCCGGGACCGGGTCGATGGATCTAGCAGGTGGCGCAGCGGCGCCTCGAACGTCCCGGCCACCTCGACCGGGTCGAGCTTGAGCTCGAATCCCGGCCGCACCAGGCCGACCACCGGCGTCACCCGGTAGCCCGTGATGACGACGTGATCGGGCAGCACGCCGATGACGTCGATGAACCCGCGCTCGAGCCCGATCTCCTCCTGTGTCTCGCGCAAGGCCGCGTCCACGGCGTCGCGGTCCCCGGACTCGATGCGCCCGCCGGGAAACGAGATCTGGCCGGCGTGGTGCTTGAGGTCGTCCGCACGCAGCGTCAGCAGGACGCCGAGCTCGTCGCCGCGGTCCACGACCGGGATCAGCACGGCCGCGCGGGTGGCGGCGCCCGGGAAGAGCGTCTCCAGCCTCTGCATCGCCGCGCGCGGCAGGTGGCCGATGCGCAGCTCCGCCTCGTCCCGGCGGCAGCCGGCCACGCGGCGGCGCAGCGTCGCCCGCAGCTCCGCCGTCGGCAGGCGGTGCAGCTCGAGGGGTAATTCAGCGGCCATGGGGCGCGTTGCCGCGGGCGAGCCGGGTCGGATCGAGCAGCTCCGCCAGTTCCGCGCGCGGCAGGCCGGTTTCCTCGGCGGCGACGTCGAGCACCGCGCGGTCCTCCGCGGCCGCGCGCTTTGCGATGGCCGCCGCCCGGTCGTAGCCGATGCGCGGCGCGAGCGCGGTCAGCAGCATGGGGTTGCGCGCGAGCGTCGCCGCGACCCGCGAGGCATTGACGGTGAGCAACGGTATCGCCGACTCCGCGAGCGCGCGCGCCGAGCCTGCCACCAGCTCGATCTGCTGCAGCAGCGCGTGCGCGATCAGCGGCAGCATGACGTTGAGCTGGAAGTTGCCGGAGGCGCCGGCCATGGCGACCGCCGCGTCGTTCGCCATCGTGAGCGTCGCGGCCATCGCCGCGGCTTCCGGGATCACCGGGTTGACCTTGCCGGGCATGATGCTCGATCCCGGCTGCAACGCCGGCAGCGTGATCTCGCCGAGCCCGGCGAGCGGGCCGGAGTTCATCCAGCGCAGGTCGTTCGCGATCTTGAGGAGCGCGACCGCCGCCGTCCGCAGCATCCCGGACAGCTCGACCGCGGTGTCCTGCGAGGCGAGCGCCGCAAAGCGGTCCGGCGCAGGCAGTAGCGGCAGCCCGGTGCGAGCGGCGAGGCGCGCGATGGCGCGCGCCGCGAATTCGGGGTGCGCGTTGATGCCCGTGCCGACGGCCGTGCCGCCGAGCGCGAGCCGGTGCAGGCGTGGCCCCACGCCCGCCAGCCGTGCCGCCGCGTCCTCGACCTGGGTCTGCCAGGCATGCATTTCCTGGCCGACCGTGACCGGCACCGCGTCCATCAGATGGGTGCGGCCCGGCTTGACGATGTCCCCGCAGGCCGCCGCGCGCGCGGCAATCGACTGCGCCAGCGCCGCGAGCGCGGGCAGGAGCGCGTCGCGCAGTTGGAGCGCCGCCGACAGGTGGATGGCGGTGGGAACGACGTCGTTGCTGCTCTGGCAGTGATTGACGTGGTCGTTCGCGTGCACCGGCGATCCGAACCGCGCAGCCGCAAGGTGCGCGATTACCTCATTGGCGTTCATGTGGGTGCTGGTGCCGGAGCCGGTCTGCAGCACGCCGACCGGGAACTGGTCCGCATGCCCGCCTGCCGCGATCTCGAGCGCGGCCGCGGCGATCGCCGCGGCCATCGGCGCGGGCAATTCGCCGAGCTCGCCGTTGGTCTCCGCCGCCGCCCACTTGATCAGCCCGAGCGCGCGAATGAAAGCCGCCGGCAGCGGCAGCCGGGCGATGCGGAAGTTGGCCGCGGCCCGCCCGGTCTGGGCGCCCCACAGCGCATCCGCGGGCACGCGGACTTCGCCGAGGCTGTCCTTTTCGATGCGGTACTTTTCGCTCACGGGTAAGATGGCGATTCTACCATTCGTGCCCCGCGTCATGACCGACTCCCGCCTGACCGCGCTCTCCCCGCTCGACGGTCGCTATGCCGGCAAGTGTGCCGACCTCGCGGCGCTTTTCAGCGAAGCCGCGCTGATCTCGCACCGGGTCCGGGTGGAGGTCGCGTGGTTCCGGCTGCTCGCCGCCTCCGGCCATTTCGCGGTTCTGCGGTCGCTCGCGCCGGCGCTCGAGTCGCGCCTCGCGGCTCTCGCGAGCGGCACGGACGAGGCCGGAGCCCGTCGCGTCAAGGAGATCGAAGGGCGGGTCAATCACGACGTCAAGGCGGTTGAATACTGGCTGCGGGAGGAACTGGCCGCGGCGGGCGCGACCGCGGCGCAGCTCGAGTTCGTTCATTTCGCCGCGACGTCCGAGGACGTCAACAACCTGGCATACGCACTCTTGCTGGCGCAGGCGCGCGAGCGCGTGATGCTGCCGCGGATCCGCGCCGTCTCCGAAGCCCTGGCGGGTCTCGCCTCGCGCCATGCCGGGCTTGCGATGCTCGCCCGCACGCATGGCCAGGCCGCGACTCCCACGACGCTCGGCAAGGAGGCCGCCAACTTCGCCGCGCGGCTGCGTCGCGCCGCGGACGCCTGGCAGCGTGTGCAGGCGCTCGGCAAGTGGAATGGCGCGACGGGCAACTTCAACGCGCACGTGGCGGCCGAGCCCGCGGTGGACTGGCGCGCACTGTCGCGGCGGCTGGTCGAAGGTCTCGGGCTCGCGCCGAACGAGCACACCACGCAGATCGAGCCGCATGACTGGATCGCCGAGTACTGCGATGCGCTGGCGCGCGCCGACACGGTGCTGATCGGGCTGTGCCGCGACCTGTGGGGCTACGTGTCGCTCGGCTACTTCCGCCAGAGGCCGGTAGCCGGCGAGGTCGGCTCCTCGACCATGCCGCACAAGGTCAACCCGATCGACTTCGAGAACGCGGAAGGCAACGCGGGTTTCGCGAATGCCATGCTGCGTCACTTCTCGGAGAAGCTGCCGGTCTCGCGCTGGCAGCGCGACCTCTCCGACTCGACGGTGATGCGAAACCTGGGCGTCGCGCTCGGGCACAGCGCGCTCGCCTTTGGCTCGGCGGCGGCGGGCCTCGCGCGCATCGAGCCGGATGCCGCGCACATCGCCCGGGACCTCGATGCCCACTGGGAAGTGCTGGCCGAGGCGATCCAGACCGTCATGCGCGCGAACGGGGTCGCCGGCGCGTACGAGAAACTCAAGGACTTCTCGCGCGGTTGCGCCGTCGACTCGGGTTCGCTCAGGGAATTCGTGGCCGGCCTCGGCCTGCCGGACGACGCGCGCCGGCGCCTGGAGTCGCTTACGCCCTCGGGCTATACGGGCCTCGCCGAGGCCCTCGCCCGCGCGCTCTGACGCGGGCCGGCCGCGGTGGACGGCCATGTAGAATGCGTGATCACGAGCTGGGGCACGGACCGCCCCGCCCTGCAGCGGATCCGGCGCGACGTCTTCATCGGCGAGCAGCAGGTCCCGGAATCCGAGGAATGGGATGACGACGACCCGGTCAGCGTTCATGCGCTCGCCACCCTGAACCGTGAACCAGTCGGCACCGGGCGACTTAATCCGGCCGGTAAGATCGGCCGCATCGCGGTGGTTACCGGGATGCGCGGCCGTGGCATCGGCGCAACGATCCTGCGGCTCTTGCTGCAGGAGGCATACCGCCGGGGACTCCGCGAGCCGTACCTGCATGCTCAGCTGCAGGCCGTGCCCTTCTACGAGAAGTTCGGCTTCCGTCGCGAGGGCGAGGTGTTCGACGAGGCGGGCATCCCTCACGTGAGGATGAAGCACGCCCTGGAGTGAGGAGCGGTGCAGACCCAGCGGCAGAGCGTGACGGGAACGCGCTCGATCATCGCGACCCTCGACGAGGCGCGCACCGCCACCCAGCAGGTAGCGCTGGCCGCGCGCCGCCTGCTTACGATGTACACGCAGGACCTGGAGCCTGCCGTATACGACCAGCCGCAGTTCCTCGAAACCGTCAAGAAGCTCGTGCTCGCGAAGAGCTACGCCAAGGTGCGGGTCCTGCTCGCGGATCCGTCGCGTGTGGTCTACGAGGGCAGCAAGTTCGTGCACCTGGCGCGGCGCATCACGAGCCACATCGAGATCCGCCGCGTGAAGGCGGAGCGGCGCGACAACCAGTCGGCCTTCCTGATCGCCGACGACCGCGCCCTCGTCTACCGCCTGCAGGCCTCGCGCTGGGAAGGCATCGTCGAGATGAACGACCCGGTCGTCGCGCGCCGCTACCTGAACTACTTCGACGAGATCTGGATCGCGAGCGAGCCCGAGGCGGAGACGCGCCAGCAGCACCTCTGACCCGGTGGCGGCGGCTGCCGCCGCTATAATTCCCCGATGGGCCTGAAGCTCGATCTCACCGTAGCGGCGATCGCCGAGCGTGACGGGCGCTTCCTGATCGTGCAGGAGCGCGCGGCGCGGCGCATCGTCCTGAACCAGCCGGCGGGCCACCTGGAGGACGGCGAGTCGCTCGTCGAGGCCGTGATCCGCGAGACGCTCGAGGAGACCGGCCGCCGCTTCGTCCCGGAGTCGGTAACCGGCCTGTACCAGTGGCGGGGCCCGGCCGGGCGCACGGTGCTGCGCGTGGCTTTCGCCGGCGCCGTGGGCGCACGCGACGAAAACCGCGCACTCGACCGTGCGATCCTGCGCACGGCCTGGATCGGCCGCGACGAGCTGCGGGCGCGCGAGGCGGAGCTGCGCAGCCCCCTCGTGCTGCGCTGCATCGACGACTACCTGCGGGGGGCGCGCTACCCGCTCGACGTGCTGGGCCTGCTGCCGGCGCCGGCGCCGGCGGCGCAGGCGGGCGCCTGACGATGGCGCGCGTCATCGTCGCGCTCTCGGGGGGCGTGGACTCCGCCGTGGCGGCGCTCCTGATGCGGGATGCGGGGCACGAGGTCGAGGCGCTCTTCATGTCGAACTGGGAGGAGGACGAGGACGGCTACTGCACGTCCGCGGCCGACTGGCAGGACGCTCGCCGCGTCTGCACGGAGCTGGGCATCCCGCTGCACAAGGTGAGCTTCGCCGCCGAGTACCGCGAGCGCGTGTTCGCGCATTTCCTGTCCGAGCTGCGGGCCGGGCGCACGCCGAACCCGGATGTGCTGTGCAACCGGGAGATCAAGTTCGGCGTCGGGCTCGCCTACGCTCGCCGGCTCGGTGCGGATGTCCTCGCGACCGGCCACTATGCGCGCATCGGACCGGGCCCGAGGCTGCTGCGCGGCGCCGATCGCTCGAAGGACCAGAGCTACTTCCTGCATGAACTGATGCGGGAGCAGCTCGCGGGGGCCGTGTTCCCGGTGGGCGGCATGCAGAAGGTCGAGGTGCGCACGCTCGCGCGCGAACGCGGACTGCCGGTCGCCGACAAGCGCGACTCCACCGGCATCTGCTTCATCGGCGAGCGCCCCTTTGCCAACTTCATCGGGCACTTCCTGCCGGGCCGGACGGGTCCGATCGAGACGGCCGAGGGCGAGGTCGTCGGCCGCCATCGCGGCCTCGAGCGCTACACGCTCGGGCAGCGTAGCGGCCTCGGCATCGGCGGCCTGCATGGCCGCGGCGAGGCGCCGTGGTTCGTGGCCGGGAAGGACCTGGCGCGCAACGCGCTCGTCGTCGTGCAGGGCGCGGACCACCCGGCGCTCAGGTGTTCCGGGGTCCATGCGGCACCGGCGCATTGGATCGCGGGCGCCACGCCTGCCTTCCCGCTCGCCTGCACCGCGAAAGTGCGCTACCGGCAGCCCGACACTCCCTGCCGGGTCGAGGCCGCGGCGGACGGGTTGCGGGTTCAATTCGACGAGCCCCTGCGCGGCGCGGCGCCCGGGCAGTACGTGGTGTTCTACGACGGCGAAGAGTGCCTGGGCGGCGCGGCTATAATGTCGCTGTCTCGCGCGGAGGATTCATGCAGGACAGCTTCCAGGCACGCCGCAAGCTCGCCGTCGGCGACCGCAGCTACGACTACTACGCACTAGATGCGCTGGCGGCGCACCGGGTCGGGCGCCTGCCCTTCTCGCTCAAGATCCTGCTGGAGAACCTGCTGCGCCACGAGGACGGCCGCACCGTCACGCGCGAGGACATCCTCGCGCTCGCGACCGCGGACCTGAAGAAGCTGCCGGCGCGCGAGATCGCCTTCACCCCCGCGCGCGTGATCATGCAGGACTTCACCGGCGTGCCTGCGGTCGTCGACCTCGCCGCGATGCGCGACGCCATGGCCGCGCTCGGCGGCGATCCCGCGCGCATCAATCCGCTGATCCCGGCCGAGCTTGTGATCGACCACTCGGTGATGGTGGATTACTACGGCTCCGCGGACGCGCAGAACCTCAATGCCCTGCTCGAGTTCCAGCGCAACCGCGAGCGCTACACCTTCCTGCGCTGGGGCCAGTCCGCGTTCGACAATTTCGCCGTGGTGCCGCCGGACACCGGCATCGTGCACCAGGTCAACCTCGAGTACCTCGCGCGGGTCGTGTTCGCCGACGGCGGCGGCCTCGCCTATCCCGACACGGTCGTCGGCACGGATTCCCACACGACCATGGTCAACGGCGTCGGCGTGCTCGGCTGGGGCGTGGGCGGGATCGAGGCCGAGGCCGCCATGCTCGGCCAGCCGTCCACCATGCTGATCCCGGAGGTCATCGGCGTGAAGCTGACCGGCAGGCTCCCGGAGGGCGCGACCGCGACCGACCTGGTGCTGACCGTGACCGAGCTGCTGCGCAAGCGCGGCGTGGTCGAGAAGTTCGTCGAGTTCTTCGGCGACGGACTCGCGGCGCTTCCGCTCGCGGACCGCGCGACGATCGCCAACATGGCGCCCGAGTACGGCGCCACCTGCGGCATTTTCCCGATCGACGACGAGACGCTCAGCTACCTTCGCCTCACCGGGCGCGACGCGGCGCAGGTCGCGCTCGTGCGCGCCTATGCGAAGGTACAGGGACTGTGGCGCGAGGACGGCGCGCCGGATGCCGAATACACGGACGTGCTGCGGCTCGACCTCGCGACCGTGCAGCCATCGCTCGCGGGCCCGAAGCGCCCGCAGGACCGGGTGCGGCTGCCCGACATGCAGAAGGCCTACCGCGATGCGTTCGCGCGCGACCAGGACAAGTGGAAGTCCGCGGGCCCGGCGCGCGTGAAGGATGGCGCGGAGTTCGAGCTCAGGGACGGCGCGGTGGTCATCGCGGCGATCACGTCCTGCACCAACACCTCGAATCCCGCGGTCATGCTCGGCGCGGGCCTGCTGGCGCGGAACGCACGGGAGCGCGGGCTGCGTGTTCCGCCCTGGGTCAAGACCTCGCTCGCCCCGGGATCCAAGGTGGTCACGGAGTACCTGACGCGCTCGCGGCTGCTGGACGACCTGGAGGCGCTCGGCTTCAACGTCGTGGGCTACGGCTGCACGACCTGCATCGGCAATTCCGGCCCGCTCAACGCGCCGATCTCGAAGGCGATCAGCGAGAACCGGCTCTCGGTCGCCTCGGTGCTTTCCGGCAACCGGAACTTCGAGGGCCGCGTGCACCAGGAAGTGCGCATGAACTTCCTCGCCTCGCCGCCGCTGGTGGTGGCCTATGCGATCGCGGGCACCGTGGACATCGACTTGACGCGCGAACCCCTGGGAACCGGCAGGGACGGCAAGCCCGTGCACCTTCGCGACATCTGGCCCTCGAGCCGCGAGATCCACGCAGCGGTGGCCGGTTCCGTCGATGCGGGGATGTTCGCGAGGACCTACGCGGACGTGTTCCAGGGCGACGAGCGCTGGCGCGCCATCGAGGTGCCGGCCGCGAAGACCTATCGCTGGGACGCGACGAGCACCTACATCCAGAACCCGCCCTACTTTGCCAGCATGGGCCGCAAGCCGCCGGGCCTGCCCGCGGTGCGGGGCGCGCGCTGCCTCGCGCTCTTCGGCGACTCGATCACGACCGACCACATCTCTCCCGCCGGGGCGATCCGCAAAGACTCGCCGGCGGGCCTCTACCTCCAGCGGAACGGCGTCCAGCCCGGCGATTTCAACAGCTACGGGTCGAGGCGCGGCAACCACGAGGTCATGATGCGCGGCACGTTTGCCAATACCCGCATCAAGAACCTGATGGTGCCGGGTGTCGAGGGCGGCGTGACGAAGCTGCAGCCCGGCGGCGAGCAAGTGCCGATCTACGACGCGGCAATGAAGTACATCGCCGCAGGCGTGCCGCTTGTCGTCGTCGCGGGCAAGGAGTATGGCACCGGATCCTCGCGCGACTGGGCGGCGAAAGGCACCATCCTTCTGGGAGTGAAGGCCGTCATCGCGGAGAGCTTCGAGCGCATCCACCGCGCCAACCTCGTCGGCATGGGCGTGTTCCCGCTGACTTTCCGCGAAGGCGACAGCGCCTCGAAGCTCGGGCTCGACGGCACCGAGACCTACGACATCCAGGGGCTGCATGCGGGCAGCCGCGAGGCGGCGGTGCGCGCAGCCAGGCCCGACGGCAGGGTCGTGAGCTTCACGGTCAACGTGCGCGTGGATACGCCCAAGGAATGGGAGTACATGGAGCACGGCGGCATCCTGCACTTCGTCCTGCGCCAGCTGGCGGCCTGAGGCCACGATGCGGGTGCCGAGCGCAGTTGTCGTGCGCCGGCTTGCCGTCTTCGACCTCGACGGCACGATCACGCGACACGACACGTTCGTCGCCTACCTGCGCGGCTGGCTGCAGCGCCATCCCGGCCGGCGCAGCTGGTGGCGGGCCGTGCCTGCGCTGCTGCGCTTCGCTTTCGGCGGCCGCGACCGGGGCCGCCTGAAATCCGACCTGCTGCGCGCCTACCTGTCCGGAGCCGGCCGCACCGAGGTCGAGGACTGGTCGGTGGCATTCGCGGCCGGCCTCGGCGACGCCGACCTCTGCCCGGGCGCGCTCGCGGCGATCGCGGGTCACCGCGCCGCCGGCGACCGGCTCGTGCTGCTGTCGGCGAGCGTGGATCTCTACGTGCCGCGCATCGGATCGCGCCTCGGATTCGACGAGACGATCTGCACCGGCGTGGCGTGGCGCGACGGCCGCCTGGACGGCGCGCTCACCTCGGCCAATCGCCGCGGCGAGGAGAAGCGTCGCTGCATCGAGGACCTGCGGGCGCGGCATCCAGGCGCCCGCATCGCCGGCTACGCGAATTCCACCTCCGACATCGCCCACCTCGCCGCCTGCGATGAGCCGATGCTCGTCAACGGCGGGGGCCGCGCCCGGCGGCGCGCGGGGCAACGCGGCATTCCGGTTGTGGACTGGCGAAACAAATCTCCGGCATAGCCGGTCTCATGGGCATGAGTCTCGATACGCGCATCCGGCCCTCCGAGATCACTCCCGAGCCCCTGTACCATGCCCGGCGCCAGTTCCTGGCGGGGCTGGCGGGAGCCGGCATCGCGGCCACCGCGCGGCCCGTGCTCGCGCAGCCGGTGATGAGCGTCGCCATCGTGCCGCGGCTCGATTACCGCAGGAACCCGCGTTACTCGACCACGGAAAAGGCGAACAGCTACGCCGAGGCGACCAGCTACAACAATTTCTACGAGTTCGGTACCGGCAAGGAGGACCCGGCCGAGAACGCCCACGCGCTGCGCCCGCGCCCCTGGTCGGTCACGGTGGATGGCGAATGCGAGAAGCCCGGCACGCTCGACCTCGACGACCTGTTGAAGCCGCATGCACTCGAGGAGCGTGTTTACCGCCTGCGTTGCGTCGAGGCGTGGTCCATGGTGATCCCCTGGATCGGCTTCCCGCTCGGGGACCTCGTCAAGCGCTTCCAGCCCACCTCGCGCGCGAAGTTCGTGGAATTCACGACGCTCCTCGACCCGAAGCAGATGCCAGGGCAGCGCTACGGCGTGCTCGACTGGCCTTACGTCGAGGGACTGCGCATGGACGAGGCGATGCACCCGCTCGCCATCCTGGCCGTCGGCCTCTATGGGCGCGCGCTGCCGAACCAGAATGGCGCGCCGCTGCGCCTGGTCGTGCCCTGGAAGTACGGCTTCAAGAGCGTCAAGTCCATCGTGCGCATCCGCTTCACCGAGCGCATGCCGCGCACCGCCTGGGCGGTCGCGGCGCCGCGCGAGTACGGCTTCTACGCGAACGTAAACCCCGAGGTGGACCATCCGCGCTGGAGCCAGAAGAACGAGCGCCGCATCGGCTCCGACTCGCTCTTCACGCGCCGGCCCACGCTGCCCTTCAATGGCTATGCCGCCGAGGTCGCGAGCCTGTATCGCGGCATGGACCTGGTCCGCAACTTCTGAGGCGCGATGAAGGCCGATACGCTCATGCGGCGCATCGTCAAGCCGCTCGTGTTCCTGGTCTGCCTGCTGCCCCTCGCCTGGCTGGCCGCCGGCATCCTGCAATGGCCGCCGGCGGACCTCGGCGCGAACCCGGTCGAGAAGGTCCAGGACACGCTCGGCATCTGGGGCCTGCGGTTCCTGCTGTTGACGCTCGCCGTGACGCCACTGCGTGAGCTGTTCCAGTGGCCGCGGCTGCAGGCGTTGCGGCGCATGCTCGGGCTGTACGCCTTTGCGTACATCGCGGTGCACTTCATCTGGTACCTGCTCGTCGACCA
>Ga0114938_1001460_pt1 | contig 15960 bp, 12 predicted proteins | sample AshMeaBigSpring_FD_88675 | JGI IMG/M metagenome (GOLD analysis project Ga0114938, IMG submission 88675) | Groundwater microbial communities from Big Spring, Nevada to study Microbial Dark Matter (Phase II) - Ash Meadows Big Spring | ecosystem: Environmental > Aquatic > Deep subsurface >...
CTCCCCGCAAACCCCGGTACCACAAGCCCTCCACAAACACGCCCCCCTCCCCCGAAAGCCGCAACAACCCCACAACACCCCGCAAACCCTCTCCTACGATGATCCTCGTAGATGACCCCGCCGTGAATCACGACGCGAACACATGAAGACTTGCCGGAAAAGGGCTCCGGCTCTAATAGGAAGCGGCATGCCCCTTCATCTCACCGCCATTGTCGCAATGAGTCCGGACCGCGTGATCGGCCGGGGAGGAGCCCTCCCTTGGCACCTGCCTGAGGATCTCGCGTTCTTCAAGCGGACGACTTCCGGACATCCGGTGGTGATGGGGAGGAAGACGTTCGAGTCGATCGGCCGACCGCTTCCAAAGCGCAGAAACATCGTGATGACGCGCGACAAGACATGGTCCTCCCCGGGTGCCGAGGTCATTCACCGGCCCGAGGATCTGGGAAAACTTCCCGGCTTGGGGACGAGCGCCTTCATCATCGGCGGAGCCGAGGTTTACGCGGCTTTTCTCCCCGTTCTGGATGATTTGTTAGTAAGCCATGTGTTCGCGGAACACGACGGAGAAACCCGCTTTCCCGAGTTCGAAGGCGCGTTTCCGGTGTCGGAGCTGTTGGAGAGCCATGACACTTTCGAAGTCCGGCGCTGGAGCCGGAGCTGAAAGGGCAGTCACGGTTTCTCCAAGGACCGCGGATTGCCGCCAAACGATTCCACCAGGAACTTCTCCCACCGTTCCCTGAGTGCCGGATCCTTGCGCCCGGCTTCCTCAAGGGCGTGTGGCCAGAGCACGAAGCACTGAAGCGATAGAGCCACGAAAAGGGCCCACACATAGCCGGTGATCCGGATTGGATCAAGGGGCTCACCCGAAAGACGATGGCCTCCCGAGTGGTCCCAAAGCGGGCGACCGAGGCGCCTCGTGGTGATGAGGGACATGATCTGGCAGATGGCCGAGAGCAGTCCCCAGCCGAAACCGAGACCCACGAACAGAACACGGAACGATCGGCGGACGGCCTGCTGGAGCCCAAGCAGCGTCCCGTCATCATTCAAGACCCTGATGCCGAGAAGCCATTTGCCGGGAGTCGTCCCGAACCGGTGGATGAGGACGGCCTCAATTACGAACCAGGGAACGTAGTGAAGCAGGATGATCCAGTGATTGTTCAGGACGCCACCGATGTCGCGGCCGGAATACCACATTGCGATCCACCAAACGCCCCCGAACAAATAGAGGTCGAACCAACGCGCCCAGAAGCGGCGGAAGACAAAGGCCTGGCCGGGCAAGGGAGTTGGAACTGCGCCATTCGGGGCAAGCGCGGGGCCTTGGATCCCGGTTGGTGTAGCCGGTTTCTCAAACTCGCGAGTGAAGAGGCCGATCTCTCCGAGGGGCCGCCATGCGTCCAAACCTTCGTGCCAGACCGGCGTGGATGCGGAAAGTTCGCCAATCTCGATTCTCCTCCGGATTTCGAAATCCTGGACAGGACCCGTTTTCTCGCCGTCCTGGATGATCCAGATGTCCATGGCTCAGAGGTTGCGCAGGGATTTGGCGGCATCGCTGCGGGCGGCGAGAAATGCGGGAACCAGGGCGGCGAGGGTACAGAGGACAAACGCCATCACACCAATGAGTGCTTGTTCAACAGGATTGTTGTGGGCGGGAATCACATCGAATCCCACCATTTGGGCGGAAAAGGGATCGAAGCCAAAGGAGCGGAAGACCTGCTGGATCGGCCCGCGGAAATGGATGACCAGACGACCAAGACCGATGCCCAGACCGCCGCCGATCAGCCCGAGAAGCATGCCTTGATAGATGAAAACCCTCACGATCTGGCCGGGCGCGGCTCCGAGGGCCTTCATCACTCCGATTTCACGCCGTTTCTGGATGGTGACGGTGAATATGTTCGCCATCATGGAAAAAGCCGCCACCAACATGATGAAAGAGAGCGAGAAATACATCATCACCCGCTGTTGGCTGATGAGCAAAGAGAAGTTCACGAATTGCGGCTGTTCGTTCCACGGGAGAATCGACCATGCCGAACCGAGCGCTTTCCTGGCTTCTGCCGCAACCGCGGACGCGGCGTAAGCGTCGTCAAGGCGCAGGGAGATGCTCTGGACGGCGCCGTCCTCCAGACCGGCGAGGTCCTGGGCGAGGGGCAGCGGCACGAAGACGTCCGGAGTGACCGCCATCATCGAGGCCTGATAGACACCGATGACCCGGACATCCTTCGGCAGGACGAATTTTTCAAGATCCTTGTAGGTCTCTGCATTCATCCTGTCGCGGTCGGTGCGGTTCAGATCATCGATCGACTTTTCGATCATCGCCCGGCTTTCCGGGTCGAACGAATAGACACCGGCGGCCTCATCCTTCACCCCAGATTCCAGTCCGACGAGGAGCTCCTCCAAGAGTTCGCGCTCGGGTTGCCGCAGGTTTTCTTCAAGGATTGCGGCAAGCGGTTCATAGATCTCCGTGAGCGTGGTGATCGCGATGAGGGAGTTCTCACCGTCCCTTTTCCACGACTCCGCGAGCTTGGAGGTGCCGCTCCACGCATCCGCATGGGCCTCGCGGAGTGGAGGCCTGTCGTTCGCCTTGTATACGCGCATGACCTCCTTGAAGTTCCGGGTCGAGTAGAGGCGGATGGAATCGCCCACTCCGATCATGAAACTTTCGGCGACTCTGGAGGAAACCACCACCCTGTCGTCGATTCCGAAATCGGCGGAGGAATCCGAGTGGTTCCTCAAATCCAGCATTTTTGCGATCCCGTCGACCTGGGCCGGGTCCGAGGAGTCGATGCCAAGAAAGGTGACCGGGTTCTGCCAGTCATCGACATCAATGATGACGTTGTCCGCCACGTATGCGGTCGCGGTTTGGACATGCGGCAGGCCCTCGGCCTTTGTCGCGGTATCCTGCCAGTCGAGCAAGGCCGGTGTCGCACCCGGCCCCGTCGGCAAGCGGCTCAGTTGGATATGAGGAGAGAAGCCGAGGAAGCGGGTCTTCACTTCGCGTTCCAGACCGGCGTAGACGGCCATGACGACCACGAGGACCAACACCCCGAGCATGACCCCGATCAGCGAGATCAGGGTGAAGGACGAGAGCATCGAGCGGCGCGGGTTGAGGTAGCGCCGGGCGAGGAGAAAGCTGAATGAACGACGTTTGATGACGCTAGCTAGCGCCAGAAGAGCGATTGGGCAAGCGGAAGTCCGGCAATCCGCCGGACCCACCGTCCAGGCTGTGACCGGCAAGCCTGCGGACTATTCCGAGGCACCCACGCCAATGAGTTCGAGCAGGCGCTGCAGATCATCGTCACCGTAATATTCGATCTCGATGCGGCCCTTCTTGGCAGAGTGATGGATGGCGACGTGGGTCGCGAGATGCTCGCGGAGGCGGTTGGCGATCGCTCGTATGTGGATATCGACCTCACGGGCCGCGGCCGGCTTTTTCGGATCGCCGGCTTTCTCGGGGGAGCCGTCGGAAAACGTCTGGGCGAGTTTTTCGGTGGCGCGGACCGTGAGTTGGCGGCGGATCACCTGATCGGAGGCCAGCAACTGGGTGTCCTGATTCTTGATCGAGAGAATGGCTTTGGCATGGCCGACGGTCAGGCGGCCTTGGGCGACGAGCAACTGCACATCCCCGTGGAGGTCGAGCAGGCGCATCGCGTTGGCAACACTGGCCCGGGATTTGCCGACACGGGCGGCGATCTCATCCTGCTTCATCGAGAATTCCCGGGCAAGCCGCACGTATCCCTTGGCTTCCTCCATGGGATTGAGGTCCTCGCGCTGGAGATTCTCGATGAGTGCCATTTCGAGCACGTCGCGGTCCGAGGCCTCGCGCTCGATCACCGGCACGGTGGCGAGACCGAGCTTTCCGGAGGCACGCCAGCGGCGTTCTCCGGCGATGAGTTCAAGTTTGCCGTTCACCGCACGGACGATCAGCGGCTGGATGATGCCGTGCTGGCGGATTGATTCGACAAGGTCGTCCAGCGGTGACTCCACGAACTGGGTGCGAGGCTGCAAAGGGCTGGGAACCACCATGTCGAGAGGCACGTCGCGCACTCTCTTGAAGTCGTCCGGAGTCACTCCGCCATCAAGCGCCGCCGTCGCCGCGCTTTTGCGGATGAGTGCTCCGAGTCCTTTTCCGAGTGCCTGTTTCGCCATGGGGGCGGGAGCATTACGCAAAGCCGCCGGGAATTCCAAGCGGATTTACCAGACGGAAAAAATCGCCCGGAACCAGAAAAGATCCCCGGCTCCCCTGCCCGGCCGTTTCGGGGCTTGGCAGGCTGCCAGCATCCGGCATTCTGGCGCGCCTCTGCGACGCAACATGAAGAACACAAGGCTCCTCGCTCCCCTGGTCCTCACCACACTGCTTTGTCAATGCGGGGTGCCGAAGCCTCCTGTATGCTTGCGGGTCCCCAAATCTTCCCAGGCACCCGCCGCCAGCCTGATCGCCAATGCGCAGGCCGAATGGAGGATCCTCGCCAGCCAAACCCGGCAGTCCGACCGGCACTCGGCGGAAATCCGCTACAACACCGCCGTGGCGAAACTCCTCGACCAACTCCGCTGCGGCCCCGGCGGCTGGGAAACCCGCGCCGCATCCATGGGCACCCGCATCCATGCCGGTCCGGACGAGGTGGATCCCGCATCACTCGATACCGTGCTGCCGTCAAGCCGCGTCAACGGACGCAAGCTGAACGAACGACGGATGACGGATGGCATCGGCGTGCCGCTCGTGGGATGGAGAGAAACCTCTCCCGTCGGACAGCCCCGCGAGAAGTTCCTCCTCCCGAACGGTCTTCCCTACAATCTCACCGCCTGGCTCGCCTTCGAAGGAGGATTGCCGGTCTGGCATTTCACGAAACGCTGGAAAACCGAGGAAGCAAAAGTCGGCCCGGTCCGCCATCCGCTGGCCGCCGACTGGTCCGCGCCCAACGAGTTCTACTGGAACATGTGCCAGCTCGACAACCTTCTCATCCAGAACGTCATCCTGCCGGACCGTTTCACCGAGGAGACCGGAATCTACTTCGTCTCGCCATATGATCCCGGAAAAATCCCGGTGGTCTTTGTGCACGGGCTCGTCTCCAGTCCGGACGCCTTCAAAAACATGATCAACTCCCTGGTTCCGGAACCCTGGTTCCGCGACCACTACCAGATCTGGCTCTACAACTATCCCACTGGAAACCCCTGGACGCTCAGCAGCATGAACTTCCGGGACAAGATGCGGGAAGCCTGCGCCTACGCCCGGACCAAAGGCCCCGACCACAACCTCAACCGCATGGTGATCGTCTCCCACTCGATGGGCGGGCTTCTCACGCGCTCCAGCGTCACCGATCCCGGAACCACCATGTATGACGGGATCTTCAGGAAACCTATCGGCGAGCTTCCGGTCACCGCGCACACCCGCGAGCTCATCCGCAAGGGCCTGCTCTACCAGCCGCTCACCGAACCGGAACGCGTCGTCTTCCTGGCCGTTCCCCACCGCGGCAGCCCCATGGCCACCTTCGGCCCCTCGCAATGGATCGCGCGCCTCATCCGCCTGCCCAAGTCCCTGACGATCGATCTGCTCGATAAAACCCTGCTCGCCGCCGGCGACGTGCTCAGGGGCGAGGATCCCACCGACCGCCTTCCCACCTCCATCAACAGCCTCTCGCCCACGAACCGCTCCACCATCTCACTCAACAAACTGCCGCTGCCGAAACGCGTCACCTTCCACTCAGTCATTGGCGACCGCGGAAAGGGCGACACGCCAAACAGCAGCGACGGCGTGGTGCCCTACTGGTCCTCCCACGTCACCCCGGTAGCCTCGGAACTCATCGTCCCCAGCAACCACGGCGTCCCGGACAACCCCCAAGCCGCGGAGGAGCTCAAGCGCATTCTCAAACTCCACCTTCAAGGCAAGAACTGAAACCCCGCAATCCGGCATCCATCCAGCCAATGTCCCCCGAACAACAACTCGCCCATCTGACCGCAGGAGCCGCCAAGGTACTTTCGGAAAAGGAACTGCTCGAAAAACTCCGCCTCGGCCGGCCGCTCCGCGTCAAACTCGGCGTGGATCCCACCGCTCCGGACATCCACTTCGGCCACACCGTCGCGCTGGAGAAACTCCGCCAGTTCCAGTTGCTGGGCCACCAGGCCGTGCTGCTCATCGGTGACTTCACCGCCACCATCGGCGATCCATCCGGCCGCTCCGCCACCCGCCCGCCGCTCACCCGCGACGAGGTGCTGAAAAACGCGGAAACCTACACGGACCAGGCATTCAAGATCCTCGACAAGTCCAAGACCGAGATCGTTTACAACGGCGACTGGTTCCGCAGGATGACCTACGAGGAGATCCTCAAACTCAACTCCCGGGTCACGCTCCAGCAAATGCTCCAGCGCGAGGACTTCCGCAACCGCATCGAGGCCGGCCAGGAAGTGCGTCTCCACGAGCTCCAGTACCCCATCATGCAGGGCTGGGACTCCGTGGAGATCCGCGCCGACGTCGAACTCGGTGGCACCGACCAGCTATTCAACATCCTCGTCGGCCGCGATCTCCAGAAGGAGGAAGGCCAGCCGCAGCAGGTCGTCATGGTGCTGCCCCTGCTCGAAGGCCTCGACGGCGTGAGGAAGATGTCCAAATCCTACGGCAACTACATCGGCGTATCCGATCCCCCGCAGGAGATGTTCGGCAAGCTCATGAGCGTGTCGGATGATTTGATGGACCGTTACTACCTCCTCCTGCTCGGCGAAGCCCGCGATCCGGGCACCCACCCGATGGACGCGAAGAAGGCCCTCGCGGAGAAACTCACCGCCCGCTACCACGGTGATGCGTCAGGCTCGGCCGCACGCGCGGATTGGGACACGCGCTTCTCCAAAAAAGACCTCGCCGCCGCGGAACTTCCGGAACTTTCCATTGCGGAACTCCCCGGCGACCTAACGGTTCTCAGCCTCTCAGCCCACGCCTTCAGGGCCGCCTTCGGTTTGGAGAAATCCAATGGCGAGCTCAGGAAGCAGTTCATCACGAGCGGATCCGTCCAGCTCAACGGCGAGAAACTCACCGATCCCGCCGCACCGGTCTCACCCCAGGCGGGAGACGTGCTGAAGCTCTCGAAGAAACATGCCGTGAGGCTCGCCTGAACCCGCCTCACGCGGAGGCCGCCCCGCATCAATGATGCGAAGCGCCGGATGCCGCGGGCTCCGCCACCGCCTCATCCTTTTTCTTCCGATCCGAAAACTTCTGCACGAAGACGTAACACACGGGGATGAGGAAAAGGCCGATGAGGGTGGAGATCGTCATGCCGAAGACCACGCCGGTGCCCATGGTGCTGCGCGAGGCCGCTCCGGAGCCCTTGGCCAGCATCAGCGGCACGCAGCCGAGGATGAAGGCGAAGGAGGTCATCAGGATCGGGCGCAGGCGGAGTTTCGCGCCTTCGAGCGCGGCCTCCAGCGTGGGCACACCCTCGTCGCGTTTCATTTTCGCGAACTCGACGATGAGGATGGCGTTCTTCGCCGCGAGGCCGATGAGCATGACGAGGCCCACCTGGGCATAGACGTTCATCTCGAAATTGCGGAGCAGCAGGCCGACCATGGTCCCGAGAATCACGGTGGGCACCGAGAGCAGAACGGCGAAGGGCAACGACCAGCTCTCGTACTGCGCGGCCAGCAGAAGAAACACGAAGATGACCGCCATGCCGAAGATCAGGCCCGCCTGGCCTTCGGATTTCTTTTCCTGAAGGGTGAGGCCGGACCATTCGTAACCGACGTTGGAAGGCATTTCCGCCATCACCTCCTCCATCGCCTTGAGCGCCTGCGCCGAGCTGTATCCCGGAGCCGGCGCGCCCATCATCTCGGCGGACAGGTAGAGGTTGAAACGCGTGGCGAAGTTCGGCCCCGACATCTTGGTGACGTTCACCAGCGTGCTGAGCGGCACCATGCCGCCGTCGTTGTTGCGGACGTAGAATTTCCCGATGTCGTCCGGCGTGTTGGTGAACTGGGGTTCAGCCTGAAGGAAGACCTTGTAAACGCGGCCGAACTTCACGAAGTCGTTCACATACATGCCGCTGAGGTAGGCTTGCAGGGTTTGGAACACACTGTCCACCGGCACGCCGAGCGTCCGGGCCTTCTCGCGGTCCATCTCGACTCTCACCTGCGGTGTCGCGGGATTGAAGGTGGTGGTGAGGCGGCCGATCTCCGGGCGTTTGGCGGCGGCAGCCTGAACCTGCGCGACCATCGCGGCGAGCTGTTCGACGCTGCCGCCCGAGCGGTCCTGGAGCTGCATGGTGAACCCGGAGACGTTGCCGTAGCCCGGCAATGCCGGCGGGCCGAAGGCGAAAACGCGCGCGCCGGGGATGGCGAAGAATTTCCTGTTCCACTCGGCGGCGATGGCCTTGGCGTGCAGCTCGGGGGCTTGGCGCTCCTCCCAGTCCTCAAGACCGATGAACATCAGCGCGGCGTTCGGGACATTGAGGTTGTTGAGGATGTTCATGCCGCTCAGCGCCAGCGCGGAACGCACACCGTGGGTGTTGCCCACGATCTCCTCGACCTGCTTGAGCACCTCGTCGGAGCGCTGCAGGGAGGCGCCCTCAGGCAGTTCGATGGCCACGAAGAGATAGCCCTTGTCCTCGTCCGGGATGAATCCGCCGGGGACGATCTTGCCGAGGACCCCGATGCCGCCGCAGACGATGACGAGCAGCAGCATCGAGAACGTCGCCTTGCGGGTCAGGCCGCCGACGATCCTGCCGTAGCGTTCGATGACCCAGTCGAAGAAGGCATTGAACTTCTTGAAGAACCAGGCGACCGGGCCGCGGCCGGGAGTCGGCTTGCGCAACAGCAGCGCGGAAAGCGCGGGGCTGAGCGTCAGCGCGTTGATCGCGGAGAAAATCACCGAGACCGCGATGGTGATGGCGAACTGCTGATAGAGCCTGCCGGTCACGCCGCCCATGAAGGCGACCGGGACGAACACCGCGCACAGGATGAGGGCGATGGCCACCACCGGGCCGGACACCTCCTGCATCGCCTTGCGCGTGGCGTCCTTGGGCGAGAGGCCGTGCTCGATGTGGTGCTGCACGGCCTCGACGACGACGATGGCGTCGTCCACCACGATCCCGATGGCGAGCACAAGGCCGAACATGGTGAGCGTGTTCACACTGAAACCAAGCAGCGGGAAGGCGATGAACACGCCCAGCAGCGAGACCGGTACCGTGAGCATCGGGATGACGGTCGCACGGAAACTCTGCAGGAAGATGTACACCACGATCAGCACGAGCACGATGGCCTCGAACAGGGTGTGGACGATGGATTCCATCGAGGCCTTGATCGGCAGCGTGGAGTCGAGCGTGATCTCGTAATTCATGTCCGGCGGGAAGCGGAGTTTGGCTTCCTCCAGGATCTTCTTCACGTTGTCCGCGGTTTGCAGCGCGTTGGCGCCGGGTGCCAGATAGACGCCGAGCGCGCCGGCCGGCGCCTTGTTCATTCGGGCGCGGAGGTCATAGGTCTGCGCACCGAGTTCCACACGGCCGACGTCCTTGATTTTCACCTGCTTGCCGTCCGCGCTGGCACGGACGATGATTTCCTCGAACTCCTTGGGCTCCTTGAGCAGGCCGAGCGCGCGGACGTTGAACTGGCTTTCCTGGCCCTCGGGCGCGGGCTCGGCACCGATCCGGCCGGCGGGCGACTGGGCGTTCTGCTCCTTGATCGCGTTGGAGATATCGGTCGGCGTGACACCCAGCGAGGCGAGCTTTTCGGGATCCAGCCAGATGCGCATCGAGTAATCCTGCGCGGTGAAATTCTTCACATCGCCCACGCCCTTCACCCGCTTGATCTGGTCCACGAGGTTGATGTCGGCATAGTTTCCGAGGAACACGCCGTCATAGGTTCCCTTCGGCGATGAGAGGCCGATGGCCAGCAGGATGTCGGGGCTGGAGCGGTTGGTGATGACGCCCTCGCGCTTCACCGCGTCCGGCAGCTGGGCTTCGGCCTGGCCCACGCGGTTCTGCGTGTTGACCTGCATGATGTCCACGTCCGTGCCGACATCGAAGGTGACGTTGAGCGTCATCTTGCCGTCGTTGGCGTTGTAGGACTGCATGTAGAGCAGCTTGTCCACGCCGTTGACCTTGGATTCGATAGGGGTGGCCACGGATTCCATGACCGCCTCCGCGGCGGCTCCGCGGTAGGTGGAGGTGACCTGGATGAGCGTGGGGCTCACCGTCGGATACTCCGCGATGGGCAGGCGTGAGAGGGAGACGAGACCCACGATGCAGGTGACGATGGAGATGACCATCGCCACGATGGGCCGGCGGATGAAGAATTCGGCCATGACTTGTTAGTGCTTGGCGGGTTTCTCCGCGGCGGCGGATTTCATGGCGGCCATCTGAGCCGCCGTCATGGCCGTGACCGGAGCCCCTTCCCGCACCTTCAGGATGCCCTCCAGCACGATCCTTTCACCGGCCTTCAAGCCGTCGGACACCAGGAAGTTTCCGCCCACCTGCTCGCCAAGCGTCACCTGGCGCTGGCTGGCCCTGCCATCCGAGGAAATGACCCACACGAAGTTCTTCCCCTGAAGCTGTGCGATCGCCCGCTCCGGCACCTCGATGCAGTCAGGGCGCGTCCCGAGGTCCACCCTCACCCGCGCGAACATCCCCGGGCGGAGCAGTTTCTCCTTGTTGGGAAACTCCGCCCTCACCCTCAAGGTGCCGGTCTTGACGTCCACGGCCCGGTCGATGAACACGAACTTCCCCTGATCGGGATGCTCCCTGCCATCCGAGGTGATGAGCGTGACCGGGAGCGTGGCGACATCCTTGCCGAGCTTGCGGCTGCGCTCCTCGGCTTTGATGTATTCCACCTCGCTGACATTGCAGTAGAACCAGATTGGATCGAGTGTGGAAATGGTGGCGAGGAGGGTCGGCTCGCCCTTGCCGACAAGCTCGCCGATGGACACCTGCTTCGCGCCGATCAGCCCGGTGATGGGTGCCTTCACGTCGCAATAGCCGAGGTCGAGCTGGGCGGATTCCACCCGGGCCTTGGCGGATTCCACATTGGCGTTTCCAACCTCGACGGACGCCTCCGCGTTGTCGAGGTCCTGCTTCGGAATGGCGCGCTTTTCATACAGAGCGGAGTAACGCTCGACATCCTTCTGATACTTGTTGAGGGCGGCATGAGCCTCAGCGAGCGCGCCGTTGGCGGCCGCGAGTTTTTCAAGGAAGGGTTTCTTATCGAGTTCGAAAAGCATGTCACCCGCCTTCACCTCCACACCCTCGGTGAAGAGCATCTTGTCCACGAAGGCCTCGACACGGGCGCGGACCTCGACGTTCTGGGGCGAGTCCAACTGGCCGATGAGCGTGGTGGTCAGGGGCACCGCGGTGGTCTTCACCTCCATCACCTGGACGACGGGTGGCGGCGGGACCACGGCCTCGGGTTTCCTGCAAGCCGGAGCCGCGAGCAGCGGAACCGCGAAGAGAACCACCACCGATCGGGCAATCACGCTCCACCCGAATTCTGCACGAGCATCCGCGAACTCCTCTTCCGGCCCCGCTTGGGAAAGTCCCACCTCGCCCCCACTCATTCTGAACATGGACTGAAACACTCCCCCGCGCTATCGGAACGCCCATGTCGTGTCAACTGCAACCTTGGTCCCATCGCCGTCGTTTGGCTTGCAATATCAGGCGTTTGGGACCAAACCCAAGCCGATGCGACCGCTATTTCTTTTCACCGGCTCCCTCCTCCTAGGGTCCTGCGTCCTCGGCCCGCAACCCGGATCACCCGACGCCAAGCCGCCCGGTTCCATCCGCGGAGACTCGGCACCCCACGGCACCTCCTTCGGCGACAAGGCATGGCGGAAGGTCTTCACCGACTCCACCCTGCGCTCGCTCATCGAACGCGCGCTGGCCAACAACCCGGACCTCGTGGCCGCGACCTACCGCATCGAACAGGCGCGCGCCCAGGCCAACGCCGCCCGCGCCGACTGGTTCCCGCGCCTTGATGGCGGCGCGGGAGGCTCCGCGAACTACGGCTCCGAGAACGCCGGACAGGTCGCTCCCGGTGGCGGACGCAGTTCGGAATCCTACGATCTAACCGCCCAGCTGAGCTGGGAAATCGACCTCTGGGGCGGCATCCGCCGCAGCAACGAAGCCGCACGTTCGAACCTTCTGGCGGCCGAATACCAGCGGGACGCCGTGCAGACCAGCCTCATCGCCTCGGTCGCATCCGCCTACATCCAGCTCAAAAACCTCGACGAGCGCCTCGCGATTTCCAAACGCACTGCGGAAAGCCGCCGCGCCTCGCTCTCGCTCGTCACCTCCCGCCGCGATGGCGGAGTCAGCTCGGATCTCGAAGTCGGCCAGGCCGAAGCCCTGTTAGGCCAGGCGCTCACCGCCATCCCCATCACCGAACAGGCCATCGCCGCCAAGGAGAACGAGATCCGCTCCCTGCTCGGCGAATACCCGGGCGCAGTCGCCCGCGGCGGCAGCCTTGACCGGCTGGATTCCTCGCTGCGCATCGCCGGTGGCCTGCCCTCCACCCTGATGGAGCGCCGCCCGGACGTCGCCGCCGCCAACCAGTCCTATCAGGCCGCCGTCGCCCAGATCGGCGTGGCCGAGGCGCTGCGCCTGCCCTCGCTCGCCCTGACGGGAAGCGGCGGCGTCATCAGCGGAGAACTCGGAAACTTGCTCGAAGGGAAATCCAGCGCCTACACCATCGGCCCGCGCCTCGCCGGACCAATCTTCGACGCCGGCCGCGGCAAGGCCCGCGTGGATGCCGCCAAAGCCCTCGCCGGGGAGGCCCTCGCCGCCCATGACCGCGCCGCCAAGCAAGCCTTCCGCGAAGCCGCGGACGCCATCAACGCCCACCTCAAGACCGGCCAGATCGTCACCGAACAAACCCGTCTCGTGGAGTCCAACCGCAAGGTCGCCTCCGTCGCCAGCGACCGCTTCGAGGGCGGAGTCTCCACCTATCTCGAAGTGCTCGACGCCGAGCGCAGCCTCTTCAACTCCGAACTCGAACTGGCGGACACCCGCCGCGACCGCCTGCTCGCCGTGGTCGAGGCCTACCGCGCTCTCGGCGGCGGTTGGAAGTGACCCCCACTCATGCTCAAGCTGCTGCTGATTCTCTTCGTCCTCGTTTCGGCCTGCGTCGCGATCCATGGCTTGGGGATGGTCATCGGCCTGCGCTGGCTCGGCCGCACCTGGCCGCGGCACCGGCATCATTTCACGCTGCCCGCAATGTTCTGGATCCTCATCCGCGTGGTGTACGGCCTGCTGGTGCTCCACCTGCTCCAGATCATCGTCTGGGCCGCATGTTACCAATGGAACGGCTGCTTTCCGGACTTCGCCACCTCGTTCTACTACTCCGCCACGAGTTACTCGACGGTCGGCTACGGTGACGTGAACCCGCCCGCGGGCTGGCGCATTCTGGGCGCGGTGGAGGCCGTCACCGGCATCCTCATGTTCGGCTGGAGCACGGGCGTCCTGTTCTCCGTGGTCAACCATCTCCAGGGACGTTTCACGGAACATCAAAAGGCCGGAACTCCACACTCATCCCCGTGAACGGATCCACGACCGCATTCAGCCGCGAAGTCTTCCGCCGGATCGCGCGGACGGTGAGGATCTTCCTTGGCTCCCCGGCCGGTCGAAAGGCGAAGTGGCTGCTGGCCGCACTGTTCCTCCTGATGTTCGCCATCAACGGCATGAACGTCGTGAACAGCTTCGTCGGCAGGCATTTCATGTCCGCCATCGAGAGCCGTGACTCCCAAGGCTTCGTCCGCTTCGCGTGGCTCTATGTGGCGGTCTTCGCCGGCTCCACCTTCGTCGGCGTGATGTTCCGCTTCACCGAGGAGCGGCTCGGCCTGCTGTGGCGGGAGTTCCTCACCCGGCGCGTGGTCCGCCTTTACGTCGAACGCGGGGTTTACCTGCACATGGCCCGCGAGGAATCCATCACCAATCCGGACCAGCGCATCTCCGAGGACATCCGCCAGCTCACCACCACCACGCTCTCCTTCATGCTCATGGTGATGAACGGCACGATGACCGTGCTCTCGTTCTCCGGCGTGCTGTGGACCATCAGCCCCAAGCTCTTCCTCGTCGCCGTCCTCTACGCCATCGCCGGCTCCGCACTCACCATCTGGCTCGGCAGGCCGCTCATCAAGCTGAACTACCGCCAGGCCGACTGCGAGGCGAACTTCCGCTCCCAGCTCATCTGGACCCATGAAAACGCCGACCGGATCGCGCGCGAGGGCGAGCAGATGCGAACGCGCGACCGCCTCATGGCGGGCATCGACGATCTGGCTGGGAACCTCCGCCGCATCATCTCGGTGAACCGCAACCTCAGCTTCTTCACCTCCGGATACAACTACCTCATCCAACTGATCCCGGTGCTCATCGTCGCCCCGCTGTTCATCCGGGGGAAGGTGGAGTTCGGCGTCATCGGCCAGGCCACGATGGCGTTCGCCACGCTGCTGGGAGCGTTCTCGCTCATCATCACGCAGTTCCAGGCGATCTCCGCCTACGCCTCGGTGATCCTCCGCCTCGGTGAGTTCGTCGAGTCCGCGGAAAAAGGCGGACTCGGCGATCCGCCGCCTTGATTTCCGCGCACCGTTCTCCGACATTTCCCATCTCCCTGAAACAAAACCAGAACCTTGAAATGAAACCGTTCCAACGACTCATCCTCCCCGCCGCTATCCTCGCCCTCGCCTCCTGCACCACCATCAAGCCGGAGACCGACACACAGATCAAAACGAAACCAGGCGTGCCCGGCGGCGAGGTCGTCCAAACCAGCACCATCAACGCCACCGTCACCGGCATCGACTCCGCGAAGCGCAAGGTCACGCTCGTCACCAAGGACGGCAAGAAAGTCACCGTGAAGGCCGGCCCGGAGGTCGTGAACTTCGGCCAGATCCGCGTCGGCGACCAACTCAAGGCCACGCTCACCGAGGAACTCGTCGTCCGCATGGCCAAGCCGGGCGAGAAGAACGAGGACGGCGGAGCCGCCGTGGTCGGCATTGCGCCCAAGGGCTCCAAACCCGGCGCCATGACGGCGGAAACCTATCAGGTCACCGCCACCGTCTCCGCCATCGACCTGAAGAAGCGCAAGGCCACCCTCCTCTTCCCGGACGGCTCGCTCAAGACCTTCCCCGTCCGCACGGACGTGGACCTCACGAAGCGCAAGGTCGGCGAGAAAGTGGTCATCCGCACCACCGAGGTCTTCGCCATCCTGTTGGAGAAGCCCTGAGGGTCCGCCTCAAGCCCCGCTCCGGATCGTGACAAGCGCCGGAAACACCTTCACCACCACCTCGCGGTCGGTGAAGGTGGAAACCCCGACGCCATTCACCTCCACGGAGCGAATGGGTTCTTCGCCGGGCGGCCGGATGATGAACCCTCCGTCCGGGACTCGCAGGTTGCCTCCGATTTCGACGTGAATCGACCCGCTGGAGTCGCCTTTGATTTTGAAATCCAGAGAGCCATGGCGTGTGGGGAGTTTCCTCACGGCGAAGCCCTCCTGCTCGGAAATCCAAGCCCAAGGCATTCCGGAGGCGAGCACCAGTGAATCGCCGGCCTCGCGTTCGCTGGCGACCATCGAAGCGACTGCCAGGAGATATTCCGCGGCGATCCAGGTGTGCGGCACGTCGCCAAGATGTCCGGGCGAACGCGGATCGCGCCAAGTGATTTCCGGCCACTGGTTCCATTCGTGCGGCCGGCGGTCTGACAGGAAAAACTCCAGCAGCTCGTTGGCGATGTCGCGTTGCCCGAGGCGGACGAAGGCACCGATGATGCGGATTTCGTAGGCGGTGTAGTTGTTCCACGGCATCTCGCCGCGGTGTTTTCGGCGGAAATCGGTGATGTAGGTTTCAAGCATCGCGTGCAGCGGGCCGGCTGGCAGGACTCCCGCGAAGTCGAGCATGGCGATGGCGTTGGAAGTGGCGGTGGGATCGAAGTCCGCCCACTCGACCGAGCCGGGGATGTAGGCGAGTTCCTTGTCGGCGATGACCCGTTCGATCGAATGGAGCAGGTCTCC
>Ga0114938_1001463_pt1 | contig 15909 bp, 13 predicted proteins | sample AshMeaBigSpring_FD_88675 | JGI IMG/M metagenome (GOLD analysis project Ga0114938, IMG submission 88675) | Groundwater microbial communities from Big Spring, Nevada to study Microbial Dark Matter (Phase II) - Ash Meadows Big Spring | ecosystem: Environmental > Aquatic > Deep subsurface >...
AAAAAGCTCCGTATAATCGTGTTTTTGTCGACCTAATTATACTTAAAAGTGCCTATTTATGGGCTTTGTTAGATTGATTTTAGTTGGTGTTTTTACTGGAATCTATGTGCGAAAGTTGAGTTACATGTAAAGAGTTGGGCATCGACTACTTTCAAGGCTACTTTTTCGACGAACCTACGCCGCTTGGAAAATAATTCGCCTTAATATTTTTTGGCTTAACACAAAAATCTACATGTCACTTCAATAGGAGGGAACGCAATATGCAAAAGCGAGCTAAAAAGGCGAAAAAATGACCGAAGAAGTTCGCGATCGGTATGTCAGTTTTCACAACATCGACTGTTACGAAAATGCGGTTTTTGTTTTAGATGCGATGTATGAGCTTTTTGCTTTGCATCCCGAAGCTAAAAACGAGTTATGGGTGCGTTTTGAAACGTTGATTCCCAAAGACTATAAAGCCGTATTTGCCAAAAAAGACTCTAAAGATATTTTGTACCATATTTGCTCCCACGTCTTTTACCTTTCGGCGTTGTTTGAAGAGTACGATTTTGAAAAAGGGATCGTCTTGATGGAGCAAGCCGAGTTGGAGTGCTGTTAAGTTTCTTAATATAAAATAAAAAATAGATATTATTTACTTTACGTTAGAGATAGCGTGTTATACTTTCGCCAAAACTTACGAAAGGACAACGTATGGAATATTACAGTTGGATTTTAACGTTTCACGTTATGTCGTTTATGTCATGGATGGCGATGTTGTTTTATCTACCGCGCCTTTTTGTCTATCACGTCGAGCATTCGCACAAAAAAGAGTTCGTCGAAGTCGTCAAAATTCAAGAGTATAAAGTCTACAAGTACATCGGTCTTCCGGCGTTTTGGGCAACGATTTTTAGCGGAGTGGCGATGCTGATCGTCAATCCCGTTTTATTGGAATCGGGAGCATGGATTTATGCCAAAATCGTTGTCGCCCTTATCTTAAGCGCGTATTCGTTTTCGCTTGAATACTACCGCGTCGCGCTCGAAAAAGAGACATGTCGACGTAGCGGTAAGTTCTTCCGCGCCTATAACGAAGTCCCGACGATGCTTTCGATCCTCATCGTCGCTTACGTCGTCGTCAAAACGTTTTCCGTACTGTTTACGGTTATAACGATTGCGTTGTTTGCGTTTATTATCTATATGATTATGAAGCAACCCGAACATCAGGATTAATCGTTCTTCCCCTGCCCCTTGATCGTAATGAAACGGTAATACTCTTTTTTTAGGATTATCGGTAAATATCATTCGATTACGTAAAGGGGCATTTCTATGATTCGCTACAGTCACTACGCATTACTCTCGTTAACGCTTTCCATCAATGTGATGGCGGCCGTTACCGCCAGCAGTTTTTCCATCGACGACGCCAACGTTACTTCCGCAAAAACGCTCACCGACGCGCAAACGGGGACATTGACGTCAACGGGTATTTTAAGTGTTTCGGGTTCGAGCGTCTCCGTGACGATTATAGGCGATGCCACGATTACAAATGAGGGTACCATAGAGCAAACGGGAACGGGAAGAGCAATTTACGATAACACCGCCGGTGCTTTTTTAACGATCGATAACTACGGTACGATTAGCGCGGTTGGCGATGACGTTATTAAAGTCGGTAAAGGCACTGCCGGTATCCTTCTTAACAATCAAGGCACGATTTGGCAAAAAGGAACGAGTGCGGGCATCGGACAAGCCTTGGATTTAACGTCCATTACCGCAAGCGGCAGTAGCGTTATCAACGGCTCTTCTACCAACACCTCCGCACTGATTCGAGCCGACGGAGACGATGCGCTTCGCCCTGGCGACAACATGAGCATTATCAACTACGGAACGATTATCTCAACGGGAACGGTCAACACCAAATGTACCGGTACATGTACCAATGAAGCCAAAGCGCAAGACGGTATCGACGTGCAAGACAGCACGGGCGTTTCGATTGAGAATTACGGAACCATTAGCGGTCCAAGGCACGGCATTACCGCCGATACGGAAGTCAGCGTTACCAACTATGAGGGCGGCACGATTATCGGCAATAACGGCTCAGGTGTCGGAAGCGACGGTACGGGAACGGTCATTAATTACGGCACGATTACGGGAGCTTACGCGGGAGCGGGCAATGCGTACGATCACTCGGCAAGTAACGGCGGAACGTCAACGGCGGATAACGGCGACGGTGACGGGGTCGATATCGACGGAATAGCGACGATCGTCAATTACGGAACGATTCAAGGATTGGGTGCCGGCGGCGTAGATTCAAGCGGAAATCCTAACGGTGCGGAAGGAATTGCGGCAGGCGGCGGTACGATTACCAATTATGCGGGCGCAACGATTTACGGAGAGTCGGTCGGTATTCTCATCGACGACGGTGCAAACGGTACGGTAATGGGCAGAGGAACGTCAACCGCAACGGGAGGAGTCGCGACGATTACCAATAGCGGTACGATTCAAGGCGCGACCAAAGCGGCGATCGGATTGGTCGGAAATTACGACGACGTAATCGTCAATAACGCTACGGGCGTGATTATCGGCGGGAGCAGTGCCGTTTTGGTCGACGAGCTTTCAAGCACTACCGCGGGTGCGGCGATTCAAACGGGTGCCGGTAACGATAGCCTTACCAATTACGGTACGATTACGGGACAAAACGGTCTGGCCGTCGATATGGGAAGCGGCGACGATACGCTTTCGCTCTTGGGCGGAAGCATTAGCGGAACGATCGTAGGCGGAAGCGGAAACGATACGATCGTCTTAGGGAACGCCCAAACGCTCAGTGTACGTAGCACTATCAGCGGTTTTGAAAACCTTACGACGCAAAGCGGTGCGATTCTTGAAACCCGACTGAGCGGAACGAGTGCCGAGACGTTAAGTTATTCCGGAACCGTTACGTTAGCCGACGGTACGATCATCAAGCCCGTCATCGTCAACAGCGTCGCCAACGGGTTACAATCGACGATCGTTTCGGCCGGAACGCTCACGACCGACGTTTCGAAATTAAGTATTCTCGATACCTCCGCTCTGGTCAATTTTTCACTCAGCCAAACGGGTAACGATCTCATCTTAACCTCAAGCTACGACGCTACGCTCGTCGGAACGATGAGCTCAAACGATAAAGCGTTACTGAACGCTCTAGACACGCAAAATTCTTCGTCTCTGATGACAAGCCTTTATGCACTCTCCTCGTCCGAAGAGATTCAAGGAGCGATCAAACAGCTGAGCCCCGCAACGAACAATAGCCTTCTACAAACGGTGAACGTCGCGCAAAACACGATTTTCGGAGCATTTACGCACCGTATGAACGGAACTTCGTCGCCGACGCAAAGCGGACTCTCCGCGGGTGACGATACCGAGGGAACGTACTGGATGGAACTTTTAGGCAATACCGCCAAACAAAAAAGCTATAAAGGCTCCGACGGATACCGCATCGATGCGGCGGGTGTTGCCCTCGGTTACGAACGTGAACTCTCTTCCAACGAACTGTTGGGCTTTTCGGGAGGGTATACGGGAGCGAAAAACTACGGAAGAGACGATGCTCAAGGCGACAATACGACCGTCAACTCGTTTCACGTAGGCGTATACTACAATCAAAACCAAACCGCTTACACGTTAAACAGCGCGTTGATCGGAACGTTTAACCGCTATAACGCCAAACGCGTCGTCTCGTACTCCGGATTTGACGAAAGCGAAAAGAGCTCCTACAACGGTTATGCCTTAGGTGCTTTAGCCGAAATCGGCTTTCCGTTACAAGGCGGGTTTAAGCCTCTAATCGGAGCGCAATATACCTACAATCAAACGCAAAGCTACGATGAAAAAGGAGGCACCGGAGCTTTACATGTAGACTCCGGCGATGCCTCATCGATCAAAAGTATCGTCGGTACCGAATACGCATACCGCGACGCTCAAAACGCAAGTTACCTTGTCGGGCTTCGCTACTTGCATGAATTTGCCGACGAAGCAACCACGACGGCGGGTTTTCTCAATAGCGCGTCAACGTTTAATCTCACGAATGCGGAAGCTCCCAAAGACGCGATACAACTCGATCTTGCATACGAATTTTTACGCGATAAAGAAAATACGATGCGCATCGGTTATACGCTTGAGGTTAAAGAGGATTACCTCGCGCATCAATTGAGTTTAAAAATGACGTTCTAATCTCCGCAAGATTCAGAGGCAGACGCATCGTATGGTCTGCCTCGACTTCGATAATACGCACATAGGAAGGATTTTCGTACGACGCCGTAAAATCGCGGATTAAAAAAGGCGGAACGACCGTATCGTTTTTTCCCATGACATAGATTTGCGGGATCAAAGAGAGTTTGGCTCGCTCGTTTTGAGGATCGAGCGACTGCACAAGCGGCGAAACGCGATGGTAAGAAGTCCACGCGTGAACGTCTAAAGGCGATGCAACGCCGATCAGCATGCTAACGTCGCTTCGTCTTGCGGCGATCAACGCCGCCATCGTTCCGCCGCCTGAATACCCTACGAGAATGATTTCACGATCGCCGCCACGCGTTTTAAACGCATCGATCGCATCATTCATCGCCTCGACCCATTGGGGAGAAAACCTTCCCACCGTCCAATCTTCGAGCCGACATGCCTTGCGTTCTTCATCGTCTAAATACTGACACGGACGTGCCAAATAAAGAACGTTTTTAGCATCGATTTGCGTCGCGATTTTCCAGCCGACGGGATCGTGCGGCGTAGGATTTGCGGAGGGAGTCGATGCATTTTTCCATGCATGTCCGTCGCCTTCTATGACCACCCAAAGAGGCTCTTGCGAAGCAACGTCGTCGTGACGGTAGAGTGCTTTCATCGGCACAAGACTCGAAACAAACGTCTCCGGTCGAAACGAGGGAGTTTGAAGCGCGCTTATCAACGTCGGTTGGGTCGCACAACCGCATCCCAAAGCGATGAGTCCTAAAGATACGAGAAAACCGCTTATGCGCATGGTACCTCTTTTTGCGGCTTTATCAAACGATATTCGATCGTTTTTTCATTTGGTACATTTTCGTATCCGCCTCAACCATCAACGCATCGAGCGTACTTTCCTTATCCCCGATCGCCATACCGATGGAGACGCCTAACATCTTCGCCTCTTTTTTGAAAACAAAAGGTTCTTTTAACGCTTCGATGCACTTTTGCGCAACAAAATTTGCCGCATCGCTTGCCGCGCTTACGTCGCGATCGAGATCGCACAGTAAAATGACGAATTCGTCGCCGCCGATGCGCGCTAGCGTGTCGTTATGACGTATCAATGCGGAAAAACGCTTTGCGACTTCCACCAACGCCTGATCGCCCGTATCGTGTCCCAAAGTATCGTTAATCTCTTTAAAACCGTCCAAATCCATAAACAGTAACGCCAGACGCGTATCGTTTCGTGCGCACCTCGCAAGTGCTCCCTCCAGTCGGTCGAGCATTAAAAAGCGGTTAGGAAGTTTGGTCAGATAGTCGTAATGAGCAATCTCTTTGAGCTCTTTTTGACTGGCTAAAAGCATCGCCATCAATCGATTGAACGCCGCCGTCAAAGACCCGACTTCATCCATGCGTGCAATCGGCAAAGGCGTCAGAGGCACTTCGCCTAAGGACATTTTATCGGCAAGTAATGCGGACGTTCGTAAAGGCTGAAAAAAGAAAAACAAAAAAGCGAATAAGATAAGAGGAACGACGATCAGGCTAATGGTTTGGGCTCGGATAAGGGTCTTTTGAATGTTCTCTTCCATAACGAACGCCTCTTTCGTCTGAATACGAGAGACGACGAACCAGTCCGTATTCGGGATCGAAGCAACGGCGGATAACTCTTCCACGCCGTTCGTATTGAGCGTGATACCGCTTCCTCTAAAGCCTTCTATCGCTTTGTCGTGCAAGCTATTTTTACCCTTTGGAGGCGTGGGTTTGAGAATCAACTCTTTTTGCGTTGCCGCGATAAAAACGCAGCGTTTCGCATCAATCAGTAAAAAATCGCCCGTTTGCCCGATATGACCGTTTAAAACGCGATCGAAAAAATCAGAACCCTCGTAATAGGTAAGCCCCGTTATAACGGCACGGATTTTGCCCGTCTCGTCTTTCATCGCTAAAGAGATCGGGAAAATCAACTTTTTGGAAAGCGGGCTTATAAAAGGCATTTCGATCAGCTTTCCCTCTTCGAGAACGCTCTTAAAAAAAGCCTCTTGGGCATAAGCGTGTTCGCCCGTTTGATATTCCGTGCCGCTTTTGGCGATCAATGTTCCCGAAGGATCGATGATCAGTAAAGCGGCCGAAAAAAGCGGATTGAAGGTATGCATGTCGTGAAGCCGTTTTTCCAGATTCTTCGGATCGTCAAGCAACGCTAACGAAAGCGAAGAGAGTGCTTTTTCGAGAAACTGCTTTCGAACGTCCAAATCATGCACGATCTCTTTTGCGGCTTCCTTCGCAAGGGCTTCTTGGTGAATCGAAACGATATTAAACAGGTTAGAATGAATCAGATGGTAGGAAAAATAGTAGCGCACGCATCCGCCGATGACGATCATAATACAAATAAAGAGAATCACTCGGGTTAAAATACTGTTTTTGATTTTACGGAAACGATTGTCGTTATGTATCACGAAGAGGCCTCTTTTCACACCGTCGATGAACGCAAAATAGACTACTTTTACGGCTGTTATTGTACTTTTCGGAGCTTAAGGTAAGAAGAAAAAAAGAAGCTACTTTGAGCAAACGACTTTGATGCCTCTTTAAAGAACGTTTCATCGTCGCACTACTTCAAACTTTGCCCCGCAAGATACCCGCTAGCCCACGCAAAATGAAGGTTAAACCCTCCGCAATCGCCGTCGATATCCAATACTTCGCCGCAAAAGTAGAGGTTTTCGATCGTTTTCGACCGTAACGTTTTAGCATCGATTTCTCTGACGTCCACGCCGCCGGCACACACTTCGGCACTTTCAAATCCTTTGGTCGCTTTGACATGTAAACGCAGTGCCTTCAAAGCGAAGACGATCTTTTTGATCTCCTTCGCCCCCAAAGACGAAGCTTCTTTGAGATGCGTTATTTTCGTATAGTCGATAATAAAATGGGCTAATTTTTTAGGGATTATTCCCTCCAGCCACAATGCAAGCGATTTGTCTTTGGCAACGCTCAGCCTTTTTTGAAGCAAGGAGCTTAGAGCTTCGCGCGAAAGATCGGGCAAAAGATCGAGCATGACATGCACGGATTGATGATGAACCGACGCATAAGAAGCGTTGCGGCTTAGATCTAAAATCGCCGAACCCGAGAGTCCGTAAGCGGTAAAGAGCAGATCGCCCTGCACGCTTTGGCATTTTTGATGCTCGACGTACAACTCAACGTTCGCGTCCATTTTCACGCCGCTCACCTCTCTCAGATGCGGCTCGTCGCACACAAACTGCACCAACGAAGGATACGGCGCAATGACGCTATGCCCCAAGCTTTGAGCAAAACGGTACCCGCTATCGGAGCTGCCGAGATTTGGCATCGCAACGCTTCCCGTAGCGATCACGCAAGCATCGAAAACATACGTTTGCGCATTGACATGTAAAACAAATGCGGCATCTTTTGTCTCGATTTTGGTGACTTCGGAGTCCAGTAAAACGTTGACATGTAACGATCGCACTTCATGCAACAGCATATCCACCACGCTGGAGGCTTGATGGCTCATCGGGTAGAGCCTGCCCTCTTCGCCTTCGCGTATTTCCAACCCTAAGGAGCGAAAAAAAGCTTTACATGTAAGCGTGTCAAAACGTCGTAACGCCTCTTTGGCAAAGTTCACAGATTCGCCGTGGTAACGCTCAAGGCTGATCTTTTCATTGGAAATATTACACTTACCGTTGCCCGTCGCTAAAATTTTGCGTCCGACTTTAGCGTTTTTCTCAAAGAGCGTGACATGTAAACCTTTTCGCGCCGCTTCGATCGCGCACACCAGTCCCGATGCTCCCGCTCCGATAATAGCGACACGGCTCATAAAAGGCGCATCCCTTTCTCGTTGACTTCAAGTTTGTGCGCCTCAATCAGTTTCGTGAGCGCTCGTTTATAGGCTTTACGGCTGAGTCCAAAGCGTTGCGAAATCTCCTCGGGCGCGCTTTTATAATTCATCTCGCACGCTCCGCCGATCGCACGTAACATTTCCACGATTTTAGCCGCGGCGACTTCGTCGCTTTTATCGCCGATAGGTCGCAATACGATGTCGAGTTTACCGTCTTTGCGCAGGGTTTTAACGTAACCCGTTTTTTCATCGCCCACGTCGATCGTCTCAAAAATCTCATTGTGAAAGATGAGTCCGTCGTAAAGGTTGTCGACAATCACTTTAAAGCCAAGAGGCGTTCGTTCTCGTACCAAAAGCTTCACTTCTTGGTTGAGTTTGAGCGCACTCAAATCTTTTTTCAAAAAATCGTTGTACTTTTGCGTTGCGATGATGCGTCCCGTTTCATCGTCTAAACTGACCTGCACGATGACTTTCATACCGACGTAAAACGGAAATTTCTGCAACGCCTTGGGAATCAACAAATCTTTAGGCAATCCCCAGTCTAAAAATGCGCCGAAAGGCGTTACGTCTACGACTTCGAAACAACCGAACTGATCGAGCATCGCTTTGGGAAAGACCGTTGACGCTACGATGCGGTCTTCGGAGTCAAAATAGACGAAAACATCGATCTCGTCGCCCTCTTTCATCGCGTAAGAGACGTATTGGTTGGGAAGCAAAACTTCGTCTTGGTCTTCACAGATCAGATAAACGCCGTTGTCCGTATAGCGGCTAATTTTGAGACGATTTTTCTCGCCGACGAGGAGATAGCGATTCATGCTTGCTCGCTTGATCGGCAACGGCTTCGCATGTCGCTTAGTTCCATATTCAGTGCTTTGGTCGAAATCATCACTTCCCAAAGGGAGATAAACAGCGAAATACACATTGAAATCAGGCTCAAGCCAAAGATTTTTTTCCCTAACTCCAAAATGCCCAAGAAAAGATCAAACATCGAAAAAGTACACAACAAGATGGAAAGCACGCCGAAAAATTGCATCCATTTGGTCAACTCCAAACGGTGTTTGAGACTTTGAATCTGTTTGTACTCTTCACAGTTTTCCCGCTCGGAAGATTGTCGATGCAACATCCTTACCAGTTGCGCAACGGCTAAAAAACGGTTGGTATACGCCAGCAAAAGAAGCGAAACGGCGGGAAATAAAAGTGCGGGGGTTGAAATTTCAATCTCCATCAATGATCCTTTACGAAATGTCCTTTTATTGTACCTTAAAACGCCTTGCGACAAACCAAACTTTATGCTTTCCTGCGCTATAATCTAGCCATTCTAAAGAGACGGAAACGATACGAATGCTTGAAAATATTGCACAATTACTTTGCTCCAAAGAGAAGTTACTGACCGAAATTTATTTTGATCTTCAACTCTTTTTTGAGGAAAAATACGGCAAAAATACGATTGTTTTTATGGAAATCGGCTCTTTTTTCGAAACCTACGAAGTGAACAACGAAACCCACCAAATCGGCAAAGCCAAAGAAGTGAGCGAACTTCTCAATATCCAGCTGACGCGTAAAAATAAATCTATTTTAGAAAATTCCGTCCAAAATCCTCTGCTTGCGGGCATTCCCGCCGTTTCACTCGATCGCTATTTGAGCCGTTTGGTGCAAGCCAAAAAGTACACGATCGTGTTGGTCCGCCAAAAAGGAGAGCCGCCGCACGTCAAACGCTACATCTCCAATATCATCAGCCCTGGAACCAACTTCGATTACGTGATGGAATCGAGCGAAAACTATCTCGTCTCCTTGCTGATCGACTGCAACCACCAGATTTATTCCGTCGGCTACAGCGCGATCGACGTCAGTACGGGCAAAACCGTTATCAACGAAGTGCACGGTACGAGAGAAGACAAAACCTATGCGCTCGATGAAATCTTTAACCTGCTTCAAACCTACAAAACGTCTGAAATCGTTCTCACGTTCAATACCGAAAGCATCGATAAAGAGTGGGTCAAAAACTACCTTGAAATCACCTCCGGCGTCTCTCACAGCTTCAATAACCAACGCCTGAAAGTCGCCTATCAAAACGAACTTTTTGGACGCATTTACGCGATTCGTTCTTTGCTCTCGCCCATCGAGTACCTCGACATCGAACGCTATCCTTACGCCAGCGAATCGTTGGCAATTTTATGCGACTTTATTATCGAACACGACGCCGGCATTATCGAAAAGATGAGCCGACCGCTCCTGCTTGGAAACAGCCGCTACCTTTACATCGGCAATAACGCGCTGGAGCAACTGGGCATCATTTCGCGCAATCCCTCCGAAATGACGTTGCTGAGCTTAATCGATCAAACCTCCACCGCCATCGGTAAACGGCTTTTAAAAGAGCGTCTTTTGAATCCTATCTGCGATCTTAAAACGCTTCAAGAGCGTTTTGATTTGAGCGCGCAACTGATGAGCGATTATAAAAAATTTGAAATCGCATTGAAACAAGTGTACGATTTGGAGCGCATTTTAAGACGCATCGCGCTCAAAAAACTACACCCTTTGGAGCTTGCCTATCTTGCCACTTCCTTAGAGTCTCTGTTAAGCATTTTACAAGAAGCCGAACTCAAAAAAATGGCCATTCCGAAAAACCTTTTTGACGAAAGCGAAGCCCTGCTTTGCATGCTTCAAAAAACTTTCGTGCTGGACGTGTGCGCGAAATTTCGCAAAGACCAGATCAACGAAAACCTTTTTCAAAGCGGTGTTTTTCCGCAAATCGACAAAATCGAACAAACCCAATGCGAGCGCATGCAAGCACTCGAACGTATCGCCGAACATATCGAAAGTTTCTTCGACGAAAGCCAACGAACGACCTTAAGCATCGAATGGTTGGAGAGCGAGGGGCATTATATTTCGATCAGTAAAAACCGTTTTGCCCTCATCGAAGACAAACTGATGCAAAGTTTTATCACGATAGGCGATCGACACTATTTTTTCAAAGACTTTACCTTTCGCAGGCTTAAAAACAGCGTCAAAATTTCCGCCTCTTTGATCGAGGAGATTTCCCATGAAATCACGTTAAGCAACGTTCAGATGATCGCCATCGTCAAACAACGCTACGACGAAATGTTGGAAAAAATCGAAACCCATTACGCCTTAAGTTTAGAGCATCTGATCTCATTCGTCGGAACGTTGGACGTCGCACTCAGTAACGCCAAATGCGCCGTTTTATACAACTACGTGCGCCCCGAAGTATTGCCGATGGAAGAAAAAAACCGTTTTATCGAAGTCGTGGGACTTCGCCATCCGTTGATCGAATCGCGCGAAGAAAACGGCATTTACATTCCCAACGATCTTTTTTTAGGGACGATCACGCCTTCGATCATGCACGATCACGTCACGATCGAAGCGTGTGCGGGCGGTGCGGTGCGAGGCATTTTGCTTTACGGTATCAACTCCAGCGGCAAATCCTCTTTGATGAAGAGTTTAGGCATCGCCGTCATTATGGCGCAATCGGGGTTTTTCGTTCCTTGCGCTTCCATGCGCTTTCACGTTTTCGACAAAATTTTTACGCGCATTATGAGTCACGACAACTTCTACAAAGGGCTTTCGACGTTTACGGTGGAGATGTTGGAACTCAAAAATATTTTCAACCGTGCGACCCCTTACTCGCTGGTGTTGGGCGATGAAATCAGCCACGGAACCGAAACCGAATCGGCTCTGGCCATCGTGGCAAGTAGCATTCAAAAAATGCATCTGCTCGGCTCCGCGTTCGTCTTTGCGACGCATTTGCACCAACTCACCCGCCTTACGCTCATCAGTGCGCTTCAAAACGTCATCGCACTGCATTTAGGCGTCAGTTACGACGAAGAACACGATACGCTTCTGTACAACCGTAAGTTAGAAATCGGTAGCGGTAGCTCGCTCTACGGTTTGGAATTTGCCAAATCGCTTCATATGGACGCCGATTTCATTAAAACCGCTTACGAGATTCGCAACCGATTGGCAAACGAATTGGGTGAAGTCGAACTGTTAAAACAGAAAAAACGTAGTAAATACAACAAAAATCTTTATCTGGCAAAATGCGCTCTTTGCGACGAATACGTCGAAGAGGTACACCACATCAAGGCTCAAGAGAGTGCCGATGCCAACGGCAATATCGAGCATTTTCACCAAAACCACCGCTACAACCTCATCCCGCTATGCGCCAAGCATCATAAGATGGTTCATGAAGGCAAAATCGTTATCGAAGGGTTCGTCATGAGCAGCGAAGGACTAAAACTCCACTACGAAGAGAAGAAGTAAGAAGCGGGCGCGCACTTCTTACATGTAAAGATTTTACGCGGTTTTAAACTCGGCAAGCGTCGCACTTAGATTATCGGACAGACGCGCCAAATGTTCCGCCGCCGAGGCGATTTCCTCGACGCTTCTGGCATTGGAACTTGAAAGCGCGTTAATGGTTTCGATTTTTTGGATAATCACGCTTTGAATACGCTCGACGTTTTGTTTGGACTTAACGACCACGCGATCGGTTGCTTCCACACTTTGCCCTAAAAGCGTTACCGCATCGACCGTTTGTACGCTCACGTTGTTGGAGTAGGTGCTCAGCGTTCCGATGCGCTCGGCATTATGGTTCATCTGTCCGCTAATATCGCCGATGGCTTGAACGATAACGTTGATCGTCGCATTGGTTTCGATCAGACTTTTCTGGGTACGTTCGGCAAGTTTTCGTACTTCATCCGCAACAACGGCAAAACCGCGTCCGTGTTCGCCCGCACGCGCGGCTTCGATGGCGGCGTTTAGGGCTAGAAGGTTGGTTTGATCGGCGATATCGCCGATGACGTCCAAGACGCTTTTGACTTGTCCGGCATCTTGGGAGAGTTGATTGAGTCGATCGTTGATCTGCATTTCGGCTTGAACCGTTTGCTCTAAATGTCCTAAGGTCTCTTGCAATACGGACTGTGCTTTCAACAAACTGTTCTGTGCCGTCGTCGTCACGCTTTTAACGGTTTGAACGTCATCGTTGGTTTCGACGATTTCACGCGCGACTTTTTGCGCTTCGGAGACCGCTTCTTTCACGGCACTGGCTTCTTCTTCGGCACGCTTACCGATCTGCAAACTCGTGCTGGAGAGCTCTTCGGCAACCGAGGCGTTTTCAAGAGCATTTGTTTTTGCGTTGTTAATCGCGGCGTTAATATCCGAAAGAAGTTCGTTTTGCATCTGTGCAATATCGTTCATCTCGTCGTTATTGCCGCTATCGATGCGCGAAACGAGCGACTTGTTCGTACGAATAAACCCGATACCCTCTTTCGTTTTTTCGATCGATCGGTTGATGGATCGAATAATAAAAAAACATAGTCCCAAAGCAAAAAGCGAAACGACGACCAACGTGACTTCCGAGAAGATTTTCGTACTGTCCAACCATTCAAAATTGGCCTTACGAACCCCCTCTTCCAAACTGTCGGCATCTTTGCTAATGCCCTCAAACAAAACGGCGGACTCTTGGGTCAAGCGCGTTAAACTCGCGTACTCTTGCGAGTGTTCTTGGCTAAAATGAGGATCGTTCACTTGCGTGCCGTATTTTTTAAGAATTTCCAAACGCGGCGTATTTAAGGTATACCATTTTTTGATATCCGCTTCGAGTTTAACCAAAGCCTCTTGGTTGTGCAACGAAAGCAAAATCGTTTTGAGATATGTAAGGTTCTCTACAAGCTCTTTGTAGTTGCTTTCCAAATTTGTGAGCTGTTCTTGCTTGCCTAAGAGTTGATAACCGCGTAGCTCCATCATACAGGTTGCAAGCGACGTTTCCGCATTCGCGAGCGTCGAAAGACGTATCGCCGTCATTTTTCCGTCGCTGTTAGACTTAATAATTTGATATCCTAAAATAATAAATCCTACGGTCAGAACCACCAGTAGAACTACCAATTTGCTTCGAATCGTCGCAAACATCTTTTGCTCCTTGCCCTATAAAATGAGCAATCTTATAATCCTAATACTTAAAACCTGCTTGTTAAAGGCTCTATATCATGGGGACTTTAACCGATGTGATGCGTTATATTTTGAAAGAAATAATAAAAAACGAGGTACGCTCGAAAGCGTTTTCCTCGTTTCAAATACCAAGAAGATTACGAAAACAATAAGGCTTTGGAAAGTTCGTCTGCAACCGCTTTAGAACACAACGTCTCCACCAAGCTAAGCGCAAATAGCATAGCGGTAGAGGGACCTTGCGAGGTCGTGACATTCATAGTTTTGAGCACTTTTTCCGTCGCATCGTAACCTTTTTGAGGGATGTGTGAGTGAAAATCCGGATAACATGTAAAGCGTTCTTTTAAAACGCCGGCTGTATAAAGCGCATAAGGTGCGGCACATATCGCGGCGATCTCTTTACCTTGGGCATCAAATGTTTGAAGCCACCGTTGAACGGTTGCGTCGGCGGCTAAATTGGTTGCGCCCGGAAGACCTCCGGGCAAAACGATCATGTCAAAAGATTCGGGATTTTGCTCGCTTAAGAAAGCGTCCGCAACCACGCTAATCGCGTGTGCGCCTTTAACCTGTAAGCTTGCGTGCAAAGAGACCGTTACGACGTTAACGTCGGCACGGCGCAAAATATCGATCAGGGTAACGGCTTCTATCTCTTCGAAGCCTTCGGCTAAGGGAAGTAAAACGTTTTTACGCATATTTTTCTCCTAATGGGGTATCGGAGAATATTATAGCACGAAAAAAAGAAGGCATAACGCCGATAAGACGCCATGCCGATAAAGAAGTTATTTGACTTTTTCTAAGTATTCGCCGCGGACGGTGTCGACTTTGATAACGTCGCCCTCGACGACGTGGAAAGGTACTTGAACGACCGCGCCGCTCTCAAGCGTTGCCGGTTTTTTACCGCCTTGCGTATCGCCTTTAAAGTTCGGCGGCGTCTCTACGATTTTGAGTTCGACAAATTGCGGTGCTTCCACGCTGATGGGTTTGCCGTTATGGTACAACATATCCACGTTCATACCGTCGATAATCCAATCCGCCGCATCGCCGACTTGGTCGTGCGTTAGAGCGATTTGCTCATAACTGACGCTGTCCATAAACTGTAAAAATTCGCCGTCGTCGTATAAAAACTGCATAATTTTATCTTCCAAATGAGGCGTCTCGCATTTATCACCCGCATGAAACGTTTTTTCAATGACTTTGCCGTCTAAAAACGATTTAATTTTACAACGAACAAACGCCGCACCTTTGCCCGGTTTGACGTGTTGGTACTCCACGATTTTATAAGGAACACCGTTTAATTCGATCTTCAATCCTTTTTTTAAGTCGCCCATAGAGATAGAGGCCATACATTCTCCTAATTTTTAGTTTTTGCCATTATAGCGAAAAAAATCACGACTACAAAATCGTTTATTTTTATACATAATTTTGTATATAAATTTCTTTTTTATGTATTTTTTATTTGTTTTAAAGAATTAAATATCTATTATTTTGATTAAATAATAAATTAAATAGTATGTTTTATATATTTTAATGAATATTTAATACGTTAATTTGTATTATATTAAGATGAAAACAAGCGATATCATCAATCTTTTGCACAATGCCGTCGAAGCCGAAAATATGGGGAAGAAGATTTCTCAAAAAAAAATGGCGGAACACTGCGGCATTTCCATGCGCACCTATCAGGAGTGGAGACTCGGAAGTAGCGCGCCTCTTGGAATTCCCGTCGTGTTTAATATGCTCGGGATGTTAAAGGATGAAGATATTGTGAGACTGGTTCGGAAAATTAACGACGGGCAAAAAGGAACGGTATGACAAACTTGACGGTCAGTGAGAAAGTGGCTCTTGAAGAAGTATTTGAATGTTTACGCGATACGCGTTGCCGTAAAATCGGACTCATGAATAAACGACTGTTCGTCTATCGCCTTTTACGCCTGATTGCTTCGACACGAAAAAGAGTCTTA
>Ga0114938_1001464_pt1 | contig 15909 bp, 11 predicted proteins | sample AshMeaBigSpring_FD_88675 | JGI IMG/M metagenome (GOLD analysis project Ga0114938, IMG submission 88675) | Groundwater microbial communities from Big Spring, Nevada to study Microbial Dark Matter (Phase II) - Ash Meadows Big Spring | ecosystem: Environmental > Aquatic > Deep subsurface >...
CCTGTGTTGGATGCTATCGCTAGCTCCGGGTCTTGCCGGTACACGGCCACGCTCACATCCAGCCAGATCCAAGCCATCACCGTGTGGCCGAATGCCTGCATGTAGGGCACGGCGTTGGCCAAACACTCGGCGGGGTTGCCCGTGGCCCAGGCGGCTTCGGTCGCATCACCCACCGCTTTCAGCGCCGTCAGCAGCGCCGCTGCGTGCTGCGCCAGATCCGCCGCATGCGCAGTGCCCAGCCTGCGCTCTCCACCGGGCAACGCAGTCTGGCGGGCCAATTGCACCGCCTGGCTGGCCGTGGCGTGCACGCTTGCAGCCAGCAGCTTCAGGCCCTTGCCTTGCTCCATCAGCACCTTGCGGCCCAGCAGGTCCATGGCCTGGATGCCGTGCGTGCCCTCGTGGATCATGTTCAGGCGGTTGTCACGCCAGTACTGCTCGACGGGGAAGTCGCGCGTGTAGCCGTAGCCCCCGTGCACCTGGATGGCCAGGCTGTTCGCCTCCAGGCACCACTCGCTGGGCCAGCTCTTGGCAATGGGCGTCAGCACCTCCAGCAGCAGGCGGGCATCGTCAGCAGCCTCAGGTGAACCGGTGTGCTGCTCGTCCACCAGGCGGGCACAGTAGAGCTCCAGGGCCAGCGCACCTTCGCAATAGCTTTTCTGGGCCAGCAGCATGCGCTTCACATCGGCATGTTCAATGATGCGCACCGGCGGCTGGCCAACGTCCTTCGCGACCTTTGCATCCGCATGGGCCGGAGCAGACACCGGGCGGCCCTGCACACGTGTTCTGGCGTAGTCCAGGCTGGCGTGGTAACCCGCCATACCAAGCATGGTGGCGGCCATGCCCACGCCAATGCGGGCTTCGTTCATCATGTGGAACATGCACTGCAGGCCTTTGCCCGGCTGCCCCACCAGGTAACCGATGGCCCCGGTGCCCTGCCCGTCCAGCCCCGCGCCGCAGGCGGCCCCCTGCCCCGGCAGCACCTTGAACTGGCCTTCGCCAAAATTCAGCAGCGTGTTGGTGGTGCCGCGCCAGCCGCACTTGTGGTTCAGGCCCGCCAGCGCCAAGTCGTTGCGCTGGCCTGTCAGCCCACCCTGCGGGTTGACCAGCCGCTTGGGGACGATGAACAGCGAAATGCCTTTCACCCCCGGTGGCAACTGGCCAGCGGCATCGGGAATCTTAGCCAGCACCAGGTGGATGATGTTCTCGGTCAGCTCGTGCTCGCCCGCCGAAATCCACATCTTGTTGCCCCGCAGGCGGTAGCGGGGGCCAAGGGGATCATCTGCATACCCCTCGCCATCGGGTACGGCGCGTGTGGCCACATCGCTCAGCGACGAGCCGGCCTGCGGTTCGCTCAGGCACATGGTGCCCGACCATTTGCCGGCAAACTCGTTGGCGGCGAACACCTGCTTCTGCAACGGCGTGCCGTGCACCATCAGCAAATTTGCATTGCCCGTGGTCAACATGCCTGACCCGATGCTGACCGACGCATGTGCAAAAAACGCATTGGCCGCCGATTCCACCGTGTAGGGCAACTGCATGCCGCCAATCTCGTAGTCCTGCGCCGCACTCAGCATGCCGCTGGCGGCATAGGCCTGGTGGGCGTCGTGGGTGGCCTGCGGCAACACCACGCGCAGGCTTCCATCTGCCTCGGTGACAGTGGCGGGCTCCTGCGTGTCGACCAGGCGGTTGAAGGGCGCGTACTTGTCTCGGGCAATGCGCTCGCAGGTGTCCAGCACGGCTGCGAACGTGTCGCGGCTGTGGTCGGCAAAGCGTTCTCGCTCAGTCAGGTTGTCGGCGCACAGCCAGTCGTACAGCAAAAAGTCGATGGTGGGGCGGAGGCTCATGACAAATTACCCGGCAAATTGGAGTTCAGCAAAGAAATCGGGCGCCCGGGAGAACCCGGGCCGTTCGCTGATGACCAGCAAACACAGAGTGTGCAACGTCCGTCAGCTTTGACCAAGCGGGGAAACGAGAAGGGTTGAAGGTTTCGTCACCCCAGCGACATTCCCAAACCTTTCGGCCCTCATTCCAGCCAACGCCCTCTGGCGACATTTTTTATTCACGAAATTGACACGAGTCACAGATAAAACCACCTGTTCCCAAACGGGGGAGCACAGGCTCCCAACAGCCAAACACATTGGACCGATGCCGCAAACCGTTTTATTCACCGTGGCACTCGATGAGGCGATGCCCGAAAACACCTCCCTTTTGGCGGAGCTGACGCATTTGGGTTGCAACGGCATTTCCCTTTCGAAAAGCAGTCTGCTGCCTGACTCTTCAGAACGCCTGCGGCCGGATGCAGTGTTGCTGGACGTTGACAACGAATTTGGGAGAGTGCTGGACATTTGTACAAGCCTTTCAAAGCATGCCCAAACTGCCAGCATCCCGGTGCTGCTGTTGGGAACCCATCCAACAGCAGAATGGGAACAGAAGGCGTGGGATGCCGGCGCGGCAGACTGCTTGAACCGACCCGTGAGCAGTCCCGCATTGGTGGCCCGTTTGCGGTCACGGATTCGCACATGGAAAGGGCGGTCTGTAAACCAGGCGGCTGACCGGATCCAGCATGCAGCAGATGAACTTGCCCTTTCGCCACATGACCTTGGACGCATCCTGATGGATGCTTTGCCAGACATTTGTTTCGTGAAAGATGTGACTGGCAGGTTTGTGTATTGCAACCCGGCATTCGAAAAGCTGTATGGGCTCAAGGCCGCACACGTGATCGGACAAACCGACCATGCCTTTCTGTCCAAGCCACAGGCCAGACATTTCGAATGGGAAGACCAAAAAGTGCTCACTTCGGGTCAGTCCGTGAGCTCGCTTGCCTGGCAGACCACGGCAAACGGCCAGAAAGTGCTCTATGAAACCCTCAAAACACCTGTGGTGACCGAGGACGGGCGCGCACTCGGCCTGATGGGATTGGGCAGAGACATTACCAAATGGAAAGCCAGTGAAGATGCCTTGCAACATATCAATTCGCTGGGCCCGGATCAGCAGATAGTCTTGGCTTCGCACGCACACGACTTGCTGGCCGATGCCGTATTGGGCCTGGAGTCGCGTTTGGTGCCCCTGGTTGCCAGTGGCATCCTCATCAACAGCACCCTTGCGCAGGAGCTCGAAAAACTGGCAGACCAGTTTGGACGGAACAAGGTCAACAAAACGCAGTTTGGTGAATACCTCCACAAGACCCGACAGGGCTTTGTGATGCTAGACAATGAGCTACAAAAATGCAATCGGCTGGCAGACACTCTCAACCGGTTGACTTGGGTCAGTCAGGTGCAGGACTTTGCATGCGTCAACCTCTCGGAAATCGTTCAATCGGCTGCCAGGCACAACCTTTACAAAGCCACGGCTGAGGGCATTGACATCACGGTCCGGATCGATGCCGAGGTTCACGTCAGGGGCAACATCACCACTTGGCAATTCATTGCCACCCAACTGATCGAAAACGCGCTCACCCACGCCTTTCCCGACACCCGCCGTGGGAATTTGACCCTGATCGTGGCACAGGACGGCCAGCATGCCTCGCTCACGGTTGCAGATGACGGCATCGGGCTGTCAGTCGGACCAGTGCGGGACATATTCAAGCCGTACTTTTCCACCGGAGATGCCACCCAGAATGCAGGCATGGGCCTTCCCCTGATACGGCACATCGTTGAAGGCCACTTGAACGGTCAGGTGTACGCACAGGCATCAGAGGGCAGCGGACTGACCCTGTGCATCCGTCTGCCTTTGAGCTCACCCGCGCCACAAAGCGGGTTGTGACAGGACCCTCGCATGGATCAACGCACCACTGGCATCGATCTGGTTGCCGACAAAGTGAAGTTGGAGCGGTTGATCCTGCAACTGCACAATGTCCTGGTGGCCTTGGCTTGCCTGGCGGTCGTGGCCATCGTGATGACGCCCCCCATCAACTGGACCCGCGTGGTCAACGTCGGCGCATACCTCGCCATCCTGGTCATCAGCCGTTGGATTCTGGTCAGGAACTTGCGATGGGGTGTCATCAGCCATGTGACCGGAGTGTGGGTCATCAACAGCATTTTCATCGTCAAGTTTGCGGGCATTCACAGCGTAAACATCCTCGTGTTCCCTGTCCTGATCTCGCTGGCAGGCTGGGCCCTTGGCAAACGATGGTTTCTCGCCATGCTGACAGCCACCGTCCTGTTCGTCCTGGCCCTGGCTGTCGCCGAACAGACCGGCTTGTATCAGCCCACGCCTCGCGCTCCGGTGCCCGTTGTGGCCATTTCCATACTGGCCACATTGCTGGCGTCGGGCTTCCTGATGCATGCCTTGTTCGGCGACTTTGCCAACGGTCGCAACAGACTGACCGACCTGAGCCGCCAATTGGAAGAGCGCAATCAACAGTTGTTGACACAAAACACGGCACTTGTTGCGAGTGAGGCACAAGTCAGGGAACTCAACCACACGCTGGAATTGCGGGTCCAAGATCGCACAGCCGCACTTGAACAGGCCTTGGCTCAACTGGAGCAATCACAAGCCGCCATCGCCCGTTCGGACCGCATGGCCGCTCTGGGAACGTTGGTGGCGGGCATTTCCCACGAACTGAACACACCCATCGGCAACAGCGTGATGACCTCGAGCACACTGCGTGACAGGGTCCTGAAGCTCAAATCCACGCTTGACACCGGCAAAATCCGGCGCTCGGAATTGGAAGCCGACGTGAACCAGCTGGTTCAGGCGGCAGACCTGATCCTGCGCAACCTTGAACGCGCCGCACACCTGATCAACAGTTTCAAACAGGTCTCTGTAGATCAGACCAGTGAGGTTCGTCGCAAATTCGATCTGGCCTCGGTGGTCAACGATGTGCTGGCGACCCTTGCGCCAAGCCTGAAGAGCGGCGGACACCGCACCGAGCTGAACATGCCGACCGGGCTTGTTCTCGACAGTTACCCCGGCCCTCTGGGCCAGGTCATCATCAACCTGGTCCAGAACGCGCACCTGCATGGACTGAGTGGCATGGGCGACAAAGGTGTCATCGCCATTTCTGCGCAGGCGGCCCCACTGGAGCCGGACACGCCGGGCGTGACACTGACCGTCTCCGACAACGGACGTGGCATTGCGTCCGAGCATCTGAAACGCATTTTCGAGCCGTTCTTCACCACCCGCATGGGCAGTGGTGGCACGGGTTTGGGCCTGAGCATCGTGCACAACATCGTGACCGATGTCCTCAGGGGCCGCATCGAAGTGCGCTCCGAAGTCAATCAGGGCACCCAAGTCGCCATTTCACTGCCACTGTCGGTAGAAAACCCCGACTGATTCATTTTTTCTGTTTGATTGAACTCAGGTGCAAGCATGAACTCCTTCAAATCAATATCCCTGTCTCTGAAGCTCATGCTGGGCATGCTGCTCACCATCTTGCTGGTCGTGTCTGTATCCGGCATCTCCAGCAGCCTGTTCCTGCAAGGCACGTTCAAAGAACGGGTCGTATCACTGGAATTGCCCGCTACGGTGGGCGAAATCCGCAACGACATCCTCAGGCAGATTCAGGTGCCACTCACCCTGTCCCAACATCTGGCCAACAACACGTTTTTACTGGATTGGGAGCATGCCGGTTTGGACGACAGTGGTGCCGAGGCCTGGAAACGGTATGCCAGTGGCATCAAGGCCAGGCACAAAGCGGCGACGGTTTTTTGGGTGTCTCGCGAAACAGGCAAGTACTTCACCGAGAACGGGCTGGCCCGAACCCTGTCTGCGGGCAACAGCGGGGATCAATGGTTCTACGGCTTCCTGAACAACGGGAAGGCGTTCACTCTCGACATCGACAAGGATTCGGGCAGTGACAAGTACATGATGTTCATCAACGTGCGGTTCGATGCCGGAGGCAAATTGGGGGTAGCGGGATTGGGCTTGTCTGTTGACACCCTGGCCACAGCCGTCCGCCAGTACAAAGTCGGCGAAACCGGTTCCGTTTACCTGGTTCGTTCAGACGGACAGATCGCCATCCACCGCGACGCGTCCGTGGTGACCAACAAGAAAAATCTGAAGGACCAGCCGGGTATCCAAGGTGCGCTCGCGTCGAAGTTGATGGCCAAACAGCCGTTCGTTTCCGATGTTGTCGAAACGCCAAAGGGTCGCTATTTCCTGGCGGCATCCTACCTGCCAGAGGTCGACATGCACCTGATTGCAGAGGTGCCTGAAGCCGAGGTACTTGACCAGGTCAGGCAGAAAGCGCTACTTGCTGCCCTGATAGCCGGGGCATTGGGATGCGGCATCGGCTTGCTGGTCGCATTCAAGCTCAGCCGCTCCATCGCCGCACCGATCGGCCGAGCAGCCCGCATGCTGGGGGACATTGCGGAGGGCAATGGTGACTTGAGCCGGCGCCTGCAGGTCGAGTCAGGTGACGAACTCGGCAAACTGGCCCAGGCTTTCAACCGGTTCGTCGCCTCATTGGAAAACATGGTTCTGGACATCCGGAAGGCTTCTGACAACATCTCTCTGGCCACCAAGGAAATTGCCCACGGCAACAATGACCTGTCAACCCGCACCGAAGCGCAGGCCAGCTCGCTCCAGCAAACAGCCTCTGCCATGGACGAACTGGGCAGCACCGTCGAGCAAACTGCAGACAATACCCGAAACGCCCAAGTGCTGGCACAAACTGCAACCGACATTGCGGCCCAGGGCGGCTCAGTGGTCGATCAGGTGGTGTCTACCATGAAGGGCATCCACCACAGTTCGACAAAGATCAGCGACATCATCGGCGTGATCGACGGCATAGCCTTTCAGACCAACATCCTGGCGCTCAACGCGGCAGTAGAAGCCGCCCGCGCTGGTGAGTCGGGCCGTGGTTTTGCCGTGGTTGCCAGCGAGGTGCGTGCCCTGGCGGGCCGCAGTGCCGCCGCTGCGAAGGAAATCAAGGAACTGATCCAGGAGAGCGTGCAAACGGTTGAAGTGGGCACGCAACAGGCCGACCGCGCCGGCGAGACCATGGCACAAGTCGTGCGCAGCATCCGCGAGGTGACCGAGATCGTGAGCCAGATTTCGCAGGCTGCATCTGAGCAGAGTCATGGTGTGTCGCAAGTGGGTGTGGCCGTCACGCAAATGGATCAGACCACCCAACAGAACGCGTCGCTGGTGGAGGAAATGGCTGCCGTCGCCGTCAGCCTGAGCAATCAGGCCAACGATCTGGTCAACATCGTTGCCAGGTTCAAAACAGGGTCGCAGGCATGATGCCGGGAAACTGACATGAGTCCACATTCCACCGACGATCTTGCCGCGAAAAGCATGCACAGTACGTCGCCCCTGACCGCACGCGAGCTGGCAAGGCCCCAGGCCACCGTGGATGCCACAGTAACCGGCAACCAGGTGCTGAAAATTTTCCATGACGATCCAAGCCTGAATGCCATGGCAGTGGTAGACAGCCGAATGGAAATCATGGGGGTGCTGCGCGCCCAGCACATTTTGCGCCGTGGCACCGAGTTTTTCTTCCATGAACTGGACGGTCGCCATTCGTGTGTGAGGCTGATGGACACACGACCTCTGGTGTTCGACGTGGAAACGCCCTTGTTCGAAATGTCCAAGGCTGTGGCCGAATTGGACGATCGGCTGTTGTCGGATGGCTTTCTGGTGACCGAACACCGCAGATACCTGGGCGCGGGCCGAATGACCGACCTGATCAAAGCTGTCACCGCCCAACAACTGGTGGCTGCGCGGCATGCCAACCCCCTCACCTTGCTGCCAGGCAACCTCCCCATTGAGCAGCACCTGCATCACTTGCTGAAGAACAGGACCGCATTCGTGGTGGGTTACTTCGATCTGGATAACTTCAAACCCTTCAACGATGTGTATGGCTATGCGGCAGGTGACGAAATCATTCGCCTGACAGGGAGGGTGCTCGAGCAAGCCATCCATCCGGTGTGGGACTTTCTGGGGCACATCGGCGGCGATGATTTCATGGCAATTTTCTGCTCCCAGGACTGGGAGCACAGGGTGCAGTGCGCACTGGGTCAGTTTGACGAAAGCGTCAAACCACACTTCAGTTCAGTACATCTGGCGGAAGGCGGACTGGTGACCAACAACCGACAAGGTGTCGAGGTGTTTCACGGCCTGGTTGCGCTATCGGCCGGGATTGTCAAAGTTGCTCCGGGCGACTACACCTGGCCTTCCGAAATCTCCCCCCGCCTGGCAGAAGCCAAAAAGCAGGCCAAGCTCACACCCGGCAGCAGCTACTTTGTTGACCGGCGCAACGCCGGAAAGCTGTCATGAAGAACCTATAGCCTCGACCATCCATCATCCAAACCACGCGAGTCCCAGGTGACGACACTTTCGCAACCGCACATGCCTCGTCAAATGGCATTGCCCCATGCATCAGCACCGTGGGAAGAACATGCGATGACTGTCTGGAAGGGATTGGCAGCGTTCGTCATCTGGTGGCTTGCGGCAGAACTGTCACGCCATTTCCGGTTCGGTGGCCTTGAAATGAGCCTGGTCTGGCCACCTGACGGCATCGCGTTGGGTCTGGTCCTGGTTTACGGGATGCGCATGGTGCCCCCTGTGGCACTGGCGGTGGTGTGCTTTCACCTCCACCTCGGTTCAGACTGGCTGGCAACACTGGTCGGCACGTGCGCGCTGGCAGCGTCACTGGCATTGGGCTACACAACCGGCAAAGTATTCAGTGGGGTGGCGCATCGTCTCAAACCTGTGCCAAGAGAAGCTGCCTTTGCCACAACGACCATCCTACCTTTTGCGGCGGCACTCACACTTTTGGGAGGGTGGCAGTTCATGTTGATGCCGGCCAAGCCGGGTCAACCTGAAGCACTCGACATTTTGCTGGTGATGTTCCTGTCGGAATTGTTCGGAGCCTTGCTGTTTACCAGGTTGACCGTGCTGATCGCTGACTTGAAAGAGAGCACGTCCATCTCAGCTTTCCGCTTGCCACCAATGCCTTCATGGACGCTGCGTTGGTGGACGGTCTATGCCTCCACCCTGTTGTTCGTTCAGATTGGCAGCCAGACAGGGTTTGAACTGCTGGGCGCATCGCCCCGCTACGTACTCTTGCTGCTGGTAGCGTGGGCTGCATACCAGGGGGGCGCCCTGTTCGTGCAGGCTGCTACGGCGCTTTGTGGCCTGTCGCTCCTGCTGCTGGCACCTGCGCCGGTGGCCGGCTCCAATCCCTCTCTCTGGGTGCTGGATCAGGCGCTGCTGGTGATTTGCGTTTCGTCCGTCGCACTGGTGGTCTCGGCAGCCCAGTCTCACCAACGGCAGATCGAAAACGAATTGCTGCGTGCTGCCCACACCGATGCACTCACAGGCTTTTTGTCCGAAAGGGGGCTGCTGTCGGCTTTGGCAGCCAGCCCTCAGCGTATGTCTCTGGTGGGCGTGGACATCGTCAACCTGAACCACGTGGAGAGCCTGGGCGGAATCGAAGGAGCCCGGCAAGCAGAACTTCACGTCGCCAACATACTGCGCAAAGCCGCGCCCGAGGCCCATGGATGGGCCCGCGCACGCGACGGTTGGTTTGTGGGCTTGATTCCTGACGGCAAGCCAACTGCCGAAATTGATTCCGCACTCCGGTCTGCCCTGAACGACCACCGGTACAAACTTGAGGGACGAACCCTCAGACTGAGGACTGCCATCGGCTGGCTAAATGCCGATTCAGCATACAGTTTGGCACCCGGCGAACAACTTTCCATGCTGGCCATGGCGTGCCAGCTCCAGGCCGACAACCCATCGGGTCTCGCACTGCCGAGCGACCTGGGCAGCTTGGTTGCCACCCGGCGGGCACAGATCACACATCTGGAAGCCTTGCGGGAAGCCTTGCAGGGCAAGCATGCCTCAGAAGGACTCGGACTTTGGCTGGCAGCCCAAGGCATACAGTCAGCCAACGGCAGGCAGCCCAATCTAGGTTTGGAAATATTGTTGCGCTGGCGCGATACCTCGGGTAACAACCGCAACCCGGGCGAGTTCCTTCCCCTGGCCGAACAACACGGCCTGATGCCCCAGATAGACCGCTGGGTCATTCACAACGTATGCCGGTTGCTGGCGCAATCCGGCATTCAACCGGCCACCCTGGGTAAGGTATCGATCAACTTGTCTGGACTGTCGATGTCCGATCCCAGCCTTTCCGAGTACATCCTCGCTGAAGTGCACGCGAGCGGCTTTCCACCGGGTGCGTTCTGCTTCGAGGTGACTGAAAGCACAGGGTTCGCCGAACGAACCGCCGCCATCGACACCCTGCAACGTTTACGACAAGCGGGTATCTGCACCGCGCTGGACGACTTCGGCACAGGTCTGGCGACTTTCGACTATCTGAAGACCCTGCCCCTCGATTTCGTGAAAATCGACGGCTCGTTTGTCCGCCACATTGCCACCAACCGGACCGACCAGCGCATCGTGGAAGCCGTTTGCATGGTGGCAAGCACACTGGGCCTGCGCACGGTTGCCGAGTTTGTGGAGACACCCGAGCAACGCGCCCTGCTCTGTGCCTACGGTGTCGATCAGGTTCAGGGCTACAGCATTGCCCGACCGGTGCCGTTCGAGGCTTACCTGGCAGCGCTCGGGTCAGGCCATTGAGCCGTCACTGCTGCTCGATCTTGGCATCCTTGATGGCCTTGGCCCACTTGGCAGTTTCCAGTGCGCCGCGCTTGGCCAGGTCGTCGGGTGTGCCGGGCTGAACGGCAAAACCGATGCCCGCAAACTTCTCCTGCACCTCGGCGCTGTTGGCGGCAGCGTTCACGGCCTGGTTCAGTTTGGTCACGATGTCAGCCGGTGTGCCCGCCGGTGCGTACACGGCGAAGTAGGCAATCAGCTCGTAGTCCTTCAAGCCCAGCGCTTCGTTCACGGTGGGCAGCTCGGGCACGGCGGGCGAGCGCTTGGCCGACGTGACGGCCAGGCCCCGCACCTTGCCCGCCTTGACCTGGGGCAACATGACGGCAAAGTCTGCGCTGAACATGTTGACCTGGCCGCCGATGAGGTCCGTCATGGCAGCCGGGCCACTCTTGTACGGCACGTTGGTGAGCTGAATGCCGGTCATGCCAGCCATCATTTCGGTGGACACCAGTTGCGACGTGCTGGCGCTGGCAAAGGTCACGTGTGTGGGCTTGGCCTTGGCCATGTCCACCAGCTCTTTCAGGGTCTTGACCGGCACATCGTTGTTCACCGCCATGATCAGCGGCACCGACCCCATGAAGCCCACCGGGGTGAAGGCAGTGTCCTGGTCGTAGGGCAGCTTTTTCATCAGGCTTTTCAGGGCCGCGTTGGTGCTGTTGGTGCCAATCAGGATGGTGTAGCCATCAGGCGCTGATTTGGCCACGGCGTCGGCCCCCAGCATGCCGTTCACGCCAGCCTTGTTCTCCACCACAATGGGCTGGCCCAGCGTCTCGGACATTTTCTGCGCGAAGGCGCGGCCAATCTGGTCGGTGGCGCTGCCTGCTGCAAAGGGCACCACGGCCTTGATGGGCTTGTTGGGGTAAGCCTGTGCCAGGGCGGCCGATGTGAAACAGAACGTGCCGACAAGCGTGGCCAGCAGACGGAAAGAGGTACGCATGAGAAGTCTCCTGAGGTTTTTGGGCTGAAAGCAGCGCTGCATGGGTGCAATGCGCGTCCCACACAGTCTAGGCCTGCGCGCACAGGCCGCCCATTGGTGCGAACACCCATGCCTGTCCGCCCGGAGACACCTCCCGGTCTTGCCCTCCCTCTGGTCTATGCCTGCGCCAGCGGTAGCGCCAGAATGGCCGCGCTCAGCGTCTTGCCATGCGCATCCAGTGCCAGCGACCGGGTGACGCCGCCACCCAAAGCATCGTGCATCACAAAGTGCACCGCGCCCAGATGCTGCAAGCAGTATCGATGCACCGCCCCCTTGGCAATCCCGTCGTAATGCGCCCGAACCCGCTCTGGTGTGAGCAACCTCTCCAACAATGGGTAGTTCAGCGGGTCTTTTGCAATCACCGTCAGCGTGGCCAGGTTGCCCTTGTCACCCGAGCGGGCAATGGCGATGTCCTGCAAGCGCACAGGTGCGGGGCCTGCCGCTCCCGCACTTGGCGGCACACCCTGCAACTCACCCGGCGACACTTTTGGCGACCCACCTGGCTTCGCGGGCACGGCTGATTCGACCGGCATGGCCGCGGCAACGTGCAGCGCCACCAACGGCGCTGGGGTCGCGTAAAGGTATGCCGAACGGGCCAACTGCTCCGGGTGCCCAGGTACGCCGTGCGTCAGCACCTGCACATGCGTCTGCACCGCCGAGCGGGGTATCAGGGCTGACGCAACCGCCACCACCTCGCGCACGCTCTGGGTGACCCCGCCACCGCCCGCCGGGCCGTTCAGGTAGAGCGCCTCCACCTCCTGCCCCACCCGCTCGGCCTGCTGGTGGGTGGCACAGCGGACCGCCAGGCGCACGCGCACCTCGTAGGGCTCGTACGCCTTACCCAGGTGGGGGCCGTGCATGGCGTTCACACCCACCAGTTCGGCCCTGTGCTCCAGGCTCGTCAGGCCCGCCACCTCCAACCGGTGCCGCAGGATGGCCAACGCCAGTTCCCCGCGCGCCCTGGCACCGGGGCCGGCGTAGCTGATTTGCCCCTCGCCAATGAAGCCATCGCGGTAGCCCAGCGTCACCTTCAGCGTGTCAGGCCGGGGGAGTCCGCCTGCACCTTGCACCTGCACGCGGTGCTGGCCCACAACCGCAAACCGCACCTGCGAAAAATCCCCCACCACATCGGGCTGCAAGTAGCGAGAAGGGTCTTCCACCTCGTACAGCAACTGAGCGGTGCAGGTCAGGTGGTCCACCCTACCCCCGGTGCCGGAGAGTTTGGTGATGACCGCCGTGCCATCGGCCGATACCTCCGCCAGCGGAAACCCCACCCGGTGCAGATCGGGCACGTCGAACTGGCCAGGGTCGGCAATGTAGCCACCGCTCACCTGGGCCGCGCATTCCAGCAAATGGCCCACCAGCAGCCCGCCACCCAGGCGCGGCCAGTCGTCGGCAGCCCAGCCGAAATGGTGCATCAGCGGTGCCAGGAACAGCGCCGGGTCAGCCACCCGGCCGGTGACGATGACATGCGCCCCCGAGCGCAACGCCGGCAACAAGGCGTCTGCCCCCAGGTAAACATTGGCCGAAATCAGGCTCTCTCGCTTATAAGACGGTGCTTCCTTGCTATCGATCAATTCACCATCGTTGGCCAGGACCCAGGGCAACACGTCGTCGCCTGTCACCACCGCCACCTTCAAATGGGGCAAGCCCAGCTCTCGCGCCACGGCTAGCACGGCATGCCCCGCCGCCAACGGGTTGGCTGCCCCCATGTTGGTGATGACCGTGGTGCCGTTGGCCACGCAGACGGGCAAGACGGCGCGCATGCGCGCAGTCAGCAGGGGGTCAAAACCAGCATCGGGGTCATGGCTGCGCCGCAGTTGCGCCAGCGCAATGGTGCGCTCGGCCAGGCATTCAAACACCAGGGCATTCAATTGCCCGCGTTCGGCGAGGTCAAGCGCGGGGTCAATGCGGTCACCGGCGTAGCCGGCACCGGCCCCGACGCGGAAAGTCGAGGTGCGCAAAGACATGGGCACTGAACCGATGCGTCAGACAAACGCAGCCACCATGACGCTGCCCAATGCCAGCGCCACACCGATCATGTAGAGGCGCAGCGTTGCGCGGTAGTGAGCCAACGTCACCTCAGTCGCCTCAGCGGGGTTGAGCATGCGAAACAGCGCCACAAACAACAGCAACGCCCCCACCGAGCAATCGGTCAGCACCAGCCAGTCGGCGAGCGTGCGCAGCGCAAAGTCATCTTCGGTCACCCACTGCCCCAGAAAACCCACCAGAAAGCCCAAAATGACGCCCAACGATGTCACCACAGGCTGACGAAAATCTTTGAGTTCAAAACCCGGAACACCCATGCAACCTCCTGCACCCACAAGGCCGTTGGCACCCCCAACCGCCATCGGGCTGAGTATTGCAGGAAAAAGTGGAACGCGAACTCAGCCTTGCTGCGCGGTGGCGACGTGTGCGATGCCTGGGTCAAAAGATTCGGTGAACAGATACACGCATCTCAACCGTGTCAGGCAACATCTCCCCTATTCCGCACCATCGAGATCACGCCAAACGGGCACTTCACCTCGCATTTTCGACAGCCAGTGCAACCTGCTTCATCCAGCAGCACCGATGTTTTCCGCCAGCCGTTTCGCTCCAGTGCCAGCACGTGTTCTGGACAGGCAGCCACACACCAACCGCAGCCTGTACAGCGGGAAGCTTCAATTTCGGGCAGCCACTTGGGCTTGGCAGATGGCATGTCGGTCTGTTCACCCTCACTGGCTTGCGCCTGAATGCACAAAAAACAGGCAACACTTCAACCAGCCACGCCCGGCTTGATGTTGGCAACGGTTTGCACACACTGTTCAAAGCTTATCCACAAGCTTGCACCCCTGCATTGGGGATAAACCGTGTAACCAATAATCTGTACTTGCTCGTCGCCACCTGCAACAACTGTTCAACCGGGGCAACCTCACCGCCAGCGCCAACGACCTGGATTGGAACGGCCGCAAGTGATCCATCGTGAACCATTTCATCCCGTTCAACGAAGCCGAGGTGGGCGCACCCGACCGCTTTGAATCCGACTTCATGGTGCGTTATCTGGCCGACAAAACCCTCTCACTCGAGGCACAGGCCGTATTGGATGCCGGGCGGGAACTGTGGCGGTCCTACTTTGCACATACCGACGTGCGCTCGGTGCGAGACGAATACAAACTGAACCGTCCCGACGTGTGCTGGTACCAAATTCGCATTGCGCTGAAGGCCCGCAACGCCAGCGGCGATACCGCCCCGGTCAACTTCACACCATTCGAGCAGGCCTACCAAACGCTGACCGACAAACTGAAACCCCAGGTTTTCAGCCTCGGGTTTTTGCGGTAGGCGGTGCGTCAGGCGGGGTTGTGGTCGCGCAACCAATCGCGCAATGCACCGTCGATGCGAGTCTGCCACCCAGCCCCCGTGGCCTTGAAGGCATTCATCACATCGGGTGACAGGCGAATGGTGGTGGCCACTTTGGTCGGCGCTTTTTGTGGCCCCCGGGGCCTGACCCCCAGCGTTTGTTGAAGTTCGTGCGGCAACACTTCATGCGACGGCTTGAACCGTCGCAGGTCTTCTTTTGAAAGCGTCTTGACCTCGCCGTGCTCGTCAATCAGAGATGCGTGTGGCTTCATGGTTTCTAACCTCTCTGGCATTGGCCTTGCGAAAACTGATCACCCGAATACCCCCGGCGATGGGTGAAAAACACAGGACATGCAGCCGTTCATTCAAGGTGCCAATGGCAACGAACCGACTTTCGGGGTAGGGTTTGCGGGTGTCTTGCCAAATCAGCGCACCCGAAAAATCGAAATCAGCCGCACTTTCAAAACTCAAACCACGCTCGGTGACGTTGCGTTCGTTTTTTGCTGCATCGAATTCAATTTTCACGACTTAAATTGTACTAACGATTTGATCTCGATCAGTGTGACCAAAAAACAAAAGCCCCCAGGCGGCTTGCGCCGCACTGGAGGCCCTGTGGAGCGACGGTTACAGCACTTCAAAAATGCCGCACGCACCCATGCCGCCGCCGATGCACATCGTCACGGCCACGCGCTTGGCGCCACGGCGCTTGCCTTCAATCAGGGCATGGCCCGTCAGGCGCTGGCCGCTCACGCCATAGGGGTGACCCACGGCAATGGCACCGCCGTTGACATTCAGGCGGTCAGCAGGAATGCCCAGCTTGTCGCGGCAGTAGATGACCTGAACGGCAAAGGCCTCGTTCAGCTCCCACAGGTCAATGTCCTGCACCGTCAGGCCCAGGCGGGCCAGGGCCTTGGGCACGGCGAACACGGGGCCAATGCCCATTTCGTCGGGTTCGCAACCCGCCACAGCAAAGCCCAGGAACCGGCCCAGGGGTTTGAGGCCCTGTTGCTCGGCCAGCTTTTCATCCATGACCA
>Ga0114938_1001465_pt1 | contig 15906 bp, 14 predicted proteins | sample AshMeaBigSpring_FD_88675 | JGI IMG/M metagenome (GOLD analysis project Ga0114938, IMG submission 88675) | Groundwater microbial communities from Big Spring, Nevada to study Microbial Dark Matter (Phase II) - Ash Meadows Big Spring | ecosystem: Environmental > Aquatic > Deep subsurface >...
AAGAATCAGATATACAAGATATAGCAGATTACATAGGTGATAGTCTAGGATTAGCACAGAAAGCTGCTAACGCTGAGGGTAATATAATTGTATTTGCAGGGGTTCATTTTATGGCTGAGACAGCCAAAATTTTAGTACCAGAGAAGAAGGTAATACTACCTGATTGGAAGGCCGGTTGCTCGCTTGCAGATAGTTGTCCTCCAGATAAGTTTGCTGCGTTCAAAGCCCTACATCCAGATCATATAGTAATTTCTTATATCAATTGTAGTGCTGATATAAAAGCACTCAGTGACATTATTTGTACATCGAGCAATGCACAGAAGATAATAGAATCAATAGAAGCCAATCAGAAAATAATATTTGCACCCGATAGAAATCTAGGTGCGTATCTCAATAAGATAACAGGTCGAGATATGTTATTATGGAACGGTGCCTGTATGGTGCATGAGATATTTTCATTAGAAAAAATAACGAAGCTCAAACTACGTTATCCTAATGCAAAATTTATAGCTCATCCAGAGTGTGAAGCTGATATATTAGAATTAGCAGATTATATAGGTAGTACCACAGCATTACTTAAATACGTAATAAATGATACTTGTCAAGAATATATAGTTGCTACAGAGGCAGGTATATTGCATCAAATGGAAAAACAAGCACCAAATAAAACATTGATAGCAGCACCTCCCAATAATAATTGCGCATGTAATGATTGTCCTCACATGAAACTTAATACACTAGAAAAACTCTATCTATGTATGAAATACGAATTGCCGGAGATAAAAATGGATGAGGCATTACGTATCAAAGCTAAAAAACCATTAGACCGAATGTTGGAACTCTCAGCACAATTTGGTTTATAAATGTAATGACATATTGGCTTAAATTAAATAATGGCACTCCATTGGATAAGCTATATAATAAAATAATAAAAAAATTAATATGACAGCAAAACAAGGTACTATAGCAGTAGAGACGCAGAATATATTTCCTATTATAAAAAAATACCTATATTCAGATCATGATGTTTTTATGAGAGAGCTTATTTCTAATGCATGTGATGCTACTAATAAACTAAAAACACTTTCACAACATGGTGAAATAGAAGGAGATATGGAAGATTTATCCATTAATGTAGAAATTAATAAAGATAATAAAACAATTACTATAAGCGACCAAGGCATAGGTATGACTATAGAAGAAGTAGAGAAATACATCAATCAAATTGCATTCTCAGGGGCATATGAATTTATGGAAAAATATAAGGATGCTAATATTATAGGACATTTTGGACTTGGTTTTTATTCTGCATTTATGATAGCTGATAAAGTGGAGATACTGACAAAAAGTTATAAAAAGGGAACTAAGGCAGCTCATTGGGTATGTGAAGGTAATCCCGAATTTACTATACAAGAACATAATAGACGTAAACGAGGAACCAGTATAATTTTGCATATATCTAAGGAAAATGAAGAATATTTAGAGACAAGTCGTATCAAAACATTATTAGAAAAATATTGTAAATTCAATTCTGTACCTATACTTTTTGAGAAAGAAAGAATAAATGATACTAATCCTATTTGGACAAAAAAGCCAATGGATTTAAAAGATGAGGATTATGCTGCTTTTTATAAGAAGCTACAACCATTTAGCGAGGAACCATTATTTCATATTCATTTGAATGTGGACTATCCATTCAATCTAATGGGGGTATTATATTTTCCAAAGTTGAACAAAAATAATTTTGAGGTAAATAAAAACAAAATACAATTATATTGTAATCAAGTATATGTCACAGATGAAGTCAAAGATATAGTGCCGGAATTCTTGCAATTGCTACATGGTGTGATAGACTCTCCTGATATACCCCTCAATGTGAGTCGTAGCTATTTACAAAGTGATGAAAATGTAAAAAAGATTACGAGCCATATTACTAAAAAAGTAGCAGATAAGCTTGAAGAACTCTTCAAGCAAGATAGAGCTATGTATGCAGCTAAATGGGAGTCATTAGGGGTATTTGTAAAATATGGAATGCTTACGGATGAGAAATTTTACGACAGAGCGAAAACCTTTTGTATATTTGAAACTATAGAGGGCGAATATCTTACAATTGCTGAGTATAAAGAAAAAGTAAAGAATATACAAGTAGATAAAAATGATAAAACTGTATTTTTATATACACATGATATCGTAGCACAAGATGCACAATTGCAAGCATGCAAAGAAAGAGGAATGCTAGTAATAAAACTAGATCATATCATAGATACACACTTAGTAAGTCAACTGGAATATAAAGTAGAAAAAGCTACTTTCAAGAGGATAGATGCTGAATCTATTGATAAATTGGTAGATAAAGGCGAGCAGAAAGAGTCTGTATTGTCTACAGAGCAGAAAGAAAGGCTTAAAACTATATGCGAAAAGGCAGCCAAGGCAGTACCCTCTGCAATGGTACAATTACAAAATCTCGACCCCAATGATAATCCATTAGAAATCGTGAAACCAGAATTTATACGTAGAATGGAAGAAATGCAAAAAATACAAGGAGGAGCCTCGTGGATGGGTGAGCTTGGCGGTAATACTTATAATCTTATAGTAAATACCAATAATAAAGCTATAATCGATTTATTAGAATTACCCGAAAGCGAGCAACTACAAGCATTTCAACATTATCATAAGATAGCCCGCTTGAGCAAAAACATGCTCCAAGGCGCAGAACTTACTACACTCATACGGGAATTATATACTAAAAGTTACAAAAAAGTAACACAAACAGATTAGGGTTTTCCCTAAAAATTTATTTTTTCAAAAAATATTTGTAAAAAAATGTTAAAAATTTGTAAATATTATGTATATTTGATTATCCTAAACCAAAAAAATTATTTATTATGACAAAAACAACACGTCCACCAAAAACTTTTTTTATTGTATGCTTAATTGCAATTACAATGTTATTTACTACCAACATATTTGCTGGTGGTTACACGGCTATAATAGGAGTTGTTGATCTTAAGGTAAATGTTAATACTGACTATATTACTAACGGATCTAACAACAAAATCACCGCTACAACTTATTCTAATGGTAAGATTATACGTATTGAGTTAATTGAACCACGTACTACAACTAAGATTGTTGATTTTACATCTGAAATTTACATTGATAAAATTGTTATTACTGACAGTAGAGGCAATAAAACAGTTTATGTAAAATAATAATTATTAATTATTTTACCACATTTATAAGAACTCCATTATGGAGTTCTTTTTTTTTAAAATGAAATACTGTATTTAAGCTTAAAATCATTAAAAAACTGTATATCAAAAAATTGAATTTGATGAAAGTATATTTTATATAAATATATATTCTTTAGATCGAAGAAATAATAAAATTATAACAAGGCAAAATATAAGTCAGCCCAAAATCTTAAAATTCTTACAGCGATAAATGCCGAGTACTAAATTATATCAAAAGCAAGACAAGGAACGAAGTTTTGGTCTGATACATATTTTACAGTATTACATGCCCACTAATCCCTTATTTAATTATGTATTATAAAAAAGTGATATTATTTCAGAAAACAAATGGCATATATTCGGTTTCTTGAAGTATTGGCTAGTGTGGTAGGAATAGTCATAAGTATTCGATAAAGTCAAACAACTAGCATACAAAATTTTGTAAAAAAAAAGATATCTACCATAAGGAATATACTAATTAATAAAAAAAGCAGGGATGGATATTAATAAATGGTATTTAATAGTTAAATTCAAGAAGAAATTCCATTTTAATAATGCGAAGAAGTCATTTCACTAGGGCAGAGTATTTTATCGAATAAAAATATATATTACAAAAGATGCAAGTAGTTTTTTTAATAAAATTATGAAGGAAGAAGGAATATATTTGCGTATATAATTGATATAGAAACAGTTATATCACTTTATGAATATGTAAATATCATCAAAAATCTTAAAAGCAAGACAAAAAGGATTAAAACACCTTGGCTTCTTGATAGATAAGATAAAATCAATAGATTAATTAAATATATATAAAACAAATTAACATGGATAATATATGAATAAAACAAGAGCAGATAAATATTTATGGTGCGTAAGAATATATAAAACAAGAACTCTTGCAACAGAGGCATGTAAAGGTGGTAACGTTAAAATTAATGGAGAAAACATCAAGCCATCACGCATATTAAATATTGGAGATGAGATACAATTAAAGAAAGTAAGAAGAGTATATATTTATAAGATTATACAATTATTGGAAAAAAGAGTATCTGCATCAATAGCAAGGCAATACATAGAAGACATATCACCGGTAGCTGAGCCAGATGATTTTTACACAACACAGTTGATACAATATGGTACTAGAGAAAAAGGATCAGGAAGACCTACTAAAAAAGAAAGGAGAGATATAGATGGATACAATATAGAAAGATGATATGTATAATTCTTTTATAAAAACAGAATCATAAGTATTTCAAAGACAAATCAGAATGTTTCACGTGAAACATAAATAAAATAAATTATTTATCGGCACTTTAAGTTTTTTAATCAGATTGACAAATTGAAAATTAATTCATAATTTTAATATGTGCAAAATTTATTTGTGCAATATCATAATATACATTGTATTGTTTCACGTGAAACAGCATGTTTTTTATAAACAATAATTTAATTACAAAACAATGTGTCGTAACTTTGCAGCATGTTTCCTTTATATGATATAATAGTAGTAGGCGCTGGTCATGCTGGCTGTGAAGCAGCAGCAGCAGCAGCAAAAATGGGATCTAAAACGCTACTTGTCACCATGAATATGCAGTCTATAGCCCAGATGAGCTGTAATCCAGCTATGGGAGGTGTTGCTAAAGGGCAAATCGTAAGAGAAATAGATGCGCTTGGAGGGTATTCGGGCATTGTGTCTGATATAAGTGCAGTACAGTTTCGTATGCTAAATCGTTCCAAAGGTCCGGCTATGTGGAGCCCTCGTACACAAAACGATCGTATTTTATTTGCTACTACTTGGCGAGAAATGCTAGAAAGAATACCTAACATTGATTTTTGGCAAGATATGGTCTCTCAGCTAATAATAGAAAAAAACAAAGTGGTAGGTATTATTACAAGTATGGGATTGACAATAAACGCAAAAGCTGTAATACTCACCAATGGGACATTTCTTAACGGAATCATTCATATAGGCGAAAAACAAATTGGTGGTGGACGTGTAGGAGAGAAGTCGTCTACAGGCATTACAGAACAGTTAATTACGCTTGGATTTGAATCCGGTAGAATGAAAACAGGTACACCCCCTCGCTTAGATGGACGTAGTCTTGATTATAGTAAAATGGAAATACAAAAGGGGGATTCTATACCTAATAAGTTCAGTTTTAGTAATGAGATCAAAACGCTAACCCATCAATTACCATGTTATGTGACTTATACCAATAATAATGTACATGAAATATTAGCTTCTGGTTTTGATAAATCACCAATGTTTGCAGGGAGAATTCAAGGTCTCGGACCTAGATATTGCCCCTCAATAGAGGATAAAATCACCAGATTTGCGGAGCGAGAGCGACATCAAATATTTGTAGAACCAGAAGGCTGGAATACAGTAGAGATATATGTCAATGGATTTTCTACTTCATTACCCGAGGAGATACAATATAAAGCAATGAAATTAATACCGGGATTTGAAAATATGAAAATGTTCAGACCGGGATATGCAATAGAGTATGATTATTTCCCGCCTACTCAATTGAAATATACACTAGAAACAAAACATATAAATAATTTATATTTCGCAGGCCAAATAAATGGAACCACAGGCTACGAAGAAGCAGCCTGTCAAGGTCTCATGGCAGGTATCAATGCTCATTTAAAACTAAATAATAATGATGAATTGGTTCTCAAACGTGACCAAGCTTATATAGGAGTGCTTATAGATGACCTTATCAATAAAGGTACCGATGAGCCATATCGTATGTTTACTAGTAGATCAGAGTTCAGAACATTATTGCGTCAAGATAATGCCGACTTACGATTAAGTGCCATTGGACATAAGATAGGATTATTGTCTAATCAACGAATGATAGACCTAGAACAAAAAAAAATAAATATAAATGAGATAATAAATTGGTTCAAAGACACATCTATATCACCAGATGATGTAAATAATTATATATCAGATAATTATGGCGAGCCTATTCGTCAAAAAGTAAAAATAAAAACTATATTATCTCGTCCAGAAACCACTATAAAAGGGCTGGTCAAGTCTGTCTCCTTTATTAAAAAAAAATTAGCATTTTATACAAATGATGAAATAGAACAAGCAGAAATAAATATTAAGTATGAGGGTTATTTAAATAAAGAAAAAGAATTTGCCCAAAGACTACAAAAATTGGACGAAATACCTATCAGCCATTCATTTGATTATCACAAATTACAATCATTATCAATTGAAGCACGAGAAAAATTAACAAAAATAAGACCTACTAATTTAGGTCAAGCTAGTCGTATTTCAGGTATTAGTCCTACGGATATTTCTATTATTATGATTTATATAGGCAGATAAATTAATAATTTATTATATTTGATACGACTTTATAACTTTTTAAAAAAAAATACGTATAAAGAAGTGTATAAGTAAATAAATATTACATATTCATGATATTCAGGCCAATTAATAATATTGAAAGATTCATATATTTAGCTTTATTTACTTTAGCCTTTGGTATGGGGATGCATTTCAAAATATCCAAAGAACTAATTGAAAGAGACTCTAAACAATCTTTTAATAATCTCAATAATATAAAACATAGTCTCAACGAGATGGAGGATCTAAATATATTACAAGACTCCGTCATAACAGGTCAAATAAATATCATAAAACAAAAAGAAGCCGAACTACAAAAAGCCATATTGGAAGGTACTATTACAAAAGAAGAAGCAGATATACAAATAGCACAACTCAAGAAAGAAGTGACAGAAATAAAAGAAGAAATGACAAATCAGATTGTAGCAGATAGAAAGCAATTACTATTAAGTATATCACAATATCCTGATACTGTAGAAGTAAAAAAGATACTCACAGAAAAAGTATTCATGCCTAATGAATTAGATCAAAATTTATTAATTGAATTAAATGAAAATAAAAAAAAGATACATTCATTAACCATGCAACTAAATGACGAGTATATTAAAAACGAAAAACTGACCAATAAAATAGCAGTACTAAATAAGACGATAGATGAAAAAAATGAATTATTAGGAGAGCGATCACTTAAAAAATTAATTGTAGAAGATTTAAAATTCAAATTTACAAACCGTCAAGGTAAAATATTGTCTACCAACAATCTTGATAAGGGGAATAATATTGAGTCCATATTAATTTACTTTGATATATCCAAATTTTCTACTGTAAATACAAGCAATGATTATAAACTCGAAATGAAATATTTTGGACCTAATGGTAATGAAGTAAACGCTTGTCGCCGATCAATGAAAGTTAAATTCAGAGGAGAAAATATTACCGATCAAGCATTTGAATTTCACGACATATATGGATATAAACCGGGCAAACATGTTGTCAAGTTTTATGATGATTCAGGCGAAATAGCAGAAGCAAGTTTTTATGTATCAAGCTATGATTGATTATTACTTTTTTAGTACCTTATCATTTATAACCCTGATTTTACCAATATATTTATTTAAAAACGTTTCTAAAGCAAGATAGAATTCAAATCTATTTTCTTCATTATTGAATCCATGACCCTCATTGGACTTCACAATATATTCTACTTGAATGCCTCTATCTTCTAGCGCTTTAACAATCTGATCACTTTCCGATTTTTTCACTCTTGGATCATTGGCCCCTTGGGCTACTAATAGCGGACATCTTATTTTGTCCACATGAAACACTGGCGATCGCTCTATCAACAATGACTTATCTTCAATTGGATCACCTATCATGGCATACATCATCTCAAGGTATGGTTTCCAGTAGGGTGGTATCGTCTCTAGAAAAGTAAATAGATTACTCACACCTACATAGTCTATTGCACAAGCATATAAGTCGGGTGTGAATGTAATCCCGGCCAGTGTAGCATAGCCGCCATAACTTACTCCATAAATAGCTATGCGTTCAGGGTCTGCTGTACCTCGATCTATAAGCCACTGCACACCATCGCTGATATCATCTTGCATAGTGCCACCCCACTGTTTGAAACTGCTCTCCCAAAAACTACGCCCATAACCGATGCTGCCTCTGTAATTCATTTGTAATACTGCATATCCTCTACTTGCCATAAACTGTAGTTCTGGATTGAATCCCCACACATCTCTATGCCAAGGGCCTCCGTGTGGATTGATTACAACAGGAAGCTTTTGTGTGGTATTATTTTTAGGCAAAGTAAGATAGCCCGGAATCGTGAGACCATCTCTACTTGTATATTGTATATATTGCATTTCACAAAGGTGCTCAGGATTAAGCCATGGCGCTAGATTGCTTAGGAGTAACAAGGATTTATTAGCCGTATCATATAGATACATTTTACCACGATTGCGATCCCCTATATTCATAAATATAATCTTGGTCTCGCTATCATCCATGCTTCGTACTTGCAAGATATCATCAGGTAATAGAATACGTACTGCTGTATATATTTCTTGCATATATTCATCAGTATAATATACGTATGTTTTGTCGGTAGTATATTCTACTCCAGTCATACATTGCCGCTTATCGGACCATTTGATGCTCCATATATCCACCTCCTCATGCGCATATATCAGTTCTTTGTGATCTAGACGGTCCGGATCTATCAAGTATATCTGTGATTTATCCTGTCCTATATTGCTGCTTACATAGATACGTTTATTATCTTGATGAAAAACAATAGGCTTAAATGTATTGCGAAAATCAGTAGAGAGCAATAAAGTGAAATCATCTGTATTATATTCTTTATACAATATAGAAGTATTTACACCATCTGTTTGGATACCAATACGTACTTGACCCAGGTGATCGCAAGTCCAATCAGTTATAGCGCCTTTATTCTCAGCTATCATAGTGAGTTTATGAGTGTGAATATGTAATCTGTAACAATCAAATAACTCTAAACTGCGTTGATTTGTTGCGATGATGATATGCTCGCTATCATGAGGCAGATGATGTATTATTTGCGTATTAATGCCTTTAAACGGAGTAGCATCAATGACCGACTCAGTGAGCAAATCACAAATAAATACATGATAGTTTTCATCGCCCCCAGTGTCTTGCAGATATATAATCGTATCATTGTTTTTCCATAAATATGAAACCACATCACGAGCAGTAGCATAGGTTATTTGTTTTATCTCTTGTGTAATTAGATTTCTTACATATATATTGAGTCGTGTATTTACAGGTTGTAAATAAGCTATCTTATTACCATCTGGCGAAAGGGTAAAAGCTGCTGAGTAGGATTTCGAAAAAAGTCTTGTACAGAGAGCATTTATATAGACATTTTATTATGTTTGATTTTATTATTATTACAGGAAAAAGACTACCACTTTTTTTCTTCATATTGTTCTATCGCTCGTTTCCACTCAGCAGGCATGGATATGGCTTTATTGATATGGAAATCAACATATACCAATATACAATAACCCAAAGCACAGATGATATCTTGGTCATTTTCTTTTTTGAATATAATAACACCTACAGTAGCACTTGTGTTTCCTAGATCTTCCATACCTATACTTACATAAACCTTGTCATGCAAATATATAGGCACTTTATACGTCATTTCATTTTTTATTACAATCATACCATTTTCATTCCACTTTACACTAGGCAGAATCTTTTGCGTATAGGCTATGCGTGTCGCCTCATAATAAGTAAAATATGTAGATGCATTGAGGTGTCCGATTAAATCCATGTCTTTGAATCGTACTTGTATAGGGATTTTGTATTTATACATGATTATAAGTACTTGGCAAACAAATGTAGTAAGCAATTAAGTACTAAAGATAGGAAAGTATTGTAAAATATATTCTTGTTTATATTCTGTTTTTTTTATATTATTATTAAAATTATTCCTTCTATATAAAATTCTCCGCTTATATTTACATGATTATATTTTATAACCTAAATTTTTATTCTTTTTTTATTAAATTTATTATATGTCTAAAACCGAATCTTGGGGGTCACGAGTAGGGCTCATACTTGCTATGGCAGGCAATGCTGTAGGTCTCGGTAATTTTCTCCGCTTTCCCGTACAAGCGATACAGAATGGAGGAGGCTCTTTTATCATTCCTTATCTAGTATGTTTTCTGCTCATGGGTATCCCATTATTATATATCGAATGGGCTATGGGTAGATTTGGAGGCAAGCAAGGGCACCATTCTACACCATTTATTCTTGGTGCTATGGATAAGCGGAGCTTTTGGAAATATATTGGCGTATTCGGTATCTTTACCAATATCGCTGTAGCCGCTTACTATTGTTATCTCGAGAGCTGGACACTATCGTGGGTATGGCATAGTATTTTGGGTAGTTTCAATGGACAAACGCAAGCAGAAGTAGCCTCTTTTTTTAATAATTACGTATCTCTCACTACTGCTGAGCCTATTATTTTTTGGTTGCTATGCCTTATGCTCAATACCTGGATACTCAGCCGTGGACTGAGCGGGGGTGTGGAGGCTGCAGCCAAGATAGGGATGCCTCTATTGATATTATTCGGTGTTTTCTTGGCTATCAAGGGAATTACACTCAAGGCGGGCACACAAGGGGCTATACACGATGGTACTGTGGGGCTTAATTTTTTATGGACTCCCGACTTCAGCACGATATGGACACCAAAGGTATGGCTAGCAGCCGCAGGACAGATATTTTTTACACTCTCTGTAGGCATGGGCTCTATACAGTGTTATGCTTCTTATGTGCGTAGCAAGGATGATATAGCTCTCAATGCTATGAGCGCAGGTTGGATGAATGAATTTGTAGAAGTTGTGCTCGGCAGTGCTATCATCATACCTATAGCCATAGGGTATCTAGGTATAGACAAGGTAGTAGAACTTACTGCAAGTGGAGGGATTGGCTTAGGATTCAAAACATTACCCTATCTATTCCAGCAGTGGGGCTCTGTCATGGCTATCATAGCTGGAGTCTTGTGGTTTGGACTATTGTTTTTTGCAGGTATTACTTCTTCTCTAGCCATGGGTACCCCATGTATGGGATTCATGCAAGACGAGTTTGCTTGGAGTAGAGAGAAGTCGGCTTGGACTTTTGGTTTAGTGATATTGATATTAGGATTGCCGACAGTATTATTTTTCAATTACGGCGTGTTTGATGAGTATGATTATTGGGCAGGTACTGTCTCCCTTGTTATATTTGCATTAGTAGAGACTATACTATTTGCTTGGATATTTGGCATAAATAAAGCCTGGCACGAAATCACCAATGGTGCTGATATCAAAGTACCCAATATCATGAAATTTATTATAAAATTTGTCACCCCACTATTCTTAGGATTTGTATTTATTATGAGTGTGCCGGCTATATGGGGCAATATCCAAAATAAGGATATAAAAACACAAATTAATTATATCAATAATCCAGAAACATTGCGTAAAGAAGGCAATGATCTCAAAGCTAAATTAGCAGGCCTAGACTCAGCTACTATTTTCGGAGATAATATTCAGACTAATACCAAGCTCTCCAAAGAACAAAAAAGCAATATCTTGAGCTATAAAAACGTAATGAAAATATTTGCTGACTATACCTCAGATGGTTTTGATAAGCAGACCAAGCTCAAGGAACTAGAAAAGACGATATTATACAAAAATATTTCTCGAGTGTTTTTATTGTTGTTGTGGATAGGCATAGCTTACCTGATACGGGTTGCCTATTATAAACGCAAGCGAGAAGGCAGATTTCTTAATATAGATGAAAAATTTTAATAATAAATAAGCAATATATATGAATACCTCAGCTCTTATAATGATGATAGGCGCTATGAGCACTATCACCCTCGTCACAGCATATTATTTTTGTAAAGTACTCAAGACTCCTCCCAAAGCTGTAGACGACAATCGCCCAGAAATCAATCGCCCCGATTTTACATAATAATATAAAAAATATGTTTCAAAAGCCACTCTATAGTGGAGTATCTTTCGTAACTATATGTATCAAATAGTTTTCTTATATTTACCATTCAATGCTTTAAATAAAATAATAACATAATTATGATTTATTGGATATTAATTGTTACAGCGTTGATATTATTAGGACTCGCAAGAAGTTATAACAAACTTATACGAGCAAGAAACTTTGTAAAAGAAGCCTTTAGCGGGATAGACGTACAACTCAAAAAAAGATATGACCTTCTACCCAATCTTGTAGAGACAGTAAAAGGATACGCCAAGCACGAAAGTGAAACACTGGAGAATGTCATACGTATGCGAGATGGTGCTGGTACCGTACAAGATGCTGTTAAGTCCGATACACAAGTATCACAAGCACTTATCAATATCCGCAATCTTACAGAGAACTATCCAGAATTAAAAGCAGATAAAAATTTTATCATACTTATGACTGATCTCAATGAAATAGAAGGTGATTTAGAGAGTGCTCGTCGATATTATAACGGCACAGTACGTGATTATAATGATCGCACTATGGTTATTCCAGTTAATCTTATTGCTGGGCATTTTGGATTTAAACAAGAGCCATTCTATGAGATAGAAGATACTATAGAGCGTAAAGCACCCCAAATCAAGTTTTAGTACTGTTGTATACTTTTTTAGCTTTTCTTACATTAAATTTTTATTGATGAAAATCAGAAAATCAATTTTTTATATTTTGGTAATAATAGCTGCTGTTTTTATTGCTGAAAAAAAATGGCTGGGCAACAAAAGCAAATCCAAATTATGTAATTAAAAAGCCCAAAATCAAAACAAAACTGAATAATAATGAAAGCGCAAATACCTTGTATAAAGAGAATAATACCAAGATAAGCAAAGAAGAGTATCCAGAGCCTTATGAACATATATTATCCTAGCAATCAGATATTACAGTACAGACCAATCGTAAAGTAATCATCACCGAGCAAATAAAAATATATGCTGATAGCAGAAAATTTCAGCGAAGGATTACTCGTGATTTCCCTACTACTTATAATAATAAGCTAGGGGAATATAAAATAGATTTCAAAATACTCTGTGTGACCCGTGACGGTAAGTAAGAAAAATACCATACCGAAAAGAGAAATAGTAGTGTGAGAATCTATGTAGGGGATAAAGATGTTAATTTAGTACCAGCACACTACTATACTTACGAGATTAGCTATCAAGTTGATAGAGTATTGGGCTTTTTTGATATGTATGATGAACTCTATTGGAATGTAAATGGTGCTGGTGATTTTGATATAGATAAAATACAAGTGACAATGCACCTACCCCATGAGGCTAAAATTACTCAGTTTAATGCTTATACAGGCATACCAGGATCACAAGGAAACAACTATATATCAGAGCATATCAATGACGGCATTTAATTTTATACTATTGATAAAATGCGAGAACAAGAGATGCTAACTATTGCAGTTGCTTGGCCCAAAGGCATTGTACAAGCCCCTAGCCGGATGGATACATGGCGGTATTGGTTGCAAGATTTCAGTACATTGATTTTAGCAATTATTTTTGTAGCGAAAACGATTATCTTTAATTTTTTGCTTTGGCTCAAAAAAGGAAAAAATCCCGATCCGGGTGTCATCATTGCACAATTTGATCCTCCAGCCGACCACTCCCCAGCAGATTGTGGTTATATTAACCAAGAAGCCACATACAAAAACCATTTCTTTACTGCTACTTTATTACATCTCGCCATCAATGCTTGGATAAAAATAGAACACAAATTCAAAAATTATTTGATAGTAAAACATCATAAATATATTTTAACTAAAAACACTAATGAAACTAACAAAAAAGATATAAGTGAGCAAGATCAAGCCCTTTATGACCAGCTATTAAGAGACTCAGATACGGTATTGATTAATAAAGAGTAAAATAGCAATACAGCTCAGACATTATTTCACCACATAGTCGCTACTAATGCCAAATACGACAAATTATTCATAAGTAATAAAATCAGTATATTAAAGTCTTTTATTATACCTATTATATTTTTATTGTTGTCTTTTATCATACAATCATTTTGGGGCGGCAAAACACTATTTATTATATTAGGGGCAATAGTTATTACTATTATCACCTGTTTTTTTGCTTATTATATGAAAAAACCTACAACACAAGGTCGCAAAATAATGGATCATTTAGAAGGATTTAAAATGTATTTAAAATATGCAGAGCAAAATCAAATAGCTATGCTCAATAAACCTACCTTAGATAATCAGCATTTCGAAAAAATGTTTCCCTTTGCAATTGCTCTTGGAGTAGATAATGAGTGGAAAAAATATTTTGAAAGTAATACAATCTCTGATGATTCGAAGCAAGCAAAAACTGATTGGTATCATAGTGATAGTGGGTCATCCATTAGCTCCATGAATATTGCCATTATGGTCACAGTTATTAGCAGTGATAGTACTGCACCCAGTAATTTTAGTGGCTCCGGAGGCAGCTCGAGTGGTGGAGGAGGTGGTGGTGGAGTAGACGGATGGTAATATTTTTTTGGTAAAAATTATAATTTAGTATAAATTGTGTAAAACAATTTTGTGAAATGGAGGTACAATTTAAAACTAATATTAAGGCTTGGGCAGAAGACGATAGACCCAGAGAAAAACTCAAACTCAAAGGAGTACAAACACTGAGCGATGCCGAATTGCTCGCTATACTTATACGGTCTGGTAATCGCAAAGAAACAGCACTCGATCTTGCCAAAAAATTATTGCAAGATAAAAATAATAGCATAGCAGCTATAAGCCGCCTCGATTATAAAGAGATTATGTTGTCAAAGCTAGGTGAAGTAGCATCTCTTACTATAGCAGCTGCCTTAGAACTTGGTCGCCGTCGTCAGTCCGATGCATATGAGATGCCTACAATAAAAAGCCACCTTGATGCTGCTAAAATACTCCAGCCAATGATAGGAGACTTGCCTTATGAAGAGTGTTGCCTACTTATACTTAATAGAGCATGCAAGCTAGTAAAAAAAGTAAGACTTTTCAAAGGAGGTATTGCTGGTACAGTAGTAGATCCCAAATTGGTAGCAAAAGAGTGTATCCTTAGTGATGCACATGGTATGATCATAGCACATAATCACCCCGCAGGTAATTTGACCCCAAGCGACAACGATATCAAAATAACTAAGCAAATAAAATCAGCTATGCAAAGTATAGGTGTAAATTTTTTGGATCATATAATCATTACAAGTAAAGGATATTATAGTATAGAAGAGGGCACGGCGGGAACTATCTAGTATTTTAGACCAATCTAATTTTAATTGATTGGCTTATTACATCCATCCAATTGGTATTATTTATTCAGAAAGTGTTTAAAAATTTTTTAAAAAAAATTATTTTAAACAGATCATTTGAATTTAATAATATTTATATTTAGTCAATTATTTTAATTTTGAAATTACATTGAAATAATCTTGAGACGAATTTTATAAACGCTATTCACTTTTATAATATAGTGATTACTTTTATATGCCTGTATGTGACAAATTGAAAAAAATTATTGTAAAATGTATCTTTTATTAAAAAAAAAAATTTTATTATGTACAAAATTATTTGTTTACTTTCTTTATGCTTATTATTTTATATTGCTGTATTACCAGTGCAATCGCAAGTGCTTATCAATGAAATCATAGCCGACCCGGGCAACTATGATGGACAAGGCGCAGAATGGACAGAGTTGTACAATGCCGGTGCTGCACCGGTTGATATCAGCTGCTGGGTAC
>Ga0114938_1001467_pt1 | contig 15905 bp, 23 predicted proteins | sample AshMeaBigSpring_FD_88675 | JGI IMG/M metagenome (GOLD analysis project Ga0114938, IMG submission 88675) | Groundwater microbial communities from Big Spring, Nevada to study Microbial Dark Matter (Phase II) - Ash Meadows Big Spring | ecosystem: Environmental > Aquatic > Deep subsurface >...
ACGTTCATCGACAGCGCGAAGCTCGCGTACGCTCGAGACCTGGCTCGGATCCAGCCGACATCCGAGCCCGCCAATCCGGTGATGTAGTCGGCGTGTCCGTCAGATCAAGTCTCGGTTAGGACACGTGATGAATGATGGCCACGCGGTCGCAGACCCTAGCCGCCTCGTCCATGTTGTGGGTCGTCAGGAACACCGTCGTCCCAGCCGCCTTCAGGGCACGGACGGTATCGCGGATCGCCCGGGCGCTCTGCACGTCCAGGCCGCTCGTCGGCTCGTCCAGAAACAGCACCCTGGGCTGGTGCACGAGCCCCATCGCCAGGCACAGGCGACGCCTCATACCCTTGGAAAACTCGGCTGCACGGCTGGCGCGGCGGTCCCAGAGGTCGAACTGCTGTAGCAGGAGCGTCGCCCGTTCCTCGCGCAGCCGCCGCGCCATTCCGTACAGCCTCGCCGTGAACAGGAGGTTATCCCACGCGGAGTATTCGTCGTAGACGTTCGAGACCTCCGGCACGATGCCGATCAGCCGACGCACCGTCAGCCGTTCGGTCGCGACGTCGTGTCCCATGACCAGCGCACGGCCCGAGGTGATTCGCGTTAGGGTCGTCAGGATCCTGAGAGTCGTCGTCTTGCCGGAGCCGTTCGGTCCGAGGAACCCGAAGACTTCTCCCGCGGCAACACTGAAGTTGACGCGATCAACCGCGAGGACCCCGGGCCCGTCCCGTTGCTCTGCGCGGTAGCGTTTGGTCAGGCGATCGGCTTCAATTGCAACCGTCATCCGCAAGGAACCCGCAATGACACGCGTGATGCTCGTCCTGGTCTCGGTGCTCGCCTCGACGGCGGGTAGTGCTTCCGATCATCGGTCGGCCTCGGCTGCTGCCTCAACCACGGCGCCAGCCACCAATACCACCGGCGTCCCTTCGTCGCCAGCCCATTTCGACACGCGCAAGCCGATACCGCTTCTCCCGATGATGGCCAGTCACCAGAAACAGAACATGCGGGATCATCTCGTCGCGGTGCAGGAGATCGTGACTGCGGTCGCGACGGATGACTTCGCTGCCGTCGAGGCATCGGCGCGTCGTATCGGTTATTCCGAGTCGATGGCCCGCATGTGCCAGCACATGGGTGCGGGGGCACCCGGATTCGAGGAGCAGGCGCTGGCGTTTCACCGTACCGCCGACCGGATCACCGAAGCCGCTCGATCCCGGGATCGAGCGCGGGTGCTGCTCGAGTTGGGAGCGACCCTGCAGACGTGCACCGTCTGCCACGCGACCTGGAAGCAGGAGGTCGTGGATGAGACGACATGGCGCCACCGGACGTCCTCGGAGTCACGAGGTCAAGAGCATCCGGAGTGACTTGCCCGAAGTAGTTCGTCGTTCATGTGAAGCCGGTTCATTACGGCGAATCGCTCCGCGAGGAACTCGTGATGGCACAGCGCTTGGGCGCGAACGCGGCGTCAAGGGCGTCGAACGTCCCGGCGCCACGAATCTTCGCCGTCGTGTGCGGGCGGCGAGCGGTCTCCTTGGGCACGGCGATGTGGCCGGCTCGAAATTGCTCGGAAGACACAAGTTCGTGACGGTTCCTCCCGGCGATGAAAGAACGTTGCCGCCGAGGCACGACTTGCGGGTGCCCTATACGCCCGTTCACACGCCAATCACACGCGGAACATTCGCCGTCAGTAAGTGATTGATTTGTAGGGCGGGGCTGGGCGGCTCACGTGGGTTCGATTCCGATCACCCGCTCCATCCCCATCTCAGGCTGCACCAACGCCAGATGTTTCCGGCCAGCGTGATCTCGATTCGTTTCCTCTGGCATCACACGCAGGGGGCGGCCGATGTCGTCCTCGGCATGGCCTGCGTTTCCGCCGCTCCGATCGACTCAGTGGCGCGCGCGGTTCATGCGCCGGCTACGCAGGACCTTTTCGAACGCGGCGGGTACCGAGCGGTACAGGTCGGCGTCCACGTCACTGCCGATGACCGAGGTGCCATCGGTGAACCGAGCGTGCACCAGGCAGCCCTTGTCCAGGCCCCCACGCAGGCCGTTCACGTCGAACAGGCGTACGGACACCCCGGTGATGCCGGCGCCGAGCGCTCGGGCCAGTCGCGCGATCTCCCGATGGACTGCCTGACGCAGTGACTCCGTCAGCTTGAAGCGGCGGGCATGGACGTCGATCCTCATGGTGGCACCTGCGTTGGATTTCGACTCGATCCTACGGGCGATCAAAAGCAGAATTAATGAGAATATATTTGCACCAGCCTTCGGGAAAATCTGATGAGCGCACCGCCCCCTGGACGGATCAATCTGAAGCACCTGCATTACTTCCACGAGGTCGCGCGCGAGGGCTCGCTGACGGCCGCCGCGCGCCGCCTGCACCTCGCCCCGCAGACGTTGAGCTCGCAGGTGCGCGAGCTGGAACAATCGCTCGGGCGGACGCTGCTGGAGCGAACCGGCCGGCGCCTGGTGCTGACGCCGGACGGCGAGGTGGCGCGCGACTATGCGGAGTCGATCTTCGCCCTTGGCACGGAGCTGCGCCGCGTGATGGCCGGCCGCGCCGAACCCCGCCGCCTCGGGTTGCGCCTTGGGGTCACGGACAGCGTGCCGAAGCTCCTGACCGCGCGCGTGCTGGCGCCGCTCCTCGAACGACACCGCGACGGCCTCGAACTCGACTGCGTCGAAGGGACTAGCGCCGGGCTGCTCGGACGACTCGCTGCGCACCAGCTCGACGCGGTGCTGGCGGATCAGCCCGTGCCGCCGTACCTCGCACGTTCGATGCGCGGGCGCCTGCTGCTGAAGTCTGGCCTGAGTTTCGTCGCGGCGCCGCACGTGTACCTGACACTGAGCGGGGAATTTCCCGCGTGCCTCGAGGGCGCACCGCTGATCGCCGGGTCCGCCGATTCGCCGCTCAGTATTGCGTTGGACGCCTGGCTCGCCGAGCACGGAGTCACGCCGCGCGTGGTCGCGCGCTGCGACGACAGTGCGTTGACAAAGGTGCTTGCACAGCGCGGCTTGGGCGTTGCCTGCGTGGCGACAGTGATCGAGCCCGACGTCGCCACTCAGTTCGGGCTGCAACCCGTCGGTCGCGTGCCCAAGCTGCACGAGCTCTTGTACTTGATCCGACCGTCCGGCCGCCATGTGCATCCGCTGCTCGCGGAGATCGAGGCAGGCATCGCCGGGGGCGCGCCGTAGCGCCTCCGGCGCCGTGTAACGGTTGCCTGCACCACCCTGCGGAGCATGATGGGTACCGTCATGCGGGCTCCACGACAGCGGGCTGCCCGCGCGTCTTCCACAGCGACACCAGCACGCCGCCCGCGATCAGGCCGAGGGTCACGCTCAGCGAGATCGCCGGCGGAATCTTGCCGGTGATGCCGACCAGGAAGATTTTCGCACCGATGAACACCAGAACCAGGGCCAACGCGTATTTCAGATACTTGAAGCGATGGATCATCGCCGCCAGCGCGAAGTACAGCGCGCGCAACCCCAGGATGGCGAAGATGTTGCTGGCATAGACGATGAACGGGTCGGTGGTGATGGCGAAGATCGCTGGCACCGAATCGACCGCGAACACCAGGTCCACAAACTCCACCAGTACCAGCGCCAGGAACAATGGCGTGGCAAAGCGGACCACCTTGCCGCTGGTGGGGTCGGGCTCCTGAACCCAGAAAGCGTTGCCACGCGGGCCATCGGTCACCCGCATGTGCCGCTTCAGGAACTTCAACAGCGGGTTGTTCGCGATGTCGGGCACGTGGTCGGCGATGACCCACATCTTGATGCCCGTGAAGATCAGGAAGGCACCGAACAGATACAGCACCCAGCTGAACTGGCTGACCAGCGTGGCGCCGAGACCGATCATGAAGGCGCGCAATACGATCACGCCCAGGATGCCCCAGAACAGGACCCGGTGCTGGTACTGTCGCGGGATCGCAAAGTAAGTGAAGATCAGCGCGATGACGAAGACGTTGTCCATCGACAGCGACTTCTCGATCATGAAGCCGGTGTAGTAGTCCATGCCGCTCTGCGCGCCCATGTACCACCAGACCCCGGCACCGAAGGCCAGCGCCACGCCGATGTAGCCCGCCGACAGCAGCAGGCTTTCGCGCACGCCGATCTCGTGATCGTCCTTGTGCAGAACCCCCAGGTCGAAGGCCAGCAGCGAGACGACGATGCCTATGAAGGTGAGCCAGATCCAGGCGGGCTTGCCAAGGAGGTCGGTCGTAAAGAAGGGAACCAGGGTGTCCATGGGAGGGCCTTGAGCGATCGTGATGACGAGTGTCCGCTCGAATGTGTCGAAGTGCGCCGGAGCCTGGTCACTCCGCGTCCGTCACACCCGTGATGGGCGTTCCGAACGCGGGCGAGCGACGGCGCAGTGCGGTGATCACTCGGCTGCACACCAGGCCCAGGATGATGATCAAGGCGCTGCCGACCCCCCAAACCGCCCACACGGCCACCGACAGGCCGCCCGCCAAGGCGGGTGCCTGGTTGAGAACGGCTTCAATCGATGGATCCAGAGCGGACGGCATGGAAGTGACTGCGAGAGCGAACTCGGGCGGAATCCAGTGCGCGAGCCAATCCGGTACCCGCCAGCTCTCGATGACCCGTGAACCTTCAGCCAGTACGCCAGCATTCGAGGCCGACCATGTCACGATCGAGTGGAACGCCCACGCTGCGAGCGACCAAAGCGCGAGAAGGATGAGCAGCACGGACCAGCTGAGGGCGTAGAACACGATCATTTCCTGTTTGTAGGGCGGCAGTGCAGATCATCCGGTCTTTGGGTATTCGAAGAAAGCAGACATAAGCAGATACAGACATCGATTTTTTCGAAGTGATATGGTGCTCGCGGACGATGGCGTGGCTGTTTGACCTGATCGAGCGGCCCGGCAACACGCTGCCCGAGGCGCGGATCCTGCACTGCTGGCCCGCTGGATTCGTGATCCCGGTCAGCCCGACGTTCGCCGTGGCTTTGGTAACTGAGTTCCAGCCACCTATCATGTGCAGCTTTGCCCAAGCACGCACCACCGGAGGCACATGGAAAGTCTGCTGCAGGTCGTCCTGCTCGGCATCATCGAGGGCATAACGGAGTTTCTGCCGATTTCGAGCACGGGACACCTGCTGGTCGCGCAACATTGGCTCGGCCGCCGCTCCGATCTGTTCAACGTCGCCATCCAGGCCGGAGCGATCCTCGCGGTCGTGGTCATCTACCGCCAGCGCCTCTGGAATCTCGCCGTGCATTTTTCGATCGCGGAGAACCGCAGCTACCTTTACAAACTTTTCTTGGCGGTCGGCATCACGATAATCGGCGGCTTCGTGGCGAAGCAGATGGGCCTCGAACTGCCGGAGACCGTTGCGCCCGTCGCCTGGGCGCTGATCCTCGGCGGAATCGCGATCTTTGCAGTCGAGGCGTACGCGAGGCGCCAACCTCCAGCCGACGCGCTGACGTGGCGGGTCGCGTTCTGGGTCGGCATCGGCCAGATCCTGGCGGCCGTGTTTCCGGGAACTTCGCGATCCGCAGCCACGATTTTCGCGGCGATGCTCGCCGGCATGACTTCCCGGCCGGCGGCGGCGGAATTCTCATTCCTGGTCGGCATCCCGACGATGTTCGCAGCCACCGCCTACGAGGCCTTCGACCTCTACCAGTCGGGTCATGTCGCCGACGAAAACTGGACCGAACTTGGCGTAGGCTTCGTGGTCTCGGCGATCGTCGCATTCATCGCAGTCAAGTGGCTGCTGAGATACGTGCAAACCCATAGCTTCACGCCCTTCGGCTGGTACCGAATCGCGTTCGGGCTGCTCCTGGTCGCGACGACCGACTGACAACCGGACGCCAGAATTACCGGTTTCGCCACGCTCGTCGTGCCGGACAGTATCGACATCCTCGAGGCGATTGCCAGCGAGATTGCGGACGATGCGTACGAGACGCTGGCCAACCTCCCGCTCGCCCAGCACGAGGAACTAGTCGAGGTGGGTGAGTCGTTCCAGATGGGTGCCCACCGCTTCGAGGTGCGGGAGACGCCCGACCGCCGCATCGTCCCCGTGCGCATTACCCGCGCGTGACCGCTTCCAACGTTCAACCGGTCCCGGTCCGGTGACTGCCGCTCTCGGCCGTCCTGCGGCAACTGGCCGTAGAGCCGGCGCGAGAACGCGTCTCGGTGCGGGACCTGTTCGCAGCGCTCGGCGATCGTGCGCCGGCGGCCCTGCTGTTCGTGTCCGCTGTTCCCAACACCCTCCCGAGCCCCTCTGGCCTTTCCACCGTGCTCGGCGTGCCACTGCCGTTTCTTTCGGCACAGTTGCTGATCGGTCGCAAAGCGTGGTTGCCTGACTTCATTGCCAGGCGAACCACGGCGCGGACCGACTTCGAAGTGCTGATGGGACGCGTACTGCCATGGCTGCAGCGTGCGGAAAGGCTGCTGAAGCCGAGACTCAGCGGGCTGGCATTGCCGCCGATGGAATATGCGCTCGGCATTCTCGAGCGCGATGGGCTCTGGGTGCTTGCGGGACTGTGCGTTGCGGCCCTGTCCCTTACCGTCGTGTCAGGAGTCGTACTGGCCATCGTCAAGGCCGTGACCGTTCTCGTGACGACCGCTCTGCAGTAGCCGGTTGAACGAGCGGCAATGGTTCGACGGACGGCCAATGATCTGCGCCGCAGGGTGTCCGCTGGCGGGGCGACTCACGTGGGTTCGATTCCCATCACCCGCTGCATCTAGATTCAAAGACCTAGAAGGGCCCCTCGGGGCCCTTCGTCGTTCATGGCACACGGGTGGAACAAGGATCTCGGCTGCAGTGCCAGCTCGAAATCCGCCGCGTCCGAGCAGTAATGCACCGTCAGTCGGGAATGCCGTGCTGCTTGCTGGGACCGACGTGCTCCACGTCCACGTCATCCTCTACCCTTGAGAGCGCGAGCAGGACGCGGCGCACGAGGTCGCCGTTGTTGCCGCTCATTCCTTCCTCGACGGCGACGGAGACCTCGCTCGCGTCGTATTCCCAGCGCCGCAGGATTTCGGCTTTCTGCTGCCTGGTCAGACCTTCGCAGGACAGGACATCCTCCGGGGCGGCGAAGACCGCGCCTGGATCGAGCAGGGCCTTCTCGAGATCGACGGTCGAGGAGCGTCGCTGGCTCGTCATTGGGAATCTCCTCAGGCGATGTCGCGGCCACCCTGCGCCAGACTCATGCTGCCGTGACGATTGCGAGTACCCAGTGGACGCAGACGCTGAGCGCGAATCCTGCGACGAACCACGCCATCCTGCCATAGCGCTGCGCTAACGGCAGCAGTTCATGGAAGGAGATGAACAGCATCGCACCGGCGGCAAATGCCATGAAATGCCCGTTGAGGCCTGGACTCAACCCCACCGCCAGCAGCCCGAGCACGGCGCCGGTCGGCTCGGCCAGGGCCGACAGCGCGGCAGCCCCCAGCAGGTAACGCCGGCCGCGCGCGGCGAGGGCCGGCACGGCCATGGCAAATTCCTCGGGAAGATTGTGCAGGGCAATTGCCAGCGCAACCAGCAGGCCGAGTGACGGCGAGGAAACATAGGCATTCGCCATCGCGAAGCCTTCGGGAACATCATGCAGGATGAGGCCGACGACGACGAGATGCACCGACCTGACAAGGCGGGCATCCTGCAGGCCATGCTCCGCTGCAACGTGGCTGTGCGGGATGAGGAAGTTCACGCTCCACAGCAGCGTCGCTCCGGCTGCGACGAGCGCCGCCGCGGACAACGGGCCGATGGTGAGCCGCGCTTCCGGGATCAGTTCGACGGCCGACACGATTATCATGATGCCCGCCGAAAACCCCATGCCGCCCGCAATCGCCGCAGGGTTGTCGCGAATCAGGGTTGCCAGCCAGACGCCCGCCGCCGTGGTCGCGACAGAAAGCAGTGACAGGAGCACGACCGCAACGGCCGCTGGATCCGCAAACATCGGTCCATGATATGTGGAAAGCGTGACAAGTGAACTGAAACCGAACGTCGCCGAGCCTGCGCCGAGCAGCGACGGAACTGACGCCACCATCGTGCGATGGGGATGGTACTCCATCGCCCTCAACGTATTGCTCATCGCGTGGCACGGCGTGATCGCGCTCGCCTCCGACAGTCTCGCGGTCGCTGCTGAACTGATCCACAACACCGTGGACCTCGCGACGGCCGCGGCCGTGCTGGTGGGGCTCAAGCTGGCAATGCGGCGAAGCAAGGCCTTTCCGTACGGCCTTTACAAAGTCGAGAACCTTGTGGCCGCTGGTCTCGCGATCATGATTTTCGTCACGGCCTACGAGGTCGTCCGGAACGTGATGATCGGCGGCTCACGCCCGATCGTCGCCGACCCGTGGATGCTCGCGTCGCTGGTCGCGACGACGGCGATGCCGCTTGTCTTCAGCCACTTCGAAATGCGGGTCGCCCGTGCCGCGAACTCGCCCGCCCTGCTCGCGGATGCCCGCGAGTATCGCGTGCACGCGTACACGACGGGGCTGGCATTCGCAGCGCTCCTTTCCGCCCGCTTCGACTTTCCGCTCGACCGTGTCGCGGCCCTGCTCATCGTGGTCGCCGTCATCCGTACCGGCTGGGACTTGTTGATGGACGCGCTCCGCGTCCTGCTCGACGCGTCGCTCGATGGCGCAACGCTCGAGCAAGTCCGGCGAGCCGTCGAATCAGGCCCCGCCGTAGCGACCGTGACCTGGGTCACCGGACGCAACGCCGGCCGCTTCCGGTTCGTCGAGGCGGGCGTGACACTCCGTGTGGCCGATCTCGCGCGGGCGGAAACGGCCGTGCAGCGCATCGAGCGCAGCGTCCGAGCCGCCGTCCCGCTGGTCGAGCGGGTCCTGGTGCACGTCGAGGCGAGGACCTCGGAACGGGAACGACATGCGGTCCCGCTGGCCGACCTCGCGGGCACGATTTCGGCGCATTTCGGCGAGGCGCCGTTCTTCGCCTTCGTCACGATCAACCGGTCGGCCGGTCGTATCGAGGAACAGCACATACGGGCCAACCCCTGCCTCGCCGAAGAGCGCGCCAAGGGGCTGCGGGTCGCGGAGTGGCTGACCGCCGAGAAAGTGGATCACGTCATCGTGCCGCGAAGCCTGGATGGCAAGGGACCGGCCTATGTTTTCCGCGAGGCCGGGATCGCTGTTCACAGCACCGGAGCCCGGACCTTGAGCAAGGTCTTTGCCGGCGACCCTGGTGAAGTGACTCGCAGGCGCGGTGGGATCAGCCCTTCGACACCACGATGATCACGGCGGCTGGCGCGCCGACCCGCCCAGTGGCGACGGTGCTATCCCGCCTTGCGCGCGCACACCACGACAAAAGCACAGCGACCGCGCCCGGGCTGCAGCGGCTCGATTTCGTGCGTCTGCGGCAGTGAATGGGACAGCGTCTGTCCCCAGGCGTCGATGACGAAATCGGATGCCTGCAGCAGCCCCTCGACCTCGCTCGCGGAATAGAAGGTCGCCTCGCGGTAGAAGACGCTCTCCGCCTGGTGTGCCAGGTAGTCCTGGCCGATCGGGCTCTTGCGATCGATGAACCCGATCACCAGGCATCCCGCCGGCTTGAGTACGCGATGAGCCTCGGCCAGCATGCGTGCGGGAGAGTCCACGAAGCAGATCGTGGTGACGACCAGTGCGTGATCGAAGCTGGCGGCTGGGAATGGGAGCTGTTCGGCCGTCGCTTCTACGACGTCGATACCACGCGCGGCAGCGAGCGCCAGCATCTTCGGCGAGGGGTCGATTCCGACCTGGACACCCAGCGGCGCAGCGAAGCGCCCGCTCCCCACCCCGATCTCGATGCCGCGCCCGGACCACGGCACGAATGGGCGCAACGCGAGCAGTTCCGAAAGGTAGGCGGCCTCGTGTTTCGCGAACCACGCCTCGTAACGTCGTGAATGGGCTTCGAACGGCGCGATCCTGAGCATGGGGCCATCAGACACCAAGCGCCGTGCGTTTGCCACCGAGGGAAACCCCCAGCAGCAGCTCGCGAATCGCGGCGTCGCGGCAGGACGGGCTTGCCCGCGTGCGATCGGCCGTGCGGGCCCGGCCACGTGGTTCCTGCATCTGTCCCAACCGATTCCACGTATGGATGCATGGTTTATACGGGATGTCCCGATCCCTGCACTTTGGGCAATATCGAGGCACCTGCCCGGCGCGAAATAGAGGGCAACCCAATGAGGAAGTCCAAGGCCACCGTCCGCAACGCCCTGCTGTTGCTGGCCTGCATTGTCGTGTTCCTGGTCTGTGCCGTGATCATCGCGAACAACGTCGGGCAGGGGCTGTCATGAAGCGCCTGTGTTTTCTTTCCCCCGACGTCGCTCACGCCCGGAACGTCGTCCGGGACCTGCGGGCCGACGGCATAACGGACAAGCACATCTATGTGATCGCCAGGACCGGTACGGAACTGGAGGACCTGCCGGACGGCGGGCCCGACGATGACGATTTCCTGCCGGCCTTCGAGCGCGGTGTTGCCCTCGGTGGCGCCACCGGCGCGTTCCTGGGATTGCTGGCCATCGCGTTCCCGCCGACCGGCCTCATCATCGGCGGCGGGGCCATATTGCTGATCGGAGCGATGGGCGCGAGCATCGGCGGATTGCTGACCGGCATGGCCGGCGCGTCCTATCACAGCTCGCGGCTCGAGGCGTTCGAAAGCGACATCAGGCAAGGCAAGGTGCTGGTCATGGTCGACGTCGCGGTCGACCGGATCACACATGTCAACGCGCTGATCAAGCGCCAGGATCCCGAGGTTGAAATCGAGGGTCTGGAGCCACCGGCACCCATCATCCCGTAGCGGGATCCGATGCCTCACGGCACGTCGATCACGGCGCCACAACCGCCGTCGACAAAGTCGTCATTGCCGATCATGACCGGCGTGCAATGAGGGTTATCACCAGATCCTGCGATCCCGCTGGGGGGGCGCAGCCCGACCGTGACCGGTCTGAGGACGCCACAGCAATGCCGCCACTAGCGACCGATCTGCGTGACAGGCTTGCGACACTGCCGCAACACCTGTTGCCCAAGAAACGGCTGACCGCCTGGGCTGGGTCTGTGGCCACCTCGCGAGCCCGGTGGACGGCGCAGTGATCCAGTGCGGGCGCATCGAAGGTGACCGGGTCCTGCAAGTCAAGGGCCATCGCTACAGTGCCCTCGCGCTGGTGGGGGGCGACACGGATCTCGCCGAGCCGTTCAGGAACGGCGATGCCGTGACGCTGTATCTGAGCCCGAGCGACTACCACCGCATACACATGCCCTGCGGTGGCCGGTTGCTGCGCATGGTCTATGTTCCTGGAAGCCTGTTCTCGGTGAATCCGGCGACGGTTCGCGGGGTGCCGGGCCTTTTCGCTCGCAACGAACGTGTGGTGTGCCTGTTCGAATAGGCAGTCGGTCCATTCGTCATGGTGCTCGTCGGTGCGACGATCGTCGGCGGCATCGCGACGGTCTGGCACGGCGTGGTGAATCTGCCTCGAACCGATGCGCTGCGGGAGTGGCACTACGCCGATCGTCCCATCGCGCTGCGCCGAGGCGAGGAAATGGGTCGCTTCCTGGTCGGTTCCACGGTAATCATGCTGTTCCCGGCAAACACGCTGCGCCTGCAGTCCGACTGGGTACCCGGGCGCATCGTCCGCTTCGGCGAGGCCATGGCCGTCTCACTGGTCACTCGTTGATGAGGCGCGGCAAATGTGTGAACTGTTCGCGATGTCGAGCAGCACCCCGACGAACATCCGCTCTTCATTCTGCCGGGACGACTCACGAGACTCTGGATCGACGCGCCAGGCGTGCCCTCACTCGGCGAGCGAGGGCTCATCGTGGCGGCCTTCGCAGCGCAGAACAGCACGTCGCGCCGGTGGCGCGCAAGCATCTCGCCAGCGGCGGCATGAGCATCGGCGCGCTGGCGCAGGCGACCCAGCAGCTGAGCGATGGGACCGCCGCCAACCTGCTGGTCAAGCATCTGGGCGGCCCGGCTGCCGTCACCGAGAGGTTTCGCGACACGGGCGACAAGGTGACGCGCCTCGACCGCTATGAGCCGGACCTGGGCCTGGTGCTCTCCGCCGACCTGCGCGATACGACCTCGCCCCTGGCGATGGCGCAGCTCGTGGGGCGCATCACGATCGGTGATCTCCTGCAGCGCCAGTCGCGGGAACGCCTGCTGCAGTGGATGCGGGACACCGACACCGGCCCCAATCGGCTACGCGCGGGCCTACCCTCGGAGTGGCGTACCGGGAACAAGACCGGGACCGGACGAACGGTGGGAACGACCAACAAGTGCAATGATGTCGCGGTCATATTTCCGCCCGGCAGACCGCCGATCGTCATCGCAGCGTACCTCGACAGTGGTGAATTCACCGCGCAGGTCGAGCCCCGACATGAGGCTGTCCTCGCTGAAGTGGGGCGGATTGCCGCCCAATGGGCCGCGGCCTGATTGCGACACTGGCTTAGCCGAGCTTCCGCCTCGACGAGCGCGCGGCTTGCACGCGCAGATCGTCAGTGCTACAAAAGTACTACGCCGCTTGCATGGCAGGACTCGACTCATGGCTCAGACGACCACCATTCGCTTGCCGCCCAAGCTGCGTGCGCGCATTCACGCGCTCGCGAAGCAATCGGGACGCTCGGCCCACAGCTTCATCCTCGAGGCGGTGGAACGGCATGCCGACTACGAAGAGCAAATGCGCAGCCTCGTCAAGGAGGCATTGGCGGCCGATGAGGAGATCGAACGGACCGGCGAAGTGTATCGCGCGGACGACGTGCATGCCTGGGTCGAACGCCTGGCCCGCGGTCAGGACGCTGCGCGGCCGAAGCCGTGGCGACGGTAGTCTATTCAGCACGGGCACTGGCCCACCTCGAGCGCGCATTCGGCTTTCTGGCGAGCGAGAACCCGGACGCGGCTGTCGCGGCGGCTCGGGCCATCCGCTCGGCAGTCGAGAGTCTGGCCGCGCACCCGTTGTTCGGGCGGCGTGTGCACGGCGACATTCGGGAACTCGTGATTTCCTTCGGTCAGACTGGATATATCGCGCTGTACCGATTCGTCGTCCCGCAGGACGAGGTGAGGGTGCTCGCGATCCGGCACCAGCGGGAGATCGGCTTCGTGCCATAGGCACGTCGTGCCGTCTGCGCTATCTCGATGAGCCGGAGGCGACGGGCGTGCACGCCCCGCGTCGCTCAAGTGCCCATGCGCAACAGCTGACGGTATGCTGAAGTCACTGGTGGGCAAAGCGGCATTCCGACCCGACGAAACACTGGCATGACCCAACGCACCGAAGTTGTTCCGCGTTATCGCTACTCGGTATCGGTCGAGGCCGCCGAACGACAGTTGCGGCTATGCGGATTTGCGTTGTTGAATCACTGCCTCGCGACGCACCGGGTGCTCGCTGGACATTTGCGGCTGCAACCGGTCGAACTGCTCATCCTCGTTGCAACGACCACGGGCAATGTTCAACGGGCCTTGAGTCGTGGAACACACAAGACCGGGCTTCCTGCACGCGAGCCGCTGCCAACGGGAATGGTCGTGCCCATGTCGCGACGCGCGATCGCGAGAATCACCGGGATACCCAAGGAAACGGTCAGACGTCGCGTGGCAAGCATGATCGGGCACGGCATCCTGATCTCCACCCCGAAAGGCGTGCGAGCCCCGAACCGGCTCGCAGAACGCAAGGTTCTCGCCGCCATCCTCGAACTCCTGGAACTGCATGCGGAGTGCACCGAACAGTTGGGAAAGTTGCAGGCGATTGTGGCCCGGCCGGAGCCACTTCAGGCCAGGAACAGAACGGGTGCCGCTCGCCGAAGGTGACCCGGAGTGGGTCACCTGCCAACCACACCCTTGGTACGACCCATTAACGTCGCTTGCGGGAGTTTCCGCAAGGAGCAACGCAATGGGTGGGTCCCACAAGTTTCGCGGGCTGGCCATCGCCGGCCTGAGCTCGGTAGTTGCGATGGCGTCCGTTCAGCCGGCGGCTGCGTGCAGTCGTGCGATGTATGTCGGGCCGAACGGCATGGTGATCACGACGCGGTCCAATGACTGGGTCGGATCGCAACATTCGAACCTTTGGGTCTACCCACGCGGCATGAGCCGGGACGGCGGGGCGCCGGGCGCGATTACCTGGACGTCGAAGTACGGCAGCATCACGACCGCGGGGTGGGACATCGGCACGGTCGATGGCTTGAACGAGAAGGGCCTCTCGGCGAACGCCCTGTACCTGGCCGAGTCGGACTATGGCCAGACGGTGGCCAGCGACTCCCGCAAACCGCTGTCGGTGACGGCATGGGCCCAGTACGTGCTCGACAACTTCGCCACCGTCGGCGAGGCCGTCGACGCACTGCGCAAGGAGTCTTTCTACATCGTCGAGTTGAAGCTCCCCAGTGGCCATGCCGGCGTGGCTCACCTGTCCATTTCGGACCCCAGCGGGGACTCGGCGATCTTCGAATACGTCGACGGCAAGCTCGTCATCCATCACGGCAAGCAGTACACCGTCATGACGAACTCGCCGACCTTCGATCAGCAACTCGCCCTCAACGCCTACTGGGAAACGATCGGCGGCCAGACGTTCCTGCCCGGCACGAATCGCGCGTCCGACCGGTTCGTGCGCGCCAGCTACTACATGGGCACCGTCATCAAGCCCGACGATCCCGTCGAGGCACTGGCGACCGCGCTGAGTGTGATCCGCAGCGTATCGGTGCCCGTGGGTATCACGACGCCGGGACAACCGAACATCGCGGCGACCCAGTGGCGAACGATGTCCGACCAGAAAAACCTGGTGTACTACTTCGAGTCCGCGTTCAGTCCGTACCTGTTCTGGGTCGACCTGGAGAACCTGGATTTCGGCACGGGCAGCCCGGTGCGGAAACTCAGCCTGACGGAGAATTCCGTGCTGCTGGTCGACGGCAAGTTCGTCTCTGGGGAAGTCACCCGGCATTTCCGCACTGCCAGCCCATTCGCGTTCGCCGGCGTGAAGAACTAGGTCCCTGCTGCCGCCGCGATCCGTCATTGCCGAGGGGGAAGGCCGCAACGCCGTGTTCCTGGCACAGCAGGGCTACCGGGTCGTGGCCGTGGATCAGTCTTCGCGGGGCCTCGACAAGGCGCAGGCGCTCGCGGCGGGACGCGGCGTGAAGATCGAGTCCGTCGTCGCCGACCTTGCGGACTACCGGATCGCGGCCGAGAGCTGGGACGGCATTGTGTCGATCTGGTGCCATTTGCCGCGACCCCTCTGCGCCCGGGTTCACCGGAACGTCGTCGCCGGGCTCAGGGCCGGTGGTGTATTCCTGCTCGAGGCCTACACGCCCCGGCAGCTGCGCTTCGGCACCGGGGGACCCAGGAAGGCCGACGTGCTGGCGACGCTTGCGGAGCTGCGCGGCGAGCTCGAGGGCTTGGACCTCGTCTACGCCGAGGAGCGCGAGCGCGAGCTATACGAAGGACATACCCATTCGGGCCGAAGCGCCGTCGTCGAAATCGTTGCCGTGAAGCGCTAGCTGTGGGGTCTCACGAGATCCTGAGTGATCGATCCGTTGAGCAGCGCAGCGCGGCTCACGTGGGTTCGATTTGCGTCCCCGCTCCATCCATCCCTGCTCGCGGCTGCCCGGATCGCAGGCACTCCTTGATCAGATCGGGCAGCTTCGCCAAGAGGTCGGCACCTAGTCGATGGCCTGGTGCCATCCGCGGCACGCTGAATGGACGGTGCACGGTGCTGTGATCATGCAGCCATGTCAAATGGGTCTTGGGACAAGGACCCTTACGGCCAGCCGGGTGCGGGTGCGCGTCATCACCAACCGTCGCCCGGATCTCCTGGAGGCGGATGCTCGCGGAATGACAGTCCGCAAAACCCGCATTTCCGGTCGCGCACAACCGCGGTAGCGTTCGCGGACCGAGGGAACCCGTTCGAAGCACCGCATGTCATCGATTCGAATCGGTTTGCGGCTGATCGCCGCCTGCGCCTGTACGCTCCCGCTCATGGCGGCTCC